>Ga0194131_10001667_pt1 | contig 37753 bp, 31 predicted proteins | sample TA2KigO120mmetaG_FD_148631 | JGI IMG/M metagenome (GOLD analysis project Ga0194131, IMG submission 148631) | Freshwater microbial communities from Lake Tanganyika, Tanzania - TA2015053 Kigoma Offshore 120m | ecosystem: Environmental > Aquatic > Freshwater > Lake | place: Tanzania: Lake...
TCGGGACCATCACCGCCATGCGGTAAAACGGGCCTGCTTCGGCAGACCCATCATAGGCTCGACCGGAGCCTTTTATATTGACCTGCATCGGGGCACGCCTCGTCGGTCTGAGGCGAAGCCTCGCTAGAATAAAAGCGGAGTCTCTTTCCGATCCGGAGGGCGCCGGCGAATGGACAGTCAGACCCCGTCAAGAAACGGCCCCGCCGAGCAGCCGGATGGACAGCCGGAAGCCAGGGATTTTTCCGGTCAAACGCTCGGAGAATTCTACGTGCTGCGCCGCCTCGGCCAGGGGGGCATGGGACAGGTTTACCTGGCGGAACAGACCTCCCTCAAGCGCAAGGTGGCGCTGAAAATCCTGCGCGACGACCTGGCCGCCGATGAGAAATCGCTGAAACGCTTCGAAGTCGAGGGCATGAATGTTGCGCGCGTCACGCACGCCAACATCGTGCAAGTGTACGCCATCGGCAAGGAGAAGGGCCTGCACTTCATGGCCCTGGAATACGTCGAGGGCCGAAACCTGCGCGACTACCTGAACAAGAAAGGCCCCCCGGAAACGCTGGTGGCACTGAGCATTATCCGTCAGGTGGCCGCCGCCTTGCACCGCGCCTGTGAGCTTGGCATCATCCATCGCGATATCAAGCCGGAAAACATCTTGCTCACGCGCAAGGCCGAGGTCAAGGTGGCCGACTTTGGCCTGTCGCGCTGCTTCGCCGACAATGTGCAGCCGCTCAACATCACGCGCTCCGGCGTTAGCATGGGCACGCCTCTGTACATGAGCCCCGAGCAGGTGCAGGGGTTGCCGGTGGATCATCGCGCGGACATCTATTCGCTGGGGGTGACCAGCTACCACATCTTCGCCGGGCATCCGCCGTTTCGCGGCACCTCGCCATTCGACGTGGCCGTCCAGCACGTGCAAAACGACCCGCAGCCGCTCGGGCAGATTCGCCCCGATCTGCCGGCGGAACTGGTTGCCATGATCCATAAGATGATGGCGAAGAAACCCGATGACCGCTATCAGTCCGCCCGCGAGATCGTCAAGGAAATCGGCTGCCTGCGTGACGCCATCGCAGGCGCCGCGGGCGGGAGTACGACCAGCACGATCCCCAATCCAATCATCACCGTCGGCCCCTCTCCGCCCAGGCCGGCGGATTCCATCCTCACGCAAGCGCTGCCGGCCTATCGTCCGCGCAAATGGCTGGGGTGGCTGGTCGCCGGGACCATAGCGGCCGCCCTGATTATCGGCGTCGTGCTGGGACTCGTCACCCGCAAGCCAGCCGCGCCTTTGCCTGCCGGGCACGACCCGTTGCTGGCGCAACTGGATCGCAAGCAGAAAGAGGAAGACATCGTCAAGCTTGTGCACGAGCGCGGTCAGTCCAAGGTGGCCCTCGATATCGCCGAGGGCCTGAACCAGGCCATCAAGCTCGGCTTCAGCTACCTCAAGGACCGGCGGCTCAACGAAGCCGGCGAGTTCTTCAAGGGGCTCGATGATCCGGGCATGAGCATTCAGCTGCGCAATCTCGGCAGGCTCGGCCAGGCCATGACCCTTGCCTTTCAGGACAAGCCTGATGAGTCCAATAACATGTTTATGGTCGCGCTTCGCATCAAGAAGGACAACGAAAAGGGCTTCAATCGATCGATCGTCTTCAGCAACCCCGCGGTTCGAGAGATGGTCGCTGAAGCGCTGCACCACAATCACCGCAATTCTCCGGCCACTTTCCCCGCCTGGCTGGAGCCGATGCGCCGGGTGCCGGACGTCGGCAAGCGGCCGGAGGCAAAGTAGCATGCATCGTATCGTCATTCCCGGCGACGACCCGCCGCAACTACAAGGTTCGCCGCACCTCGAACGACTGCGGCCCTTCGGCGAGGTGAAACTCTACCTCGACCGCCCAGCCGACGATCAGGAGAAGCTGCGTCGCCTCGAAGGCGCGACCATTCTCATCAATTCGCGCGGGGCGGTGAGATGGCCGGGACATCTCCTTCGGCAATTGCCGAAATTGCGCCTGATCGCCACCTGCGGCATCGGCACGGATGCACTCGATCTGGTCGCCGCTCGCGAGTTGGGCATCGTCGTTTGCAATATCCCGGCGCAGACGGCGCCAATCGTCGCCGAGCATGCCCTTGCTCTCTTGCTGGCCACGGCGCGGCGCCTGGCTTTTCACACGGACGCCATCAAGAACGGGCTCTGGGTGTTCAAGGATAGTGTTTTTCTGCGGGGCAAGACGCTGGGTATCGTCGGCGCCGGTCCGATCGGCGTCGAGACTGCGCGGCTGGCTCGAGCCATCGGCATGAAGGTCGTCGCCTGGTCGTTTCACCCCTCTGAAGAGCGCTCGCGCACGCTTGACATTCCGTTTGTCTCGCTTGATGACTTGATTCGCTGCGCCGACGCAATCAGCATCCATGTAAAGCTGACGGAGCAGTCGCGTGGCATGATCGGCAAGCGTGAACTGGCGCTGATGAAGCCGGGCGCCTTCTTGATCAACACCGCACGCGGGGCGATCGTGGACACCGCAGCCTTGATCGAGGCTCTACGCGAGGGCCGGCTTGGCGGAGCCGGCATCGACTGCTATGACGAGGAGCCGCTGCCGGCGAATCATCCGCTACTGAGCTGCCAGCAAGTCGTCCTCACGCCGCACAATGCCGATCAGACCCCGGAAGGCACGGAGATTCTCAACGGGAGAGCCGTGGACAACGTGGTCGCTTTTCTGGAAGGGAAGCCCTGTAATCGGGTCGTCTGACGTGCGTCCGGCTTGCAGCCGGCCAAGGTTGCCGATGGGGTGGTGGAAACCGAGCAAGCTAGAGACTCACGCCAGTAACCTTCAGTGCCGGTTTGCGGCGGCGCTTGCGACGCTTGTGAGCACGGGGCATGGCGACGGCGCCGGCAATGGCGGCGGCCATTGCGAAGCCGCAATCGATGCGTTCGTGCTTGTCGGCCACCAGCCATTCACCGCCGTCCTCGGTATTGAAGATCGGCTCGTCCTGACGGGCCAGCTGGGCGTAAACAAAATCGATGGCCCAGTGCGCTGAAGATTCCTGTAGCTGCTCGGACTCCTCGGGCTGGCGATTGTCTTGCTGATCCAGCTGTTCGCCGGCGGGCACGACGGGCTGCGCCTGAGCGGGCTGCCCGTTGCCGTTCATCACCGGCCACAGCCAGTCGACGCTGAAGTGACGTTGCAGAAACTCGACATCATTCTCGCCACGGAGGTTGGCGAGGCGTATGTTCGCTTCCTCCCCTTGCTCGGCCGGATTATCGCCAAGATTGCCGGCAGCGGATGCCGTACCGCTCACAGTCAACGTATTCGTGCTGCTGGATAGCTCGGTGCCCTGCGAGACGCGCAAGACCAGGTTGAGGCGGCTGTTGCTGTTGAATGTGGCAGTGCTCACCGGGAAGGGCACACCCAGCGGGCTGGCGCTAGCCACGGCCGGCGAGTTGAGCACGTTTGCCGTCGGCGGCGGCGTTGCCGGGGCAGGCACGGCCACCGTGAACACCGTGCCGCCGAGCTCACTGATTTTCGGCGTGCTGAAATCGTCAATGGTCACGACAAACGTGACCACGTCCTTGCCTGGCTTGTCGCTGCTTGCGACGCGCGTGACGGAAGTCGGATGACCGACAATGGCAATCCAGTTCGCGCCGTCGAAGTAGAGCAGTACCGGATCGGGGTCGTCGTGGTCGATCTCGAACTTGAAATTCAGCGTGGCCTGCGCGCCGGCACCGTCCTGAACGCCGGTTATGCGGACATCGAAAAAAGCCACGGCGGCGGCAGCGTTCTTTTGCCCGGCAATTTGAATGTTCCCGGGCGTGGAACTGACTGGGTTATCACCGTAGCCGGCAATCCACAAGGTGGCCGGGGTGGAACTGCCGGAGCCTAGGGTGAGCGTGCCCTGGGCAGTCGAACCTTTCTTTCCCTGGATTTCGCGTGTTTCGGCCGGCGCCCCGTGCGTCGCCGTTTGAGTCTGCGAGTCGCCGATGTTCTCCGGTTTGCCGAGCACTGTGTGCACGACAACGGATTGCCAGCCGTCCTCGGAGCCGTCATTGATCGTGACGGTGATGACGAAATCACCCTCGCGGTCAAAGACTCGGGAAATCTGGAACGACTTGTCGTGGCTCAGGACAAGTGGAATGCTGCCCTTGCCATCCCCGAAATTGACGGATCCCGTCCAGGTTTCCGTTCCCGGATCGACAAAGAAACCAGTGCTTGTGTAGGTCGCGCCGATGCTCAAGATGGCGTTTGGGCCGAGCGTGACCTTCGGCGCTACGTTGGCCACTGTCAGCGCCAGCTCGCCAAGGGTCGTCGCCGACAACGGTGAGAAGGATGGAACCTCTGTGACGGTCTCCGTCCCACCGAATACGCTCGCTGCCAAGAGCGGCGGAACCTCGCCGCCCAGGACGGAGGCGACCCACGCCCTAAGATCTTGCGGGATTTGTGAGGTCTCGACGGAAAGCGCCGCGACGCTCAATCTTGTTGTTACATTGTTTGGGACGGTGATGGACAGTCCGCGCAGCTGTTCAGCAGAAAGCAACCATGTGGCGACATCCAGCTGCGTGCCTGCGGATAGGACCGCACCCGGCGGCATGTTGCCAATCACGATGAAAACCGACTCGTCACTATCCGCCGGATGTGCCTGAATGTTGAGCGCGATGGCCGAGCCTTCCGGGCCGCTGGCGGCAGCGGTCGTGAGCGTCGGCGCCCCGACTTCAGGCAAGGCGTTTATTGTCAACACTTTCTGAATGGCCTGACCGCTGCTGTCCATTGCCTCGACCACAATGTGGTAGGGGCCATGTCCGTCGTTGAGCTTGGCGTTGGTCAGCAGCAGGTTGCCCTGTATTGTGAAGAAGTCGTTATCATTAACGCCTTCGCCCTGCACCAAGCTGAAAGAGTGTGCGTCGCCGTGATCCTGATCAATGGCGAACAACTCACCGATGACGGTTCCCACTGGACTGTTTTCGCCAACGCTGGCCGCGCTAACACCTATGTCTGTTGGTGCATCGGCGGCATCGGTGACCGTGATGTCGAAATCCTTGACCGTCGAAAGGCCGTCTTGGTCCGTGGAAGTGATGCGAATCGTAAAGGTCGACTGCACCTCGAAATCCAGCGGCTTGCTCGTAACCAGCTGGTTACCCTCAATCGCGAATGCCAGGTGATCGCTACTTCCGTCGATGGGGACGATTTCGTAGAGGAAAACGTTGTCCTGGTCGGGATCAACGGTCGAAAGCAAGCCAACTACAGACCCAGCAAGGCTGTTCTCGTTGACCGAGGTCGCATCCAAGCTGATGTCGTAGGGCGCCTCATTCACGTCCGCCACGCTGACATCAAAGTCCTTTTCCGTGGACTGGCCATCCTGATCCGTGGAGCGAATCCTGATAGTATGAGTTGATTGCGACTCGAAATCCAAGGGCGCATTGGTGACCAGCTGGTTTCCCTGAATCGCAAATGCCAGGTGATCGTTGCTGCCATCGATGGGCACGATCTGGTAGACAAAGTTGTCGTCGTTTTGATCGGGATCGGTGGTTGACAGGTGGCCAACAACAGAGCCCGGCGGAGAATCTTCAGATATCACGTCGCCGCTGAGAACAATGTCGGTCGGAGGCGCCGGTGGCAACGCCTCCGTACCGAACAAGTCCAACCCGAGGTAGCTGGCTACACCACTGTCGCCGACGTTGCGAACCCCCGCCTCCAGAGTGTAAGTACCGGTGGTGGCGAAAGTAAACTGCCATGAGGTCCAAGACGTGGAGCCGTAGTTGCCGACCTGGGAGACGCTCTTGCTGAAGAGCGTTGCAATGACCGTACTGCCCGACTTGAGGAGCACTCGGCCGTCATCGTTGTATGGCAAGTAATCGGTTGTGTCGAAAAACGCGTGCCCGCTGACGGTCTGCCCCGCCTGGGCAGTGAAGGTCTGCGACACCGAGACGTACTGGTTGACGGTGCCGGACTGCATCAAGGCGAATCGGCTACCTTGCGTCGCGGTGTACAGCTGATCGCCTTGATAGCTGCCAACAGTGGAAATGTTGCCGCCGCTGGTGGTTTGCGTCCAACCTGCCAGGCCGTTTTCAAATCCAGGATTGAGGAGGCTGACTGGATTGCCTTGGGCTGTGGGGACGACTCGGGTTTCGAGCAATTCCAGAGAAAGTGTCTGCCGAAGTCTTCTCCGTATGCTTCCTCGGCGCAACGCACGACGACTGGGGCTGTCCCCGCGGAATATGCGTCCAAATGGTGCGAGCAACAGCAACATCAACGGCTCGCTTGAACCGGACCAGTAATGGCAAATGCCATCGAGTTCATGCGAATGAGCGTGAGAAACTAGACGGACACAGCAGTCACTACCGGGCGCGACGGATTGTTGGAGCAGGTTTCAGGCAAGCTTTCTGGAATCAGCATCGCAGAGCCTGGGCACCTGTCCCTGTTAATTCCCAAGGGGTAAGTCTGGCGGAAAGGTGCTGTAAAGTCAAACAGATTCTCAGAAAATCGCGATAATCGGCAAATGGCGCCAAGTCTGGCATGATGTACAGATGCACATTTATGCTGTGCGGCGGCTACGCAAGTTTCCCCGGCCCCTGCGGATTTTTGCTCTCCCCGACAATCGGAAAAGCCGTTATAACCCGCCCGCGATTTGGTCGATAATGACCGCGGACCCCGCACGAAGGGAACGAAGGAGGAGAGGATGTCGCGTTCAAGCAGAAACTGGCAATTCCTGGGGAGCCTGGCAATCCTGGCCATGTTCGCGCTGTCGGCCCCAGCGCAGCAATTCCCGCCCGGCAAGCCGGCCGCCGTCGTCAACGGCGAACCCATTCTCTTCTCGGACCTCAAGGCGCTCATGGACGATCGGCCGTCGCCGGTGCCGGTACCCAAGCAGCAGGAAGAAGCCATGGCGAAGGCGGCCCTCGAAGTCATCATCGAGGACCAGATCATGCGGCAGTTCCTGCGCAAGACCGTCGCCCCGATCCCGGCGGCCGACGTCAACAAGGAACTGGCCAGCCTGGGCGAGGTTCTCAAGAAACAGAACAAGACCTACGAGCAATTCCTCCGTGAAACCAAGCAGACCGACGAAGTTCTCCGCAAGGACATTGCCTCGCGCTTACAGTGGAAAGCCTTCCTCAAGGCCCGCATCAACGACAGCATGTGCAAGAAATACTACGACGATAACAAGATCTTCTTCGACAAGGTGACCGTCCGCGCCAGCCATATCCTCGTCAAGCTCAATCCCAACGCCAGCCAGGCAGAGAAGCAGGGCGCGTACAACAAGATCATGGCGATCCGCCAGGAAATCGTAGCCAAGAAAATCGACTTTGGCGAAGCCGCCAAGAGGTATTCCGATTGTCCCAGCAAGGACAAGCTGGGGGACATCGGCTACTTCCCATACAAGTTCGTGGTCGTCGAGCCGTTCGCTCGCGCCGCGTTCTCCTTGCCGTTGCACGAGGTTTCCAACGTGGTTGCCACCGATTTCGGCTACCACCTGATCAAGGTGACCGATCGCACCAAGGGAGAAGCTTCCAATTTCGAGCAGATCAAGGAAGGCATCCGCGAAGTCTACGCCCAGGATGTCGATCTGTACTCGAACATCATCAGCGAGCAGCGCAAGACGGCGAAAGTTGAAGTGTACCTGAAGTAAGGGGTGGGAATACGTGCCGCTGCGGCCTGGGGCCGATTTGGTCCCAGGCCGCGAGCGGCACACAAGCAAGGAGGTGCGGATGTTCGGCTTCAGAAATATCATGCGAGCGCTGGGCAGCGTGACCGCGCTGGCCATGCTTGTCGTTGCTTCGACCGCCCAGACGGTAGCGCCGACGCAATCGTCCTCGGTGGCGCCAACGGCGGACAAGGCAGTCGCCAGCGTCAACGGCGAGACCATCATGGTCTCCGAGGTGCAGAGTGCGATAAACGACGGCGCCCCGAAAGATGAAGCGATCAAGGAACTGGTTGACGAGATGCTCGTTCGCCAGTTTATCCGCAAGAGCGTGGCCGCTCCCACGGCGACCGACCTGGCCGCCGAGCGCGAAAAGCTGATCAAGCTTGGTGTCAAGAAGGAAGTCCTGCCGGCGGACAACGTGCTGGCCGCCAAGCTGCAATGGACCGCCTACGTCAAGGCGCGGATCACCGATGACATGTGCAAGAAGTACTACAGTGACAACAAGGTGTATTTCGACAAGGTGACCGTTCGGGCCAGCCATATCCTGATCAAGGTCAAGTCCGACGCCAGCCAGGCTGAGAAGCAGGTGGCCTACAACAAGGCAGCCGCCATCCGTCAGCAAATCACCGGCAAGGAGATCGAGTTCGCCGACGCGGCCATGAAGTACTCCGAATGTCCGAGCAAGGAGCGCGGCGGCGACATCGGCCATTTCGAGTACAAGTTCGCAATGACCGAGCCTTTCTCGCGCGTGGCCTTCGGCATGCAGATCGGCGAGGTTTCCACCGTTGTGGTCACCGCGGCCGGCTACCACATCATCAAGGTCACCGACCGCTCCAAGGGCGAAGCCTCCGAATTCGCGAAGTGCAAGGAATGGGTCCGCGAGGCCTATTCCCGCGACGTGGACCTGTACCAGGCCATCGTCAACCACCAGCGGCAGACCGCCCGCATCGACATTCTGATGAAGTAGAGTTGCCGGCAAAAATCAAAGCCGCGTGTGGCATTAAATTTGGCCAGGCTGCACGCGGCTTTGCCATTTTCCGCCATCGGGCACTTTCCCCTATCCGTCTATAACATGAATACTGTTATAGTGGGGTTATGGGGCCGTTCGCGGTCCGTCTAACCTGGGGGATTCGTTGCATGAAAGCTGGCATGTGGTTGACGGCGGCTGTTTTCTTTCTGGCAGGCCAGCGTGCGCAGACCCAGGAAAAGATCGCCGAAAAGGTAGCCGAGAAAGAGCCGGATTCGCTCGCCGATGATCAGAAGGCCCTGCGCGACGTGGGCGTCAAGACGGACGGACCGTCGCTCCTCGAGTATTTTCGCAAGCGTACCTTCGCCGAGGCGGATCCGGTGAAGGTCAAGAATCTGATCCGGAACCTGGGTGACGAAGACTTCCAGGTTCGCGAGAAGGCGCATCTGGAGTTGATCAACCTGGGCCCCAGCGCGGTGGCCGGCCTCAAGCAGGCGGAAAACCACGCCGATTCAGAAACGCGACGCCGCGTCGCCGATCTGAAGAGCGTCATCGAGGCCAAGGCCGATCCCGCCGTGCAGGCCGCCGTCGCGCGCTTGATTGCCCGCATCAAGCCGGCCGGCAGTCCAGAAGTCATCCTGGCGTACTTGCCGTTCGCGGCCGATTTGACCGTCGTCGATGAGCTGAGCACCACTCTCGGGCAAGTTGCCGGGGAAGGCGACAAGGTCGATCCGCTTGTTTTGAAAGCAGTCGAGGACAAGCATCCGCTGCGCCGCGCCGCCGCGGGCCAAGCGCTGACCGCCCTCAAGGGCAGTGCGCATCTGCCGGCGGCCCGCAAGCTTCTCAAGGACAGCGACCCAACCGTGCGGCTACGGCTGAGCATGGCGCTGGTGAAGCGCCGCGAGAAAGAAGCGCTGCCGGTGCTGATCGATTCGCTTGCCGTCTTACCGCGTGAGCAACTGTGGCCCGCCGAAGAACTTCTGGGCCGACTGGCCGGTGAGAAGGCGCCCGCCGTCTCACTCGGCACCAGCGAGGTTGACCGCAAGGCCTGCCGTGATGCCTGGGTTAGGTGGCTGGAGACCGAGGGCAGCAAGCTCGATCTCGCCAAGGTCAATTTTGCCAATGCCACTCTGGGTTACACCCTGCTGGTGCAGCAGCGCAACAACGGCGGCGGTCAGATTCTGGAACTCGACAAGGCTCGCAAGGTCCGCTGGAGCTTCGACCTCAACACCTATCCTGTGGACGCCCAGATCATCGGTCCGGACCGTGTCCTGGTGGCCGAGTACCAGGGCGGCCGCGTGTCCATCCGCGATTTCAAGGGCAACGCCAAGTGGGAACTGGGCGTCAACGGCAATCCCATCGGCGTGCAGCGTTTGCCCAATGGCAACATCTTCGTCGTCATGCAGAATCGGCTCACCGAATACGACCCCAAGGGCAAAGAGGTATTCACGTTTCAGGGCCCGCTCATGTTCCGGGCCCGCAAGCTGCCCAACGATGAGATCATCTTCATCACCAACGCCGGCCAGCTGGTCCGCATGGAGGCCAAGACGCAAAAACAGATCAAGAACTTCGGCGTCGGCAACCTGGCCAGCCTGTTCGGCAACGTCGACATCATGCCCAACGGCAATATCCTCGTGCCGCAATTCCAGAACAATCAAGTGGTCGAGTTCGACAAGGACGGCAAGCAGGTTGGCAACGCCGTCTCGGTGAACTTTCCCAACTCGGTCGTTCGTCTCTCCAACGGCAACCTGCTGGTGGGCAGCTTGAATAACCGGGCGGTGACCGAGTTCGACCGCAATGGCCGCGTCGTCTGGAGCCATCAATCGGACGGCATGGTCTTCAACGCGCGACGGCGCTGACCGGATCGTTACACATGGCCAGCGATCTGTTATTCGCCAATGAAGTTAACGACTTCGATTTCCTGGGTTCTTGCCGCCGGCTACGGATTGCTGGTCGCGTCGTTCGCGTGCGCGCAGCCAGGCTCCGATCCGCGCGCCCAGAATGACGAGCGGTTGCTGCGCGAGAAACAAGTCGGCACCGACGGCCCAGCGCTCATACGTTTTTTCAAGTCGCGCACGCCGACGCCCCAGCAGATCGCCGAGCTTTCCGCCAAGATCCAGCAACTTGGTGCCAGCTCTTACAATGATCGCCAGCAAGCCAGGGCGGACATCATCAAGGCGGGCGAACTGGCCAAGCCATTGCTCTTTGATGTGCTGAAAGACCCCAAGGCAAATCTGGAGACCGCACGCCGCGCCGAGTTGTGCCTCAGGCACCTGAACGAGGGCAACGAGGCGGTCCTGGCGGCTGCCGTCGCGCGAATGCTGGCCCGTGTGAGCCCCATAGGCGCCCACCAGACGCTTATCGACTACTTGCCATTCGCCGACGCTCAGGTCGTTGAGGACATCCAGAGTGCCCTGGCCACGCTCGGTGCACGAGACCCGGAGCATCGCAAAGTGCTCACGCAAGCTCTGCACGGCGAGCATCCCAATCAGCGCATCGCAGCCGCGGTCGTGCTCTGCCGACAACGCACGGCCAGGGACCTGGACATCGTCGCGTCCTTGCTCAATGACCCAATTCCCTCCGTGCGATTGCATGTCGCCCTGAAGTTGGTGGAGGCCAGGGAGAAAAAGGCCATTCCCGTGCTGATCGAATTGCTCGGCAAGTTGCCGCCGGGCAACGCCTGGAAGGCCGAAGAGATGTTGATTCGTCTGGCCGGCGACAAGGCGTCAACCTTCGCCCAGACGTCGGACCTGCCGCCGGTGAAGCTTCAGCAATCCTGGAGTGATTGGTGGGCCCTCGCCAAGGACAAGATCGACCTTGCCAAGCTCGACCTGGCGCAATCATATCTGGGGCTGACCTTGATTTCGCAGATGGATCCGCGCGGCACCAACGGCAAGGTCTACGAGTTGAAGCCCAGCAAGGAAGTTGCCTGGCAGATCGATGGACTCCGCTATCCGCTTGATGCGCAAATTGTCGGCAAGGACCGCGTTCTCGTGGCCGAGTACCTCAATCGTCGCGTCACGGAGCGTGACCTCAAGGGCGTCATCCATTGGGAAAAGCAAGTGGACATGCCAATTGGCTGTCAACGGCTCAGCAATGGCAACACCTTCATCGCCACACGGCGGCAACTCTTGGTCGTGGAACCGAGCGGCAAGGAGGCGTTCAATTACGTTCATCAGAACACGAGCATAGCGGCGGCCACGCGGCTGCGCGACGGCCGCATGGTCGTTGTCAGCACCGGCGGGCAGCTAACCTGGCTCGACGCCGCCGGCAAGCCGGTCCGTTCTTTCCAGGTCGGTGCGGTGTACACGATGGGAGGCAATATCGACGTCTTGCCTGGCGATCGCATCCTCGTACCAGAATTTCGCAGCAACCGCGTCGTTGAATACGATGCCGAGGGCAAGCCGCGCTGGCAGGTCAGCGCGCAGCGACCGACCTCGGCCGTGCGCCTGCCTAACGGCAACACGCTGGTCGTCAACATGCTTGGCCAGCAGGTCGTGGAATTCAATCGCGACGGCCGAGAGGTGTGGAAGCACCAGACGGACGGCCGACCCTGGCGCGCCCGCCGGCGCTAGCGTAGGCGATGCTGACAGCGTCGTCTACAAGCTCAAGGAGTGAGCCGTTGACCCCGGCAAGGAACCCCACGATGCTTCGCATGATTTCACTGGCCATTCTCGTTGGTTGCGTCAGCGTGCTGACCGGTGCCGCCGGCGGCGACGACAAGGAACGCATTGCTCACGATGAGCAGATTCTCAAGACGGCGAACCTCAAGAGCGATGCCGAATCGCTGGTGTCATTTTTCAAGCGGCGTACCCTGCCCGTCGGGCATCAGCACAAGGTCAAGGAATTGATCCGCCAGCTCGGGTCCCAGTCATACCGCGAACGCGAGCAAGCGGCGGCCGAACTGCTCACGTTCGGTCCCGGAGTCGCGGAGTTGCTGCGTGCCGCCACCACGGACGAGAACCTGGAGATCGCCCGCCGGGCCGAGAAGTGTCTGCAGCGCATCACCGAGGGCGATCATGCCCGCGAGGTTCCCGCCGCCGCGGCGCGGCTGCTGGCCGCACGCAAGCCGGTCACTGCCATCGCCACGCTGCTGGATTTTCTCCCCTTCGCGGACAATGACGCCGTCGCTGACGAGGTCCGCAGCGCCCTGGCCGCGCTGGCGCTTCCAGAAGGCAAGCCGGACAAGTTGCTGCAAGCAGCCCTTTCCGACAAGACTCCCCTCCGTCGTGCTGCCGCCGCCGAGGCCCTGATCCGCGCTCAGGCCAAGGAGTTGCTGCCCGATATCCGCAAGTTGCTCCGCGATCCGGATCCAGGGGTCCAGCTGCGCGTCGCCATGACGCTCGCTCATGCAAAGGAGCGCGAGACTGTTCCTGTCTTGATCGATCTGCTGCCGCGACTGCCGCTTGTGGACGCCTGGCAGGCGGAGGACATCCTCTTTCGGATTGGTGAGAGCCACCAACCGCCATCGGTGTCGCTGGGCAAGGACGAAGCGTCGCGCAAGAAATGCCGCGATGCCTGGGCCGCCTGGTGGAAGGAGAATCAGCAGAAGGTCGATCTCGCCAAGCTGCGGGAAACGCCACGGCTGCTCGGTTACACGCTCGTCGTGCTGCTTGACCAGGGCACGGTCATGGAATTGAACGCCAAGAAAGAACCGCGCTGGCACATCGATAATCTCTCCTTTCCTCTCGACGTGCAGTATCTTCCCGGCGACCATGTGCTGGTGACCGAGTATCACGCCAGCCGGGTGAGCGAGCGCGACTTGAAGGGCAAGATCGTCTGGCAAAAGCGCGTCGTTGGGCCGCTCGTCGGTCAGCGGCTGGCCAACGGCAACACCTTCATTGCCACTGATAGCGTCCTCATGGAAGTGGACGCGAAAGGAAACGAGGTTTCGACCGCGACCATCCCCGGCGAGCGCATCATGAAGGCGATGAAGCTGCCCAATGGTGAGATCGCCTGCCTTACCACCGAGGCAAAGATGGTCCGCATGGACGCGACCGGCAAGATCCTGTTCAGCTTTCAAGTGCCGCTGACAACGAAACTGTTCGGTGGCCGCGTGCACATGCTTTCCAATGGTCATGTGCTCGTGCCGCACAACGGCGAGAACAAGGTCGTCGAGTACGGCGGCAACGGCAAGCCGGTCTGGGAAGTTGCCTGTGATCAGCCCGTCGCTGCCACCCGCCTGCCCAATGGCAATGTGCTCGTCACCAGTATGCTTCCCAACCAGGGCGCCATCGAGTACAACCGCGCCGGCAACGCCGTCTGGCAATACCGCTCCAACACCCGTGTCACCCGCGCGCTGCGACGATAGTATTACCAAGGAAAGCGTAGTACAACTTCACGCATGGCTTGATGGGTGTAACGAAGCTCCTGCCCATCAATCGATCCGCGACAAGGCAGTAGCCATCGTTCGGCGATCTCGCAAGATCACGCGACCGTGACCGCATCATTGCGGCCCGTGTCGCGATCTTGACTCGAATCAATCGGCATTTCTGACGCACCAAGAAAACTCGGGTGAAGCGTGGCAAACCTTGCCGGACTTGCCGGTGCTGCGCCCATTGCGGCACGGTCAAAGTCTTCGGGCTATTCGGACCATGCGCGGCCTGCCAGACATGCCAGGGATGGGTAAAGGGGGGAAGGACTGTTTTCCGCCGGTGTTGCGAACCGAATCGATTGGCAGGGGAAAATGGATGTCCCCGTGGCGGCCGGCGCGCGGAGCGGGCCTGCCGCATGGCCTGGAGGGGTCGCGGATGCGCTCCACAATCTATTGCCTTGGTTTGGGATTGGCCTGGCTGCTGGCGAATGCCGGTGTCCGGGGCGACTCACCGTGGGGCACTCCTGTCCAGGCACCTTCCGCTACGTCCGCGTCCGGGGCGACTTTGCCGACGATCGTGCAGCTTGGCCGCCCGGAGCCGCTTGCCCCCGAAGGCCACACTGTTACTCCCGTGAGCGCCACGGTCGCTTCCCCGAGCCAGCCCATCATCCGCGGCCAGGCGCCCGATGCGCTGCCGCCCGCGCCACCGCCGCTGCCGCCGCCGGCGCCGCCGCCCAGCGGTGTCGTTGGCGTTCCGGGTGTCACGCCACCCCCGCCCCCGCCGCCGCCCGGTGCTGATTTGCCGCTGCTGGCGCCGATTGACAAGGAAGAAGCGTACAACTGCGGCGTGGTCACGCGCGAATCCAGAGCCGGCTTGTTCGGCGGCGCCTGGGACAGAACCAAGGAGTTCGTCGGCGGTGCGCCGGGAGCGGTCACCGGCATCTTTCAGCCCGGCCCGGATCGCAAGCTCTTTCAGACGGACCATCGCTTCGATGCCTTCGCCGCTCCGGTCAGCTTCCCGTTCTACGCCACGCCGCCCCAGGCCACCACGGAAGCAAAGGTGCTGTTTCTTTACGATGACGTTCTGCCGAACCAGCAGGCGTTCCCCAACGCCGATAACTTCTTTCTGGGAGGCCAGCTTCGCCTTGCCGTTACCGACTGGCTGACCCTGGAAGTCAACAAGCTGGGCGGCATGTGGGTGCGGCCGCCCGGGGCCGGCACGCGCAGCGGCTTCAGCGAACTCTGGCTCGGACCCAAGTTCACGCTCATCAAGAATGAAAACAGCGGCAGTATTCTGGCTGCCGGCCTGACCTTCCAGGTCCCGGTCGGCTCCGCCAACATCGTGCAGCACACGGGCAGCCTGTCACTTGCACCTTATGTCAGCTTCGCCCAGAAGTTCTTCCCGGACTTCAAGTATGGCAGTATCATCCTGTGGAACACCACCGGCTACGCCTTTCGCACCGACAATGTTCGTAGCGAATACCTGTACTCGATGTTCCACGTCAACTGGGACATCCTGAACCTGCACATGTTCTACCCCGAGTTTGGCATCGGCTGGAACCTGTACACTCGCAACGGCAATGCCGGCAATCCCGCGCCCAACAACTTCGAAGGCAACGACTGGTTCAATTTCGGCAATCCATTCGCCGGCCGGAGCAACCTTTCGCTGTCCACTGGACTGCGCTGGAAAATCAACGAACACCTGCAAACCGGCTTCGCATTCCAGTTCGGTGTGCTGCGCACTCCCAACAACTGGGAGAACTGGGGTGCGACCGTCGACTTCCGCATTATCTATTAGAAGCGATCGGTCACAGATTGGGTGATCGAGACTTCGACCCGATCAGTCTGGACTTGCGCGTCGCGAAAAACAGGCCCAGTCCGGACAACGTGGTTTGTCCCGGTTCCAGAACGGTCGGCTGGCAGCTGACCTGGAATCCCTGGCTCGTCAGGTGCTTTTCCAGAAGGGCCGTGGAGAAGGTGCCGGCGCCGGCGACCTGATAGCATTCGGGGAATGAGCCAAGGTGATATTCGCCGCAGATGGCATCGATGCAGTCGAGATGCCGGGCCGTGAGCAGGATGGGCCATTCGGCGCCCTCGCAATCGAGCTTGACGAGCCGGATGCGGCGCTGTCCGTTTTCGCTGGCGTTCGCCACAAGCTCATCAAAAGCCACTGTAGCCACGCGGCAGGCTTTCGCTCCAGCTTCGGCAACGGCGCCGGCGCCTGTGTTGCGCTTGTCGGCGTGATTGGCGAACGGCAAATCGGCGACCGCCAGGTCCGACCGCCAGACGATACGATTGTAGATGCAAACGCGCGGTCCATGGCCGCGCAAGTTGCGTTCCAGAAGGCAGAAGTTATTCGCGTCGGCCTCGTAGCAGAAGACACGACCCGCCCCGCGGCGTAGAACCGCGAGAGCGAAAGCGCCGGTGTGAGCACCAACATCAACGATCACGTCATCAGGCTCGAAGCGCTCGCACAGCCGATACTCATTCCGAATGACCACATCGCGAAACAGTCGCCGGTCAATGGTCCCCGGCCGGAGCCGCCAGCGCCAGGGCTTGTGCCGCAGCAGCTGATAGCGTCGCTGAATTCCACCCAGTAGGCTCATGAGGCCATCGTAGCCGGTTCGCACGAAAATGAGCAACCGGAAGTGGTCGAGCCGCGTGAGGCTTCGCGGAGTTCCCTTGACATTACCCTATGCTGTTATTACACTTACTTACATCAACCAGCCTGACGCGGATGCGGTCGGCCCTTTTTTGACCCTAGCTGGAGAAGACCTGTGACCAAGAAAGAGATCGTGCGCGACATTTCCGAGCAGCTTGGTTTGACTCAGCTCAAGACGAAGGAGATCGTGCAAAAGACCTTCGATGCCATCCTCGAGACTCTCCTGCGCGAAAAGCGCATCGAGCTACGGAATTTCGGCGTTTTTGAAGTCAAACGGCGCAAGCCGCGCAAGGCGCGTAACCCGCGAACCGGCGAACGCGTTGATGTCGAGGCCAAGAACGTGGTCACATTCAAGCCCGGCAAGGAAATGGAAGAGCGCGTTCGCAATCTCGATCGGGAGCCGCAACTCGCCGGCGCCACCCTTGGCGCGAACCCAGGCGACTCGGAAGTCAACGGCAAGGCTCGTAAACGCCCTTGAGCAGCCCGCAACGACGCTTCGTCGCGGAACCATCACCCACCGCCGTCCATATAAGACCGCCAGACAGACAAGCCACGCGAAACGCCGGCGATGCCCCGAGTCCTGCTTCCGGGAGCGACCATGCTGAACCTGCTCGGCCGCCAGTTCAAACTCTGCGATGGCGTGTCGCGCCGCGGCTTCTTGCGAATCGGTGGACTGGGACTGGCAGGTTTGACCTTGCCCGCTGTTCTGCGGATGCGAGAAGCTCAGGCATCGAACCGGCGGCGCGACAGCGCCGTCATCCTTTACTGGATGGCCGGCGGCCCCTCGCACATCGACACCTACGACATGAAACCGAACGCACCGGCGGAAGTTCGCGGCCCATTCCGCGCTTCGCCGACGCGGGTCTCAGGGCTATCGCTCTGCGAACTCTTGCCCGGACATATCCGGATCGCCGACAAGCTCGCGATCGTCCGCTCGTTGCACCATGGCAACGCCAACCATTTCGACGCTTCGCACTGGGCGCAGACCGGATACCACGTGCCGAACATCATGGGCCGTGGCCAGCCTTACCCCGCTCAGGGCGCTGTCGTTTCCCGATTGCGCGGCGCCAATCGGCCCGACATGCCGCCGTACGTTTGCCTGCCGGAAGGTTACAGTCCAAACCTTGGCTTCTACCAGCAAGCTGCCTACCTTGGGGCGGAGCACAACCCCATCGATGGCGGTGGCGAGCCAGGCTACCGGGGACGCATCTTGCAGCCGACGTTCTTGCCGCCGCGTGAGTTGTCGTTGCCGAGGGTTGCCGACCGCCGCGAACTGCTGCGCCGCATCGATGTCCTGACGCGCCGCGTCGAGTCCAGCGGCGAGTTTCGCGCCATGGACAGCAGCTACCAGCGTGCCTTCGGCCTGATCACGAGTCAGCGTGCCAAAGATGCCTTCGACCTATCTCGCGAGCCGTTGACCTTGCGTGAGCGCTACGGCACGCATGCCTGGGGCAAGGCGGCCCTGCTGGCCCGTCGTCTCGTGGAAGCCGGTGTCACCTTCGTGACCATCAACCACTACGAGGCCGACATCGACTGGTGGGACGACCATTACACCATCGAGCGGAATCTGCGCCGCCGCTTGCCACTATTCGATCAGGCGCTGTCGTCGCTAGTCGAAGACCTGCACGTGCGCGGCCTTGGCGACCGCGTCCTCGTCGTGGCGTGCGGCGAGTTTGGCCGATCGCCGCGTATCGACAGTCTTGCCGGTCGTGGACACTGGAATCGTGCTTACAGCGCGCTGCTGGCCGGCGGCGGCATCCGGGCCGGCCAGGTCGTCGGCGCCACTTCGGCCGACGGCGGCGTGCCCAGCGACCGGCCCCTTCTCCCCGGAGACCTGCTCGCCACCATCTACCGCGTCCTCGGCATCGACCACGATTCGATGCTGCCAGATCGGCAGAACCGCCCGATCCGTCTCTGCGACCCGGGCCAGCCTATCGCCGAGCTTTTCTGATTCGATTCGGGTGCACGATTCAGCAGCGACCCGCCTGAACCAGCTACAAACCATCTCCTCGTGCCTCAGGGGACGTGATCGCGCAAGCCATGCTCCGCGCCGCGTTTGTCTTTCGAAGCCCCGCAACACCGGGAAGAGGATCGCGGGGCCAATAAACGAGGAGGCACACATGTCCCGATTCCATTTCATGACGGCCGTTGCCATCTTGAGCGTACTGCTCGTCGGCGTGGGCACCAGCGCTGCGCAATCGCCCTTCGTGAACCTGCCGGGGCAGGGGCCACTGATCGCGAACTACGGCTATCAGGGCTGCTCGCCCGCGCCGGTGATCACGGTTGCGCCGCCGGTCATCGCCGCGCCATTCTTGCTGCCGCCGGTTCGAGTGTTTCGGCCGGCGCCCGTTGTCACTGGGCCGATCGGGCCGATCTGGCGGCATCGACATCACCGGGCGCACTTTCATCCCTGGCGTTTCTTTCTGCAAGGGCCGGGGATCGTCGTACGCTGAGGGCGCTGAAGTCGCCGAAGCAGGACGCACCATCACAACGAGCCATCGGGGGCAACCCCGGTGGCTTTCGTCTTGTCACGTCAAGATGTCGCGGATCACCTCGCCATGAACATTGGTGAGCCGGCGGCGAATGCCGTTGTGGTAGAACGTCAGCCGCTCATGATCTACGCCCAGGAGATGCAAGACCGTGGCATGGAAATCAGGCCAGGTGACGATGTTTTCGACCGCTCGATGGCCGATTTCGTCGGTGCTACCGTATGTCATACCGGGTCGCAGTCCCGCGCCAGCGAGCCAGACGGAAAAGCCGCTCTGGTTATGGTCGCGACCCAGTCCGACCACGTTGGCGGCGGATTGCGTGAAGGGGGTGCGGCCAAACTCTGTCGTGAACAGCACCAGCGTGTCGTCGAGCATGCCGCGGCGGCGCAGGTCGCGCAACAGGCCGGCCACTGGCTGGTCGATACGGGCCGCCTCCTGCCCGTGGTTTTGCCGCACGTTTTCGTGCCCGTCCCAGTTGATGCGCGGGTTGCCGAACGATCCGCCGGAGAAGAGTTGCACGAAGCGCACGCCTCTCTCGATGAGCCGCCGCGCCAGCAAGCATGCTCGCCCGAAGTCCGCCGTCTGGGGCCGATGCAGGCCGTAGAGATCCTGGGTTGCTAGCGTTTCACGCTCGAGGTTGGCCACTTCCGGAATGGCCAGTTGCATGCGTGCTGCCATCTCGTAGCTGCGAATCCGGGCAGACAGGGCATCGTCACTGGAACGTTCCGCGAGGTGCCGCCGATTCATGCGCGACAGCAACTCCCGAGTCGCCTGGTCCGCGTTCGGGCCGAGGTCGCGGGCCGGCATGAGGTCGTCGAGCGGCGCGCCGCGGCCGCGTATGGCCACGCCCTGGTGACGCGCCGGTAGAAAGCCGTTGCTCCAGTTGATTGTTCCGCCCGCCGGCAAGCCGCGCGCGTCCGGGATGACAACGAACGCCGGCAAGTTGTCCGTCTCGCAGCCCAGTCCGTAGGAAAGCCACGAGCCCAGGACCGGAAAACCGTTCAAGCGGAAGCCGCTATTCTCTTGAAACGTCGCCGGCGTGTGGTTGGACGTATCAGCCACCATCGAGTTGATGATCGTTAGCTGATCGGCGACCGCGCCGATATGCGGAAACAGCTCGGACACCCAGATCCCGCTGCGGCCGCGCTGCCCGAATCGCCAGTCACTCTGCCGCAAGAGTCCGACCTGGCCGAAAAACACGTCCGGGCGCTCGCTGCCGACCAGTGAGCGGCCGTGCAGTCGTTCCAGCGCCGGTTTGTAGTCGAAGGAATCGACCTGACTTAACCCGCCGCACAAGCAGATGTGGATGGCACGCCGTGCCCGCACGGGATGATGCGGCGGCGGATCGCCCGAGTCGCCGGGTACTACTGCGGCGTGCAGATGCTGATCGCGTGCCAGCAACTCCGCCAGGGCCGCCCCACCCAGCCCGCAACTCATCCACGACAAGAAACCGCGACGATCCAGCATGGCCATGCTCCGCTGGCATGAAGTGGTCAAGGCGCCCAGGACAATTCTAGCAGATGCTGCCTGCAGGCCGAGGGCCAAACAACCCCAACTCTCGCCCGAGTCAAGAAAACGGCAAGTGCAATCTGGCCAAGCAACGGCCACTCCCATAAGGCGAATGACAACTGCGTTAACGAGTCGACACTTCAAATGAAAGGGCCGCCATGAAGCCTGCCCGCTCCCTGCCATTTTTCCTCACGCTGTTCGCGATTGTCGCGCTGCTGTCGCTGGCCGGAGCGTTCGACGGTGTCAAGGCGCCGCCGGATGCCATTGATTCGCCGGAGGTTGCCCAGGAACTCGTTGTGGCTGCGCAGCGGTTCAACGATGCGCTCGATCCGAAATTGCAGGCGAGCTATCTGTTTCGCGATGCGGAACGGGGCAACTTTCACTTCTTTCCCATCGCTCGGCGGGGATTGCCGTTGAAGCAACTCAAGGTTGGACAGCGCCAGCTCGGCCTGGCGCTGATGAGCGCCACGCTCAGTCACGTCGGCAATCAAAAGGCGCTGACGATCATGAGCCTGGGCGATTACTTGCGTGAAACCGACAAGACGCCGAACGTCCATCGCGATTCCGACCAGTATTACATCACCATATTCGGAGATCCCACGCCGAAAGGGACATGGGGATATCGCTTCGAGGGATTTCATCTGTCGCTGAACGTGACGGTTGTCAAGGGGCGCTGGATTTCGGTGACGCCGTCGTTCTTTGGGGCGATACCGGCCACCGTTCCGGATGGGCCGCGCAAGGGGCTCCAGGTTCTGCAACAAGAAACCGAGCTGGGGCGTGACCTGGCCAGGTCGTTCACCGCCGACCAGCGGCAGATCGGCTTCGGAAAGATCCCGGACTTCAAGACCGAAACCGTGGGTGGGCTCATCACGGGCAATCAGCGCAAGATCGAGCGCGGCAAGCCGCGCGGCGTGGCCGTGTCGGCAATGACGGTCAAGCAGCGCGAGGTTCTCATGAAGCTTGTCCGGGCTCACATCGGACGCATCCGCAAGGAACTGGCGGACCAGGATCTGGCACGCATCGATCGGGCGGGCACGGACAAGATCCATTTCATCTGGGCGGGCGGTCTCAAACCCGGCGAGCCGCACCACTATCTGATTCAGGGACCGACGTTCCTGATCGAGTACGATAACACGCAAGACGGCGCCAATCACGTTCATTGTGTCTATCGCGACTTCGACAATGACTTCGGGGACGCCATGCTGGAGCATTATGACAAGCATCACCAGCAACCATGAGCCTCACGCCCCCACGCGAATCACTGGCCTGCCACAAGCGAGGCGTTTCATGATACTTGCACGGCCGCGGCGATCGTTGTTGCTGAGGACGACGCTCCTTTGCGTCGTCGCCTGCGTGCCGCTCATGCTGCATGCTCAACCCGAGCAGCCCGGCAACCCTGTAAAAAAGAAGATCATTGCCTGGGGAGGGCTTGACTGGTACAGCCCCGAGAATGTGCAGACCAATATCCGCAAGTTCGAGGAGCTTCCCTTTGACGGCATGGTGCTGCAAGGATTCAAGGCCAAGACAGTGGGCAAGGATGTGATGTTCGACTGGCTGTGCTTCGGCAAGGAACGATTCGAGCGCCGGCAACTGGCCGAGACCATCCAGACGTTGAAAAGCATCAAGTTCAAGCGCTTTACCGATAATTTGCTGCGCTATAACGTGACGCCAGGCGATGTGGACTGGTTTGCGGATTTCGACACCATCTTGCACAACGCACGGCTATGGGCGGCAGCGGCGCGGGAAACCGGGATGAAGGGCTGGCTCTTCGACGTGGAAGATTATCAGGGCCGAGTGTTCGACTACAAGAAGATGAAGTTCACCGGCAAGAAAAGCTTCGCGGAATATGCTCAGCAAGCGCGGCTGCGCGGCCGCGAGTTCATGAAGGCCGTCCAGGAGCCCTTCCCGGACATCGTCGTGTTTCTGGCGCTGGCGCATAGTTACGTCAATCGTGCTCCGCAGGCGATCAACCGCTTGTCGGAGCTGGAATATGGTCTCTTGCCCGCATTCTTGAACGGCATGATCGAGGCAGCGGGTCCCAAGGTCCGCATCATCGATGGCCATGAGCAATCCTACGGCTATCTCACCGCCGAGGACTACTACCGCGGCTATCACGCGACCCGGCAGAAAGCGCTTGCGCTGGTGCCGGCGAATGTCCATGCCAGGTACAACGCCCGCATGGAAGTCGCCATGGCGCTGTATGTCAACTACCTGTTCGCTTCGCCCGGGGCGGCCCGGGGGCCTACAGCCTTTTTGACGGCAAAGGAGCGCTTGCGGCTGTTTGAGCACAATGTCTACCACGCCCTGAGCGTCACGGACGAGTACGTGTGGTGCTATAGCGAGCGCTTGTGCTGGTGGGAAAAAGGCCATGCCGTGCCGACGCCCGACGGCGCGCTCGATGCGCTCCGTGAGGCCCGCAGGAAATACGACAGCAACCAGCCTCTGGGCTTTGACATGACCGAACGCATTGCCGCAGCCAGGGCAGCGGAAAAGAAAGCGCATGACCCAGGAAAGCGCAAGTCGTGACCGATCCGCCCTGGGATAGCACTTCTTTCGCGCTATCCGGGGTTTCGTTCTTTTGGCCTTGGTTCTTTCTTGCTGGCCTTGCCGGCCTGGCCGTGGACCGTGAGGCTGAGCTGTCGAAGACCACCGTCGTCAAGGTAGATGTTGAGCTGGTTATTGAACGGGCCCTCGCCGGGCAGCAGCTTGCATTCAATCTGCCCGGACCCGACGGGGAGTTCTACGAGGTCCGGGTGCTTCAAACTGAAGCGGCAGTTGCCGCCTCAGCACGTGTTCCCGCCCAGGACGCGGATCGGTTTGTCCGAAGCATTCTGGTAACGGTAGACAACGATTAGCTCTCCGCCGGCAATCGCGTCCGGAACCTCGACAGCGCTCTCGGTGAGTTGCAGTTCCTATCTGGAGTCATCGGGACAGCCGATCGCACCGTACGACCTCCTCTTGGCCGGTCAGGCTCTTTTACTTATCCTGGTCACTGGCAATACGAGCGAGTTTGGTCGGGTCCCAGGCCTGACGCTCGAAAACTGACAAGCATAGACGATTCAAGGCAATGAACTGGTCCACTCTCACCCACAAGCAGCGTGTCCAGCATCTCGAGCTGGAAGGTTTCGTCGTGCTCCCCGATCTGCTGGACGCCGGGCAGATCGCCCGCGTCAAGGCGGAACTGTATCGGCTGCCGACCAAGGGGACGGATTACAGCGAGGCGCAGCGTTCCTGCTCCGACGTACAGTGGACGGATAGCCCGGCCGCCATCGATCTCATCGCTCAGCCAACCGTCATCGATTTCCTCGACAAGCTGTTCGGCGACGAGCTGATCTGCACGTCGTGCGTGTATGCCGTCTCGAAACCGGGGCATCCGGGGATCGCGATCCACACCGATGCGCAGCCGTATGGTTCAGCGATATTTGGGATGCAGGCGAGCGCGCCGCGGCTGGTGCGGGTACTCTTCTATCTCGACGACCTGACGCCGGAGCGGGCGCCGTTCAAGGTCATCCCACGCTCGCACCTGTCGCTGCACGCCGACGGCAATCCGTACAAGCGTTACCTGTCGCATCCGGACGAGGTGATGGTGCTGTGCCGGGCCGGGTCGGCGGCCATCATCCACCAGGCAGTCTTTCACGCCAACTTCCCGAACACGAGCGGCGAGGATCGCAACATGCTGGCCATCGCCTATCGCCCGGCGTGGGCCAGCCCGATCGCCGACGTTCCCGACTGGCCGGCCGACAAGGTGGCGAAGCTGCCAGGGCACGTCGCGCGCTTCTTCAAGAGCCTGAACACGCGCAACTTCGATTACAACGTCGGCAACCGCCCCGCCAACATGGCCAGCGACGCTCCCGGCATCAGCCCGCGACGGTGGGAGACGGAAGATGGACTGAACACTGAACACTGAACACTGAACACTGAATACTGCTTTCCATGAAACGCTATCGCGCGGCTATCATCGGACTGGGATTCATCGGTGCGGCGGATCAGGTTTCCGGCGATGCACTCGGCCAGCGCGTTGTTGACCTGGACGGCACGCACCTGGCGGCGCTCGAAGGTAATCCGCGCGTGGAGCTTGTCGCCGGCAGCAGCCGTGACGAGGGGCGACGGCAGCGCTTTCAGGAACGGACCGGCTGCCGCACGTTCGCCGACTGGCGCGCGTTGCTCGACAACGAACGGCTCGACATCGTCAGCATCGCGACCTACGCGCCGACGCACGCGGAGATTGCAGTCGCCTGTGCGGAACGAGGCGTCCGCGCTGTCTACTGTGAAAAGCCGATCGCCACGCGGCTGGCCGACGCCGAGCGGATGCTGGCGAGCTGCGTCAAGGCGGGTACCTTGCTGGTCCTAAACCACAATCGCCGTTTCAATCCGAACTATCGCCGGTTGCGCGATGCGGTCGCCGCCGGGATGCTGGGCGACCTCACGTCGGTCAATTTGCAATGGGGCACGGGCCGGCTCGGCAATGTCGGCACGCACCTGATCGATGCCATGCTGATGCTGACCGGCCGCACGGTGGAGGCGGTCAGCGGCGCGCTCGATCCAGCCGGGAAGCCGGATTGTCGTGGCGCTGCGTTTCGCGATCCTGGCGGCTGGGGACTGCTGCGCCTCGAGGGCGGCTTGATGGCGACAGTGGACGCGGCAGACATGGCCCGCCTGCCTGCGCGGATCACGCTCAACGGCACGCTGGGCCGCGCCTCGACCGGCGGCATGGACGTGGCCATCGAATTCAACGATGGTCGCCACGAAAGCTGGCCGGCCCCCAACGACGGCAAGTCGTCGATGGATCGTGCCGTCGCCGAGATTGTCGCCTGGCTGGATGGCACGGATGGCACGCCGTTTCCGTATGCCGCGCAGGCCGCCGTGCATACGCTGGAGACGATTCTCGCCTTCCATGCTTCGCATGAACGCCAGGCAGCATGGGTGGAGCTGCCCTTCACCGACAAGGCACGAGAACTACGCAGCGGCTGATGGCCTGTCACGGATCGATTGATTGGGGGGGGCGAGGCGCCTGCCGAGCCGTCAACGGAGTGATGCATCTCTCAACGAAATCAACGAGAATAACTACGGACGGGGATGACACAAGTCGTCTGACCGGGAGAATGACGGCGTCCTGCGCTATCCGCGCCGCGTCACTTCGTGGTTGGTAGAATGCGCAGCTTGGGCGCCGGGTGCAGATACTGTCCGCGTGCCTTTTCGACTTGCTGCGCGGTCCAGCGCGGCTGGCTAGCGCGGGCCAGTTCGGCGAGAACCGGAGCCATTTTCCGCGAGTGCATGACCGTGAAATGTGTCGTGTTGAGGTGCGTCATGGGAATGCCCTGGGCCTGGAGGTCGTCCGGCCATTGCGAGGCTGGAGAAACCAGCCCGTCGCCGAGCGGACCGCCGCCCACGACGCAGACGAAATCGACGTCGGGCGGAATGCGCCGGTTTGCACGCTGCTCGGCCGCAGTTCGCCGATAGGTTCGCGTCAACGACTCGATGAACTTTTCCTGTGCATTATGAACGCTGATGTCAGCCTGGCCCCAGCTCGAACCCAGGTTCGGCGCGCACACCTGCACGACCCGTGTCACGCCGGCGTTCGGATGATCCTCGACGAATAGCCGCGCCAGCAGACCGCCGGCGCTGTGCCCGATCAGGACGATCTCGCGGTAGCCGAGAAAGCGCAGCTTCCGCACGGCCAGAGTCAATCCCGGCGCCCTGGCGATGACTTCCACCGCGGCGTTCTGGCTGTAGCAGAAGGCGAAGACGTCAGCGGCCAGGCCGAGTTCGTGTACCAGGGGCGTGCCGGGTTGTTGCCAGGCGTGAAACTCCGGCTGGGTCACAGCGTCGCGCTGCAATGGATGATAGCGTAAACCGGATATCAGGATGACGGCCCGCGGATGCCTCGAACCGGCCTGCACGTCCTTTGGCAACGGAGCGACCTGCTCGAAGCGCGTTTCGATCTTGGGGTCGGTGCCGGGAAGCAGACACAGGATAGACAGGATGGCGGGCATGGCTGGCTGGCGCAAATCACGTGAGTGCCGCAGGTCGGGATTCCAGGCCCGGCCTGCCGGACAGCCCTGGTAAGCCGTCCTGCGCTGAGGCGATATCCTGGAACTGCGCCCGCGTCCAGATCAATAATCTGCAATCGACCCGTCGCGCAGGCGTTGCCAGGGCCAGATGAAACGCTGGCCAGGATTGGCGGCCACCTTGGCCATATCGCGCTCGTTTACTTCGATGCCCAGGCCGGGGCCTTGCGGTAGCGAGGCGTAACCTTCCTTGTCCACGGTCCAGCTCTTGCCGATGAAGCGCTCGCCCCACTGGATGACGCCCGGCGCCGTTTCGTGAATCAACAGAAGCGGGATGGACGCGGCGACATGCAGGCTGGCGCTGGCCCCCAGCGGCGTGGTCGTGCAGTGCGGTGCCAGCGGCACGAAGTAGGCCTCGGCCAGGATCGCGATCTTCTTCATCTGCGTGATGCCGCCCGTGTGGGCCACGTCCGGCTGCAGGATGTCGATGGCGCGCTCCTGCAAGTACGGCAGCATCTCCCAGATGGTGCGATCGCGCTCGCCGGTGGCCAGCGGGATGCGGATCTGCTCCTTGAGCCGCTTGAAGACCTCGATGTTGCCGGGGACGGCGACTTCCTCGATGAACAGCACATCATATGGCTGGATGGCGGCGGCGAACTGAAGCAACGTCGCGGGCGGCACGGCACAGTGCGCGTCGAACATTACCGTGCCGTCCGGGCCGACGCGCTTGCGGGTGGCGCGGATGGCCTCGACCATGCGCGTGATGTCGGAAGGGTTGCCGGAATGATCGTAGATGCCGTGCGGCGGGACCTTGTGCGCCTTGTCCGTGGGGTAGACGCGGATGCGCTCGCGCGTCGGCCCGCCCAGGAGACGGTAGACCGGCACGCCCCAGAGCTTGCCGGCGATGTCCCACAAGGCCATGTCGAGGCCGGCTATGGTGTGCACCATGAACGGCCCGCCGCGCATGTCGCGGTGCGAGCGATACAGCTTCTGCCAGAGATGCTCGATGCGCGTCGGATTCTCGCCGTCGAGCAGCTCGAAGAGCGATCGCGCCAGGAGTTCTGCCGCACCCGGCTCCAGGGCGCTGATCTCGCCCCAGCCATCGATCTTCTGATTGGTTTCGATGCGGACAAAGACCCTGGAGCCAACGCGATGCGTGCGCAAGGCGCGGATGCGGATGGCGGAGCCGCGGTCGGCGACGTTGGCTGCGGGGTTTTGACCGGGAGGTTGCTGAAGCTGGTCGATGTCGTTCATGTTGGATTACATTGTGCAATGAGTTGGGAAGTCGGCCGGCTTGCCCCTGAAAATGATATTCATGTCAGCGCGCGCTACCCGAATGTGACACCTTTTTTCCCAGGCCCAGGGCGAAACCCATGAGCGCCTGGCAATCGCAAGAGGTGTGGGGCAAAGACGTTACGGCGATGGACCGGCCGCAAGCCGACCGGCTGTGGCATGGCCTGGTCGCGCGCGGCAGCATGACACTGTTGACAAGCATGTGGAAATCGGGCAAGACCACGCTCTTCAAGCCGCGTACCGATCGGCCTCGCGGGATCGCCGTCTCTTTATCGCCTTCCAGATTGCGTCGGCGGTCGCCCAGGCGATCCGGGCTGCAATGGCCATGCTCCTCCTCAGTCAATTGAAACGCTCGCGCCCCTGACAAAAGACATATCCTAATCGATGTGACGGGAAAAAAGCAACGAAGCGCGGTGTCCGATGCGAATGCGTGCAGCCCGTCCAGGCGATCGGATACAAGGAAGGTAACAAGCTGTTCCTGCATGAAGAGGAATTCGAACTATGAAAACCATTACCGTACCGCCCCGGTCGGCCGAGATCAATGCACTTTTGCAAGAGGCAAAGGTGGAAGATCTGATTGTCCGCACAGAAAGCGGCGACGAGTTCATGCTAACTGCTGTCGGCGATTTTGATCGTGAGATTTGTCAGACACGCCGAAACGCCAAGCTGATGACCCTGCTCGACCAGCGAGCAAAACAGACGCAAACAATATCGCTCGACAATGTCAAGCACCGGCTGGGCTTGAGCAAGTGATGTCATGTTGCGCTGTCGAATCTACGAGGGCTTCGTCCATGCAGACGTATCCAGCTTCGACTTCGGTTTGGAGACGACTCCGGCCGTTATGGGCGGGATCGCTCATTGGAGTTGCCTTGATGGTCTTGTTCTTGACTGTTGGGAGTCCAGAGAACTGGGATTTCAGCGACCGGACCTATGTGCATGTGTGGGAAGGACAGACTGGCTCTAGTATTGGCTTCGGCGACTACGCGTCTGTGCCATATATGATGCCGATTGTCGGATTCTTTTCGGGTCTAATGCTATTTCTGTGGAGAAAAGCGCGCGCAACTAGGTGTTGAGGGTAACAACGCGCTCAAGTAAGCTCTGATAGCCGCCCGGCGATCATGAGCGCGTGCATGCTGGCGGCGAGCGCGCCCTGCACATCGTTCACGGGGTCGTCGCCTACAAGCAAGATTCGTTGTGGCAGCGCATCCGCCGTGCGGCAAACCGCCGCGAAAAACTCCGGACTCGGCTTTCGCCAGCCGATTTCCGAGCTGATCACAAGCCAGGTCAACGGCTCAAGCTCCGGCAGGCCCGCCACGACTTCCCGCAGCCTGCGATCGAAGTTCGATGCCATGCCCAGCCGATAACCTCTGTCTTGCAACTGTCGGAGCACGTGGCCCGCCGAGGGATCGACACGCCAGGCCGCAGGCCGGGCGAAGTGCTCGTACAGGTCGCGAAAGCACGCGTCCGGATCGGCAGCATCGTCCAGCACGGCGGCGACAATGTTCTGCCAGCGCTGCCGTTCGCGTTCCTCGCTGGTGCGCAGGCCTCCCGCCAGATCGGCAGCCTCCTCGCGGGCGAAAGCGGCGGCGAAGCGCAGGCGAATCTCGTTGACGGTGAGCCGGCTGCCGTGGCGTCTTCCGACCTCGGCATAGATGGCGGCCGCCGAAGGTTCGGGGAATAACAGCGTCCCCACGGCGTCAAAAAAAATCGCTTGCACCTCCGCCGGAATCATGGTTCATATCCTAGCAGGGACCGCCGCGTGCGGCTTATTGCGCGAACGAGGAACATCTGCCATGAAGACCAAGGGTGAGCAATTTGCTGGACTGACGGTGGCGCTGATCACGCCATTCAAGAACGGCGACATCGATTTCGACCGTCTCGGCAAGCTGGTCGACTGGCACGTCGAACAGGGGACCGATTGTCTGGCACCGGTTGGCACCACGGGCGAGTCGCCGACGCTGAGCCACGAGGAGCACGAGCGTATCATTGCCGCCGTCGTCGAGCGCGCCCGCAAGCGGATCAAGGTCATGCCGGGAACCGGGTCCAACAGCACCAAGGAGGCCATACGCCTGACGCGTTTCGCCGCCAAGGCCGGCGCCGATGGGGCACTCATGGTCGGTCCGTACTACAACAAGCCGACGCAAGAGGGCTATTACCGGCACTTCGCCGCCGTGGCCGACGCCGTCGATCTGCCCATCGTGCTTTACAACATTCCCGGCCGGACCGGCTCGAACATCTTGCCGGAGACGATCGCCCGGCTGGCACAGCTGCCGCAGATCGTCGCTGTCAAGGAAGCGACCGGCTCGCTCGACCAGGCTTCGCAGATTCTCGCGCTGTGCAATCTGACGATCCTGAGCGGCGACGACAGCCTGACGTTGCCGCTGATGAGCATCGGCGGGCGGGGAGTGATCTCGGTGGTGGGCAACATCGTGCCCCGCGACATGAAGGCCATGGTCCGCGCCTTCGATGCCGGTGAACTCCACAAGGCTCAGGAATGGCATCGCCGGCTGTTCCCGCTATGCCGTGACATGCTTGGCGCCGCGACCAATCCGATTCCCATCAAGACTGCGATGAAACTCCTCGGCCAGGACAGCGGCGAACTCCGCCTCCCCATGTGCTCGATGGACGACGCCGGCGAGTCGCGGCTGCGCAAGACGCTCAGGGAATACGGACTGAGTCTGAAGGACGAATGATGAACGGAAGAGATAGGACGCTGTCCTTCATCCTTAAAAAGTGTTTGACCCTGTCGGAACAGCCGCTATCTTAGGCCTAGCATCCCGAAGAAAACAAACCAGGAGGGACAGCCTTGAGCACCATGACGGCTGAAGTTGTCAAGCCCCGCGCGACGAAACCGCCGCCCAGGCCGGCATCGAAGATCAAGGCGTCGGAACGCACCATCGAAGGCTGGACGGAGATTTTCAAGCTGCTGGCCGACCGATCGCGACTCAAGATTCTTCTCGCCCTGGCCCAGGATGGCGAGATGCATGTGTCCGCCCTGTGTGACCTGCTGGGACAATCACAGCCTGCCGTCAGCCATCATCTCACTCTCCTGCGCATGCGCAACCTGGTAGGCTTCCGCCGCGACGGCAAACATAACTTCTACCGGCTGAACTCAAATCTGGTCGGCGATCTTCTTGAGCAATTCTTCACCGACACAGGCAATGGCCACAAGCTCCTGCAATTTGATGATTTCTCACTGGCCTATCGGAAAAAATAGTTCATGTCGGCAACGCAAGCGAAACTCGCTCTCGAGGATGGCACGATCTACACCGGCACGGGATTCGGCGCCGCCGGCGAGACATTCGGCGAAGTCGTTTTCAACACCAGCATGACAGGCTACCAGGAGGTGCTGACCGACCCTTCGTACAAGGGCCAGCTGGTGGTCATGACCTATCCGCTCATCGGCAACTACGGGATCAATCTCGAAGACCGCGAATCGGCCCGGCCTCAGGTGGAGGGCTTCATCGTCCGCGAGCGCGCACGCTGGCCAAGCAACTTCCGTTCCTCGGGCACGCTGGAGAGTTACTTCGCCGAGCACAATATCATCGGTCTGGAGGGCATCGACACCCGCGCCCTGGTCCGCCGACTGCGCGTCCGCGGCACCATGACCGGCATCCTGTCCACCACCGATCTCGACGATCACTCGCTGGTGCGCAAAGCACAATCGTACCCGAATATCGTCGGTCGCGATCTCGTCAAGCAGGTCGTGCCGGACCGAGCTTCCAGCTGGGAGGAAGGCTTCATCAGCCCGTTCGCTTCTCAGGAACTGGCGCCGCGTCCGGGTTGCCCACACGTCGTCGCACTCGACTTCGGCATGAAGTGGAATATCCCGCGCTGCCTGGTGCAAACGGGTTGCCGTGTTACCGTAGTCCCGGGCACCGCCAGCGCCGACCAGGTTTTTGCCCTCAAACCCGACGGCATCTTCCTGTCAAACGGCCCCGGTGATCCCGAGCCGCTCAGCTACGCCATCGACACCATCCGCGGCCTGGTCGGCAAGAAGCCGATGTTCGGCATCTGCCTGGGACATCAACTCCTGGGACTGAGCCTGGGAGCGAAAACATTCAAGCTCAAGTTCGGCCATCGTGGTGCCAACCAACCCGTCCTCAACCGGCAAACCAACAAGGTCGAGATCACCACGCAGAACCACGGTTTCGCCGTTGCCCTCGACTCGCTGCCTGCGGACCTGGAGCCGACGCACATGAACCTCAACGACGGCACGCTGGAAGGGATGCGCCATCGCCGTTATCCGCTTTTCAGCGTGCAGTACCACCCGGAAGCTTCCGCCGGCCCGCACGACAGCACCTACCTCTTCGAGGAGTTCCGCAGGATGCTGGCGTGACAATCTTGTTCACGTTTCGCGCTCGGTGGATATTGTCGGCGCTTCGGCACTCCGGTGGCATTCCGCGGGGCCAAGGAGTTGGACTTGCCTGAGGAGGAAGTGGGAGAAGATTGGGAAGCAGTCCTCAAAGCAGGCAAATCGATGGTGCTGGCATACATTGACCGCCCGAGTCTGGGTCGAGATCGGTTGCAGAGCGCATTAGCGGTTACAATCGGGTTTGTTGACGGTTCGCTGGAAAGCGAGGCGTCATCAACCAGCGATTCACTTGCTCTTCCGTATCGCCGACGGGTACAATCGCAACATGGACACAAACAACGATTCACCGGCGATGGATGATGTGGTCCAGGAGCTGCCCTTTGCATGCCAGGCGCTCTACGACCTTGCGGCGAAGTTCAAGGAACTATCGAGCAGGGCGCCGCACGATGTCTCTCTGCGGGAGTTGGCGGCCAAGCTGGAGCAAGCGCATCTTGAAGCGCGCAGCGCGCTGTTGCAGCTTGACAGTCGACTACGTGCGGGCCTGGAGTTCGCACCGGAAGTCCGGCGCCTGGCGTTTCAGGACTTCAACGAGGAACAAGCGATCGCCGGCATCCGCGAGATTGAGCAAACAGGCGGAGCGCAACTGAAGGACTTTATGGCCGAGCTCGAAGAGGCCAGCCATGGCTGAGGCGACCAACGGTCGTTTACGCTACCGCGTCGTCTATTCCGAACTCGTCCGCCGCCATACTCGCCAGCTTGTCTTGCGGGCTCGTGAGTTAGGCGTCTCCGGCGAAGTCATCGCAGCCATCAAGAAGATCAACGATCTGCTTGAAAGGTATCCGAAGTTTGGCGATCCGCTGCAGGAACTTGTTCTGGAATCTGCGCAAGAGTGGATGGTCACCGTACCTCCCTTAGTCGTGAAATACATCGTCAACGACGCGCGCCGGCTGGTTATGGTCGTCACGCCATTCGCGCCGCTTCCAGATACTGGTCTGAACTGACGGCCGCGAGCGCGTTCGCCGAGCGCGTTCTTCGAACGCGAAACGTAAACAGCTACACCCGTCTCCCCGCCAGATACACGTCGCGCACCTGCAACGAGCGGTCCAGCACGACCAGATCGGCGACCTTTCCCGGCGCGATGCTGCCGAGGTCGCGGTCGCGGCCGGCGATTCGGGCAGGCGTCAAGCTCGCCATTCGGATAACCTCCATCAGTGGAGCTTGTGTCAAGTGCTGAAATGTTCGCACGGCGTGGTCCATGCCCATGACGCCGGAGGCGAGGCTCTTGCCGTCCGGCATGATGCCGACACCGTCGCGGCGGATGATTGGTTCGCCGCCATCGCGTGGGCCGAAGATGTAGTCGCCATCCGGCATGTCGAGGGCGCGGTTGCAGTCCGTCACCAGTGCCAGCCGTTGCGGCCCTTTGATCTTGGCCGCCAGAAGGAGCAACTCGCGATTCAGATGCTTGCCGTCGGCAATGACCTCCGTAGTCAGCTCGTCAAAATAGAGAGTCGCTTCCATGACGCCGCCGCGCATCGGGTAGGTCTGCTCTTGCCGCAGGCGGGCTCGGTCCGACATCGCACAGAAGAGGTGATCGACGTGGCGGACGCCCCAGGCGATGGCGGCCTCCATCTGCTCGAATGTGGCGTGCGAATGGCCGACATTGCAACCGATGCCGCGTTCCCGGCAGGCGCTGACAAAGTCCTCCGCCCCCGGCAGTTCCGGCGCCACCGTGGCCCGCAAGATACAGTCGGCGAACTCAAGATAGCGCTGAAACTCCGCTCGCGTCGGCGGCCGCAGCGGCCCGGCCGGATGGCAACCACGTGCATCCGCGCCGAAATACGGGCCGTAGAGATGGGCCCCGAGCACGCGTGCACCGCGTGTGGCCATGTCGCTCCGCCACAAGTCCCGTTCTCCGAGCCCATAACACTGTCTGCGGCAACATTGCAGGAAGGCGATGATCTGCTCGTGCCGAGCAACCGTGCTGGTCGGCAGCAAGCTGGTCGTGCCGTGACGCAGATGGGCGCGGCAGACAGTGCGAAAGGCGTCGTCCGTGCCGTCCATGAAGTCGGCGCCATCACCGCCATGCACGTGCAGGTCGATGAAGCCGGGCGCTAGATAGTCGCCCTTGAGATCGACGATGCGCGTCGCTGTGTCGGAAGTCGCCCCGTGGGCAGCGCCGACCGCCCGGATCCGTCCCTGTACGACCTCGACCTGTGCCTCGGCAAGCACGCGGTCTTCAAGAATCACCGACGCGTTGCTGAAGAGGATTGTACTCATAAGGTAAAAAGCCCACGGGTTATGGCCCCGTGGGCTGGGAAATCATTACCTGCTTGTTCACGCTTCGCGCTGACGACAGTTTCGGGCACAAGGGACTGGCGGGCGCGATCGCGGGCATTATCAATGCCGGAACAGGAACTCCTTGGAGTTGATGAGCGCCCAGTGCACGTCTTCCCAGGCCTTGCGCTTGTCCACGGCCAGCGTGGTCTTGACGGTCATGTCGCGCCCGTCGCGGGTCACTGTCAACGACATGGCCGCACCGGGGGCCTTCGCCGCCAGCGTGGTGAAGTACTGGTCGACACCCGGAATCATGGCAGCGTCCATCTGTCGGATCACGTCGCCGACCTTGAGGCCCGCCTTCGCGGCAGGAGAGTCCGGCGTGATCTCCTTGACCTGGGCACCGGGACCGGCCTTCGGCGCCACCACCTGCGCTCCCAGAAGGGACGCGGTGACGTGGCTGAGCATGGCAGCGGTCTCACCGTCGGTCGGCGTGCGCGACAGCGTGACCAGGAAGATCTCACCCAGCACCTCGCGATCGGACAGCTTCTTACCGAGCAGCTTGCCGATGCGGTTGGCCGGATTGCGGAGCCGATCGTTGACCGCCGGGCCGTTGATCAGCTGCAGCGCCTGGGCAAGGTTGCTGTCGTTCTCGCGTTCGCACTCGCAGGCCAGTTCGCGGGCCGGCTGGCCGAAAGTCTTGAGGAATGGGTTGTTGACCTCGCCATCCGGCAGCTGGGCGGCACGCGTGCCCATCGGCACGCCCGGGAAGCGTTCCGGCACGTCGGTGACGAAGCACAACGCATCGAAGAGCTGCTCGGCCGTGTGCAACTTGGTAACGGCATGCGAGAAATACTTGTTGTCATCCTTGTTGAAGTCATTGGTCTGGGCGCTCAACTGATAGGTCCGCGACGTCATGATGGTGCGGATCAACTTCTTGACATCAAACTTGTTCTTCACGAAGTCCCTGGCAAGCTCGTCGAGCAACTCATCATTGGCGGAAGGATTGGAGTCGCGGAAGTCGTCGACTGGATCGACAATGCCGCGGCCCATGACGTGGAACCAGATGCGGTTGACGACGGACTTGGCGAAGAAGGCGTTGTCGGCGCCGGTCAGCCAGCTGGCCAGCACTTCACGACGATCCTGGCCAGGAGCCACTTTGGCCTCGCCGCCGCCCATGAAGCGTGGCGGCATGGTCTTGCCGGTCCGCGGCTGTACGATCTCGCCGACCCGGCTCACATAGATGTATTCGGCGCCGTTCTTCTTCTGGGCATCACCCGGCTCGAACGGGTCGCGACGCTGCTTCACGCGGGCGAAGAATGCCGCCAGGCTGTAATAGTCATCCTGCGTCCAGCGCTCAAACGGGTGGTTATGGCACTTGGCGCACTGCATGCGGATGCCCATGAAGAGCTGCGCAGCCGTTTCGGCCAGGTTGGATGGGTCACGGGCGATGCGGTAAAAGTTTGCAGCCGGGTTGGAGAACGTGCTGCCGCCCGCCGTGATCACGTCGCGGATCACCTCATCCATCGGCGTGTTCTTGACGATGTGGTTCCGCAGCCATTTCTGGAAAACGAACGTCCCCTTGGTCTCGATGGTCTTGCGCGTGCTGCGGAAAACGTCAGACCACTTGAGCGTCCAGAAATCGGCGTACTCAGGTCGGTCCAGCAGACTGTCAATCAGCTTGGCCCGCTTGTCGGAGTCCTTGCTGGCCAGGAAGGTCTTGACTTCCGCTGCCGTCGGCAACACCGCGCACAGGTCCATGTAAGCCCGGCGGATGAACTCCTGATCGGAGCACAGTTCGGAGGGCAGGATGCTGAGCATCTTCAGCTTGCTGAAGGTCAGCTTGTCGATGTAGTTGTTCTCGGGCGGGCTGGTCCACTTGAAACCTTCCTTCGGCTCGAGATAGGTGATGCGGACGGGCAGCATTTCCTCGATGTACCGGCAAAGGATGGCAACCTCGCCACCCTGATTGAACTCGACCAGGCCGTTGCTGTTGACGCTGGCGATGGCCGTATCGCTGCTGGTGAAGTTACACAGACGGGTCACGTCCTTGGTGGAGCCGTCGGAGAAATAGGCGACAACGGCAAGCTGCTGCCAGCGGGCCGGTTCGTTGAGCACGCGGGCACCCGGCAGGACATCGATTTTCTTGATCGTAGGAAGAGTAGCCGGATCGTCCTGCATGCCCTCGCTGAGCCAGGCATGCATCACCTTGGCGGGAATGCTGTCGGCCGGGAAGCGCTGGCCGCCTTCGTGCGGGATCTTGCCCAGGCCCTTGAGGAGGATCATACTGGCATCGGCGCCAATGCGGGCGGTGCGCCGCCCGAAAACATCGCGCGTCAGCTCAATATAGTCGGCAGCCGGATCGTACCCTCGCAGGCTCAGCTTGAAGCCGTTCTTGCCACTCGGTGTTCCGTGGCAGGCGCCGGAGTTGCAACCGCCGACGTTGAGGGCGGCAATCATGTCGTTGCGGAAACTGGCCGGCTGCGGCTTCTCCATGCTGCTCACCGTGACCGGGACCTTGACGCTCTGGTTGCCGACCTTGATGTTGAGCGCCGTGGCGCCATTCTTCTGTGGGAGCAGGAAAAGATTCTCGCCGACGTTGATGATCCCGGCGGCCTCGACCGAGGCGTCGCAGAATGCGGTCAGGTCGCGAACGCTGCCGTCCGCATACTTGCCAGTGACCACCAGTTGCAGAACGCTCTTGGGGCCCGAAAGGTTGACGGCAGCCGGCTGCACGATCAGCCCGACAGGCTGACCAATGGCCTTGACGCGCTCGGCCGCCTTCTCGGGAACGGCCGCACTCGCGCTCCCGCTCAAGACGCAAAAACCCACCACCAGCGCGGTGACGGCAAGCCAACGGCCAAATTGTTCGCGAAGAATCGTCATGGTCATTTCCTCTTGCGAGCGTGGAGGTTTCAACCGGCAGGAAAGCAGGCGGGAACACAAGGCAAGGACGATAATAGTAGTGTACCGGGTTTCGGCGGCAAATGGAAAGCAAAATTTTCCGAAGAAGCTTAAAATAGTTGTAACAACCAGGGACGGATTGCTCCGGATAATCGTCTAGCGTCCTTGATCCCCAGAAGTTATCTCGTTTGAGTCAAGTTTCATGCAGGCACTTTCTGGGCCTCGATCCAATGGTCGATGTCTGCGTCAAGGCGTTCGAAGCTGTGGCGTAACGGATTGTCACTGTCAGGTTCGTCGGCGCAGACGTGGGCCAGGCCGGGGCGCAGGATGCGGTTATAGGTGCGCGTACAGAACATGGCGGTGCGCCAGCCCTGGTCTGTGACGCGGTAGCGGTGGGT
>Ga0194131_10001669_pt1 | contig 37727 bp, 32 predicted proteins | sample TA2KigO120mmetaG_FD_148631 | JGI IMG/M metagenome (GOLD analysis project Ga0194131, IMG submission 148631) | Freshwater microbial communities from Lake Tanganyika, Tanzania - TA2015053 Kigoma Offshore 120m | ecosystem: Environmental > Aquatic > Freshwater > Lake | place: Tanzania: Lake...
CGCGGCGGTCGTGGCGCACCGCCGCCGGACCTGCTCATGATTGGCGTCGTGGAGGAACCGCCGGCTGCATCCCGCGATGCCAAGGATGGCGACGCGCCGGAGTAAGCCGTCGCGCGTACGCGTGCGCGTGCCGACCGCACGCGCACGTCACGACCCTGCGCGACCCCTCAGCTGGTCGTTCTACGACCGGCCGACCGAACGTGTCGCCCGCGACCTGATCGGGCGTTGGCTTGAGTGCGCCGTTGACGGCATTCGCTGCCGTGGCCGCATCGTCGAAACCGAGGCCTACCTCGGCGAACACGATCCGGCGTGCCACGCGGCCGCGGGTCGCACGCCGCGTACCGAGGTGCTCTACGGGCCGCCCGGGACGGCGTACGTGTACTTCGTGTACGGCATGCACTGGTGCGCCAACGCCGTCACTCGCCGCAGCGGGCTGCCCAGCGCGGTACTGATTCGCGCGCTCGAGCCGCTCGAGGGGGTCGAGGCCATGCGTGCGCGCCGCGTCCTGGCGAAACGGGATTCCGACCTCTGCAGCGGGCCCGGGCGGCTGTGCCAGGCGCTCGGGATCACGGGCCCACGCCACAACGCCGTGTCGCTGGCGGCGTCAGGACTCAGGATCCTGCACGGCCACCCGGTGGGGCGCGCCGCGATCCTCGCCACGCCACGCATCGGCGTCAACGAGGCGGCCGACTGGCCGCTACGGTTTCTGGAACGGGATAATCCGCACGTCTCGGCGAGAGCCGAGACCGCGCGCTTCCTGCGGGCTACCAGCGTTCGTCGATAGCCGAGCCGAAGTTGTAGCGCAGGCCCGCCTTCCAGACGTTGGTCATGCCCTCCCCGTTGACCAGCCAGCTCGAACTGCCCTTGGTGGGCATGATGCTGTACTGCAGGAACGGCGCCCAGTTCCGGCGCACGTACATCATGCCGAGGTCGAGGAAGCTCTTGGCCTGGGCGCGCGCGTCATCAACGCGGGCCACGATGCTGTCGCGGGCGGCCGGGCTGGCGAACGAGCTGCCCTGCGCCGTGGCGTTCGGGACGAAGTTCATGGCATAGCCGACGCCGGCCCACGGGTGCATGTACTTGTAGCTGGGCAGGAAGAGCATGGCCGATGCGCCCACGCGGCGCATGTCACGCATGTCCACGCGCCGCGGTGCGCTCGTCGGGAAATCCGGCACCGTGCTGACCGCATTGAAGTACGACTGTTCGGCGAACACGTTCAGCGCGAAGCGGCGGCGCGTGATCATCCAGTCCACGCCGAGCGTCGGGGCGGTCGTGCGGGCGATGGTGGTCGGGAACGATGTCTCGCCCCCGTACACGCCGAAGTACCAGGAGTTCTGGCCCAGGTCCCAGACCGCATTCCCCTGCGCCGCTGCAGGCGAGGCGGCGCCTGCGGTGAGCGCAGCGACGGTGAGGGCGACGACGAGTCTCTTAGATCGCATACTAAGACCTCTCGCGAGGAAGTTTCGGACTGGGATGGTCAACCGGTCGGGAAGCGCGCGGCCGCCCGACTGCTCAACAATCGGACGATGCAGGCCGGAAAGTGGTCACGCTTGGCCGGGGTCGCAACCGGGGGGCTACTTGACCACGCCGACGCGGGTAGCCACGTCGCGGATGGCCCGGACGGCGTACTCCAGGTCCGCCCGGCTGTGGGCCGCCGACACCTGGCAGCGCAGCCTCGCGGTCCCGTGCGGCACCACGGGGAAGCCAAAGCCGGTAATGAAGATGCCCTCGTCGAGCAGCATCCCGCTCATCTTGATCGCGTCGGCGGTCTCGCCGACGATGATCGGCACGATCGGGGTCTCACCATCGAGGGGCTTGAGTCCCGCCTCACGCAGCGCGCTCCGGAACCACGCCGAGTTTTCGCGCAGCGTGGTGACGCGCTCCGGATGCGCCTCGATGAACTCGACCGCGGCGACCGCGCTGCACGCGACGGTCGGCGGGAGTGCGTTGGAGAACAGCTGCGGCCGGGCGCGCTGGATCATCATGTCGCAGAGCGCCGCCGGGCCCGCGATGAACCCGCCCGCCGCGCCGCCCAGCGCCTTGCCGAGCGTTGACGTGATCACGTCCACCTCGCCGACCACGCCGAAATGCTCGGCCGTGCCGCGCCCGGTCGCGCCCAGCACGCCGGTGGCGTGCGAGTCATCCATGATCAGCACGGCGTCATGGTCGCGCGCGATCTCGAGCAGCTGCGGCAGCTTGGCGATCGCGCCCTCCATCGAGAACACGCCGTCCGTCCAGATCAGCCGGCGCCGAGCCCCCTTGGCCGCCCGGAGCTTCTCGACGAGGTCATCCATGTCGGCATGCTTGTACACGCCCGTCGTGCACTTGGTGATCGCCTTGGCGAGGCGCATGGAGTCAATGATGGACGCGTGGTTGAGCGCGTCGCTGAGCACGACGTCGCCTTCCTGGACCACCGTGGCCGTCATCGCTTCGTTCGCGTTCCACGCCGCCACGAAAGTCATCGCGGCGTCGGTGCCGACGAACCGGGCCAGCGCGGCCTCGAGCTCGCGGTGGATCGTGAACGTCCCGCAGATGAACCGGACGCTGCCCGTGCCGGCACCGAAGCGCTCCAGGCCCTCGATCCCGGCGCGCACGACCGACGGCTCGTCGCACAAGCCGAGGTAGTTGTTGGAGGACAGGATCAGCACCTCGCCCCGTCCGTCCATCTGCACCCGCGCCGACTGCGGCGAGTCCAGGTAGTTCAACGTCTTGTACACCCGGTCGGCCCGAAGCTGCGCGATCTGCGCCTCGAGGTCGCCCCGAAATCCGGCGTTCAGCGTCATTCGCTGATCTCGAAGATCACCTTGCCGGCTTCGCCCGACTTGATCGCGGCGATCGCTTCCGCGTGCGCAGTGAGCGGGAACCGGTGCGTGATCGCAGGTCGCGGATCGAACTGGCCGCTTCGCAGGAACTGCGTCATCTGGATCCAGGTGTCGTACATCCGGCGCCCGACCACGCCATACACCGTCGTGCCCTTGAAGATCAGTTCCGTGGCGAGGTTGATCTCCATGGGTTTCGCGGGGATGCCGAGGATCTGCACGCGTCCGCCCAACCGCACGAGTTCGAAGGCCTGGTGCACGGCGGCCGGCACACCGCTCATCTCGAGCACGACGTCCACGCCCAGGCCGTCGGTGGCGGCCCGCACGGCTTCGGGCGCTGCTGACGGTAGCACCGCGGCGTGCGCGCCCATCGCCTTCGCCAGCGCCAACCGTCGCGGGTTCACGTCGGTGGCGATGATCCGCGATGCGCCGGCCGCCTTGCAGATCCCGACCGCGAAGATGCCGATCGGTCCGCAGCCCGTGACGAGCACCGTGGCGCCGGGCAGCGACGTGCCGTGCAGCGCCGTGTGGAACGCATTGCCCATCGGGTCGTGGATCCCGCCGATTTCCAGCGAGACGTCATCATCCAGGTGCCAGACGTTGGTCGCCGGCATCGCAATGAACTCCGCGAAGCATCCGTCGCGATCCACGCCGATGATCTTCGTGGACGGGCAGACATGCGAGTTCCCCGTACGGCAGAGGTGGCAGCGTCCGCACACGATGTGACCCTCCGCAGTCACGCGGTCGCCCGTCTTCACGTCGCTCACGAGGCGGCCCACTTCGGCGACCACGCCGGCAAACTCGTGGCCGACCGTGAACGGGGGCTTGCAGCGCCCCTGGGCCCAAGCGTCCCACTCGTGGATGTGTACATCGGTCCCGCAGACACCGGCGCGGTGGACGCGGATCAGGACTTCATCGTCGCGAATCGTGGGGACTGGGACATCGCGCAGGGTGAAACCGGGGGCCGCGGCGGACTTGACGAGCGCTTTCACTGGGATCGAACCTGGGGTGTCGTCGGTAGGGTACGCCGCGCGCGCGTACGGTCGCGCGCAGCGATCGTGAAACTCGCACCCGGCGCGCATGCGCGGAAGGGACGCGGTGGTTGCGTTCTTCGTGTGCTTGTGCCGGGAGCAGCCGGGCCGCCAGACTGCACCGCAGCCCCAACCGCCTGGTCCCGGAACCGTGAGGCCCCGAATGTCCACGAAGCTGATCCGACGCGTCTCGCTGGCAGCCGTCGTCCTGCTATCCGCCGCATGCGCGTCCGTGCAATCGAAGGGCGCGCCGCCGCCATCGTTGTATGCCCGGCTGGGCGGTTACGAGGCGCTCGCGGCGGTGACCGATGACATCCTTGCGCGGGAGCTCAAGGACTCGGTGATCGCGCCCTTCTTCAAGGGGCTCGAGCCGGCCGACATGCAACGCATTCGCCAGCACCTGCTCGACCAGCTGTGCGCGGCGACCGGAGGACCGTGCTTCTACCCGGGCAAGCCCATGAAGGCGGTCCACGCGGAAATGGAGATCACGACGGACATCTGGAACACGTTCACGCGCCACATCGCCGAGACGCTCGATGCGTTCAAGGTTCCCGATCGCGAACGCAATGAGCTGGCGGCGATCGTGAACAGCATGAAAGCCGACATTGTCACAAAGCCCTGAGCGCCGGCTGACCTAGAAGATCGTCCCAACCTGCCCGCCATCCACCTGGATGGCGGTGCCGGTGACGAAGCTCGCCCGTTCCGACGCCAGGAACGCCACGACCGCCGCCATCTCGCGCGGATCGCCCGACCGTCCGACCGGAATCCCCGCCGCGCGCGACGCCAGCAGCTCGGCGACCGGCCGGTTCTCGCGTTGGGCGCGCATTTCCGCCAGCTGCGTGGCGCGGGCGGTGTCGAAGTGCCCCGGCAGGACCGTATTCACCGTCACGCCGTCGCGGCCCACCTCGTTCGCGAGTGTCTTGGCGAACCCGAGCAGCCCCGCGCGCGCCGTGTTCGAGAGGATCAAGCCGGCCACCGGTTGCTTCGCCGCCATCGAGGTCAGGAAGATCACGCGTCCCCACTTTCGCTGCCGCATGTCGGGCACCACGGCGTGTGCCAGCCTGATGGATGCGAGCAGGTTCAGCGTGATCGCGGACTGATACTGCTCGTCGGTGGTCGCCTCGAACATCGTCGAGGGCGGGCCGCCGGCGTTCGCGATGCAGATATCCACGCGACCAAGTGCCTCGCGCGCGGTCGCAACGACGCGGGCGACGGCGGATGCGTCGGACAGGTCGGCGGCCACCGGAATCGCTCGCACGGCGTACTTCTCACGAATGTCTTTGCAGGCGTCATCCAGCTCTTTTTGGCGGCGCGCGACGAGCGCGACGTCGGCGCCTTCCGCCGCAAGCTCGCGTGCGATCGCGAGTCCAAGGCCGCTCGATGCACCGCACACGAGCGCGGTTTTCCCTCTGAGATTAAGTTCCATGCGCGTTAATCTGCACGCGGTCCTGTCCGCGCACGAGAGCATGCTTCATGCGTCCCGTTGCGTGCCGGGCGTGAAACGTTGCGGGATATCGGGTCGTCGTTTGGATAATGGAATGTGCGGTGGGCACTTGCGCGATTCCGCGACACATACAATTGTGTAGTCCATCAAGACAAGCACGAACGCGCGATTTGCTGTTTGTCGCGCACACAACTGAAGCGACGAATCACGAACTCAAGGCGCCAGCAAATCGGCGCTGAACGACGGGCCGCGGAAACGCGGAACCGATCCCAGCGATCCACCGGGGGATCGCCAGGGCAATCCACTCCTTCACAGGAGCTGCACCATGGCTGCCAAGAAGAAGACGAAGAAGGCGAAGAAGAAGAAGTAGTAGTTGCCTTCGAAACGCAGAAGGGGCATCGGCGAAAGCCGATGCCCCTTCTGCGTTTTCTTGGCGCCGAAAACTACGCGACCGCGGTGAGCTCCTCGATCTCGGAAGCGTCCGGTACCGGCCCCCACACATATGCGGCAAACCTCGGCATCGGTTCGGCGCGATCGCCACGGGAAATCACGATGCCCATCGGCTCCGCGAACTCAAGTTCGGCGGTCTTTGTGTCGGTCCGGTGTTCGGTCTGTCGCTTGCGCACGGCGTCCATCCTGATTCGAGGAATCCCCGCCGGCGGCGCACACTATTATATAGATGCTCGCGGAGGGGCGATGGATCCGGTATATGCACCCCGGATGCCACGCTGACACGACGCGCAACTTGTTTATTCGCAACGTATTACGGTTTAGGGCGTGCCGGCGGTCGCGCGGATGTGTGTGCATCCAACACGTGCCAGATGCGGCCCGCGTGTCGTTTCGCTACGCTGCCGGCTTTCGCGCGACGAACGTTCGGGCGGGCCCTGGTTCCTGCACGAAACTCACGGCCCAGTCCCGGTAGCGGTCGCGAAGCTCTTCTTCCGAGATCGCGACCTGGCCGGCGACGATCGTCTCGATCAGGTGAATCCCACCGCCGGTCGTGGCGACCTGCCAGCTCGTGATCACGTCGTTGCGCTCGGCCTCCGACAAGTCCGAAAACGCCGCCGGTGTGCAGATCAGTGCGGCCACCTGCCCGTCGGGACTCCATGAGCGGAGGTCGCCGGTCACGCCGGTGACACGAGTGCGAAGTCCGGCCTCTTCGGCGGCGGCCAGCACACGTTCCACGACATCGCTCTCCGGCTCCACCGCGGTCACCGCGCATCCGTTGGCCGCGAGATACAGCGACGAGCCATGCACCCGCGCTCCGGACACCACGACCGGCGCCCGCAGCGACTCCGGGCTGATCGCGTGCGCCAGCGGCGTGTCCGCGCGCAGCCCCCAGTACTCCGGGCGTCGCGGCTCCGTCGCGTTGCGCGCGCGCCTCCGACGCCACGTCTCGAACGTCGGGAGCTTCAGCCGCTTGGCGATCAGCCGGTCCACCTCGACTGACAGCAGCAGGTCGCGCATCCCGAGCTGCAGTTCGCCTTCAAGCGCCGCGCTCGCCGTCTGCGCGATGCCGATCATGTGCGTGTACGAAACTGAGTCCTTGTACGCCTGCACCTCGCGTTCGATGTACGCGTCGTATTCGTGGCGGGGCGATCGCTGGGAGCGGATCTGGGTCATGCCCGGACGCGGTGCGGGAGGTGTGAACGGGTGGGTTCGCCGCGAAAGCTAGGACCGCGAGGTCGCCATGCAAGGGATATGCGTCAGGCGGCCCGGGAACTCACCTGAGTTGCTGACGACGGACCGCCGGCCCGCGTCACTCAGCCGATCGCTTCGAGCAGCACTCCCTTGAGGTAACCGGTCTCGGGAATCGTGACGACCTCAGGGTGATCCACCGGCTGGCCCGTGATGGCGCGGATCGCAAGCGTCCGGCCCGCATCGGCTGCTGCGTCGCGCACCATGTCGAGAAAGGGGCCCTTCCCGACGTGGTAGCTGCAGCTGGCAGTAAACAGCATCCCGTTGGGGGCGAGGAGGCGCATCGCGTGGACGTTCAGGTCATGGTACGCCCGGAGGGCGCCAGCGATCGATCCGCGGTTCTTCGCCAGGGCGGGCGGATCCACGACGACGGTATCGTACCGCTCGCCGGATTTCAGCCGGTCTCGGACAAAAGCGAACGCGTCGGCTTCCACGAACTCGATGTTGCCGACGCCGTTGAGCGCGGCGTTTCGCGCGCCGCGTTCGAGCGCCGCACCTGAGCTGTCCACCGCCACCACGCGATCCGCAGCGCGGGCAAGGTGGAGCGCGAATGATCCATGATAGCTGAACAGGTCGAGCGCGCTGCCGCGCGCCACCGATGCCACGAGCCGTCTGTTCTCGCGTTGGTCCAGGAACGCTCCGGTCTTCTGGCCGTCGCGCGGCGTGACGAGGAGCCGCACGCCGGCCTCGGTCACTTCGATCTCGTCCGGCACGCCCCCGGCGAGCACGGTCACCTCGCGGGCGAGCCCTTCGCGGGTACGGACACTCGCGTCGTTGCGGGCGAGGATCCCCTCGCATCCCGTCGCCGCAACCAGCGCGCGCACCACGGCGGCCCGGCACGACTCGAGCCCGGCAGACAGCAACTGGACCACAAGCCAGCGGTCATAGCGGTCCACGACAAGCGACGGGAGCCGGTCGCCTTCCGCGTGTACCAGCCGGACGGCGTTCGTATCGCCTCCGATCGCGCGCCGGCGCGCCAGCGCCGCGCCGATCCGCGCGGCCCACCACGCATCGTCCACGCGCGCCTTGGGGTCCGCCTCGATGTGGCGGATCGAAATCTCCGACGCAGGGCTCCACAGCGCCCAGCCGAGGCCCTTGCCGCGCTGGTCCTCCACGGGCACGACCCCGGCTTCCGTTGACGGCGCCCGCTCGATGTCCGAACGAAAGACCCACGGATGGCCGGCGGCGATGCGCTTGGCGCCTCGCGCGGATACTCGCGCCGTCTCGCTCACCTTGGCGACCGCGCCACCGTCGAGTCCGGCGCCGCCGCCTTCCTCACCATGCGGATCGCCGCCAGGTGCTCCGCGTACGTTCGGCGGAACTCATGATGCCCGTCCGGCGCGGCCACGAAATAGAGGTACGGGACCTTCGCAGGAAACAGCGCCGCCTCGAGGCTCGCGGCGCCGGGCGCGCCGATCGGCCCCGGCGGGAGTCCGGGATTGCGATAGGTGTTGTACGGCGAATCCACGCGCAGGTCCTTGTACAGCACGCGGCCGGTCTGCCGGCCGAGCGCGTAGTCGATCGTCGGGTCGGCCTGCAGCGGCATGCGAATCCGCAGGCGGTTCGTGTACACGGCCGCGACCACGGGGCGTTCTTCGCCCTTTCGCACTTCGCGCTCGACAATGGACGCCAAGGTCACCACATCGTGCCGCGTCATCTTGCGCATAGAGAGGATCGAGTCCCAGGCCGGCTTCCATGCCGTCTCGAACCGCTCAACCATGAGGCGCACGGCGTCACGCGCCGAGATCCGGTCCGGAAACGTGTACGTCGCGGGGAAGAGGTACCCTTCGACCGTCGGTGTCGGGACGTTCAGGCGGTGGAGCAGGGCGGTATCCCGCACCGCCGCCGAAATGGAATCGGGCGTGAGGTCGAGCGACTCGACCAGCTCGGCCGAGATCTGCGCTATCGTCCACCCCTCGGGGATCGTAACCGTGTGAACGACGCCGCGGCCGGCGCGCATCGCACCGAGGATCTGCTCCCACGCCATGCCGTCCAGGAGCACGTACGTGCCCCAGCGCAGCGAACGGTCGGCACTTCGCAAGCTGGCGTAGCGACCGAACGCCCGGGCCGAGCGGATCACCCCTTGGGCCGCGAGCGACTCGGCGGCCTCGCGGAACGGCGCCCCTCGGCGGATGAACACGCGAACCTCACGTCCGCGCACGGGGACCCCCGGGATGCCGATGATCTCGACCGCGGCGAAGATCGCCACGGCGATGGCCGCGCTCCACGCGAGCAAACGAGTCCCGCGGCCGATCCGCGCACCCCCGCGCGACCGCGCGCTCGTCGGCTTGCCGCCCGCTCCGCCCCTGGCTGCCTTGCGCGTCACCCCGCGTCTCCTGCTTCCGGAGCGTCCTCGGGCGTACGCAGGCCAACCTGGAGCGCGAACTGCAGCAGCACGGTCGCGGCGACGGCATCCAGGTCGCCCTTCCGTCCCTTCGTGCTGCCGCCGAGTGCCTTGACCGCGCGCATCGCCGCGGTCGTCGTGAACCGTTCGTCCACGAGGCGGGCTTCCAGCCCCGTGCGTTTCGTGAGTTCTTCCGCGAGCCGCCGCGACTCAGCGGCGCGTGGGCCCTCCTCGCCGCGCCCGTCCAACGGCAGGCCGACGACGAACCCGCGCGCCTCGAGCGCCGTGGCCTTCTCGAGGATCGCCGTGATCGGAACCCGGTGACCGGCGCGCCGCTCGAGGAACCCCGCCGGCGAGGCGATCGTTCCCGTCGGGTCGCTGATCGCGATGCCGATACGGCGGTCCCCCAGGTCGATCGCCATCCAACGGCCCATCGCGCTCATTCTCCCTCCGCCATCTTCGCGAAGAACTCCTCGTTGTCCTTCGTGCGCGCCATGCGCTTGAGCAGGAAGGCGATCGCGTCCTCGGGGGCCTGGTCGCCGAGGAAATGGCGGATCAGGAACGCGCGGTTCTTCTCCATGTCATTCAGGAGCAGCTCTTCCTTTCGCGTCCCGGACCTGAGCATGTCCACGGCCGGGTAGATCCGCCGGTTCGCGATTCCCCGGTCGAGCACCAGCTCCATGTTGCCCGTGCCCTTGAACTCCTCGAAAATCACCTCGTCCATCCGCGAGCCGGTGTTGATCAGCGCCGTGGCCACGATCGTGAGCGAGCCGCCGCCGTCAATGCGCCGCGCGGCCCCGAAGAACCGCTTGGGCTTCTCCATGGCCTTGGCATCCACGCCGCCGGACATGATGCGGCCCGAAACCGGCATGACCGCGTTGTGCGCCCGCGCGAGGCGCGTGATCGAGTCGAGGAGGATCACGACATCGCGACCGGCCTCGACCAGCCGCTTGGCCTTCTCGATGACCATCTCGGCCACCTGCACATGGCGCGCCGGGGGCTCGTCGAACGTCGAGCTGATGACCTCGGCGCGCGGAACCGATGCCCGGAAGTCCGTCACTTCCTCGGGTCGCTCGTCAATGAGCAGCACAAAGAGCACGACTTCCGGGTGGTTGTCGGCGATGGCGTTGGCCATCTGGTGGAGCAGGATCGTCTTGCCGGCGCGTGGCGGCGCGACGATCAGTCCCCGCTGGCCCTTGCCGATCGGGGCGATCAGGTCCACGACGCGCATCGAGAGCCCGCCACTCTTGCTTTCGAGCCGCAGCCGCTGGTCCGGGTAGCGCGGTCGCAGGTTGTCGAACGGGACGCGGGCGCCCAACGCCTCCTGCGCGAGGCCGTTCACCGAATCCACCTGCAACAGCGCCAGGTACTTCTCCCAGCTCTTGGGTCCGCGAACCGGACCGCGGATGGCGTCGCCGGTCTTGAGGCCGAGCCGTCGTATCTGCGACTGCGAGACGTAGACGTCGTCCGGCGCGGCGAGGTAGCTCGAGTCCCGGCTCCGCAGGAACCCGAAACTCTCCCGCCCGATCTCCAGCGTCCCCTCGGCCGACATGGGTTCGCCGCGCGCGATCAACGCCTTTGCGATGTGGTACACGAGGTCGCCGCGGCGGTGCGTGACGCCGTCGGGGAGTTCGAGTTCAGTCGCAAGCGCGAGCAGCTCGGAGGTCGGCTTGTTGCGGAGGTCGGCAGTATCCATCGGACGTCCGTGCGCGGAGGCGAACTGGCACGGGATTGGGAAACTGGGAGCACTGCGGCGATGGCAGTGCGGAGGAGTGGTGCGGGGGGAACCGTGATGCGCGAGGCGGGATTCGAACCCACGACCTTCGGCTCCGGAGGCCGACGCTCTATCCAGCTGAGCTACTCGCGCGGACTTCTCTTGCGCCGACCCACCGGCCTGGAAACCGGTACGTCGGTACGATCAGTCGGGGCGACTGGATTTGAACCAGCGACCTCCTGCTCCCGAAGCAGGCGCTCTACCGGGCTAAGCTACGCCCCGATTCTGTCGTGTCGGCGTGGAAGGACTCTTGGGAACCGCGGTACCGCTACTACGCGCTCGCAGGGACTCGAACCCCGAACCTTCTGATCCGTAGTCAGATGCTCTATCCAATTGAGCTACGAGCGCAGGGCCGAGAAAGCTACCACTCAGGCCGACAAACACAACTGCGAGTGATGGGTGATCGGTCATCGGTTGTCAGTGGTGGTGACCACAACCGATCACCGACCACCGATCACTCACATCCCGCAGTTGCCGTTACGGAAGCGGGGCGTACCGCACCCCCGCCACGCCTCCCTTCTCGAACTCGACGCTGAACGTTCCCGACTGGTTCGGCGGGACCGGTCCGACCTGCACCGAGCGCTTTTCGACCACGGCACCCGTCTTGTCCAGGAACTCGAGTTCGAGCGTGAAGCTCTTCGCCGTCGTGTTGCGGTTCTCGATTTCCCCCTGGAGCGAGGTGGACGTTGCCCCACGGTCGAAGCTCGCGTACGTCACCTTGTGCTTCATGCCATCGGACTTCGCGCTGTAGGCGACGGCCGAGTCCGTGTACGCCTTCTTCATCGCCGCGTCCTTGGTGCTGTCGCTGAGACCCTTGTACGCGTAGGCGAACAGCAGGATGTTGTCCGGGTTCGACGGATCCATCGCAACCAGGCGTGCGACAACGGGCAGCATCTCCTGCGACCGCTTCAGGTCGAAGAGCGTCGCGGCGTAGTTGTACACGTAGTCGCGCGAATACGGGTTCGCGTTCGTGGCGGCCTTGAACAGGTCCGCCGCCTGGGAGCCGCGGGCCAGCCGGGTGGCCATCACGCCGGCCTGCGCCAGTGCGAGGTCGCCCATCTTGCCCATCACCGGCTTGACGATCTCGAGCACTTCGAGCGCCGCCGTGCTGTCGCCACCCAGCGCCCAGCCCACGTTGATTCCGTTGACCGCGAACGGCGCTTCCGGGCTCTCCGGGTATTCCTTGATCACGCGGACGTACACGGCAGCAGCGGCCTTGTAGAGCGCGGTCTTCCGCGCACCCTGGGCCTTCTCGGCAAACCCCTGCTGGATGCGACCGAGGTTGAACATCAGGTTGGCGCGAGTCCTGGCGTTGGTCGTGTCGCCGCCCAGCTTCTCGACGGCGATTTCGAGGTACTTCACCTGGCCTTCCTCGTCGTTCTTCGCCTGCGCGACGCGCCAGAGCACGTCGTACGACTGCGGCGCCGCCTTCGACAGGATCATCGCGCGCTTGGCGTGGAGTTCGGCCGAATCGAGCTGGTTCGCCTGCAGCGCCTTGTAAGCCGCCTGGGCGCGGTTCGCGTACGGCTTGTACTCGCGCCACTGCGAAATCTCGTCCACGCATGCGGGCTTTGCCGTCTCTACGATCGTCAGCAGCGAGTCAGCCGCGACCACCAGGTCCACCGTCGCCGCCTTGTCGCCCGGCATGTTCAGGTTGCCGCGCGTCTGCACTTCGCCGCCGAACTCGATCGCCATGATCATGAACTGCGCGGCGAGATAGTCGCGGCCAATCGCGTTCTGGGCGGTCGCCTTGTCGAAGATGTTCTTCATGGCGTCGCGCACGCCCTTGATGCCTTCGTCCGGCGTCTTTGCACTGACGACCTTCTGGCGGCCGATGGAGGCGAGGGCCAGCTGCTGCGGCTGCATCTGCTCGACTTCGCAGGCGGCGGCCTGCTGCGCGGCGGATGCGCCAAACGGGGCAGCGACGAGGAGCGCGAGCGGAAGCGAGCTACGGAGTGAACGAATCATGGTTCGTTGCGGAAAGGGGAACGGGTTGACGCGCATCCGGCTGGACTACTTACGCCGAGACGGGGTTCGACGCTTGGCCGCCGCGCAGTGCGTACTACCCCGCGGGAGGCCAATGGGCGGTACAAGACTCGAACTTGTGACCTCCACGATGTCAACGTGGCGCTCTAACCAACTGAGCTAACCGCCCAAAAACGCGACACATACTGCTACACAGAGCGGGAAACGGGACTCGAACCCGCGACCCCAACCTTGGCAAGGTTGTGCTCTACCAACTGAGCTATTCCCGCGTGATCTGGGTCACCCTGAGGTGCCGATGACCGCACGCTACCACTGACCGCTTCATCGCCGGCACGTGGAGGTGAGGGGAATCGAACCCCTGACCTCTTGAATGCCATTCAAGCGCTCTCCCAACTGAGCTACACCCCCGATCCGGCGATACCGCGATGCTCCCGGATCGCCATGCCGAGCGCTTTCACGGGAATCCTCAAAGTACCGGGACGCCAAGTGAGAATCAAGCAAATTTCGCTTGGCAAAATGCCAAAGTTGCGCTATGTTTGGGCTCCTTTTGCTCCGCGCGTTGGTCGCGGATCCCTGGCCCGACTCGCCGCGACCGGTGCCAGCACCTTGCAGTATCGTGCGGTCACCCGCTGGAGGCGTGGTCGTGGTGAAGTCGGCTCGTTCCAAGTCAACCAAGTCCAGCCCGGCGACGCCCAAGAAGGCGGCCGCGGCGAAAAAGCATACTCCCAAGTCCGCCAAGTCGGCCAAGAAGGCACCCGCCGGCAAATCGGCCAAGCCGTCGGCGCCGAAGTCCACGGCTTCCAAGGTCGCCCCTAAGGTCGCGCCCAAGCCAGCCCCCAAGGCAGCCACCAAGGCCGCCCCGAAGGCAGCCGCGCCCGCCCTCGCGCCGGGCGAAAAGCCCGCAATGCGGATTCGCGGCCCTGCCGTGAAGCTCAATGTCACGGCTGAGCTCCCCGTCCCGGGCGCACCGGCTACGGTCGGGGTCGCAGACGGGAAGGGCAAGCGCCGCAGGAAGCAGATGCCGGCCGGTATCGGGCCGAGCGAGCCCGAGCGCGACATCCTTGACCAGTACCTCTACGAGGTGTCCACCTACCCGCTGCTCAAGGGACACGAGGAAATCGACATCGCGCGCAAGATTCGCGCGGGCGACGCCGACGCGCTCCAGGAGTTGGTCAAGCGAAACCTGCGCTTCGTCATCTCGGTCGCGAAGAAGTACCAGAACCGCGGCCTTCCGCTCATTGACCTCATCGGCGAAGGCAACGTGGGGCTGCTCACGGCGGCCCGGAAGTTCGACCCGGACCAGGGCGTCAAGTTCATCTCGTACGCCGTGTGGTGGATCCGGCAGGCCATCCTGTCATCCCTCGCGCGGCAGGGCCGCACCGTTCGCGTGCCGCTCAACCGCACGGCCGATCTCTCGCGCATCATCAAGGCGTCGGAGATCCTGCGGCAGAAGCTGCGCCGGGAGCCCACGCCGGAAGAACTGGCCCAGCTTACGGGCCTGTCCGTGGATGTCGTGCAGTCGCTCGCGGCCCTGAACACGGGCGATGTGCGGCTCGACGCCCCGATGGACCCGGACGGCGATCGGTCCCTGATCGAGCGCTTCGTCGCCGACGAGATGCCCGACACCGAGGAAGAGGCGATGAACCGCTTCCTCAACGACGAGATCGAGGCGGCGCTCAACACGTTGCCGCCCCGCGACGCCAAGGTGCTCCGGCTCTACTTCGGCCTGGAGGGCGGGCGCGAGCACACGCTGGAGGAGATCGGCTCCATGCTCGGCGTCACGCGCGAGCGTGTGCGCCAGCTCCGGGATCGCGCGCTCAAGCGGCTGCGCGAAGGCGAGGTTGGGCGGGCGCTGGGGTCGTTCGCGGCATAAACGACCACAACGAGTGGCGGGTTTCGCGTTGCGAGTCGCCCGTTCGAGTTGAACGGCAGGACGACTCACACTGACGGCGGGTAGCGCGACGCGCGCTGCCCGCCGTTGTCGTTTGACCGGCCTAGTAGCCGTCCTTCGTCCAGACCAGGATCACGCCGCATCCCCGATTGAATCCTGCGAACTGCGGCGGGATCGTCGCGGGCCCGTTGTACACCTCGATTCCCATCAGGTTTCGTGGTGAGGGAAGCAGGTCGAGGTTGAACGGCGTGGGCATGGCGATGTTGTCCACGTACACCGTCATCGGACAGTATTGCTGCTGTGCGTCCGTGAGTGACCCGGCTTCCCGGCGGTTGAAGGCGTAGTAGTGCGGCAAGCCGCCGCTGAAGTTCTGCGCGGAGGGGCTCACGTTGATTGACGTGAACCGGCGCATCAGCTCGGTGGTGTACACGCTGTTGCGCCGATTGATCTCATCGGCGGTCATGAACTCGCCAAGGCCGCGCTTCCGGCGGTTGTCGAACTCCAGGTTTCGGCGGGATACAGCCGCCGCGGTCACGATTGCGGCATCGAGCATCGTCGGCGCGCGTTCGAGCGCATAGGACGGTCGCAATGTGTCGGACGCGAGGACCTCGACGATCGTCGAGGTGGGTCGGTAGCCCGCACGCCGGATGATCAGCACATAAGGCCCCGCAGGGACCTGTGAAATGCGGAATCGTCCGTTCGGCCCGGTGTTCACGCGGACGTTCGTGCTGAGGATCTTCACCTCGGCGCTTTGCAGCGGGTTCAAGGCCGAGTCGCTGATGAATCCGTCGATCGTACCGCTCGGCCGGCGGGCCGGCGGCTGGCCGACGGAGTCCGCCCGGCCGCCGGGAAGTCCACGCCGCACCACCTGGGCGTCCGCCTGGCCTGCCGCTGAAATCAGCCACGCGGCGGCGCCGCTCAACAGTCTGAGTCGTGTCACGAGGGAATTATAAAACCGAAGGGCGGGCACCGTTCCCGGCACCCGCCCTTCGCGACCTGCGACCTGCTGGTTACGGCGCGCAGCTGTTGCTGCTGCCCGGGCCAAGGATGCCGGTGGCACTGCCTGCCGCGGCGGCCAGGTTGCGGGCGTTGCATTCACCCTGCGGAATCGGCATCACGCGTGCCACGAAGTTCTTGTTCGGGCCCGACGGGATGTCGATTGGCAGGAGGTTGAGCTTGTTGTACCGGCGCATGTCGATCCAGCGCTGCGCCTCCATCGCCAGCGAGTAGCGCTTCTCGTACAGGATTCCGGTGATGACCGCGTCATCCGACGACGCAGCCGTCAGCGTGCTGGCCGGCAGGCCGCCCGAGTTCTGGCGCACCTGGTTCAAGTCGGCGATCGCACCCGCCTTGTCGCCGGTACCCAACCGGGCTTCTGCGCGGAGGAGGATGAGTTCCTCGTTCCGGATCGTCGCCATGTTGGTGGTGGACGTCGGCCAGATGTTGTAGCCGTTGGTCGTCGGCTGGCTGACCGGTCCGTCGGCAGTCTGCAGGCCGGCACGGGACGGAAGGCCGCCGCGGTGCTTGGCGGTCATGCGATTGTCCGGGCTTCCATCCGCCTTCAACTCCGCGTTCTGCTGGAACGACATGTGGGCGTAGAAGTTCGAATTCGTCGCCGTCGAAAGGCCATTGGTGGCGTCGCCCGCGGCCGTGGAGAAGATCTGATACACACCGACATCGAACTGGGCGCGCGTGGTCGCCGTGGCGTTCAGGAATGAGCCCTGCAGCGCCGTCAGCGCCTGCTGCCACGCGCCTGTGCCGCCGCCGGAGGTCGCGTACCATGCCGCGGCGCGCGCCTTGAGTGCACGGTTGAACTGCGCGAACGTGGCCGGTGTGTTGAACCCGGCAAACCCGGTGTGCAGCGTGAACGGGAATGCCGTGCCACCCGCCGCCAGGTTCGTGGCGCCGGCGTCGAACGTGGCCAGGATCCACTTGTACACCGAATCCCTCGTGACAAACGGCGCAACCGCCGTGAAGTCCTCAAGGATTTCGATCGGAGCGCCCAGCGTATCACGGGTCCCGATCACCTGCATCATCGCGAACGCCTCGATCGTTCGCGCGAAGCCCCTGGCTGCGGACTTCTGCGCCGCGGTAAGCGCGGAGGCTTCAACGGCCTTGTAGTAGTTGAGCGCGTCGCGGCGGGCGTTGAAGCCCGGGCCCCAGAGGCCGGTGGCGAACCCGCTGGGATCGAGCTTTTGCACGCCGGCCACCGAGATGCCGATCAGGTAGCCGGTGGTATTCCGGCCTTCCGTCGGCGTGAGGTTGTACGACTCGCGCCCCAGGATGCCGAGAGGCATCGGGGCGCCCGTGACCAACCCGCGCAGGTCAGCGAGCAGCCCCGTGGCGAGCAGCTGGATCGAGGCCGGGTCGCCCTGGGCGCTCTCGACCGTGACCACGTTGGGGTTGGCGATGTTGAGGTTGTCCTTCGAGCACGCCGCAACCGCCGCGACAAGCCCGAAGGCCACTCCGAGTGAACGCATCCGCATCTGGGACATTCTCCGATAACCGTGGGGGCCCGGGCCCATGAGTGTTGATTTCTGGCGATTCATGGTCGTGGCCTAGTAGCTCAGGTCAACGCTGAGGAAGAACTGCTTGCTCGGCGGATAGGGCCCGAGGTCTATGAACCGGCTGAAGTTGGTGTTGCCGAAGTTGTTGAACTCCGGGTCCATGCCCCAGTAATCCGAGAACATCGCCAGGTTGCGGGCCTGCATGCTGATCCGCATCTCGCGGGCACGGGCCAGGCTCGCCCACTTGCGCGGCGCATCGTACGACACCGTGAGCTCGCGGAACTTGAGGTAGGTGCCGTCGTCAATGTACTGGGAGATGTCGCCGCGGCCGTGCGTGCTGAAACGGTACTGGCCGAGCTTCTGTGCCGGATCCGGCGAGGCATCCGCGTAGTCGCGCGACTGCCCGCCTTCGTCGAACAGGTTCTTCGTCAAGGCGGAGGTGTAGCCGCCGTTGCGCCAGTCGAGCAGCGCGGTGACGCTGAAGCGCTTGTACGTGACGGTGTTCAGGAACTGCGTCGTGTGGCGCGGCGCGGCGTCCGCGATCATCGAGTCGCGCGTCACGCTGCCGGTCACGGTCTCGAGCGGCGTGAGCTTGTGGCAGGGCTTGCCGTCGGCCCCGGTGTTCTGGGTGAACACGCCATTGACCGTCGTATTCAGGCAGCTGAACCGTTGGTTGCCCCAGATGAGCGTGGTGCGCTCGCCCACGGCAAACCGGTTCCGGCCGTAGGCCACGCCGAAGCCGCCCAGCGCGAACGACGGGATGCTCAGCTTCTCAAGCGTCTGCCGGTTCTTCTGGTACGTAGTCTTGAACGTCCACTCCAGGTCACGCCGCGAGATCGGCACGATCGTGATCGCCGTTTCAAAGCCCTTCGTGGCCATCTCACCGCCGTTGATCTGTTGCTGTGCGAGACCCGTGCTCGCGGCCAGCGGGAAGTTCACGAGCAGGTCCTTGATCGTGCGGTTGTAGAGCGTCGCTTCGAACCCGATGCGCTGGTTCCAGGCCGAGCCATCAATGCCATATTCGAGCTCATTCATGACTTCGGGCTTGATGATCGGGTTGCCGACCGTCGTAGCCGCGACGAGCGATGTGGCGCCGCCGATCAGCGCCCCCGCCCCGACCGTGACGTCACGCGAGCCATAGTTCGGCCGGTTGCCCGACTGACCCCAGGCCGCGCGGAACTTGATCTCGTCCACGCGGTCCGTGAGCTGGCGCAGCGGGTTCACCCAGCGGTAGCTCGCCGAGACCTTCGGATACTTGTAGAACTGCTCCCGGTCTCCGTTCGCGGTGCCGCGGTCAGCGCGGACGCTGCCGGCAACCGCGAGCTTCTCATCGAGGAAGATCAACTGTTCGTTGATGTACATCGACTGGTCGCGGAACTCGGTGATGAAGTTTCCGACCGCAACGTCCGAACCACCGATCGCGAGCCGTCGCCCGGGCAGCAGGCCGCGCGAACGGATGTTGTACTGCTGGGTGTGCTGCGTTTCGTACGTACCGCCCACGGAAGTCTGCGCGGAGTTCCAGAACTTCCAGCTCGGCGTCCACGTCCAGACGCCGTTGACACTCTGGTTGATGAACCGGCTCGTCGTCGTGCCGATCTGCGACGTGCCGGGGAAGCCGTCGGCCGGCTCGAACTGGAGGAAGCCCGGCGTGTACTGGTTCCCCTCGAACTGGAAGCGGTCAACGCCGCCGATGTACGACAGGCTGATGCTGTGCTTGGCGTTCGAGAACGCCGCGTACCGGAGTTGGACGTTGCCCATCTGCCGCCAGGTGTCCTCGTTGTTCGTCATGTTCTCGAGGAGGTCGAACGGGTTCGACGACGCCGTACCGCCGCCCTTCATGTGCATCCGGATGAAGCGCCCGGGCGCGACCCGCTGCGATATATCGTAGATCGCCGGGTAGTACCCGAAGGCGTACATCGGGCTGGTGCCGGAGTTGTCGTTGTTGCCGATGCCGTTCTGCGCAAAGCTGTGGGTGACATCGAGGCCGCCCGACGCCGTGAACTTCTCGCCGATCGTCTGGTCGATGTTCAGCTTGGCCGAGGTGCGGCGGGCGCCCGTGTTGTACTGGATGCCCTTGTTCTGCTTGTCGTTAATGCTGGCGTAAAACCGCGTCGCGGCGGTCCCACCTGACGCGGACACGAGCGTCTCGTAGCCCGGATCCGTCGTGCCGTAGAGCTTGCCCTGCCAGTCATACCACTGACATCCGGCGTCCGTGCAGTTCGCGCGGGCGATCGAGTCGGCGACCGGCGACGCGCCGAGCCACGGCCGCACGTCAGCGTACGACGTAAACCGACGCGAGCTGGGGAGGCGCGTGGCGCGCTGCGTGCCGATCCGCTGCGTGACGTTGAAGCGGGTGGCGCCCGCCTTGCCCTTCTTGGTCGTGATCACGACCACGCCGTTCGTCGCGCGCGAGCCATAAATGGCGCTCGCCGCCGCGGACTTGAGCACTTCGATGCTCTCGATGTCGTTGGGATTGAGGTCGGCAAGGCGGTTGGTCGTCTGGTCTTGGGTCGAGCTCGTGGAGCCGCTCGAGCGGGAAATCGCCGCGAGGCCGCCGGCGACCGACTGGTTCGAGACCATGACGCCGTCTACGACGTAGAGTGGATCGCCCTGGCCGAGGATGGAGGTCGCGCCGCGGATCTGGATCTGCATGCCGCCGCCGGGCGTGCCGGAGTTCTCGAAGATCTGGGCACCGGCGATCTTGCCGGCGAGGTTGCCTTCGAGCGACTTGGCCGGCGCCTTGATCAGTTCAGCCGCGGTGACCGATGCGATTGCCGTGGAGGCGTTGCGCTTGTCAACCGTCGTCGCCTGACCCGTGACGGTCACGCCTTCAAGCTGCAGGACGTCCTTCTCGAGGACGAAGTCCTGCGTGTTGCCCGCGACGCGCACCGACTGGCGCTTGAAGCCGATCGCGCGAATGAGGACCGAGGCTTCGCCTGCGGGGACGCGGAGTCGGTACATGCCCTGGGCGTCCGTTCGTACGCCGAGAGGCTGGCCGACGATGCTGACGATCGCTTCCGCGACCGGGAGCCCGCCTTCGAGTTGCGTGACCTTGCCGGTGATTTCCCGGCCCTGCGCGGCCGCGAGGGCCGGCAGCGCTACCGCAAGGAATGCGGCAGCGAACGTAGAGAACCTGCGCACGGAGATGCCTCCGAAGAAGTGGTGGGGTTCGCTCGCATGGCGCCACCACGACGCCGCGTCGAGCGGACCTTCCTCTGGATCCGTAGTGAAAGTCCGCCTCGCCAGCGCGTATGTCAAGTCACGACAGTTACTTGCATCCGCGCGATCTGGCACTCAAACCCGGTGACGCGGGCGTGTCCGCGCGGGTACGGGGGTCTCGCGCCGACAACCTTATATTGGGCGAGCCACCTGCCGACCCATGATCCAGTTCCAGAACATCCACAAGTCGTTCGGCGCCAAAGAGGTCCTCCGAGGCTTCACGCTTGAGGTTCGCGAAGGAGACATCGCGATCATCCTCGGCTACTCCGGGACCGGCAAGAGCGTCGCGATCAAGCACATCGTCGGCCTGCTCGAACCCGACGAGGGGACGGTGTTCGTGGACGGAAAGGAAGTGCCGGCGCTGTCGCGCCGCGATCTCTATGAACTCCGCTCCAAGATCGGGTATGTGTTCCAGTTCGCGGCGTTGTTCGACTCGCTGACGGTGGGCGAAAACGTCGCCATGGGCCTTCGAAAACAGGGACATCTGGAAGGCCAGGCGTTGGCGGATCGCGTCCACGAGGCGCTTGACCTGGTGGACCTGCCGGACGCCGCCGACCTCATGCCGAGCGACCTGTCGGGCGGCATGCGCAAGCGCGTCGGGATCGCGCGGGCGATCGCGCTCCGGCCCAAGTACCTCCTGTACGATGAGCCCACGACCGGCCTCGATCCGGTGACCGCTGCGGTGATTGACGACCTGATGCTGCGCATGCAGCAGACCCTTGGCGTGACGAGCATCGTGATCACGCACGACCTGCGCACGGCGTGGAACATCGGGACCAGGATCGCGATGCTGTACGATGGAAAGGTCCGCCAGGTGGGCACGCCGGATGAGATCAAGGCGTCGCACGACCCGATCGTGCGGCAGTTCATCGAAGGGCGGGCCAAGCCGGTCACCGGACTCGACTGATGTCCGGGGCTCGCGTGCGCCACGAGAGTTCGGCCGGCGGCGTGGTGTTCCGCCGCGATGGCGACGCGACCTATGTGTTGCTGATCCGCGATTCGTACCGGAACTGGGGATTCCCGAAGGGGCACATCGAGCCCGGCGAAACCCCGGGCGCCGCCGCGGTCCGTGAAGTCGCGGAGGAAACCGGCCTCACCTCGCTTGAACTGCTGGGCGAAGTGTCCACGATCGCCTGGACCTTCACGTTTCGTGGCGCGCGCGTGCGCAAGACCTGCCACTTCTTCGCGTTTGCGTCGGCGTCCGCCCGGGCGCGCCCGCAGCGCCGCGAGGGCATCACGTCGTGTCGCTGGGTGCGCGCGGACGAGGGCGTGCGCATGCTGTCGTACCGCAATGCCCGCGGGGTGCTGAAGGAGGCGCTTGCGCTCGTCGGGCTGGCGCCGCCGGTGGCGGGCGCGTGACCAACGCGCTGACCGCGGCCGGCGACCTCGCACCGCCGCTGACCGTCGCGGCATTCGTGACCCGCGATCGGGCGCGCGACATCGTGCACCGCGCGTTCCCGCGGCGGAAGGCGCACGTGATCAACTGTCGCACGGCCGCCGAAGTTCGCGAGGTCTTCAGCCGTGAGCTCGTGGATGCCGCAGTGGTGGACCTGGGAACGCCGACCGAAGAGACGTGGCGCGCCGCGGGGCTCGCCCGACACTTCCCCTGCGCCGGGTTCATCGGCCTGACGCCGATGCGCGCCGCCGACGGGCCATCCGTGGCGCGCTGCGCCGAGCTCGAGTTCGCCGATCTCTGCGCGGACGGGATTGATGACAGCGGGCTCGGACCCCAGATCCACGCGGCCGCGTTCACCACCCGCTTCGTCCGCGCGCTCGAACCCGCTGCGGAATCGCTCGGCCTCAACTCGGTCGCCCAGCGCCGCGCCTGGCGGGCGGTGGTGTCGTATGGTGGTCGGCCCGTGCGGACGGTGCGGCTTGCGGCCACGCTCCGCGTGACGCGCGAGCACCTGAGCCGGACGTTCGCCACGGCCGGTGCGCCGAACCTGAAACGGGTGATTGACCTGGTGCGGCTGATCGCGGCGAGTGAGCTGGCCAAGTGCTCCGGTTACGACCTCGCGGACGTGGCACGAGTGCTCCAGTTCGCATCGCTCTCGCATTTGACGACGACCGCGCAGCGGGTGTGCGGCGCGCGAGCCGCATCGCTCGCGCGGCTCCGGGCAGGGGACATTCTCGAGCGGTTCCGGGAAGGGCGGGGCCGGAGCCGGAAATAGCGCCGGCCGCCGGGCCCGGGGCCCGGCGCTCGCCACCGTGGCGCTGGCTGCCGTCCCGCGCGATCTTCCTTGGCTCGCTTGCATCGCCCCCCGCTTGTGATATTTTTCACAAGCACATTTTGGCGCGACTGACCGCGCCTGCTGTCACCACACCGGTACGCCCCCAGACATGGCTTCCTCGACCTCGCTCCGCCCTGCTGAAATCAAGGACATCCTGCTTCGGGAAATCGAAGCCGCCGACCTGAACTCGCTCGATGTCGAGGAGGTCGGTACGGTGCTCGAAGTGAAGGACGGCATCGCGCGCATCTACGGCCTCCAGAAGGCCATGGCCGGCGAGATGCTCGAGGTGACCAGCTCCGAGACCGGCGCCAAGATCACCGCCCTCGCGCTGAACCTCGAGGAAGACAACATCGGCGCCGTCATCCTCGGTGACTACCTGCAGCTCAAGGAAGGCGACGAGGTGCGCCGCACGGCCCGCGTGCTCGAGGTCCCGGTGGGCCACGAGCTCATCGGCCGCGTGGTGGACCCGCTCGGCCGGCCGATCGACGGCAACGGCCCGATCAACGCGAAGCTCACGCGCAAGGTGGAAAGCGAGGCGCCCGGCATCATCGTGCGCCAGCCCGTGAAGGAGCCGCTCCAGACCGGCATCAAGGCGATTGACTCGATGATCCCGATCGGCCGCGGCCAGCGCGAACTGATCATCGGCGACCGTGGAACGGGCAAGACCGCGATCGCGATTGACACGATCATCAACCAGAAGGGCACCGGCGTCATCTGCGTGTACGTCGCGATCGGCCAGAAGGCCTCGACCGTGGCGAGCGTCGTCGAGCGGCTCAAGGCCGCCGGCGCGATGGAGTACACGATCATCGTCGCCGCGACCGCGTCCGACCCGGCCCCGATGCAGTACATCGCCCCCTACTCGGGCGCGGCGTTCGCCGAGTACTTCATGTACAACGAAGGCATGGCGACGCTGGCCGTGTACGACGACCTGTCCAAGCAGGCGGCGGCGTATCGCCAGCTCTCGCTCGTGCTCCGTCGCCCGCCGGGCCGCGAGGCGTTCCCGGGCGACGTGTTCTACCTCCACTCCCGCCTCCTCGAGCGTGCCGCGAAGCTCTCGGAAGACCAGGGCGTCGTGGACGGCAAGACGATCCTCAAGCCCGGCGGCTCGCTGACCGCGCTCCCCGTGATCGAAACGCAGGCGGGTGACGTGTCCGCGTACATCCCGACGAACGTCATCTCGATCACCGACGGGCAGATCTTCCTCCAGTCGGACCTGTTCTACGCCGGCGTTCGTCCGGCGGTGAACGTCGGTATCTCGGTGAGCCGCGTCGGTGGATCGGCGCAGACCAAGGCGATGAAGGGTGTGGCCGGGCGTCTTCGCCTCGACCTGGCGCAGTACCGCGAGCTCGAGGCATTTGCGGCGTTCGCGAGCGACCTGGACGCGGCAACCAAGAAGCAGCTCGAGCGCGGCGCGCGCACCGTCGAGGTGCTCAAGCAGGGCCAGTACGTGCCCATGCCGTTCGAGCAGCAGGCCATGATCATCTTCGCGGTGACCAACGGCTTCCTCGATGAAGTGGCGACCGCGAAGGTTCGCGACTGGGAAACCGGGTTCCACGAGTTCATCAAGACGCGCTTCCCGCAGGTCGGCGACAAGATCCGCACCGAGAAGGCGATCTCGAAGGACACCGAGGCCGATCTCCGTCGCGCCATCGAGCAGTACCAGCAGACGGCGAAGTAAGGGCGACGCATGGCCAAGGGTCGCGAACTCATCAGTCGGATCAAGTCGACCGAGAACACGCGGAAGATCACGCGCACCATGGAAATGGTGGCGACGTCGAAGATGAAGCGGGCCGTGGACCGCGTCGCGGCGGCGCGGCCGTACGCGCGCGCGCTCAGCGACGTGATTGCCAGCCTCTACAGCCCCGAGCTGGCCGGCGAGTTCCCGCTGCTGCGGCAGCCGTCCCAGGTGAAGCGCGCCGCGGTCATCGTGCTGACCTCGAACCGCGGCCTCGCGGGCGCCTTCAACTCGAACCTGATCAAGGAAGCGAGGCAGATCGTCTCGCGGCTCGAAGGTGACGGCGTGGACGTGCAGCTGCACGCGGTCGGCCGGAAGGGCATCGGCTACTTCAAGTACGTGGGGCGAGCGATGGCCGTGCAGCGAACGGACATCACGGACCGCCCCACCGCCGATGACGCGGCGTCGCTGGTGGACGCGCTCATGGCGGCCTTCGCCGCGGGTGAGCTCGACGCGGTGTACGTCGTGCAGTCGCAGTTCAAGTCGGTGCTCTCCGCGCCTCCGGCAAGTATTCGGGTGCTCCCGGTCGCGAAGCCCGAGGGCGGCGCGCTCCCCAAGGATTACCTGCTGTTCCCGTCGGCGGGCGAGATCCTGACGGCGCTGCTGCCGGCGTACGTGCGCAACGCGATCTACCGGGCGCTCGTCGAGACCGTCGCCGCCGAGCAGGCCGCGCGCCGCACGGCGATGAAGAACGCGACCGACAATGCCGGGGAAATGCTCACCGTGCTCCGCCGCACGTACAACCGTGCCCGCCAGGCCAACATCACGCAGGAAATCGCCGAGATCGTCGGCGGTGCAGCAGCGCTCGACTGATCCAACTCGATACCGACCACCGAACACCGACCACCGGGCACTCATTACTCGTCTTATGACCACTGCCACTCAAACAAACACCGGCCGCATCGTCCAGATCATCGGCCCCGTACTCGACGTCGAGTTCGCGAACGAGAATCTCCCCGAGATCTACAACGCGCTCGAGATCCACTCGACGAGCGACTCGGGAGTCCCGATCCGGGTGACCGCCGAGGTGCAGCAGCACATCGGCCGCAACCAGGTGCGCGCCGTCTGCATGAGCTCGAGCGACGGGATCGTGCGCGGCATGGACGCGATTGACACCGGCGCGCCGATTTCGGTGCCGGTGGGCAACGCGCCGCTCGGTCGCATCCTCAACGTGCTCGGTGAGCCCGTGGACAACGGGGCCGCGATCCCGGCCAACGCCGAGCGCTGGCCGATCCACCGCAAGCGCCCGGATTTCGTGAACCTCGAGCCGAAGACGGAAGTCTTCGAGACCGGCATCAAGGTCGTTGACCTGATCGCGCCGTTCGTGAAGGGCGGAAAGATCGGCCTCTTCGGCGGCGCCGGCGTCGGCAAGACCGTCGTCATCATGGAGCTGATCAACAACGTCGCCAAGGGGCACGGCGGCAAGTCGGTGTTCTGCGGCGTGGGCGAGCGCACCCGCGAGGGCAACGACCTGTATCTCGAAATGAAGGAGTCCGGCGTCATCGACAAGGTGGCCCTGATCTACGGCCAGATGAACGAGCCGCCGGGTGCGCGGCTTCGCGTCGGCCTGTCGGGTCTGACGGTCGCCGAGTACTTCCGCGACAAGGAAAACGCGGACGTCCTCGTGTTCATTGACAACATCTTCCGGTTCACGCAGGCCGGCTCGGAAGTGTCCGCGCTGCTGGGCCGCATGCCGAGCGCCGTCGGTTACCAGCCGACACTCGCCACCGAAATGGGCGACCTGCAGGAGCGGATCACCTCGACGCGGAACGGCTCCATCACGTCGGTGCAGGCGATTTACGTGCCCGCCGACGACTTGACGGACCCGGCGCCCGCCACGGCGTTCGCCCACCTCGACGCGCAGGTCGTGCTCTCGCGCAAGATCACGGAGCTCGGCATCTACCCCGCCGTGGACCCGCTCGATTCCAGCTCGCGTATTCTGGACCCGCAGTACGTCGGCCAGCGGCACTACGCCGCCGCCAACTCGGTGCAGCGCATCCTGCAGCGCTACAAGGAACTCCAGGACATCATCGCGATCCTGGGCATGGAAGAACTGGCGGAGGACGACAAGAAGATCGTCGGCCGCGCGCGCCGCATCCAGCGCTTCATGTCGCAGCCGTTCTCGGTGGCCGCGCAGTTCACGGGCATCGAGGGCAAGTACGTCAAGCTCGAGGAGACGATCTCGTCGTTCGAGCGGCTCGCGCAGGGCGAGTTCGATCACCTGCCCGAACAGGCGTTCTTCATGGCCGGCGGCATTGATGACGTGGTCGCGAACGCCAAGAAGCTCGCCTGATCCGACGACGGTGACGAATGCTTAAGGTCAGCGTGATTTCCCCGGAGGCAACGCTCTTCGAGGGCGAGGCGCAGTCCGTCGTCGCCCCGGCGTTCGACGGCGAAGTGGGTATCCTCAGCGGTCACGCGGCCATGGTGACCGTGCTGGGGAATGGCTCGCTTCGGCTCGCGGATGGCACGGCGTTCCGGATCGAGGGCGGCTTCATGCAGGTCGCGGACAATGTCGTCCGCGTGGTGACGGAAAAGGCGACGAAGGTCTAGCCCGTCGCCCGCGCCCGCTGTCAGCGGGTCGCGGGCACCTGAAGGAACGGCAGGAGCAGTGCCGCCGAACGGTCGGCGGCGCCACGGCCCTGTTCGATCACGGCCCGCGCGGCGGCGCCTGCGGCCGCCCCGGCTTCCGGGTTCGACAAGTACCGAACGAGCGCTTCGGCGCACGCGCGCGCGTCCTCGACGCGGGCTCCTGCGCCCGCCTGCTCGAGCAGCTGGGCGTCGCGGCTTTCGCTCGCGCGAGGGCCGAACAACACCGGCAATGAATGTGCGGCGGGCTCGACGACCGAGTGCAGCCCGGCCGGCCGGAAGCCGCCACCGACGTACGCGACCTGACCAACAGCGTAGAGGTCCGCCAGCACGCCGACGCGGTCAATCACGATCACATCGCAATCCGGCCTCGACTCGGCCGCCGTACTCACGCTCAGCGAACGGGCAGCGGCCCAGCGCCGCGCGCGGTCCATTGAGGCGGCGTCTGGTTCGTGAGGCGCGAGAACCAGCCGCGCGGAGGGGATCGTGCGAAGAACGCGCTCCCACGCGGCGAAAAGCACATCCGTGTCCGAGTCCCACGTGGAACCGGCTACCAGGGTCGGTCGCCTGCTCGCCTGCGCGCTTCCAATCGCGCTGGCGAGCGCGCGCCCCGCGTTGCTGGGGGACGCCACGCGTTCGAGCATCTGGTCGTACCGCACGTCGCCTGTGACGGCGATGCGTTCGGGCCGAACGCCGATCTGGGCAAGGCGTTGGGCATCGTCGGTGCTGACCGCGCCGACGGCGTCGAGCGTCGCGTACGCATCGGCAAGCAGCGCGTGGGCCAGCCCTGAGGCGCGGCCGGAGCCCGGGCGAACCGAGGCCGAGGTCAGCGCAACACGGATGCCGCGATCGTGCGCCTCCTCGACCAGCGCCGGCCACATGTCGAGCTTGCTGAACGCCAGTACGGTGGGGCGAACGGCATCGAGAACCGCGGTCGCGTCTGGTCCGCTGTCGAACGGCAGGTAGTCGGCGAAGTCGGCGCGAACGCTTTCCGCGAAGCGCGCGGCGCTGGGCGAGAAATACGTGTACACCACCTGCACGTCCGGCAGCGTTTGGCGGACTCGCTCGATCACCGGCCGCGCCATCAGTCCTTCGCCGACCGAGGGCGCGTGGTACCAGAGCAGCGGGCGCGTCGGCTGGCGGCCTTCCGCGGCCCAGCGCACAAAGCGCTCGGTGCCTCCGGCGCGTGCACCGAGCGCGCGGACCAGCTTGGGCGCCTGCTCGACCGGCACGGTCGCGGCGACCCGCGCCAGGAGCGACGCGGCGCGTGCCGCGGCGGCGTACGGGAGCCGGAGGAGCGGGTTCAGGGCTTTCGTGCCGTCCGCGCGGCGGCCGCGAGCTCCGCGTCAATCACGCGTCGGAACTCCGCCAACGGTTGTGCGCCCTCGAATCGACTGCCTCCGATGAAGAACGTGGGCGTGGATCCCGTGCCGGCGCGGCTCATGCGAATTCGGTCCGCGTCCACCATGGCCGCGATCGCCTTGGACCCGATGCAGGTCTTGTACGCAGCCATGTCGAGGCCGACGGTCTTGGCCAGGGCTTCAAACGTCGCCGTCGCGTCCGTCATGTCCTTCCAGCGTTCCTGGCTGTTGAAGATCGCGTCCCCCAGTTGCCAGAACTTGCCCTGTGCCGAGCCGCACATGCTGGCGATGGCGGCGGGGCGGGCGTGGCGGTGGTTGCCAAGCGGGAAGTGCACAAAGGCGACGCGAACCTTCCCGGTGTTCACGTATTCGGTCTTGAGCGCGTTCCATGTCTTGGCGTGCCAGTCCTTGCAGAATGGGCACTGGTAGTCGCTGACTACGAGCATCCAGATGGGCGCCTTGTCGGAGCCGATGATACGGCCGTTGTCGGCTACGGAGGCCGTCGGGTCGGGTGCGGATTGGGCGGCTGCCCCCGAAGGGGCGGCGAAGGCCGCCGCAACTGCCAGCGCGGCAAGCAGGGTACGGATGCTGGGTCGGGTCATATTAAGGTAGGGTCATCGGCGAGCGGGTGCGGACCAAGGTTGTACGCGGCCCCAGCCGGGCAAGTTCGCCGATCGGCGCGGTTGGCGCGAGCCGACCCTTGCGAAAGGTCGCGCCGACCGTGAGGTTAGTGCCCGAGTGAAGTACGTCGCAATGCGGTGACACAACGGTTTTCGGCCGGGTAATCTCGGCTAGACCGGACGCGTCCTGCGTTGCGGCGGTTTGTATTTGTTACCCCTACCCTTCATTATAGTAGAGGGAAAGCGATGTCCAATCGGAACATGCGGTGGCTTGCCGCACTCAGCCTGGTTGTCGGACTCCCGGCAGTCGCGGTCGCGCAAAGCGCGACGCTCACGGGCAAGGTGACGACCGAAAGCGGCGTAGCGATGTTCGGCGCCGCGGTGGCACTGGACGGCATGAATATCCAGGTCGGCTCGAACCAGGCCGGCGTCTACACGCTGACCGTGCCCGCGGGGCGGGTGAATGGCCAGCAGGCCACCCTGCTCGTGCGTGCGATCGGTTACGCGCCACAGCGGCAGACAGTGACGCTGCGCGCCGGCAGCCAGACGTTTGACTTCGTCCTCAAGGAGGACGTGAACCGCCTGAACCAGGTGGTTGTCACCGGCGTCGCGGCGGGAACGGAGCAGAAGAAGCTGCCGTTCACGGTCGCCCAGGTGACCGAGGCGGACATGCCCGTTCCGGGCGCGAACGTGCTCAACAACCTTCAGGGCAAGATCCCCGGCGCGACGGTGATGAACTCGGGCGGTCGGCCCGGTTCCGCGCCGGCGATCATGCTGCGCGCCCCGCAGTCGCTGAACGCCTCAGCAGGTGGCCGCAGCCAGGAGCCGCTGCTGATCGTGGACGGCGTCGTACAGCAGGGCAGCATGCGCGACATTGACCCGACCGACATCGAGAACGTGGAAGTCGTGAAGGGCGCCGCCGCGTCCACCCTCTACGGGTCCCGCGCCGCGCAGGGCGTGATCCAGATCACGACCAAGAGCGGCAAGAATCGCGGTGAGGGCGTGACGTTCAGCAGCCGCTTCGAGACCGGCGCCAGCGATATCGAAGGCACGTACCTGTTTGCGCGCGACAACTTCCTGATCATGAGCCCGGAACGCGATCGCTTCTGCGTTGCCCGCGCGTCGGTGTACGTCCCGACGCGGGAAACGCAGGACTGCCTGCAGACCATGAACATCTATGACGAAGCGCTCCGCGTGAATGAAACGTCGGGCGACATCATCATCAACCCGCAGAACTTCCTCGGCGACGGCGGCATCGCGCTCGCGCCGCCGGCACTCAACCTGCGTGGCTTCTTCCAGGTGAACGCCTGGCCGACGACCTTCGATCCGGTCTCGCAGGTCGTGACGAACGGCCCGTGGAACAAGGCCTCGGTGGACATGACGGGCAAGTTCGGCCGGTCAAACTTCTTCACGTCCCTTGGCGATGAGCGCCAGCGCGGCGCCGTGGTGTACCTCGACGGCCTTCACCGGAACAACGTCCGGCTGAACGTGGACCAGACAATGGGTGGCAACTGGACGACGGCGGTGCGCACCTACTACGCGCGCACGAAGCGCGCGACCGGCGGCGACAGCTTCTTCCGGATCACGCGCCAGTCGCCGTTCGCGGACCTGACGCGCCGCGACAAGTTCGGCCGCTTGTTCGTTCGCTCGGTCGTGACGAGCCAGGGCGGCCAGAACCAGAACCCGATCTACAGCTATGAGCAGGCGAATTCGGTCGCCGAGACCGATCGCTTCGTCGGGTCCGCGCAGGTGCGCTGGCAGCCGATGAGCTGGCTCGACGGCTCGCTCGACTTCGGCTACGACCGGAGCAACAATCAGGACCGAGGCATGACCGTTCGCGGATACCGGTTTACGACGGTGTCCTCGACGACCTCGCTGGGGTCGATTTCTCGGTCGGACAGCTACAGCCAGTCGTACAACGTCGCGCTCAACTGGACGGCCCGTCGTGACCTGCTTTCGGACCTGACGGCGCGGCTCACGCTGCGCTCGACGTACGAGCAGCAGGATTCGCAGGCCGACGCGCAGTCGGGCGCAAACCTCGCGGTGCCTGGCGTCACCACGTCATCCGCCGCGATCGCGAACCAGGCGATTTCCTCCAGCGAGAGCACGCAGCGCGCGATGGGCTTCGTGGGATCGCTGAATCTCGACTACAAGGATCGCTACATCGCCGAGTTCTCGGGACGCCGCGATGGTCTCTCGGTGTTCGGCGCGGCCAATCGCTGGCAGACCTACGGCCGCGCCTCGGCGGCGTGGCGCTTCTCTGAAGAAGGGTTCTACCCGGGGTTCCTCAAGTCGGTCAATGACTTCAAGTTCCGCTTCGCGGTGGGCCAGGCCGGCAACCGCCCGGGCAACACCACGCAGTACGAGACGTTCACGATCGGCGCAGGCGGCGTGCTGACGCCGGCCACCCTCGGCAACAAGAACCTGCGCCCGGAAGTTGCGACGGAAACCGAGGCCGGCATTGACCTCGAGATCCTCAACAAGTACGGCGTGACGCTCACCTATGCACGCGCGGTGACCACCGACCAGGTGCTGCTCGTGGTGCCGCCGGCAGCCTCTGGGTTCAACAACCAGTGGCGGAACGCGGGTACGCTCGAAGGCACGACGTGGGAAACCAGCGTCAACATCCCGATCATGGAACGCCGCGACTTCACGTGGTCGTCGCGCGTGAACGCAGACCGTATCCGTTCCAAGATCAGCGCGCTGGACATCCCGCCGACGTTCTACGGCTGCGGCGGCGCGACCTGCAAGTACGAGGTCGGCATTCCGTTCCCGCAGATGTGGGGCCGTCGGCTCGTGCAGTCCTGCGCCCAGCTGCCGTCGGCATTCGTCGCGCGCTGCGGCGAAGGCCAGGAATGGCAGAAGAACGACGAAGGCCTGATCGTCTGGGTGGGTCAGGGCAACACGTACAAGGACGGCATCACGAAGAACCTGTGGCAGGCCGTGTTGCCGGCGGCGCAGGCGCCGTGGGGCATGGCCAACAGCTGGGGGATGCCGCTCGTCGTCCGCGATGACTCGGTTGCCGGCACGCCGAAGCCGGCGAAGTTGCTCCCGATCGGCCATGCGCTGCCCGACCTCCGCTGGTCGGTCGGCAACAACGTCACGTGGAAGAAGCTCTCGGCGTACGTCCTGATGGATGCCGTGAAGGGCAAGGACGTGTACAACGAGGAGCTCCACTGGTCGCGCGGTGACTTTGCGACCGAAGATTCAGACCAAGGCGGCAAGACGGTCGAGACGGCGAAACCGCTCGGCTACTACTGGCGTGTTGGCGCGCCGGATGCGACGGGCGTCGGCGGGCTGTATGACGTCAAGACGTCGGCCGCCCATGCCACGGAAGACGCCTCGTATCTCAAGATTCGCGAGATCAGCGTCGGTTACCGCCTTGGCAAGATCCTCAATACCGGCGACTGGACGGTGTCCCTGATCGGCCGCAACCTGAAGACATGGTCCAACTACCGTGGCTTCGATCCGGAAGTGGGCGCGGGTGGTGGCAACAACGACTCGGCGATCTTGAACGCTTCCGATTCGTTCGGCTTCCCGAACCTCCGGTCCGTGTCCGTCACCTTCACCACCAGCTTCTAGGTCATACCAGCGGGCGGGGCCGATTTCGGTCCCGCCCGCTCGGTCCTCCCCCACAAGGAACCGCAATGTCTTTCCGAATCCAACGCTTTGCTGTCGTGGCCGCGGCGGTCTTGGCCGCCGGCTGCTACAACCGCCGGGCCCTTGATGTCCCGAACGTGAACAATCCGGACGTCGAACGCACTTACTCGACGCCGGCCGGTGTCGAGAGCGTGATCTCCTCGACATACCGCCAGGTCTGGGGCGCGATGGTCTCGTGCGGCGACTGCATCAACACGCAGGCGCACAGCTTTTCGCTCGAGAACTATTCCGAGCTCAACAACAACGTGATGAACATCCGCTCGATCGTGCCGCGTGGCCCGATCGGCAACGAGCGGAACGGCGCGGGCACCGGCGCGAACTACGCGCTGTTCCGCGACCTCTCGAAGGCGACGCGCAGCGCCGCGAACGGAATCCAGGCGCTCGAGCGACTGGTCAAGGCCAGCACGGCGGTCCCGCAGAACGGCCTTGGCTCAAAGGCGCAGGACGCGCGGGCGCGGGCGTTCGGCTTCATGTCGGCCGGGTGGGCGCTGGGCGGGCTCGCGATGGTGTACGACTCCGCCGCAATCGTGACGCCGTCAACTCCGGCGGACAGAACGCCTGGCTTGTCGCACTATACCGCGGTCACCACCGCGGCCCTGCTGATGCTCGATTCGGCGATCTACTGGGCCGGCCACCCCGACGCGACGATAGGCGCGAACGGGTTCCCGATGCCCACCACGTGGATCAACGGGAACGGGTTCACGCAGGCGCAGTTTGTCGCGTTCGTGCGCTCGCAGCGCGCCCGCGTGAGGGCTGCAGTCGCGCGGACGCCGGCGGAGCGTGCCGCGGTGAACTGGGCGACGGTCATCGCGGATGCGCAGGCCGGCATCACCGCCGACTTCCAGATCACGCTCAGCGTCGCGGCTGGCTGGTCGGGCAACGGACCATTCGACACCAATGAGGCGTATTCGTCGGCGGCGCGCCACCAGGCGCCGCTCCTGATCTGGGGCATGGCCGACACCTCCGGTGCTTATGCCAACTTCATCGCGACTCCATTCGGGACCCGCGACGGCACGTTCCTGATTCGCACGCCGGACACGCGGTTCCCGCAGGGCGCCACCCGTACGGCGCAGCAGACCGACACGCCGCAGCCGCTGCCGGCCCCGCGCTACGTGCGCAATCGTCCCACCGGCGAAGACGTGCCCGGCGCCGGGTACGGCAGCTCGCAGTACGAGTTCCGCCGCTGGATGGCCGTGAACCTCAACACCGGAAACGGTGTGTGGACGAACATGGCGAAGATCGAGCTCGACATGCTCGTCGCGGAAGGCCACATCCGCGCGGGCAACTTCGCTGCGGCCGCAACGTTGATTGACGCGGCGCGCGCGCGGCACGGGTTGCCGTCCATCGGCACCATCACCAGCGCGACGCAGCAGATCGCCGGCGGCAGCGCGTGCGTTCCGAAGGTGCCGCAGGCGCCGGCCTTCAACACAGTCGGCTGCGGCACGATCCTCGAGGCGATGAAGTGGGAGAAGCGCCTTGAGACGGCCTTCTCGTGCGCCTTCATCTGCTGGTACACGGATTCGCGTGGCTGGGGCGACCTCCCCGAAGGCACGGCGATTCAATGGCCGGTTCCGTATCAGGAAATGGACGCGCGGGTCCAGCCGTTCTACGGCATGGCGGGTCCGGCAACCAAGGGAACCTACGGCTGGTGATGATGCGGTTACGCCGCCGCGCGGCGGCCACGTTCGTGGTCGCCGTGTGGTCGGTGGCGGTGCAGGGCTGCTACCAGTCCCTGCCGTTGGAAACGGGAGTCGCGCCGTCGGCGCCCGAGCGCGTGGAGTTGGTGTTGAACGACCAGGGTCGAGCAGCGCTTGCCGACCGGCTGGGACCGATGGTCGGGAAGGTTGATGGGCATGTTGTTTCGGCGACAGATGATCGGTACACCATTGCGGTTGCGCGGATTGCGATGCTGAACGGCAACTCGGCGACGTGGAATGGTGAGCAGGTCGAAGTCCTGAAGGCGTACACGGTCGGATATCAGGTGAAGAAGTTGGACAAGGTTCGGACGTTCGGATTGGCCCTTGTCGTTTCGGCAGGCGCGATCTTCGTTTTTGTAGGCAAGTCATTGCTTGGCGGCGGGACGGACGACAAGGAAGGGATTTCGGACCGCACCGAGCCAACGAGGTAGCAGAGAAAGAGTTATGTTCCCCCACCACTTTTCAGGGTCTGGAGCCAGCCAGATGCGTTCACTTCGTTTCGGATTCGCCGCCTTCTCCCTTCTCGCGCTCGGCGCGTGCAAGGACGACCAGAGTGGCACGCCGTCAGGGGCCGTCATTCCGCCGCTCGCCTTCGTCCGGTATTTCAACGCGGTCGGCGACACGCTCGCGCTGGACTTCCGGGCGATCGACCAGATCGAGTTCTCGCAGCCGTTCCTCGCGGTGCCGTTCCGCGCGATCGGCCTCGGGAACTACCAGGGCTATCAGGCCGGCAGCCGGCGGATTCGGATCTTCCCGAACTCGACCGACATCGCAACGGCCCAGGCCTTCCTCGTGGACACGACGCTCCAGCTGACGGCCGGGACGTATTACTCGGTCATCCATACCGGGTTTGCCCGCGCCGGCTCGACGCCCAAGCAGGGCCTGCGAGTGATTACGGACGCACTGCCGACGCCCGGGGCGAACATCGCGATCCGCGTCGCCCATGTCGGCGCCGACCTTGGCCCGGTGGACATCTACATCACGGCCACGGCGACTGACCCGCTTCCGGCAACGCCGACCTTCGCCAACGTCGCCTACGGGACGGTGCAGACGTACAGCACGCGCACTCCGGGTGCCTTCGTGATCCGCGGTTACGCCGCCGGCACCACGACGCCCGCGCTGTTTACGCGTGCCGCTCCGCTTGCGCCGGCCACCGCGATTTCCGGCACCACGTATGTTGGCGGCGCCAATGCCGCGGGCACCGTGTTTACGGCGATGGTGTACAGTGCGGCGATCCTCGGCTCGCCCGCCCGCGTCAACGCCGGTACGGGCGTGAACACGACGCCGGCGGTTGTGTACTGGATCGACAAGGCTCCGCCGGGCATCGCGCCGTAAGCGAGGTCGCCTGAGCGGGACAAGGTCTTTGCGAAGGTCGCCGGGGGGCAACGCCCTCGGCGGCCTTCTGCGTTTCCGGGATGTCCTTCGGGCCTGCCGGCTTGCCTGTTGGCTGGCCTGCACGGGCTGCGCCGTCTTCGCTGGTGCCGCGAGCGCACAGGTGATTCGCGGCACGGTAAAGGCCCAGGACAGCGAACTCGTGGTGCCCGGCGCGCGGGTCACCGTTACCGACACCGCGGACGCCGTGCTTGGTGAGGTCACGACGGCTGGTGACGGAAAGTTCTTCCTTCGTTTCGCGGCGCCGGGCAGGTTCATCGTTACGGTCCGCAAGGTGGGCTGGAAGCCCTCGTTCACCGACCCAATTTCGGCTGCGCCGACGGACACGATGCTGGTGGATTTCCTCGTGCCGGCGGAGCCAACGACGCTGGATGCCGCGGAAATCCGGGCCAACGCCGTGAGCACCTTCAATTCGCGCGCCTTGAGCGACGCAGAGCGAAAGGGCTGGAAGGTGATTTCGCCGGCGACCGTGGACACGTACCGCGACATCGCGGGCAACTTCATTGACCTCTTGCGCGAGTCGGGCACGACCGGGCTGAACCTCTCCACGCGCGACTGCATCCGGTCGATCCGCTACAACCGGTGCATGACGTATGTCCTGGACGGCGTGCCCGCCGGCACATCGTTGTTCGTGCATCCGCGCGACATCTATTTCATCGCAGTGCTGTCCGCGACGCAATCGGCGTCCCAGTGGGGCGACAAGGCCCCGTGGGGCGCCATCGCGATCTACACCCGGATGCACGGAGACCGTCGCCGACCGTAGCTTGCAGGGGCGATGAAACACGTTCCCGCAGTGATGCATCGGGAGGGGCTCGGCCCCTCGAGGGCGACGGTGGGGCTGCTGTCGCTGCGCGCTGTCGCGACCCTCGTGTGGGCCGGGCTCGCGGCGGCACCCGCAGCGTTCGCCCAGGGCCGCTCGGCGCCGATTGACGTTGGCGGCCGACTCATGGTGCCGCCGCCGAGCGGCTTCGTCAACGACTTTGCCGGCGTGGTCTCGCCGGGCGCGCGCGCTGCGATCGAGCGGCGCCTCGAACGGGTCCAGGCCGCCACGGGCGGCGAGATAGCCGTCGTCACGCTCCGCGACATCGGGGGCCGAAACGTCGGCGACGTCGCGCTTCGGATCGGCCGCGGTTGGGGGGTGGGCGCCGCCGCGGCGATCGGTGACCGCCGGAGGAACAGCGGGGTGGTCGTGCTGGTCGTGCCAAAGGAGACCAGCAGCGACGGCCGTGGCCACATCAGCATCCAGACCGGGCAAGGCGCCGAAGGCTTCATTCCCGACGCCGTGGCGGGTGACATCCGCCGCGAAGCGATCTCGTACCTGCAGCGGCAGGACTACAGCGGTGCGCTGAACGCGATTTCGCTCCGCCTGACCCAGCGATATGCCGCAGAGTTCGGGTTCGCCCTCGACTCGGCCGACACCGCGCCCGCTCGCCCACCTGACCCGCAGTCCTCGCCGCTGTTCACTGCCATGCTGGTCATCACGGTCGCCGTCGTGCTGCTCACGTTCCGTGGGCGCAGGCACGGCGGGTTGTCGGCGTTCCTCGTGGGGCAGATGCTGGGCCATGCATTGGGCAGTCGTGGCCGGATAGGGCGGTATCGCAGTTACGGTGGCTTTGGGAGCGGATTCGGTGGCTCCGGCAGTTCGGGAGGTTTTCGTGGCTTCGGGGGCGGCGGCGGATTTTCGGGCGGGGGCTCCAGTGGGAGCTGGTAGCGCGTTCACGAGCGGGGA
>Ga0194131_10001673_pt1 | contig 37707 bp, 26 predicted proteins | sample TA2KigO120mmetaG_FD_148631 | JGI IMG/M metagenome (GOLD analysis project Ga0194131, IMG submission 148631) | Freshwater microbial communities from Lake Tanganyika, Tanzania - TA2015053 Kigoma Offshore 120m | ecosystem: Environmental > Aquatic > Freshwater > Lake | place: Tanzania: Lake...
AATACTTCTGCACCGAAGACGGCGCGAAGAACGGGATCACCTTCGAGAACACCAGCGAGACCGAACCGCTCGTCACCCTCCGCTACTTCGGCCCCGAGGTGAACCCGGACGCCCCGGCGATGGGCGCGTATCGGAAGAACAAGTTCAACTAAAGCTCGTTCGACTTCACAAAACGGCGGCTGGCGATGGCGTCAGCCGCTGTTCTGTTTTCCGGCTCGCGAGCCGCGACCATTCCCTGTGGACTACGCGAAGCGACTATACTAGAATCAGGCCATGCGCTGCGTCTTCACCTGTTCACCTGGTTTCCGTCGGCTTGGGCCAATCTCCGGCCCGCAATTATTCTACCGTTATGGCGCAACCTCCCCCTGATCACCATCCGGCCGAGCACGCCGGAATGGTGCCCACTTCCTTCAAGTATCTGCTGGTCGCTTCGGCCTTGTTCATCGCGGGCGTCTCGGCGTTCTTCTCCGTGCAGGGCCTGGGCTTTCTCTTCGCTGGTTCGGCCGTGGCGGTGATGGTCATGGCAGCGAGCTTGGAAGTAGGGAAGCTCGTCGCCGCGTCCTACCTGTCGCGCTACTGGAACGTGACGAGCCGCGTGCTGAAGATCTACCTCGTGCTCGCGGTGCTGTCCCTCATCGCGATCACTTCGCTGGGCAACTACGGCTACCTCGCGCGGGCGTATGAGCGCACGCACATGCAGATCACCCTGTTCGAGAGCCAGATCGTCCGCAACGAGAAGGAGATCGTGGACACGCAGCGCCAGATTGACGGCGCACGCGGGTCGCTCGCGACGAGCAGTGAGGCCACGCGCGAAGATATCGGCAAGCTCCAGCAGCGGATCACGGCGGGCAACGAGTCCCTGAACCAGGCGCTCGCCCGCCTTCAGGAGCGGCGCAAGACGGCGCAGGAGCGGCGCGACCGCGATTTGCAAGTGCCCGCCCAGCGCGTGACCGAGCAGGGTGAAGTGCTCAAGAAAGCCATCGCGATCGAAGAGGCTGCCATCACCAGCCTCAACGAGCGCTTGAGTGCGATGGACAAAGCCGGTGCGCCGCGCTTCGCCGTCGAGGAGGCCGCGACCACCAGCTTGAACGAGCGACTCGCCGCACTGGACCGGGCCGAGGGACCGAAGTTCGTCGCCGAGGAGTCAGCCATCGCCACGCTGAACGAACGGCTGGCCGTGCTCGACCGCGCGGTGGACGCTTACACGAAGCAGGGTGCCGGCGGGTTGTTTAAGTTCGACAACATCAAGAAGGGGCAGGCGCTCCAGGCACAGCAACGCCCGCAGCGCGAGGCCATCGCCGCCGACTTGGCCGTGCAACGGGAGCGCATCGAAGAACGGCGCGTGGAGCACCTCAGGCAGCAGGCCAAGGCCCGCGCGGACCTCACGGCGGAACTGGCCACGTTGCGGGCGCGCATCGAGCAGTTGCGCACCGACCACGCCAAGCAGCAGGCCAAGGCGCACGAAGCCATCAAGACCGAACTCGCAGAACGCCGCGCGATGATCGACAGCCAGCGCAGCGGCTTTGCGAAGCAGGTGGAGGCGGCGGACCGCGAGGTCGTCGCCGTGCGCGAACGCTTCACGCAGGAGTCGGCGCGGCTCGACACGGAAGAGCAGGACACGCGCAAAACCGGCATGGCCGAGATCGGCGAGGTGGAGAAGCAGTTGAAGGCCATGCAGGCGCAGGGGCTGGCGGCGACTTCCACCAGCGATTCGCAGTCCGAGTCGCTCTATCAGCGCATCCGCGCCCGCAACGAGGACATCCACCGGCTGCGCGGCCAGATCGCGGCCGTGGACATCGGGTCCTATCGCTTCGTGGCCCGGGCGTTTGATGCGACCGCCGATGGCGTGGTGAAGTGGCTGATACTCGTGCTCGTGTTGGTGTTCGATCCGCTGGCCGTTTCGCTGGTCGTCGGATTCAATGTGAGCTTGCTGGCAGAGCGTCCGCGTTCGCGTTCGCATTTGGTCGCCGGAACAACGGCGGGTGAGAGCGCCGAGGAACATCCGTCCGATGCATCACCGCGTTCCAAGGCCTTGGCCACGAGCCTGAGCCTGCTGCTCATCGCCGCGACGTTGGGCGCGGCGGCGTTCGTGAGTGTCTGGGGCACGAGTGCCTTCCGTGACAAGGCGCGCGCCGGGCACGGCAGCCTGATTCCCGGCGGGAGCTTCGCCGTGATGACGTTCCGGCCCGATGACTTGAGCCGGTCGGCGCAGGGGCAGACGTTCGCCGATTGGCTGGGGGCCTCCGGCGGCAAGGCGGTTTCCGACACCGTGACCGAGTTGATGACGAATGGCTTTGACCCCAGGGCCGATCTCTACGCGTTCGCCAAGTTCCCGTCGCAGGAAGCGGCGGCGAAGAGCGACCAACCCGTGATGCTGTGCGGCTTCGTGGGGCGCGTGACCGACCCGGTGGCGGTCGAGGCGGCGCTCTCGCGCATCGCGGACCGGGTCAGCAGCAGCCTGCGCACGTCGTCGAACGCCGCGCCGTCCCGCGCGCGCAACCGGGCGATGATCCGGCACGGGACGGGCCGCTACATGGATCCCGAGGGCGGTTACTTCACGTTCGGGCTGACCGGGCAGGCGGTCATACTGCTGATCGAGTTCGAGGGCGATCCGAAAGCCCCGTGCGTCGAGGACGAGATTCGCCGGTGCCTTGCGCCCGCGGTCGCCGCCGGGACGGGCACGGAAGCCCCCGAGCAACTGCCCCCGCGCGCCCGCAGTCGCAACGGCGCGATCTCCCTGTGGTTTGATGCAGGACGTTTTTGCAAGCACCTGCCCAAAAACCCCGCCGCGCAGACACGTTACCAGCAACTGGAGAAGCATCTGGACTTCGACCTGTTGCTGTCGGTGAAGCCGAGCCTGAGCGGGCAGTTGAACCTGATCGCCGACTACGCCTATCAGGCCGAGCGCTTCAAGGACCGCCAGCAGCCTACGCCGCTGCAACTGCTCTCGAAGATCGGCGCGGCGGAACCGGCGGGCATCGGCGGGCGGCTGATGGACCGGTGCATGGACACGCTCGACTACGACTCGCTCATCGAACGGCTGCGCGCGGCGCTGGGCGGCACGAACGGCGCGAGCGCACAGCAGGTGCTCGTCGAAAAGACGTTCACGTCGGAGCGCAACGCGCGGTTCGCCCTGAGCGTGCGCTACGGCGAGCAGGCCGGGCCGCCGATCATAGCAGCCATGCAAACCCTCTTCCAGTAAGGCCACCACGATGCGACGGCTGCTGACACTTCTTCTGCTGGGGGGATGTGTCGCGCTGTCCGCGTGCCTTTCCAAACCGAAGAAGAAAGCGGCAGAACTGCCGTTCAAACCGCCCACGCGCCAAGGTCGTGGCCCGAGTGAAGCGCCAAAGGCGACGGCGGAAGGAACTCAGCCCAAGGCCCCCGCCTCCGCGCCGGCTCCTGCGGCGTCGCGACCGAAACCTCCGGTTGAGCCGCCTCCCGTGGCGGCAAGACCAGCGGCTCCCGCTGTCCCGCCGCCTGCGCAGGAACCCAAGACGAAGGAAGGAGCGAATGCGGCAGCGCCAGCAAAAGTGCCGGCCAAGCCAGTTGAACCGCCGCCGGTCCCTCAGCCGACGGTCCAGCGCGGAGCCCCTGACTCAGCGGCCGCCAAAGCTCCGCTCCCTCCCGGCAACCCGCCAACGTCCGTCCCCAAGCCTGAGCCAACGACGGCGAGCAAGCCGGTGGTCCCACCGCCGCCGTCCCAACCGTTGCCGGCGACCCCCCAGGTCACGAAGCCAGTCGAGGGACGCGCGACCGAAACCAACCTTGCGCCCAAGCCACCGCCCACCGCTCCGTCCGCAGCGCCGTTGCGAACCGTGATCCCGTCAACTGCAACGACCTCAACCAAGCCCTCACTGAGTGGTCCGATTTTGGGCGTGGCGGGAATGGAAGCGCGCCCGCGCACGGGAGAAGCGCGCAGCCTGCCCTTGCCGCCCGGCGGAGGCGGGAGAACGAACGGGGTGACGCCAGCTCCACCACTCGCGCTGCAGTTCGGTCAGAGCACCAACCAGCCGCCGGCCACCAACGCCACGCAGCGGGCAATCGGCGTTGATCCCTTGCTGCAAGGGGCGGCGTGGCGCGAGCAGCAACAGGCCAAGCAAGCCGCCGAACAGAAGGCGCGCGAGGAAGAGCAGCAGAAATTGAAGGCCGCGCTGTATCGGTTCCTGCTCAAGGGCGGCACGAACCGGTGACAGCGAGGAACGCGGCGCGCTGGCGCGAGCGTTGGGCGTCAGCTACGCTCCCCGCGCGCGATGTCACCTGGAACCACGGCCGCCTCTGGCACCAACTCACCGGACGAGAACACCGGCGTGGTCGCGCGCCTCAAGGCCGCCACTGAGCTGCTGGAAAAAGTCGCGGGCGATCGCGCCTTGCTGGCGCAACTGACGATTGAGGAGCGCACGCGGCTGCTGACCGCGGCGGGCGACATTTACTGCCCGGACTTGAAGGAGCGGCGGCGGCTGGTGAAGGCACGAGTGAAGCAGCGCAAGGCGGAAAAGTTGGAGCGGGATCTGGCGAAGCTGCACGAGACGGGCATTCGCAAGCTGCGGCGCGAGAAGGTGTTCATGACGCCGAATGTCTTTCCGCCGGCGGATTTTCAGCAGCAGGAGGTCACGGCCGACGCCGAGTTCCGCGAGGTGGTCGAGCCGCAGAACTGCTACATCTGCAAGCAGGATTACTCGACGATCCACCACTTCTACGACCAGCTCTGCCCGGCGTGCGCGGACCTGAACTGGCGCAAGCGCACGGAGTCGGCGGACCTGCGCGGGCGCGTCGCGCTGCTCACCGGCGGGCGCGTCAAGATTGGCTACCAAGCCGGGATCAAGCTGCTGCGCGCGGGCGCGAACGTGATCGTGAGCACCCGCTTCCCGCGCGACTCGGCGCGGCGTTACGCGGCGGAACCGGACTTCAAAGACTGGGGGCACCGGCTGGAGATTTTCGGCTTGGACCTGCGGCACACGCCGAGCGTGGAGGCGTTTTGCCGTCACCTGTTGGCCACGCGGTCGCAGCTGGATTTCATCATCAACAATGCCTGTCAAACCGTGCGCCGGCCGCCGGATTTTTACGCGCACATGATGGAACGCGAGAATGGGGCGTTGCACGACTTGCCGCCGGAAGCGGCGAAGTTGCTCGGCGCTTACGAAGGGCTGCGCGGGTATCATTTGCTGCCGGAAGGAGCGCCGGGCATTGCCCGGCAGGATGACATGACAATCTCCAAGCCGGGCGATGCCCGGCGCTCCAGCGCGTTGCCCGGGCTAACGCACGCCGCCGCGCTGTCACAGGTTTCTTTGCTTCCCGAGGAACTGGCTGCGCAGCAGGCGTTGTTCCCGCAAGGCCAGTTGGATCAGGATTTGCAGCAGGTGGATTTGCGCGACCGTAATTCGTGGCGTTTCCTCATGCACGAGGTTCCCACGGTGGAACTGCTCGAGGTGCAGCTCGTGAACGCCATCGCGCCGTTCATCCTTAACGCACGCCTCAAGCCGCTCATGCTCCGCACGCCCGGGCGCGACAAACACATCGTCAACGTCTCGGCCGTGGAGGGGCAGTTCTACCGGAAGTTCAAGACCACGCGGCATCCGCACACGAACATGGCCAAGGCCGCGTTGAACATGATGACGCGCACCTCGGCGGCGGACTACCACGCGGACGGCATCCACATGAACGCCGTGGACACCGGCTGGGTGACGGACGAGGACCCGGTGCAAATCGCCGCGCGCAAGCAGCAGGAGCATCGCTTCCACCCGCCGCTGGACATCGTGGACGGCGCGGCGCGGATCGTTGACCCGATCATCGCGGGCTTCAACACGGGCACGCACATCTGGGGGAAATTCCTGAAAGATTACCGCGAAACGGACTGGTGAAGGCCGGCGCCATTTCAGCCAGGAACCCGGGGAGGACGCCGTCCGCCCCGGTTGGGTGGCGACCCGTGCAACGCTTGACAGCCGGTGCTCGCGGGCGGACAACCGCGCCATGAAATCCCTGTTCGCCTCCGCGGCCGCCGTGCTGCTTGCCGTTCCCAGTCACGCGTCCGCGGCACCGGCGCTGCGAGTGACCGTGGCTGCTGGAGACACGGACCGGCGCGAGTCCATCGTGGCTTTCGATCTTCCGGCAAGCGCGCGTGAGTGGCGCGGGTTGACCGATGCCACGGGGAACCTGGTTCCGTTTCAAGCGGACGACTTCGGGCGCGGCTGGTTTGTGCTGCAGGAACTCAAGGCGGGCACGACCGCGAACTTCCGCCTCGGGCCCGCCGCGACGACGTGGCCGGACGGCGTGACCGTGAACGCCGACGGCGCGGTGCTGCGGCTCGCCGTGGCAGGCCAGCCCGTGGCCGCATACCAAACCACGCCGAGCGAGGTTCCGCCGGGAGTGCCGCCGCATTATCGGCACGGCGCGTATCTGCACCCGGTCCACACGCCCGCGGGCCGGCTCGTGACGGCGGATTATCCTCCGGACCACCGGCATCAGCGCGGGATTTTCTTCGCGTGGACCAAAACGGAGTTCGAGGGCGGCCACCCGGACTTCTGGAACATGGGCAAGGACAAATCCGGCGTGGTCACGGCCGCGGTGGAGTTCGACCGGCTGGATCGCACGTGGAGCGGCCCGGTTCACGGTGGCTTCGCGAGCCGGCATAAGTTTCTCGACCTCGCGGGCGGCAAGCCCAAGCCGGCCCTGCGGGAGCAGTGGAACGTGCGCGTCTTCCGCGCACGCGCGCTCGGCGGCACGGCGTGGCTGCTCGACATGGTCTCGACGCAGGAGTGCGCGGGCAACAGCCTCTTCAAGTTGCCGAAATACCATTACGGCGGACTCGGCGTGCGCGGCGCGGCGGAATGGGACCCGGAGAACGTGCCGAAGTTCATCACGTCGAACGGCGACGACCGGAAGAAGGGCGACTCGACCAAGGCGAATTGGATCCACTTCGGCGGCGCGCTCGGCGGCGGCACGGCGGGGATCGCCGTGCTGATTCATCCGGACAACTTCCGCTCGCCGCAGGCGCTGCGGCTCAATCCGAAGAACCCGCAGATTTGCGTCGCGCCTTCGCAGGATGGCGACTGGGAGATTTCGCCGGGCAAGCCCTACGTGTCGCGCTACCGCTTCGTCATCGCCGATGGCGAACCGGACAAAGCCGGGCTGCAACGGCTCTGGCAGGACTACGCGAATCCGCCGAAGGTGACCGTGCAGGCGGAGTGAGTGTGGCAAGGCTTCGGGCGCCCCCGCGCTTTCGCCGAATCACCTCGCGATGGCCCGCACCACCTGACCCTTCGACCACGCGCCGAGCTTCTTCCCGTCGGCGGCGTTTTTGAGCCGCAGCGTGACCTCCGAGGCGCCGGAGCCGCAGGTGCCGAGATTCTTGCGGGTGAGCAGCTCCGCTTCGATGGCGTCGCCGGTGGGAGTGAAAGTCGCCGTGGTGGCCCGCAGCGAGAGCGGCGGCCTTGGCGCGGTGCGTGAACCTGGCGGCGCTGAGCTTCTCCCCGAGGGACGCAGCCGTCGCGCGGGCCGCGGTGCACAGGGAAGCGAGAGCGAATACGCGAGCGAGAAATGGAACCACCTTCATGGCGTGAACTGACGTGCCCGCCCGTCGCTCGGGTCACCTCTTCTCGGCGATGCACCAAAGCGAGCGGTGCGTGCGGATGAACAACTCGCCGTTCGATGGCGCGATCGAAGAGTTGCTCGGCTCGCCAAGCGAATTCACGGAGACGAGTTCGAATTGGGGCGACGCCTTGAACACGAAACAATCGCCACCCTGCGTGATCGAATAGCAGTGGCCGCCCGCGAGCATCACCGAGGACCAGTTTTGTTTGCTCGGCGCCTTTCCGGTCAGCGTCTCGGACCACACGGTCGCGCCCGTCTTGAGGTCGAGGCACATCGCGGTGCCGGGGTCGTTGTGGATGTAAATGCGGCCGTCGTGAATCACGCCCGAGCCGATGCGCTGCGGCGAGCGCGGGTGATGCCAGAGCCGGCGCGAACCCGTCACATCGCCGCCGCCGCCCGCCCGCACTGCGAACGCCGAGCCGCCGAAGCCGCCCATCGCGACCACGATGCCGTCCGCATGAATCGGCGAGGTGTAGCAAAGCGGGTTGAGCCCGGTGCAGTGCCAGATTTCCGAACCGGTCTGCAGATCGTAGGCCACGAGGCGCTTCGGCCAGCTCATGAGCAACTGTTCCTTGCCCTCGACGGTCGTGACAATCGGCGTGGTCCACGAGCCGATGTAGGTCTCGCCCTGCACGCCCTTCTCGCCCGGTTTCGGATGCTTGTAGCCGGTGGATTCGTCCTGCTTCCAGACGGTCTTTCCCGTGCGCTTGTCCACGGCGATGAGGTAGGTCGCATCCGCGGGGCCGAAGTTGAGGAAGCACAGGTTGCCGCGAATCACCGGCGAAGCGCCGTTGCCCCAGATGTGGAATTGCCTGCCGAGATCGGTGCGCTTCCAAAGCTCCTTGCCGGCGAAGTCGTAGCAGAACAGTCCGTCGGACGCGAAGGACACGATCACGCGCTCGCCGTCGGTGGCGGGCGACGCCGGGCAGTAGGGATTGGTCGAATGTGTCGGCTCCTTCTCGTTGGTGGCGACGCCAACCTGCCAGGCCAGCTTGCCATCGGCGCGATTGAGGCACATGAGCGTGCGACGCTCTTGAACGGCTTGAGTCACGAACACCTTTTCGCCCCAGACGACCGGCGTGGAGTTGCCTCGCTCCGGCAGCGGGATGCGCCACTTTACGTTTTCGGTCGCGCTCCACTTCATCGGAAGGTTGTTCTCGGTGCAGATGCCGTCACCCGTCGGGCCGCGCCACGCGGGCCAGTTCCCGGCACCGGCGGAGGGGACGGCGGCCAGCAGTGAGATGGCCGTGATGGCGCTGAGCAGGCAGGGGCGCACGGCAGGGACGAGTGGCTTCATGACGCGAATGTAGCAACCGCCGCGCGCGTGGCAACTGCGGCGCGTGAATGCGGCAGGCGTGACGGGTTTCTGTTCGACAACCGCCGCAGGCTTCGTTGAACTCCGCCCATGCAGCGCATCACCCGCGACGCCGCCAGGAAATTCGCCTTCGACTGGCGCGATGAACCCATTCTGCGAGTCCGGCCGGGCGAGTCGTTTGAAGTCGAGACGTGGGACGCGAGCACCGGTTACTTCCAGACCCCGGCGGACAAGGCCATTCCCTCGAAGCGCCCCGGCTTCGACCGCTCGCCGCCGACCGCCAATCCCATCGGTGGCCCCGTGTGGATCGAGGGCGCCCAGCGCGGCGACACCCTGGTGGTGGCCGTCGAGGACATCGTGGTCGAGGGCCACTCGTGGATCGCGATCGGCCCGCGGCGCGGTCCGCTGGGCGAGAGCGCCCGCTGGCCGGAGTTGAGCGCGGACTACACCACCAAGATTTTCAAGCACACGCCCGGTCCGAGCGGAACGAACCGCGACGGCACGCTGCACTTCAGCGACACGCTCTCGTGGCCGATCACGCCGTTCATCGGCACGATCGGCACCACGCCGGATCGCGAGGTACACTCGAGCATCTCCGGGCAGGGCGAGTGGGGCGGCAACCTCGACATCCGCGACGTCGCGCCGGGCAACCGCATCCTCCTGCCCATCTTTCACGACGGCGCGCGATTTTATCTCGGCGACGTGCACGCGAGCCAGGGCGACACCGAGTTCACCGGCACCGCCGCGGAAACCTGCGCGACCGTGCGCGTGAAACTCGACTTGGTGAAGGGCCAGCGCGTGCCGTGGATGCGCATCGAGAAGCCCGCCTCAATTGTGAGCGTCTTTGCGGCCCGCCCGATGGAGAGCGCGGTCGAAACCGCGACCATCAACCTCATGGACTGGCTCATCACCGGGCACGGCTTCACGCCGACGGACGCGTATTGCCTCGTGAGCACGTGCCCCGACTTCCGAATCAACGTCTACCAGTCGTGCAAGATCGCGAAGCTCGACTGCGTGGTGGGCGCCGAGTTGCCGCGCAAGTATCTGAACCACTGAGTCGCTGGACGGGTGACGGGCTGTGACACGTCCTCCCCGGCCTCCGGGCAGCACCTCGAAATCCGTGTCCATCCGCGGTTCCATCGGAGCGGTTTCTGCCGTTCTCGGAAATCCTCGCGCCCACGCGGCAGCTTTCGCTAGTCTCACGTCGTGAATCCGAGCGCGAATTACCTCGCCCGCTCCCGCGACTTGTTGACGGTCGTGGAGAAGCAACTCCCGGCCATCGCGCAGGCGGCGGACTGGTTTGCGCAGACGATCCTCGCGGGGCGGATGGTCCATCTCTTCGGCTCCGGCCACAGCCGCATCCTCGTGGAGGAGATGTGGCCGCGTTACGGCTCGTTTCCCGGCTTCAACCCCATCGTCGAGCTCTCGCTGAGTTTCCACAACATGGTCGTCGGGCCGAACGGCCAGCGGCAGGCGATGTTCCTCGAAAACGTCCCCGGATTCGCCGCGCGCATCCTGCGCAACTTTGACCTCTCCGCAAGGGACTCCGCGCTCGTGGCGTCCTCGTCCGGTTGCAACGTCGTCCCGGTCGAGATCGCGGAAGAGTTTCACAAGCGCGGCATCAAGGTCGTCGCCATCATCAGCCGTGCCCACTCCGAGGCCAGCGCCAGCCGTCACCCGGCGCGGAAAAAGTTGCAGGACTTCGCGGACGTCGTTCTCGACACCGGCGCGCCCGCCGGCGACGCGATGGTGCAGATCGACGGACTGGAGACGCCCGTCGCCCCCGGCTCCACGCTCGGCGGTTGCGCCATCGTCAATTGCATCAAAGCCGAGGTCGCCGCGCGACTCGTCGCCGCCGGCCAGCCCCCGCTTGTCCTCACCGCGGGCGCGGTCGTCGGCGCCGACCACGCCGCCGCGCTCTTCGAGGCCGCCTACGACGAACACGCGCAGCGACTCGCCGGACTTTACCAGCACCTGGGATCGGGTTGACCTCATGCGCGCGCAGCCGAGTTGTCGGAGAAGGCCCGCTTGGGAGCTGGTTGCCGTGCTCGGTCTGGTCGCGACGTGGACGTGTCACGCTGCCGCCGCCGGCGCGATCAAGCCCCCGCGCGCCGCGCGCTCGGTTCACCTCGGTTATCCCGCGCCGGACGCCGCGCTGTTTTACACCGAGATGGTCGTCGAGGAGTCCGTCAACGGCAGTTACTTCATGGCCGCGGGCTGGAACACGGGCTACCTCGGCGTCCAGCAACTCGGCCCGCCGACGAACAAGGTCGTCATCTTTTCCGTGTGGGACCCGACGAAGGGCGACAACCCCAACGCCGTGAAACCGGAGGACCGCGTCGAGTTGCTGCACGAGGGCGAGGGCGTGCGCATCCGGCGCTTCGGCGGCGAAGGCACCGGCGGCCAATGCATGGCGCCGTTCGCGTGGAAGGTCGGCGAGACGAATCGCTTTCTCATGCGGGGCGAAGTGCAGGGTGACAAGACCGCATACACGGCGTGGATCTGGCGCGCCGACCGCGGCGACTGGTGGAAGCTCGCGACGTTCCGCACACAGTCGAAAGGCTCGCCATTGCGCGGGCTTTACTCGTTCGTCGAGGACTTTCGACGCGACACAAGAAGCGCGACCGAACGCCGCCGCGCGCGCTTCGGCAATGGCTGGGTGCAGACGGTCGCAGGCGCATGGCAGCCGCTGGTGAAGGCGCGTTTCACCGCATCCTCCGCCGAGTGGGAGGCGAAGGACACAATCGACGCCGGCGTCCGAGACGGTTGGTTTCAACTCGCGACCGGCGGGGAGACGAAGACCACCACGCCGCTTCGCTCGGTGATGGAATTGCCGCCGTCCCAGCGCAAAGCGCCGGCGCGGTTGCCCGAACCGGCCGCGCCCGCGAAACCCGCGCCGGGACCCCGTTGAACATGAGCACCACGGCGAAGGACTCGCAGTTGATCGAGTCCGCCATCGCGCTCGCGCGCGCGTTGCAGGCGCGCGCGACGGGGCTTCAGACGCCGCACGAGCGCCGCCAGCAGGCCGAGTTGGACCGCATGCTTCAGACGCCCGCGGACAAGGTCACGCTGGTGCAACTCACCGACCAGGCGTTCCGTTGTCGCGCGGTGTCGCGCACGGCGGACCACCTCACGCACATCCTCGACGCGCAGGGCGTGCCGCGCTTCTTCAGCCCGATGGACCGCGCGCTCTTGCGCGGGTTCCAGACCTTCGGCGGATGGCTGCCGGGCGTGTCCGTCCCGCTCGTGAAGGAGCACATGCAGCACGAGACCGCAAACGTCGTGCTGCCGGCCGAGACCGAGCTGCTCACGCGGCATCTCCGCGCGCGCCAGTCGGAGGGCGTGCGGATGAATCTCAACTTCCTGGGCGAAGCCCTGCTTGGCGAGGAGGAAGCCGCGCACCGGCTCGAGAAGTATCTTGCCGCACTACAATTGCCCGAGGTCGAGGTGATGTCCGTAAAAATCTCGACGCTTTTCTCGCAGATCCATCCCCTCGCGCGCGACCACACGCTGCGCGTGCTGTGCGAGCGGCTCGAATTGCTCTATCGCGAGGCGGCGCACCTGAAGTTCACGCGGCCCGACGGTTCGCACGCGGCGAAGTTCATCTACCTCGACATGGAGGAGTATCGCGACCTGCACCTCACCGCGCAGGCGTTCATGCGCGCGCTCGACCGGCCGGGGCTGCAACACGCGGGCGCGGGCATCGCGTTGCAGGCCTACATCCCGGACTCGGCCCGCGCGCAGCGCGAGCTGAACGACTGGGCGCGGCGGCGCGTCGCGGCCGGTGGCGCGCCGATCACCGTTCGCATCGTGAAGGGCGCGAACATGGAAATGGAGCGTGTCGAGGCGTCGTTGCGCGACTGGCCGCAGGCGCCGTTCAAGTCGAAGCGTGAGACGGACGCCAACTTCAAGCGCATGCTCCGCGAGGCGATGCGCCCGGAGAATCTCGCCGCCGTGCGTGTGGGCGTCGCTTCGCACAATCTCTTCGACCTCGCCTTTGGGCTCGTGCTCGCAGCGGACGCGCAGGCCGGTGACCGGGTGCAATTCGAGATGCTCGAGGGCATGGCGAATCACCAGCGGCGCGCGCTGCTCGAGCATTCGCGCAACCTGCTCCTCTACGCGCCCGCGTGCCGCAAGGAGGAGTTCCTCAACGCCATCGGCTATCTCATCCGCCGGCTCGACGAGAACACCGGGCCGGAGAATTTCCTGCGGCACGCGTTCCGGTTGAACGTGGGCTCGGCGGACTGGGATCAACTGGAGCGCGGCTTCCGCGAAGCGTTCGAGGTGAGAGCCTCCGACGCACCGCGTCGCACGCAGGACCGGTTGACGGAGCGATCGGATGCGCCGCGCGCGGAGATGGACTGGCGTCACTTCCAAAACGAGCCGGACACCGACTGGTCGCTTCCGCAGAACAGCGCGTGGGCCGCGAGCATCGGGGCGAGGCAGGCGGCGGGCACGACCGAGATTCCGCTGGTGATCGGCGGCGAGCCATTGGCATTTGACAACCGGCAACCGGCCATCGGCCATTGTCTCGATCCATCCCGCCCCGGCGTGGTCGTGGCGCGGTATCGCGTGGCGGACGTGTCGGACATCGAGCGCGCGGTCGCTTGCGCGAAGGCCGATCCCGATGGCTGGCGCGCAATGACCCTGGATGAACGCAGCGCCGTGCTCGGCCGCGTGGCGCAGGAGCTTCGCCGCGCCCGCGCCGATTTGATGTGGGCCGCGCTCGCGAATGGAGGCAAGACGCTCGCCGAGTCCGATCCCGAGGTGAGCGAGGCCGTGGATTTCGTGGAGTTCTACCGCGCCAGCGCGCGGGAGTTTTTCGAATTGGGGGGCGTCACCGAACGAGGCGCCACCTCATGGGCACCGGGCTTCAGCCCGGTGAGCGGGCCTGAAACGAAATGGCCAGCCGCGTCAGCGGCTTCCCCTCGGGTCAAAGCCATGGAAACGGCTGCACCCGTTGACCGGCCGGCCAACACCGCGCCGAAGCCGGGGGCTGAAGAGAGGATTCACGCAGCCGGCCGCGGCGTCGTGGTCGTCGTGCCGCCGTGGAATTTTCCCATCGCGATTCCCGGCGGCGGCGTCGCGGCGGCGCTCGCGGCGGGGAACACGGTCATCCTCAAGCCCGCGTCGGACACCGTGCTCATCGCGTGGGAGTTGTGCCAGTGCTTCTGGCGCGCGGGCGTGTCGCGGCGCGTATTGCAGTTCGCACCGTGTCCCGGCAGCGGCGCGGGCGCGCGACTCGTCACGCATCCGGACGTGGATGCCGTCATCCTCACCGGCGGCACGGACACTGCGCTGCGCATGTTGAACGCGCGCCCCGACCTGCGGCTCTTCGCCGAGACGGGCGGCAAGAATGCGACCATCATCACCGCGCTTTCCGACCGCGAGCTTGCGATCAAGCACCTCGTCCACAGCGCGTTCAGCCACAGCGGGCAGAAGTGTTCCGCCACCTCGCTGCTGCTGCTCGAGGCGGAAGTTTACGAGGATGCCGCGTTCAAGCGCATGCTCTGCGACGCCGTGAAGAGCCTCCACGTCGGCAGCGCGTGGGACTTGCCCACGCGCGTCGGTCCGCTCATTCGCCCGCCGGGCGGTGACTTGGAAGCGGCGCTCAAGACGCTCGAGCCCGGCGAATCGTGGGCCGTGCTGCCGCGACAGGTCGGCGACAACCCGCACTTGTGGTCGCCCGGCGTGAAATGGGGCGTGCAGCCCGGAAGTGTCACGCACCTCACGGAGTTCTTCGGGCCGGTGCTCGGCGTGATGCGCTTCGAGCGGTTGCACGAGGCCATCGCGCTCGTGAACCAGACCGGCTACGGGCTCACGAGCGGCCTCGCGAGCCTCGACGACCGCGAGCAAGCCGAGTGGCTCGCGGGCATCCGCGCGGGCAACCTCTACATCAACCGCCCGACGACCGGAGCGGTGGTGCTGCGCCAGCCGTTCGGCGGGATGGGCAAGTCCGTCTTCGGCGCGGGCATGAAGGCGGGCGGGCCGAACTACGTGGCGCAGTTCATGCAGTTCACGGAGTCCGACGAGCCAGACTCGCCGGACACGTCCGACTCGCGAGACAAATCCACCGGCCCGTTGCTGCCTGGCTTCATCGAAATCCTGCGCCACCTCGCGCCCGACGCCGCGCCCGCGCCGGACGTCCGTCGCACGCTCGCCGCGGTGCGGAGCTACGCGCGGAACTTCCGCGGAGAGTTCAGCCACGCGCACGACCACTTCCGCCTGCTCGGACAGGACAACTTCCGCCGCTACCTGCCCGTGCGCGAGGTGCGCGTGCGGGTCGGCGCGGCGGACACTTTCTTCGAGAACGCCGCGCGCCTCGCCGCGGCACGCATCGCGGGGTGCCGCATCACCGCGAGCCACGCGCTGCCTTTCACGTCGGCGTCGGTGCAGTTGCTCCACGAGTTGACCGAGGAATGGGCTGGAGGCATCGAGTTTATCGAGGAGTCGGATGCTCAACTCGCCGCTGCGGTCCGCACACGACAGGCAGACCGCATCCGCTTCGCCGCCGAGGACCGCGTGCCGCGCGTCGTGCGCGACGCCGCGGCGGAAACCGGTCTGTTCCTGGCCGACGCGCCCGTGGTGTCCGAGGGCCGCGTGGAACTGCTCTGGTATCTGCGCGAGCAAAGCATCAGCCACGACTACCACCGCTACGGCAACCTCGGCGCGCGCGGCTGCGATTCGCGCCGCGAACCGGCGTGAGGCGAACGCCCGGCGGGAGAACGTCACACCGAGTTGGAAGCAGGTGCTGAAAAGCGACGGCCGCCCGTCCTGTGCCGCGTTCACTCGTATGCGGCGACAGGCTTGCCCAACACATCCATCCGCGGCTGGATGCCGAGGCCGGGCGCGGTGCCTGCAGCGAGGCGGCCGTGTGTGCGCCGGGGCGCGCCGGCGGCGATGGACTTGGTCACGTAGCTGTTGAAGTCGGTGCTGGTGAAGAGGAACCCGGCCGGCGTGCTGTGCGCGAGGTGCGCGATGGCGGCGGTCACGATGTCGCCGCCCCAGGTGTCCTCAATGGTCATCGCGAGGCCGAGCGAGACGCAGAGGTCGCGGGCCTGCCGGGTCTTGGTGAGGCCGCCGAATTTGCTGATCTTCAGATTGACCACGTCCATCGCGAAGTCGGATTTCCCGCGCACGAGCATGCCGATATCATCCACGACTTCGTCGAGTACGAAGGGGTGGTCCGTCGCCCGGCGCACGGCGAGGCACTCCTCATAGGTGAGGCAGGGTTGCTCGATGTAAATGTCCACGTCGCGCACGGCGCGGCAGACGCGGATGGCTTCGTGCTGGGTCCAGCCCGTGTTTGCGTCGGCCACGAGTCGTTCGCCGGTCGCGAGCACCGCGCGCACGGCGCGGATTCGTTCAATGTCCACGTCCGGGTCGCCACCGACCTTGAGTTGGAATCGGCCGTAGCCCTCTGCGCGATAGCCTGCGACGCGTTTCGCCATCGCATCGGGAGTGTCCTGTGAAATGGCGCGGTAGAGATGGAAGTCCTCGCCGAAACGCCCGCCCAGCAACACACACACAGGCAGGCCCGTGGCCTGGCCGAGGATGTCCCAGCACGCCATGTCCACGGCGGACTTCACGTAGGGATGGCCTTTCAAGACCGCGTCCATGCGGCGCGCGAGCTTGGTGAGTTCGAGCGGATTCTCGCCGAGCAACTGCGGAGCGAGTTCCGCGAGTCCTGCGCGCACACCGGCCGCGTAAGCTGCAAGATACGCCGGGCCGAGCGGACACACCTCGCCCCAACCGGTGAGGCCCGAGTCCGTTTCGACCGCGACGACGGTGCTGTCGAACACCGTGACGGATTTGCCGCCGCTCCACTTGTAGCTGCCCTCGTGCAGCGGGAGGTCCACCTGATACACGGCGATGCGGGTGATGTTCATCGGAGGGATGGGCCGCAAAGAACGCAAAGCGACGCAAAACATGGCGTGAAGACGGAGCGGAATGAAGTTCCTGCCGCCGGCGGAGACTCTGACACCACGAACTTCTTTATCGCGAACTTCGGCGCGTCGAAGTTGACGGGCGCGCGGTGTTCGGTCCGCGACGCGCGAAGGTGACCGAGAAGTTGCGCGACATGTTCGTCACAGAACGCGCGCGCAGCTTTGAGTCCCACGATCCGTTGTCCTTCGATGAAAAGGTCGGCAAACAACTCACCGATGACCGTGCCGCCTTCATCGCGCACTGTAAGCGGATGTTGCTGCTTGACGTCAAGGCCGGGGCTTCGCAGTCGATGCACAAGCGCATTCCCGTAGACTTTCTCCAAGTGCCCCGGTCCGAGGTAACGGTGAATCGAATAGGCGGCTTCCCGCACTTGGTCGCACAATTGGAACACGCGGTCTTTCATGCTGGAGTCCTTTCCCCTTTGCGTTGTCTTGAGTTCTTTGCGGCAAATCTCGGTCAATTCGGCGGCATGCCCCAGAGTGCGCCCAATGGCTCGAACATCTGCGGGTCGTGTTTCTCGAGCAGCCAGCCCGCGCCGGGGTCATACTCGGCTTTCGGCCGCGTGCCGGGATACCCGGGCGAAAACCAGAGCGGCACCTCGCGCAGCTTCGCGACGGCATTCGCCGGCACGACGCGAACAATCTCCGCGAGTTGAGCCGGCGTGAGCTTGAGCGCCTTCTCGGTTTCGTCCGCCCGCTCGCCGGGCAACTTCTCGCTCCCGGGCACGGTCCGGCCTTCGATCTGGCGGGTCTTGTAGCCTTCGGCGGCTTTGGGTGGAAGCGGCGACGCGATGAACGCGGCCGCGCAAAGTGCAAGGGTTCTCATGATTCTCATTCAGCGGATTCCCCAGCAAAAAAAATCGCGTTCATCGAGCAGCAGCGTGGCCTCGCTGTTGACGCTCGCGTTGCCGGTGATGACCGGCAGCACCTCGCCCTTCGCGCGGTCGAGCCAATGATAACGTCCGGTAAGCCTGGTGCCGAGCACGCTCTCCTGCACCCACGCCTCGCCTTCAGCCAGCTTGCCGTCCGCGGCGAGGCACGCGAGCTTGGCGCTCGTGCCGGTGCCGCACGGTGAACGGTCGTAGGCCTTGCCGGGGCACAACACGAAATTGCGCGAGTGCCCGCCAGCCTGCGGCGGCCCGAAGAGTTCGACGTGATCCACCTCGGGGAAGCCCTGGCCATTCACCGCCTGCCGGATGCGCCACGTCACGTCCGTGAGCTGCCCGACGTTGTTCAACTCGATCGCACACGGATGATTCTCGACGAGGAAGAACCAGTTCCCGCCCCACGCGACGTCGCCGGTGATGTTGCCGACGCCCGGCACGTCCACGACCGCGGCTTTTGCCCGCCGCCAGCTCGGCACGTTCGCGACGGACACCGAGCCGTCGTCGTGCAACGTCGCCGACACCACGCCGACGGGCGTGTCGATGCGATGCTCACCGGGCTGGATGCGACCGAGGTGCGCGAGTGTGACGATGAGCCCGATGGTGCCGTGACCGCACATGCCGAGGACGCCGACGTTGTTGAAAAAGATGACACCGCACGCGCACGAAGGGTCCGCGGGTTCGACGAGCATCGCGCCGACGAGCACGTCCGAACCGCGCGGCTCGTTCACCACGGCGGAGCGGAACTTGTCGTGCTGCTCGCGGAAAACGCGGCGTTTGTCTGCGACGCTGCCGTCGCCGAGGTCCGGGCCGCCGGCGAGGACGACGCGCGTCGGTTCCCCGCCGGTGTGCGAGTCAATGACCTGGACGCGCTGCATCGCGGCTACTTCTTGAGCGGCCGCACGAGCGCGAGGACGTCGGCGGCGCGGACGGCGTTGTGGAAGACGATGTAAGTGTTGGTCGCGCCGGTCTTGGCGTCCTTCGCGCCCGCAGGCGGTGTGTTGCCGTGCGCGGAGATTTCGGAGACGTGGCCGATGGCGTTGCCAAATTCATCGAGGACCGCGGCGCCGCTGGAGCCGGGCGCCCAATCGGTGGAGACGTTCATGCGCTGCGGGAATTTCTCCTTCGCGTTCTCGCCGTGCCAGTGCTGGTAGAAACGGTTCACGATACCGCGGCTGAAATACGCCGGGTGTCCCGCGGGATCGCTGTAGCAGAAGGCCTCCTCGCCCGGTCGCACGTTGGTGTTGAGCGGCAGCGGCGCGAATTGCTCGCCCGGCGCGATGCGCAGGATGGCCGTGTCGGTGAACTTGTCCGCGGCCAGCACTTCGATCACGGGCATCACCGTGCCGCCATCGGTCGCGGCGATGAGATAGCCCTCCCGCATGTCCTTGGGCTCGGCGACGTGGTAACAGGTCGCGATGGCGCCGCTCGCGGAAATGGCGTAGGCGCCCGCGAGGTTCAGGTGCCAGTTGTCGCAGCGCGGGCAGAGGTAATAGAAGCCGACGCGCCAGTGGGCCTTGCGCGCGCGGTCCCAAACCTCCGGGGCAGCGAGCTTGCGCGTGCCGGGCTTGGGCAGGATGAGGTCGCAGTTCGTGCGCTTGAGTTGCTCGCGCACAACTTCCATGGCGAGGAGCTTGCCCGCCTCGCGCAGTTTCTTCGCGGCTTCGAGTGTCTCGGGCGGCGGGCCATGGCCTTCCTTGACGACGGGCACACCGGGGGACTGGGCGGCGGCGGTCGCGGTGAATGCGACCCACGCGACCCACGCGAGGAATGATGACGAACGGTCACGGGACCATGCTGATTTCATAAAGTGTGGGAGTGTGGCGAAGCCGTGGCCGGATTGCACGCAGAATGGCCGGTCATTTCACGCCCGGCATGAGGTTCCGGATGGGCTTCGAGAAAATCAGCAGCACCAGTCCCGTGCCGCCGGCGGTTCCCACGATCTGCAGGAAGATGCCCGGCATCTCGGAGGCGTTCTCGCCGGTGACCTCGCCGGCGATGAGGCCGCCGAGCAGGTTGCCGAGCGACGCCGCGAGAAACCACACGCCCATCATCTGCCCGACGAGCCGCGGCGGCGCGAGCTTCGTCACCGAGCTCAGGCCCACGGGGCTCAGGCACAACTCGCCGACCGTGTGCAGCAAATACGTGATGACGAGCCACGACGGCCACACGGGGCCGCCGGCGAGCGCGCGCTTCGCGCCGACCGCGAGCACCAGGAAGCCCGCGCCCAGCAGGATCAGCCCGTAGGCCATCTTGCTCGCGAGCGAGGGATCGCGGCCGCGCCGCGCAAGCGCGACCCACATCGCCGCCGCGACCGGCGCGAGCACGATGATGAAGATCGCGTTCAGTGACTGGAACCAGGTCGACGGCACTTCGAACTTGATCAAGTCAAGCATCCGGTCCGTCTGCCGGCTTGCGAAGAGGTTGAGCGACGAGCCCGCCTGTTCGAAGCCCGACCAGAACATCGCCGCCGAGAGGAACAGGATCGCGATGACGCCGACGCGTTTCTTCTCCGCCGTGTCGAGTCCGCCGAACGCAAAGACGCCCGCGAAGTAAAGCACGGCGATCGCCACGATCACCACCGTGGTGCGTTTCGCGAGCCACTCCGGGTTGATCTGAACCACGCCCGCGAGCGCGAGTCCGACCACGGCTGCCAGCGCCCCGAGCGCGACGGCGACGATCGCCCAGTCGCGTTTCTGCCTGTCACCGCCATGGGGCGGGTGGAGTCCGGCGTCGCCGAGGTGATGACGCGTGAGCCGGAATTGAATGAGACCGAAGACCATGCCGACGCCTGCCGCGGTGAAGCCGTAGTGCCAGTTGAGTTTCTCGCCGAGCGCGCCGCACACGAGCGGGCCGATGGCCGCGCCGAGGTTGATGCCCATGTAGTAGATCGTGAAGCCCGCGTCGCGCCGCGCCCCGCCCTCGGGATACAGGCTGCCGACGAGCGTGCTGATGTTGGGCTTGAGCAGCCCCGTGCCCACGACGAGCAGCACGAGCCCGAGGAAGAACGCCGCAACGCTCGGCACCGCGAGCGAGAAGTGCCCCGCCGCGATGAACATGCCGCCGATCCACACCGCGCGCTGCGCGCCCAGCAGGCGGTCTGCGATCCAGCCGCCCGGCAGCGCCGCGAGATACACGCCGGCGGTGTAGAGCCCGTAAATCGCCGTCGCCGTCTTGTCCGTCATCCCCAGCCCGCCCTTCTGCACCTGGTCCACCATGAACAGCACGAGCAGCGCCCGCATGCCGTAGTAACTGAGCCGCTCCCACATTTCGGTGAAGAAGAGCGTGTAGAGCCCGCGAGGGTGCGGGACGGATGGTTCGGTGGTCACGCCCATTGAGTAACAGCCGGCGCGAGGAGGCTCCAATCAATTCTCACAGGCAGCGACCTCTGCAAATTGTGCAGCGTCGAGGCGGCGCCTCGACGGAACCTGCCAGATTCCTTGGAAGTCCGGCCACTGGCCGGACACTACACCGGCGCAAGATGGGATTTGCAGCGGTCTCAGACGGCTGAAGCAGCGACCGGTGACGCTTGTGGTCAGGGCGATTGCGCCAGCTTTGGCCGCTCCTTGATCCCATCGCGAATGATCTTCAACACCGCCTTCCGTTCCTCGCCGGCGATGGTCAGGCGCGGCGCGCGGACCCACTCGCGGCCGAGGCCGGTCTCCTGTTCGCACAGCTTGATGTATTGCACGAAGTGCACATGCGTATCGAGCTTGAGCAGCGGCTGGAACCAGCGATACAGCGCGCGCGCCTCGTCCCAGCGGCCCGCGCGTGTGAGGTCCCACAGCCGCTGGTTCTCGCGCGGGAATGCGATGCCCGTGCCCGCCACCCAGCCGTCAATGCCGAGGATGCTCGCCTCCAGCACAAGGTCGTCCACGCCGGTGAAGAGCGCGTAGCGGTCGCCGACGGCGTTGCGAATCTCCGTGATGCGCCGCGTGTCGCCCGAGCTTTCCTTGATGGCGACGAAGCGATCCTCGTCCGCAAGCTCGGCAAACAGCGCGGGCGTGATGTCGTTCGCGTAGCTGATGGGGTTGTTGTAAATCATGATCGGCAAGCCGCCGCCGCGCGCGACCGCGCGCAGGTAAGCCGTGCTTTCGCGCGGGTCGCCCTTGTAACTCATCGGCGGCATGAGCATCACGCCGCTCGCGCCGAGCTTCGCCGCGTCGCGCACGTAGCGGATGGCCGCTGCGGTGCTCGACTCCGCCACGCCGCTCAACACCGGCACGCGGCCGCGCGCGCTCCGCACGGCGCAGCGCACCACGGCGCGCTTCTCGTCGGGCGCGAGCGTCTGGTTCTCGCCGAGCGAGCCGCAGACGATGAGCCCGCTCACGCCGCTCTCGATCAGCGCCTCGAAGTGGCGCGCGGTGGCGGGCAGGTCGAGCGATTCGTCGCGCTTCAATTGCGTGGTGACGGCGGGAAAGACTCCGGCCCAGAGGGGAGGCATGAAGTATTCAGTGTTCAGGGGTTGGAAGGTGGCTCGCTTCGCGCGGCGGGGCGGCCGGCCGCAGCGCGGCCGGTTCCACCTCCACAAGTTCATCGCATCACGAGGTTCTCAATGAAGAACTCCATCATGCGGTCGCGATTCAGGCCGGCGTGTCCGATGTCGGGGCCGATTTGCAGGTCGAAGCTCTTGCCCGCGCGCTGCAACGCCTGCACGAGCTGGAGCGTGTTCGACGGGTGCACGTTGTTGTCCGCCGTGCCGTAGAAGAGCATCAGCCGGCCCTTCAGGTTCGGAGCGTAAGTCATGATGGACGCGGCGTCGTAGGCGGCCTTGGCCTCCTGCGGAATCCACATATACCGCTCGGCGTAGATGCTGTCGTAGTTGCGGTAATCGGTGACAGCCGATGAACTGCACGCCGCGTGAAACACGTCCGGGTGCCGCAGCAGCGCGGTGGCGGAAACCGTGCCGCCGTAGGACGTGCCGAACATGCCGACGCGGCCGCGGTTCACGTAAGGCCGCGACCAGAGCGATTTCACACCGGCGGCCTGGTCATCCACTTCCACGAGGCCGAGCTTCTGGTAAATGGCGTCGAGGAAGCGCTTGCCGCGGCCGTTCGCGCTGCGCGAGTCGAACGACGCGACGAGAAAGCCAAACTCCGTGAGCGTGTTCGGCGTGGCGAAGGTCTCCCGCGCCGCGCTCGTGGCCGGGCCCGCATAAACGCTCACGAGCAGCGGATACTTCTTCGCCGGGTCGAAGTTCGACGGGAAGTGCAGGAGGCCGTGGAGGTCGTTCGTGCCCTCGGCTGCCTTGAACGTGAGCAGTTCGACGCGCTTGAGGCCGAGCTTGTCGAACTTCGTCGTGTCGCTTTTGGCAAGTTCGGCGAGAACCTTGCCGTCGGCGTCCACGAGGCGCGTGCTCGGCGGCGTGTCGTGCCGCTGGATCGTGTCCACGAAGTGCCTCGCGTCCGGCGCGAGGTCCACGGTGTGATGCCACGCCGGGTCGGTGAGGCGGCGTTCGCCGGTGCCGTCGAGTGCGACGCGATGGAGCTGGAACTTCATGTGGTTGTCGCTGCTGCGGGCCATGTAGTGGAGCGTGTTCGCGTCCTCGTCGAGGCGCACGATGGTCGCGACTTCGAACTCGTGCTTCGTCAGCGCCGCGAGCAGGCGGCCGTCGAGATGGCGCAGCTCGAAGTTCTTCCAGCCCGTGCGCTCGCTCGTCCAGATGAAGCGCTTGCCGTCCTTGAGCCAGCGGATCGCGGGCGAATTCTCCGTCCAGCTCGCGGGCCATTCCTCGCGCACCACCACGCGGCACTTGCCCGTGGCAGGATCCGCCGCGGTGAATTCCATGATGTTCTGGCGGCGGTTCGTGCGGTGGAAAAGCAGTTCCCGTCCGTCCTGTGTCCACGACACGCCGTAGAGATAATGGCCGACGACGCCGTTGTCGAAGGGCCTGCCGTCGCGCGCATCCACGGTGATCGTGCGCTTCGAGTCGAGGTCGTGGATGAGGATGTCGACGACGGGATTCGTGGCGCCGGCTTTCACATAAGGCTCGGAGTCGAGCGCCGTGTTGATGCGCGTGTGGCTGAGCGTGAGAAAGAAGTCGCGCACCTGCGACTCGTCGAACCGATAGAACGCGACGCGCCTGCCGTCGGGCGACCACCACATCGCCGTGAGCTGGTCGAGCTCCTCGCCATAGACCCAGCTCGCGGTGCCGAACTTGAGCCGCCTGGCCGCGCTGCCCTCGGTCGTGAGGGCGCGCTCGTTCGCGCCATTCGTGTCGCTGAGCCAGAGATTGTGGTCCCGGTAGAAGGCCTTGAGCTTTCCATCCGGCGAGATTGCCGAGGTGTATTGGCGACCGCGCCCGGGACGGTTGCCCCCGCCGGAGAAACGTCGACCCGCGCCATCGCCCGGCGGCGACTTCGCGGCGGGCGCGGTTTTCGAAGCGTCCGCCTCGGCGGCCTTGCCTTCGGCGATGTCGAAGCGCCAGCGCTTGCCGTCCTTCGAGTATTGGAACGCCTTGCCGCCGTCGAGCCACGTCACGGACAGCGTGCCGGGCTTCACCGCATCTGCGCCCTCGCGGCTCATCTTCGTGAACCGGTCGTAACCCGGCATCGTCTTGAGCCGGTCCTGTGCCGTCGCGGAGGTCGCAAGCAGCGCGAGAACGAGCAAGGCGCTCGCCACGAGACTCCGTGCGGCACCACGACACGGGTTGAGCGCTCCGGCCTCGTGACGGCGGGCACCCTGCCCCCACAGTTTCGCAGTTGAATTCATGGCATCACATTTTATCCGAGGCGCGGCACTGCGCGACCCGGACGTTCCGCGTCGCGCATGAGCTTGGGAACGGGCGCAGCCTTGCCGACTTCGACCGTAGCATCGAGAAAAATCCACGTCACCAAACCGCCCATGCGCTCAAAGAGTGAGGTTCCACGAGCCACGAAGGCTCGCGATTGTCTCCCAAGCCTCCGCCTCCCCGCTAACCCGCCGCCTTGGGAGTGCGGAGGCCTTCCGGCATGAGTATCGCCAGACCGTCACCGTCGGCTCATGACATCTTCAATTTCCTCCGCCTCGACGGGAATCTTCGCCATCAAATCCACCGGGCCGCTTTCCGTCACGAGGATGTCGTTCTCCAGCCGCACGCCGAAGCCTTCCTTCGGAATGTAGATGCCGGGCTCGACGGTGAGCACCCAGCCGGGCGCGAACGGTTGCGATGCGAAACCGACATCGTGCACATCGAGCCCGAGCGGATGGCCGAGTCCGTGCATGAAATACTTGCGGCACGCGGGCTCGTCGGCGGTCTGTTTCTTGATGTCGCGCGAGGTGAGCAGGCCGAGTTGCAGCAACGCCTCGTTCATCATCGCCTGAGATTCCTTGAGCCAGTCGCGCGCGAGTTTGCCGACGGTCGCGCCCGCGATGCTCGCGCGCATCACGCGCAGCACGGCGTCATACACGCGCCGCTGCCGCCGCGTGAAACGTCCGCCGACCGGGATGGTCCGCGTGAGGTCGGAGTTGTAGTTCGCGTAGCTGGCGGCGACGTCGAGCAGCAGCAAGTCACCCTTTTTGCAAGGCTGGTCGTTCTGGTTGTAATGCAGCACGCAGGCGTTGGCGCCCGAGGCGATGATGGGGTTGTAGGCGAACTTGCCGCGGCGCCGGATGAACTCGTGCGCGAACTCGGCCTCGACTTCGCACTCGTTCACACCGGGCCTTGTGAACTTGAGCACGCGGCGGAAGCCCGCGTCCGTGATGGCGACGGCCTGCCGGATGAGTTCGAGTTCGGCGGGTGACTTGACGACGCGGAGCTGGTGCATGAGCCGCGCGAGCCGGTGATACTGGTGCAGGGGAAACAGCCGCTGGCATTCGCGCACGAAGCGCTCGTCGCGCGTCTCCACCTCGGCGGCGGCGCGCTTGTGCTCGTTGGAGTTGAGATACACGCGCTCGGCGTCGCACATGAGCTGGCGGAACACGGTGCGGAACTCGCCGAGCCACTTCACCGTCTTGATGCCGGAGATTCTCTGCGCCTCGTCCTTCGGGTGCTTGTGGCCCTCCCAGATTTTCAGCAGCTCGTTCGGCTCGCGGAGGAAAAGCACCTCGCGGAGCCCCGGGTCGAAGGCATCGGGCGCGAGCACGAGCACGCTCTCCTCCTGCTCGATGCCCGCGAGGTAGAAGAGGTCCGAGTTCGGCACGAGCATGAGCGAGCCGTCGGCATTGGTGGGAAGCACATCGTTGGCGTTCAGGACCGCGACGCTGTTGCGCCGCATCAGCGCGGCGAGGCGCCGGCGGTTTTCGACGAAGAGTTTGGAGTCAACCGTGGCGTGGCGCATGGGCGCGACGATACTGAAACCGCGGCGCAAGGCAAACACCGCGACGGACTCCCTTCCCAAACTCCGCCACCTCTGCCATCGTCGCGTCATGCGTGCGACCTTGCTGCTCTCCGCCTTCCTTGCGTGCGTGCGACTTTGCCCCGGGCCGGCGATCGCCGCGCCGCGTCCGCCCAACGTCGTCTTCATCATCGCCGACGATCTCGGATGGGGCGACCTCGGTTGCTACGGCCAGAAGATCATCCGCACGCCGAACGTGGATCGCATGGCGGCCGAGGGCATCCGCTTCACGCACCATTACTCGGGCAACGCCGTGTGCGCGCCGTCCCGCTGCGTGCTCATGACGGGGAAGCACCCCGGTCACGCGTTCATCCGCGACAATCGCTCGACGCCGCCGGAGGGTCAGTGGCCGATTCCCGCGGACACGGTCACGATGGCGAAGCTCTTCAAATCGCGCGGCTATGCGGTCGGCGGCTTCGGCAAGTGGGGCCTCGGCGGGCCGGACAGCACGGGCGAGCCGCTCAAGCAGGGTTTCACGCGCTGGTTCGGTTACAATTGCCAGGGCGTCGCGCACAATTTCTATCCGACGCATCTCTGGGACAACGACAGGAAGGTGGCGCTGAAGAACCCGGCGTTCCCTTCCGCCGACACCTTCAAACCCGGCGAAGATCCGAAAGACCCGAAGTCCTATGCGCGCTTCAAGGGCACCGAGTATTCCTCGGACCTCATCTGGGAGCAGGCGCGGCAGTTCGTGCGCGACAACCGCGGGAAGCCCTTCTTCCTTTACGCGCCGACGACCGTGCCGCACCTCGCGCTCCAGGTGCCGGACGACTCGCTCGCGGAATACCTCGGCAAGTTCGACGACCCGCCCTACGCCGGCGGCAGGGGCTACCTCCCGCACTTCACGCCGCGCGCCGCCTACGCCGCGATGGTCACGCGCATGGACCGCGAGATTGGCGCGCTCATGAAAACCGTCGCCGACCTCGGCCTCGACGAGAACACGCTCTTCATCTTCACGTCGGACAACGGCCCGCTTCACGGCCGTCTCCAAGGTCTCGCGGGCACCGACGCGGCATTCTTCAACTCGAGCGGCGGGCTGCGCGACGGCAAGGGAACACTGTTCGAAGGCGGCTTCCGGGTCCCGGGCATCGTGCGGTGGAAGGGAAGCATCCGGCCCGGCCAGGTGAGCGAACGCGTGACGGGGTTCGAGGATTGGATGCCCACGCTTCTCGAACTCACCGGCGCAAAGGACGCCACGCCAGGCGACATTGACGGCATCAGCTTCGCCCCGACGCTCTTGGGGCAGAAGCAGCCGGAACGCGCATTTCTCTACCGCGAATTCCCCGGCTACGGCGGCCAGCAGTGCATCCGCATCGGCGACTGGAAGGGACTGCGACAGAATCTCCGCCCCGTCGCTGCGAAAAAGGCCGCGCCGAAAGCCGCGCCCGCCGCGCCCGACTTGAGCCTCAAGCTCTACAACCTCCGCGACGACCCGAAGGAAACGACCGACGTCGCCGCGAAGCACCCCGAAATCGTCGCGAAGATGCTTGCCCTCATGCGCAGCCAGCACGTCCCGGCGAAGGACTTCCCGATGCCGGCACTGGACAATCCCTGATGGCGCGGCGCGTCCTCATCATCGGCGGCGGCGTCATCGGGTTGTGCTCGGCCTATTACGCGGCAACGGCGGGCCACCGCGTCACGCTCGTCGAGCGCGGCGCGCCCGACCACGACACCTGCGCTCACGGCAGCGCGGGGATGATCACGCCGAGCCACTTCGTGCCGTTGGCCGCGCCCGGCATGGTTGCGCTCGGCCTCAAGTGGATGTGGAACCCCGAATCGCCGTTCTACATCAAGCCGCGTCTCGACCGCGAGTTGTTGAGCTGGGGCTGGAAATTCTTCCGCGCCGCAAACGCAGCGCACGTCGACCGCGCCGCGCCGGTGCTTGCGGAACTGAACCTCGCCAGCCGCGCGTTGTTCGAGGAGCTGGCGGACACGTCGCTCGCAGACTTCGGACTCGTTCGACGCGGCTTGCTGATGCTCTGCAAGTCGCCCGCCGTCCTCGACGAGGAGGCGCACTTCGCCGACCGGGCGAACCGCGTCGGCGTTCCCGCGGAAGTCCTCGACGCGAAGCAAGCCGCCGCGCTCGACCCCGATGCGCGCATGGACGTCGCCGGGGCGATTTACTTTCCGAAGGACTGCCACCTCGACCCGCGCCGCTTCATGGCTGCGTTGCAGGCGAAGTGCGAACAGCTTGGCGTGCAGTTTCGTTGGAACTCTGACGTCACCGGCTTCGCGAGCCACGCGCAAGACGCCACGCCGCGGCTCGCCGCCGCGCGCACATCCACCGGCGACATCGAGGCGGACGAGTTCGTCCTCGCGGGTGGCTCGTGGTCCCCGCAGCTCGCGCGCCCGCTCGGCCTGCGCCTGCCGATGCTGCCCGGCAAAGGCTACAGCCTGACGTTGCCGAGGCCGCGCCAGCTTCCGCAGCTCTGCTCCATCCTCACCGAGGCGCGCGTGGCGGTGACGCCGATGGGTTCGTCGCTCCGTTTCGGCGGCACGATGGAAATCGGCGGGCTGGATCACGACATCAACCCCTTGCGCGTCCGTGGCATCATCAAGTCTGCGCGCCGCTACTTCCCGGATTTCACGGAGTCGGACTTCGAGAGTGTCCAACCGTGGTGCGGCTTGCGGCCCGTGTCGCCCGACGGCCTGCCGTATCTCGGCCGCACCGCGAAGTGCCCAAATCTCACGATCGCCACCGGCCACGCGATGACGGGCCTGAGCCTCGGGCCGGTTACGGGCAGGCTTGTCGGCGAACTGCTCGACGGGAAGCAGCCGTCGATGGATCTCTCGCTGCTCAGCCCGGACCGGTTCGCGGCGTGACGCGCTGGCGACAACGGTCGTTGAGGCTAGGATTGCCGCGATCATGAAACTACCTGTAACGCGCCGCGCGGCATATCTCGCGCTCGCCTTGTTGGCCGGATGCCTCGCGGCCCGCGGCCACGCCGCCGTGGGCGACCCGCAGCTTCGGACGGAGCATCCGTGGTATCCGGGTGAGCTGGCGGTCGCCCACGACTGATTGCCCTTTGTGGCGTCGTGAGCAGCGCCGGGCGCGTGCGGCCCCTCAGCACACCACGAGTGCGCATTCCTCCTCGTGCTGCTGGTGCAGGCACTCCCGGAGGTAGCCCACGATCTGGTCGCTCAACCGATGGCATCGCGGGCACCAACGCTTCGCGCCCGCGAGGGTCTTCACGCAGGGCCTCAGCCCGCTGAACCGCAGCACGCGCGGATGCGTGGCGAGCCGGCCGCGCAGTTCGTCCCGAAGGCGCGGGAAGAAACCCAGCTCGAACGCGCCCGACGAAACGGTTGCGAGCGTTCGCAGGTCGCACTCGATCACGCCGCGGTCGGGCGCCGGGGCGACCGCAGAATTCACAGCCGGTCCCGCGGCCTTCACTTCCAAGCCGAAGCCCTGCAGCACGCGCTCAAGCGCGCTGATGAACTCCGCCATCGTGATCGTGGACCGGCCGAGCTCGTTCTTGAAGTAGTAGAGCACCGTCGCCGCCGCGTGGCGCACGAGGTCGGAGTGGACGCCGTTGGCCGCCTCGCCCATGACCTCAACGGTGATTTGTTCCGCGGAACAAGGGATGGCGGTGCCGTCCGGCTGTTCAAATGCCAGGCAGTGGGAATGTAGCAGTATCAACTTTCACCTCCAGTTTCTTGACGGCTTCAACGAAGTCGTCGGGTTCCTGAAACCGCCGATAAATGCTCGCGAACCGCACGTAGGCCACCTCGTCGAGCTGGCGAAGCTCCTGCATCACCCGCTCGCCGATCGCCATGCCCGGCACCTCGGCGTCGTATTTGTCCGTGATGTCGGAGACGATCCGCTCGACGGCATCCTCGATCGCCTGTGGACTGATGGGGCGCTTCTCGCACGCGCGCCCGATGCCTGTGGCGAGCTTGTCCTTCGAGAAGGGCTCCCGCCTCCCGTCGCGTTTGAGCACCATCAGCGTCGCGCGCTCGATCTGCTCGTAGGTCGTGAAGCGGTGGATGCACTTCATGCACTCGCGACGGCGCCGGATCGCCGTGCCCTCGCGTGAGGCACGTGAGTCAATCACCTTGTCTTCGAGACAACCGCACTTCGGGCAGCGCATGAGGTTCGGAACGGCAAAACACCGCTGACTACTGCTAAATGTGGCGGGTCAGTTCGTAACACACAGCTAATTGTGGTGTCAAGGCCGGCGGCGGTCTAATCGGAGCGATTGGCAGCGGCCGAAGCAGGGGAGCGAAGGGCTGTCGAATCGAGTTTGCATCAACGGGGGTGGGAACGTCACACCAAGGCATCGGCGTCACCCGACAAGCGACAGGCGGAATCCTGCCGGATTTGCGCTGTTGTGCTTCCTCGAATCCAAGAATCTTGCTGCCCGCCGGGCTTCGCACTGCTATTCCTCGCGCATGGGAATCAAAGACCGCCGGTTCGTCACCGCCGCCGACGCCGTGAACTTCCTCTCACCGTGGACGCTCGAGGAGTGGATGTGCCGCGGCGATGTCGTCGCCAACGAACACCTGCTTTTGGTGCGCGCCAACATGGATGCCGGCCGCTGCCACCCGTTTCACACGCATCCCACGCGCGAGGAGATCATCTTCATCATATCGGGTCGCGCGGAACAGTGGGTCGGCCGGGAACACCGCATTCTCGGGCCCGGTGAGATGGCGTTCATCCCGATGGGTGAAGTCCACGGCACGTTCAATCCTTTCGCCGAGAAGCTCGTCTTCCTCGCCATCCTCTCGCCGGCGAAGGCCGCCGAACCCGGCATCGTGGACGTCTCGACAGAAGAACCGTGGGCGTCGATTCGGAAGGGATTCCCTCCGGTAACGTAGCCCCCGGTGGTTCGCGGTGACGGCGTCGCGCTCCTCCGTGATCTTCGGTTCCGCAAAACCATTGGCAAAGTCCTGCGCACCGTTATTCTCCGTGCAACCGCTTCTTGAAATGAAACTCCACAGCTTCGTCCTCCTCGTCTCGCTCGGATTGACCGGCATTCAACTCAACGCCGCCGAGCCGTTGCGCGTCTTTATCCGCGCGAACGCCTCCAACCGCGGCCAGGAAGTCCACGCGCACCCGCGCTTCCTCGGTGACTGGACCAAGCTGCTCACCGACCGTGGCATGAAGGTCGAAGGTGGCCTCGAACTGCCCACCGCCGGGCAGCTCGCCCAAACCGACGTGCTCGTGATGTATGCCCAGGACGGCGGCGGCTTTCCGCCCGGACCATTGCGCGACGGCCTCGATGCCTTCCTCAAGCGCGGCGGCGGGCTCGTCGTGCTGCACACGGCCACCGTGCCCACCCGGTCCATCCCGGACAACTCCGCGCACTGGAAATCCGTCATCGGCGGCTCGTGGGTTCACGGCTCGACCAAGTGGCTCGAAGGCCCGATGGCGCTCTATTACGTGGACCGCACGCATCCCATCTCCGCGGGCACGGCGAACTTCGACCTCGACGACGAGATTTACTACGACATGGACCTCTCGCCCGACGCGCGCGTGCTCGCCGCGGCTTACACGCCGAACATGTCCGAGAGCCGGCGCAACCAGAAAAACGCGCAGCCCGCGAAAGGCAAGGTGACGGTCTACGACCTCGCGCCGCAGATGTGGACCTACGAGCGCGCGCTCGACGGCGGCAAGCCGTATCGCGCATTCGTCAGCATCCCCGGCCACAAGAACGCCACGTTCAACCTGCCGCACTATCGCGCCGTGCTGTTGCGCGGCATCGCGTGGGCGGGCCATCGAGCGGACGTAAACGAGTTCGTGAAGAAGGACGAGCTCGACTCGCTGCTCTATCCCGCGGGCGGGCCGTCGCGTCCGGCGGATTCGCTCAAGCAGCTCGTCGTGCATCCGGAATTCAAGGTCTCGCTCGTCGCGAGTGAACCGCTCGTGAACAAGGTGATGAACGTGGATTGGGACGCCGCCGGCCGGATGTGGGTCGCCGAGACGCCTGAGTATCCCGACGGCCGCTCGGTGAATCCGCGCACCGATTACGTCCAGCGCTGGCAGAAGGACGACAAGCTCTCCGACGATGGCAGGACTTACGCGCGCGACGCGCTCGATCGAATCTCGATTCTCACCGACACGAACGGCGACGGCGTGATGGACAAGAAGCAGGTCTTCGCCGACTTCGCGCACGGCGTGCCGGGCGGACTCGAGCGCGTGACGAGCTTCGTGCTGCACAAGAACGGCGTCATCGCCGCCGCCGCTCCGGACGTGTGGTGGCTCGAAGACACGAACGGCGACGGCGTTTGCGACAAAGCCACGAAGCTCTACACGAATCTCGGCTTCGGCGACACGCACGCCGTCATCAACAACCTGCGCTGGGGCTTCGACGGCTGGATATACGCGACACACGGCTACAGCGGCACGCGCGACGTGACGAGCGGCGACGGCTCGAAGCACTTCGGCGCGGCCGGCTCGGGCGTGGTGCGCTTCAAGCCCGACGGTTCGGCCTTCGAGCAGCATTCCAGCAAGGGCGGCAACACGTGGGGCCTCCAAATCTCCTGGGACAACGAGGTCTTCTGGACGCAACCGACCAGCGGCGACCTGCTCATGCACGTCGTGATGAGCGAGGGGCAGCTCTCGCGCGGGCGCATCCCCGGCACGACGAGTTTCTTCGTTGCGGAGAAAAGCGTGCAGACGTTTCCACTCATCCCCTACGACTCGCTTCCGTATGTGCAGATTGACCAGGTCGGGCGCTTCACCGCCGCGGCGGGCACGGTCATCTACGACGGCGGCTCGTGGCCTGCCGCGTGGAACTTCCGCTACTTCACCACCGAACCCACCATCAACATCGTCCACGATGCGATCGTAACGAAATCCGGCGTGACCTACACCGCCGCGCGCGCTCCGGGCCGCGAGACGGTCGAGTTCATCGCGGGCAAGGACCTGTGGTTCCGCCCGATCGAAGTGCGCACCGGCCCGGACGGCGCCGTGTATGTCGTGGACTTCTACAATCAGGCCGTCATCCACAACGACACGCGCGGCCCCAAGCACGGTCCGCGCAACGCCGCCATCCGCCCCGACCGCGACCATTACTACGCACGGCTCTGGCGCGTGGACCACAAGGACGCGCAAAAGCTCGCGGCGCCGAACCTCGCGAAGGCCGGCAGCGCCGAACTCGTCGCCGCACTCGACCACGCCAACCAGCACGTGCGCATGAACGCCGTCCGCCTGCTCGCCGAAGGCAGCAAGGCAGACGCCGCGCCCGCGTTGAAGCAACTTGTCGCTTCGCAGAAGCCGCCGCAGGCGCGTGTGGCCGCGCTGTGGGCGCTCGCGCAGTTGAGGCAACTCGACGCGCCAACGCTCACTGCCGCCGCAAATGACAGGGACGCAGCGCTCCGCAAGAACGCGATGAAAGCCGCCGCGGTCGCCGCGCCCCCCGGTGGCAACGTCAAGTCCGCCGCGCTCAAGCTCGCGAAGGACACCGACCCGCGCGTGCGACTTGACGCGCTCGTCGCGCTCGCGTCACAAGACATCACCGCTGCCGACGTCGCCGGGTTGGTCACGGCATATCCGGCGCTCGAAGACAGATGGTCGCAGGCCGCGTTCCTTGGAGTCGCCTCGAAGTCACCCGCGGCGTTTCTCGATGCCGCCTTCGCAAGCGGCAAGCCCGAACTCACCGCGCTCGTGCGCCAACTCAGCGGCAACGTCGCCAACTCGCCATTCCAGTCCGCCGAGCTCATCGTCTCGCTCGCGGGCAAGCCCGACAACGCCCTCAAGGCCAGCCTGCTCGAGAGCCTCGCTCCCGCGCTCAAGCTCGCTGAGATTCCCCCCTGGGACGCCGCCCTCGAAGCCGCGCTGCGCAATCTTTCCGCCTCGCCCGACGCTGGCGTCGCCGCCGCCGCGCTGCCGTATATCGCCAAGTGGGACACAACGGGCGCGCTCAAGGACATCCTCGCCACGCAGGTCAAGTCGCTGCTGGCGAAACTCGGCGACGCCAGCCTCGGCGAATCCACCCGCGCCGCGCTCGTGCCAAACCTGCTCGGGCTTCGCGCCGGCAACCCGGACATCCTCCCCGCCGTCACCAAACTTCTCGCCGGCAACGCGCCGGCCGGCCTCAAGCGCCGCGTCATCGAATCACTCGGCGACCTTGCGGACGCGAGCGTGGGCGCGAGCCTCGCCTCGGCGTATCCCGGCCTGAACACCGAATTGCAGCCGCTCGCGTTCAACACGCTGCTGCGGCGCAACGACTGGACACTCGCGCTCGTCGCCGCGCTCGAGAGCGGCGCCATCCGGCCCGAGTCGCTCGGACCTGCGAACATGCACCGCCTCCGTTACGCGCCGAATGCCGACGTCGCGCGGCGCGCCGCCGACTTGTGGCAGAAATTGCGTGGCGACGAAGGCAAGCAGAAGGACGCGCTCATCGCGAAGCTCACACCCGAAGTCGAGAAGAAGGGCAGCGTCGCGAAGGGCAGGGAATTGTTCATTGCGAATTGCGCCAACTGCCACCAACTCGGCGACCTCGGCAAGCGCGTCGGCCCGCCGCTCACCGGCATGGGCGCGCACGGCCCCGCCGAACTGCTCGGGCAGATCATCGACCCGAACCGCGAGGTGGATGCGGCGTTTGTCGCCGTCGCCATCGAGACCAACGACGGCGAGCAGCACGACGGCATCCTGACCCGCGAGAACAACCAGCTCGTCGCCCTCGCCAACGCCGCAGGCGAGAAGGAAATCCTAAAGTCCACGATCAAGTCGCGCCGCAGCACGGGCCGCTCGCTCATGCCCGAGGGCTTGGAGGCGCTCGGCGCCGAGGCCCTGCGCGACATCCTAGCCTTCATGTGCGAAGGCGACTCTCGGTTCCGCTTCGTGGACCTCGCGGCGGCGTTCACCGCGAACACGCGCGACGGCCTCTACTTGGCCAAGGAGCCCGGCGGCGGCGCGTTGCCGCTCGCCAGGTCCGGCGTCATCGCCGCGTTCGGCGTGCCCTTCAACGTCGTGGATCCCGCGCGCGCGCCCAGCGGCCGGAACATCATGGTCCTCAAGGGCGGCCCGGCGAATTCCTACGCGCAGAAAACCTTCCCGCAGGCCGTCGAGGCGAAGCTCGGATTCGCGGCGAAGCAACTGCACTTCCTCGGCAACGTCGGCGGCTGGGCGTTCCCGTTTGGCCAGGCAAAGGAATCATCGCTCAAAGTCACCGTGCACTACGCGGGCGGCAAGACCGAGGAACTCTCCTTCAAGAACGGCGAGGACATCGCCGACTACATCCGCGAGGTGGATGTGCCCGAATCGAAGCTCGTGCGCGGCATCGGCGGCAACGGCACGCAGGTGCGATTCGCCAGCCGCAAGCTCACGGGCGCAGGCGTGATTGAGAAACTCACTTTCGCCAGCGCGGCGAGCATCGTCGCGCCCACCACGCTCGCGGTGACCGCGGACTTCAGCGCGGACCCCATCGCCGGCGCGCCCGCGCCCGCGCCCGCGCCCGCCGCGCCGGACGCGCCGAAGAAAGGCAAGAAGGCCGCCGAGGCCGCGCCCGCCGCGCTTCCGCCGCGCGCCGCAACGATCGAGTGGGGCGCGGGCACGAAGGTGCTGCTCATCGGTGGCGGCAGCTCGCACGACTTCCAGCGCTTCTTCAACCTCGCCGACGTCGCCACGCTCAAGGCCGCGAAGTTTTCCGTGAACTACACCGAGAGCCCGCTGGACTTCGTGGACCACGTGAAAACCGTGGACGTCCTCGTGCTCAGCGTGAACACGCCCGCGTTCACCACGCCCGAGGCGCGCAAGGCGCTCTTCGACCACGTCGCGGCGGGCAAGGGCTTGGTGCTGCTGCACGCGGGCGTCTGGTATAACTACCGCGACTGGCCCGAATACAACCGCGAGCTGGCCGGCGGCGGCTCGCGCGGACACGACCGCCTCGGCGAATACGAGGTGAAGGTCACCAACGGCGCGCACCCCATCATGAAAGGCGTCCCGGCGACGTTCCGCATCACCGACGAACTCTACTACTACACGCCCGACACCACGGGCACGCCCATCGAAATCCTCGCCACCGCGACTTCGACGCAGCGGCCCGGCACCTATCCGCAAGTCTTCGTGGTGAAGCACGCGAAAGCCCGCATCGCCGGACTCACCCTCGGCCACGACGCCCGCGCCCATGACCTGCCGGAGTTCAAGACGCTGCTTGTGAACTGCATCGAGTGGGTGAAGAGGTAGTGACTTATGAACCGGCCGGGCTCCTGCATTTTCTTTGCGTTGGCTTGGTCGCTCGTGGCGGCGCTCGGAGCCGAGGACAGGCCGACGCTCGCGCAGGAGATTGCCAAGGCTCGCGCTGAGTTGGTTGAAACGGAGATGAAACTGTTGCCGGAAGCACGGGCGGTTCCCGACAAGTCGGCAACGGAGGTCCGTGAGCGCCAGCGGGAGGCGGAGGCGACTCGGATGGGCCGCAAACCTCTCGGGCGATGAGGTCTGCCGGGCATTGAAGCGGCTTGGCTTCGTGTTCCAGCGGCAGACCGGTTCCCACCGCCACTACGCCAAAGGTGGCCGGCATCCGCGCGTGCCGGTGCACCGCGAAATCCGTCCGAAGACGCTTCAATCCATCCTCAAGCAGGCGGACCTCACGCTTGTGGAATTGCTGGCGAATCTCTGAGGTGGCAGGCAGCGGACTGCCGCCCTGCCTCTTTCACCCTTCCATCACTTCCCGCTCGCTCACGCGCTGCGCGATGACGGCGACGCAATCGCCTTGCTGGGTGAGGCACGGGGCGCGTTGGGTGATGAGGTAGCCGGCGGACTGCGCAACGAGCGGCTCGGGGGCGCGGTCGGCGCGTTCGAGGTGATGGATGAAGCCGACGGTCTGGCCGCGTTTCACTTTCGCGCCGAGGTCGAGGCCGATTTCAAAGATGCCGGACTCGGGCGCGAGCAAATAGTCCTCGCGATGCAACGCCTGGGTGAGGATGACCGGCGGCAGGCCGAGTTTTTTGCGCGTCTGCTCGCGGCCTTTGAGCGCGCCGAGGTGAATGAGGACGTTGCGCAGACCGCTCTGCGTGATGCGGTGCACGTCGGCGGGGATGCATTCGCCGCCGCCCATTTCCGTGGTGACGACGAGCTTGCCCTGGTTCTCCGCCTCGACCGGCAGCAGGCCCGTGCCCGCGATGTCCGCGTAGAGGAAGGCGAAGTCGGCGTTCCACGCGAGCATGGCGTCGAGCATCCGGCGGCGTTGCGCGCGGTCGGCGACGAGGTGCATCGTCGAGCACGGGACGAACTCCATGCTGCGGCCGCCGGAGTGGATGTCTATGACCACGTCGCTCAGGGGAAAGAGAACGGTCGTGAGGTAGTGGGCAATCTGGCTGGTGACCGCGCCCTCGGGCGAGCCGGGGAAGGCGCGGTTCATGTTCATGCCGTCCACGGGCGAGAGGCGCGTGGCGGCGCGAGCGGCGGGGAAGTTGAGCGAGGGAATGAGGATGAGGCGGCCGTTGACCATCGCGGGCGTCAGTTCGCGCGCGAGTTTCATGATGGCAATCTGGCCCTGATATTCGTCGCCGTGGTTGCCGGCGAGGATGAGGACAGTCGGGCCTTTGCCGCGTGCGACGATGGTGCAAGGGATGAAGATGTTCGCCCAGCCGCCGAGGTTGTGGGACCAAGGGACTTGGAGGAAGCCCTGCTGCTTGCCGGAGCGGGAGAGATCGAGGGTGGTGTTTAGCATAGGTGGTTCACGCGACGCGAAACTTCCGCACTTCTCCCT
>Ga0194131_10001681_pt1 | contig 37585 bp, 55 predicted proteins | sample TA2KigO120mmetaG_FD_148631 | JGI IMG/M metagenome (GOLD analysis project Ga0194131, IMG submission 148631) | Freshwater microbial communities from Lake Tanganyika, Tanzania - TA2015053 Kigoma Offshore 120m | ecosystem: Environmental > Aquatic > Freshwater > Lake | place: Tanzania: Lake...
AAATTTTCATACCTGTCATCGATAAACCAATCAAGGCCAGACTCTATCGCAGCTTCTACTTTAGATCCAGAAACAGTATACACTGGAGCAGCAGCAAATCCGTTTTTATTTAACCATTCTAATGTCCATGCGTGAGTAGATGACGGCCTAGATGTAATATAACAATGAGGCTCAAATGGTATGTCTTGTGGATTTGTTAATACGGGAATATTTAACCAAAAATCCTTATCGTTTGTGAGCAAATTAAATCTGCCTCTAATTTCTCTATCAAATAACCAGTTACCTGGCCTTGATTCGATTTTATACCGCTGCATATAAGCTGCCATCCAATCAGCAATCACCTCATCTATATCCAATCCAATCTTAAAGTTGGACATATAGTCTTTTGGTCGATCGTCCCCTTGTGGGAAAATCTTGTAGTACTGTAAAAGAAAGAGTGCGTTAGTTGCAATGTGAGACATGTGGTATAATCCTGTCTCATGGTCGCAATCAATACCTCTCTCAAACGCATTGAGATGACGCTTTAAACTTGCTAGGCATTTAGACCAGCTCATTCCATGCTCCCAGTTTCTGTCAGCGTATTTGTTGGCACCAGCCGTAAATACTTTGGCTACTTCGTTTAGCGCCCATGCTGGCAGAAGATCATGTCTGTTCTTCCCCTGATTGTGGCGTAGTCCTTGTCCTGTCATAGTTTTCATTTCTTTTTAGTGATAGTCCTATAATTTTTGCCTTTTCTGGGTGTTCCTCCACCCAGCGATGACAATTGAAGCAGAGGGTAACCCATGTGTTTTTATCCAACATGTACTTCCCCCTGCCTTTCATGTGATGTATTGTAAGGGTAGACTTATCTTTCCCCGTACAGCCAGGTAAAGCAGCCTTGCAATAAAAATTTTTAGGCTCCTTCAAAAACTCTTTACGCGCAATAGAATACATTTTATGCAGCTTTTTCTTTTTAGAACTTACTGATTTGATTCTAATTTTAACTTGCTGTAGCCAACATGTTTTACAATATCTGTTTCCTCTGTGGTTTTTCCATATAGGAAGAACCTTACCGCACTTATTACACTCCTTACCCATTTTATACAATCATTCAATAAAAACACTAAATAAACGCAGCTTATTACAATTGCAGCAACGGGTAGCGCAACAAAAAAAAAGTGCAGCACATCAACCCATACTGGCATTTTTTCATACACTGGAACATCATACATTGTATAAGTTTTTAATTTTTAAAATGGCAAGGCTTCCTCTGGATTGTTCGATATAACCGTAGAGGGAGCGTTGTAAAACTCAAGCTCATTTACATACACATCCAACGATGCCTTGGCCTCCCCATCTTTGTTTTTATAGGCATTAGCCACTGGCCTTCCCTCAATAAAAACGGTAGTGCCTTTTTTTAAATACTTAACAATGTTGTCAGTTTTAACCCAGTAACTTCCTCTTACCCAAGTTGTACGCTCAACGGTCTCCCCATTTGATTTGTACTTCTCGTTAACAGGTACTTGCATCTCAACAACAACTTTGTCTCCGACATTTTTGGCGATGGCATCCTGTGCCAGCTTGCCAATCAACTGTAGTTTAATCATGGTTTTACTATTTGGTTTATTAAAAGCATTTGAATAAGCTCCGAAAAGTCATCAAGCGTCATTGACACCACGACTCCTTTCCTATTTCTTTTATGTATCACTACATTATAGTTTTCATCGTTAGGCATTGCGTATAAAGTATCGTGCGCACTACCTAAATTTTCAACCGCCTTACACTGAATGTTAAAAGGCTTTGTGTTTGTTAAATCTATGTCCTGATCATCTAGCATTTTAGATTCATACCTAGATGTACGACATCTGGTGTAACCAAGGTTTCTGAAATGCTCTGCCATTGATCTCTCAAAAGCGTGGCCTTTAACTCTAGATGCTTTCCCACTCATTGCTCAATTTTTATTATTTTAGTAGCATTCATTTTATGATAAAACAATTCTGGATATCTTCTGTTGCGCTCCGTTTCCACATACGACTCCACTTCTACGGTATCTCCTATCTCAATTATTTCGCATATAGCGAGAAGGCTTTGCTTCCAGACATTTGTTACATGCAATTGAGTATTTATTTTGCCTAGAACATAGTCGTAAAACTCGCACGATATAACTAACTGCAAGAATGAATGCTGCTTCCCCTCCTTTTCAAAAAACTTTAGGTTCTTTTCCACTACCTTCCCATATACCCAAATACGGTGGTATCTATTTTTGAAAAATGTTGAACTCATTTAAAATAGGTTTTGTAAGATTGCTAACTGAGTCTCTTACTAATCTATACTTGATGTAAAAATTGTCGATACTCTCCGTTGTGCGTTTGTTGTTAATCGTTGCCATGATTTTTTTGAGTCTCAAAATTTTTCCCTGTTGATAGAAATCTTTTACCTCATCAGTAAAATACCCCAGATAGTCTGCTATTTCTTGCCAGCTATAACCATACGCTCGCGCTAAACCACAAAAAATGTATAAAGGCCACATTGACTCTCCGTCATTTGCGCCAGTAAGGCTGCGGTCGCTTCTATCTGTCAAAATAAAATTTGACTTTATCGATCTTTCTAAATATTCGAGCTTCACTTTTTTCTAATAAATATTCTTTGAGTAAATTTTTCTACATCCTGTTCAATAAAAACATTCGGCCGAGACTTTATATATGGCAACCCTTCTGATATCCATCTTGACAAAGTCCTTTTAGATATTTTGTACTTACTCATAACATCAAAGCTGTTCATATAACAAACAGCACTCTCCTTAGAGTTCTGCTGATTTTTGGCTACCTTTAGCAGATCTTCCTTTAGTTTTTCTAATTGCTCTTTTGTTAGGTCAAAAACCAAGCTCGTTCCCGCCATTATTACAATCTTTATAGTTAACATTTAGTTGTTTTCGCCAAGTGATTGTCCCGCTATCACCCAGTTTAACAACTGTAGCACTGTTAGATTCCATGAAATTCTTAATGATACCAGCTATCCGTAGCTTTTCTGTCTCCGCTACTTTCAAGCCCTCTTGAGCAGTCTTGTATTCTTTTGCAGCATTAAGTATTGCATCGTTGCCGTCAATGGTTTTCTCGTTAATTCTACGCTTGTGGCGTTCGCTCATATAATCATCAAACGCTTCACTTGATTCTGGTGTAGGCTGCACCTCGCTCAGGGCATAAATTAACTCCTCATCTGACATTCCAAGTTTCATTAACTTTATTCCAGCTATGACCCTTTTGTGAAAGTCTTCTGTCAATTCTAGTATTTGAGATTGTATGCCGTCATGCGCATCAAAGGGAACGCTATCGAACTTTCGACCATCCATAAGTATGGCAATTTCCGCGTACCTATAACCTGTAACTATAAGGTAGTGTTGTATCTGGATTATATATGCTGGTGGTATACCACTTTGCCACATTTCAGAGTGATAAGATGACATTGTCTTGGTCTCAAGAATCCCTTTGCCTTTTCTATCGGGATGCTTAGAGATTACTCTGTCAATATTTGCAAACATCCATGGATACTTTGGGTTAACCACCATGGCTTTAAGTTTCCTTGCTGATCTTATCTTAGTTGAGTTGTCATAATTGGTGATCAATGATTCTGGAGTTCCTCCATAGTATTGCCACAAATCCGCAACATAGTCTTCAAGGTTTCTGCCATGAAACATAATTTCATTATCAGTATCCGTCATTGGTTCGTACCCCACAGCCTGATAAAAAAGTTTAACCCTCGACTTGTAGTTGTTTAGTCCAAGTATAGTTCCTGAGTCAGTGCCTCCAACCATACCCCTTGCTGTCATCTTCTTTCTCTCGTCTAGCCACTCATCTCTGGTCTTGCTTTTTATGTATTGTAGTTTTGCCATAATGTCCTAAATTAAGTCTTAGTTTTAAAAATTGGGGAGTATAGAAATACCCCCCTGTTTGGCCTATTGCTTGGTTGACACCTGATCAAGCGCGGTGCCTGATCTGAAAGATTTTATTTGCGATCGTATTGCTTTTTCATAATCGGGTGCCACATTATACTTTGGCAAAGCTTGTTCAACCTCTTTCCATTTACCCGCATTAATTGCAGCTAACATGTTTGCAAACTTTGCCCCATCTAATTCTGGTTTACCAATGGGGGTGGCAGGTTGCGGTGTCTTTGGTTCAATTGAAGTTTCTTGAGATATTAATATGTACTCCCTGTTAAAATCTCCACTTACAATATTTGCAACAAGGTTCGAAAGCTTTTGTTTTGCCCAGTTAGGAATGAACCTGTCGTTGGATTGAACTTGAATTAACGGGTATTCATATAAATCTCTGCCAATACCAAACTGAACTGCAACTCTTTTGAGGGCATCACTAATTGCGCTTTTAACAGGGTCAATCTGATCGTTGTCGGTAGAAGGTTGAAGTCGTACGCCATCTGTTTTTGTACACTCCTTTCCATCTTGATTTACACGAAGCATCAATGTCAAGTTATCACCATCTATGTTGACAAGCGTGTTCCATGACAACGGACCAAACTGCTGGTCAAGTCTTTTCATTACACATCTGCTGTCGATGTATGGTGCTACTGTAATTTTACCGTCCTTCGGCTTCGTAATTACACGCCACTCAACTTCGTTCGGCTGGATTGGTTTGGTTAAATTTTCTAACATTGGTTGTTTTTTTACGTTTTTTTAGTGTATAGTTATCAATATTTCAAATGTTTTGTCTTTTTCTTTTATTTTTTTGCACATACCACTCTAAAACAATTAACTCATCGCGAGCTATGGTAAGAATGTGTTCCCAGTCATAGTACCGTACTATTGTAGCCCCTCTCCTTAACACTTTGACGGTATGTCGCTCAAGCAGAGGTCGGTATGCGTTTCGTACCCATTCCCTAAGTATATCAAGATCATACTTGTTACCAAGGATCGACACCCTATTGTTAGCGTAGTCATATTTTATATTGCTTCTAGCCAATGGTGATTCAAAATGCTAAGTTAGTTAGTTTTTTTGTCCTTTTTTAGGACAAATCATGTTTATTTATCAACATTTTCACAAATAAAGTGTCAAATTATTACAGATTTATGACATAAGTATTTTACCTTACTATGACTAAGCATCAATAAACGAGAGGTATTTATTTGATTGCTCGTCAAAGTGACTCTGGACATGTCCCACATAAACATTGAAAGAGTCGCTGTTCCTTGCATGTCCGCTCATCTTCTTGACGGTTTCTTCGTCCACCCCAGCCACCAACATAGATGTAATTGCGCTGCGCCTAAGAACGTGCGGTGTTACAAACTTGTAAAGTTTATCTGTTTTTGGGCGTTGAGACTTGCCATCTGGCAATAGTATTTGCTTTGTGTGGCATCTCTGTAGTTGGCAAAACTCTGGCTGATTCAAAACGGTATGTAGCTGTGCGCTAACTAAGACATTGTTGTGATAAGGATTCTTACCTACAACCGATCCTGTTTTACTATGGTTCTCAACCGCAATGTCATAAATGAATTTTGGAACCTGAGCCATTGTTTTTATAAGAGTTTTGTTGTTCATGTTGGTTATAAAATACTTTCCGTCAACATATTTGAAGTCGGTAATTTTTAAATCGACAATATCCCTTCTACGAAGAGCGGTAGTCAACCCAAATAGAATAAAGTCAAACAGATATCTATGACCATCGTTCAATCTGTTTCTGATATGGTAGTTATTAAGTATTGTCTTCACATCTGAAGGTTCCAAAAACACCCTGTCGGATACTTGTTTTTTGCTTGGGGCTTCGTACTGGATAACAAGTACCTCCTTTGCAGAAAACCAGTTTATTATAGACACAAGTTTGGTCATGTGGGCGTACTGGCTATTGGGATGTAGGCTGTCTTGGATCATCCAATTTTTAAAGTCCAAAAGGTGGGAGTTTATTAATTGAACGCGTAACCTTCTCTCGCGCAACTCAGTTACCCCGTGGACAGAAACATCGTGTAGGTTTACATCCTTGTGCTTGGATAGGAACCTCTTGTAGACATCTAAAAAATGCCTGTAGACATTTATGGTTGTTTCACTGAGCGGTTTTTTGGATGCACTCCTTACTCCACCCATCATGCTGAAGTCAATGTACTCTTTGATGCAATCTAAAAGATACCCACTTTTGGTCTCAATACTCTGATTAAGAGGTTTAACAATAGAAAGCACCTGATCTTTAAGGCCCTCAAGTGTGATGTCATCCTTATTTAACAAGGCAGCCTTATCGATGCACTCCTCAATATCCCTGATAAGTGCGTTAACACGGATTGCTACCTCCGATGTTGACTGGCACCTTGCCTTGTCTGAGTTGAACTTTAGGTTATGTACTTTAATTCCGAGAGAAAACCTAATATTGTGGTTGTGCTTACCACCATTGACTCGCATCTGAAGTACATCGTTGCGCTCGTAGATTGTGTAGTTTACCATATGGTTGATTTAGCGTTGAGATGCACACCCAGATGCACATCCATGAAACATTTGACATAAATTCAAGTAAATTACTGGGTTATAAACCATCTTAATTGGGGGTGCAAAGATAATATGTATCTATAATGTCACAAAATGTTTTTTTTTTGGCACTTTACAGACATAATTCCATAAATTATAGAGTTATGTATGGCTATTAGTAACCCTATAGTGACATCTGGGATACACACTATAGCCCAGATACACGCGTGTATCTATGCGCGAGATTACGAATATACACATTGAATGAAATTTTAGGAAAAATTCATGCAGAGTATTTCTTTGCGATAGGTATCGAAAAGCGCTACTTTATGCACAATAAACCTAACAAGTATAGTAGTGTAACTCGGAATAGTTCCGAATTTGTAACATTTTTATACCATTATTTGTTACAAAAAACAAGACAACTTGGTTCTCATTTCGCAATCTGCGAACCAGACGGGGACAGCATCTTATTGAATTTTTTTTCTGCATTTCTGGGGTTAAGTGCCGTCACATAAATGTGAGACCCATCCAGAATTAGGCTTTTGCCATCCTCGGAATCGGAGGGGAAGTCAACCTCAAAGACATTCCCCGTCCGCAAATCCAAGGCAAAACACCTATGGCCTCTCTGGAGGCGTAGCGTACCAACTTTTCGTCTCAATTCTCCTTCTGTCATAAATGGTTATGAGTGACTAAAATGTCCTCGATCTCTTCCTTCAAGGAAGCGTAAAATTCAAGGGTTTTCTGTATCTCCTTTTCACTTGGCCGTAAAAGACCCGCTGACTTTCTGGACAGAAGACTCCTCTGGTTTGTATCGCCAGACCCGTAAATATACTCGGCCACGGCTACTCGTTTAACCTCTGGGATATTCAACAAAGCGATAAATTTCCAAGGTTGTAGTTCATCTTTCTTTGGCTTAAACTTGTAGGGAGCCTTTCTTTTTCTCTTTATTATCATAGTTTATTTTTTTTGATGCATCGATGTAATGTAAAATTGACGAGTGGTCTTTCTTTAATAACTTACCCAACTTGACCAATGTGGTTTTGTAGAAGCACAGAATGGATATTATAAGTAGCCGTCTTGCACTATAAATGGGAGTCTTTCTGCACTTACCAGTTATCAACTTCTGATCTACATTGGTGAACGCTGACACAACCACCAGGGCTTTGCTGAAGTTATCATCGGTTAAGGTTCTTGATGATGGAGTAGTGTGCGACAAGATCAATTCCCTAAAGTCATTCTTCCGCATAGAATTCGCTAAAATGTGTTGGTTTATTTTATTCACAAATTCAGCATCAAACTCTGTTGATAATCCGTGACAAGGAATCTCTGACACAATCAAAGCGTTGGTGTGCCTGAGTGCTGCTATTTCCTTCTTTAAATCGCGAACGACCGACCCTATCTCCAGATAGGCTTCCCGCTTATTTCTCTTGATTGCTATTGCTGGATCAAAAGGATGTAGCGTGTGGTCAATTATAGTATCAAGTTGTTTAAGGACAACCTCCCTTCTGCTTTCATCTATGCAGAATTTGTGCAACAGAGTTGATATTAAAGCTTTTTTTCTTTGATCGTAATTTCGGATGATAGTGTCCATAATTGTGAGCATTGTGTAGTTGATTGTTAATATACCTGAACCATTCGTTAATATCCTCAGGCCTATCATCAGGCATGTAAGTTGAGGCTATTCGCATTTTCTTGGTCGGCAAAATAACATCGTTGTGGTGGTTGTTATTTTTATACATAATTAGTTTTTTACGGCATGTGTTTGCAATGCCATGGTAAAGAAATGATAGTCATCTCTGGCGTATTCAATTAAGTCCTGCAATACTTTACCATCAACGACAAAATGATAAAAGCACTTAGAGGCCGATCTGTTATGCGAGGTGATACCCCTTGATGTGTGCCATCCATCTGTGTTGATGTAGCTTATAGTGTCTACAATGGCATGGTGCATCACTGGTACAAAATCTTGCTCGTATGAATAACAAACGATAATTTTATAAAATGGTGTCCGCTCCCAATCTTCGAGAGCAGACACCAAGTCCGTATGCACATTAGCCAACATAGTCCCGTTTATAGGACAAATGTACCGAATTTGAGTCACTCTTGATCATAAACTAACTCCTCGATATCGCTGCTGAGTATTCGTAGGATTAAGTTGTCTATCTCGGAACTCGTACCCATTGCCTTGCTACGCTCCCGTTTTTCTGGCGTTGTGTAAACACTATGAGTAGTGTACCGAGTGACACCGCTAAATAGACCCCAAAGTGTTTTTCCTTTTTCACTGATCTCTCTGTTGATATCAGTTGCAAGGCGTTCCGCTTTTAGGACTTGTGGCTTTTTCAATTCGCTTACTTTTTTGTCCGTATCAATTCCAGTCACCGCTTTTACAACACTCTTGATGTGCTTTTCACTTGCTTCAATGTCCGCAAGTCTAAAAAGGCGGTCGTACAAGGTTTTCTCAGCAACAACAAGTCTGTCCACTTCTACCAGAGCGTTGTCAATCAAGGTGCGCATGTTCTTGGTATGACTCACTCTGTTCTTGCTTGATTCGTAAGCCGACCAGAAGGTATTCTTGCAAGAGATTGTAATGTTTGACAAGCCCCATCTTAAAGATGTTGTCCCATCAAAAGAGTTGATGATCGTTGCGAAGTTGTCGATTCTGTCGTTGTTACTGCCAATACCCTTGTAAGATTGTGTAAGCAACTGAAGATAAATTTGCTTTCCCTTGTTGAACATCCCACCACCATGGAATACAAAACCAGTCTTTTCGCACACACGGGCAATTAACTCGGCTGACTCCCAGTTTTGAAATACTTCATAGGAACCCTTGCTTGATCCAAGGATTGACAGATCATCTTGTCGCACATGAGCGAAATAGGGGGTGGCTGATCCATCTGTCAGAATCAAAGGTTCTTTCTTTACCGCCCAGTAAAGGTTTGCTTGTTCGAGAATAGATTCGATGACGCTGCTTTCTACTTTGCCCAGAGTCTCGGCATTGGATTGATTGTTCATGTTACCTGATTTTAGTGATGAATAAATATTGATTAATAGTTCTCTTCTGCGATTGTCTGAGGATACCACTTGCGTGTGTATTTCTCCCAATCAATTAAGCCTTGATCCAGTTTTCTTTCATCATCTCTCATGTTTTCTGCTTGTCCGTAGATAAAACATGGAAGAGTTCCAGAAAATTCCCCTTCTGGCTCGACAAAATTGATGAATGAGTCTGGATACTTTTTGGAAATCTCTTTGTGTTTTTCGACTGCGTCCATGAATGTTGCACATTCGATAGTTCCGAGCGATGTTTTTGTTTCATCGAGATCGTACTTTGTTACTTTGAATTTCATACTTCATTTTTTAAATTGTTATCTTAATGCTGATTGTAAATCTTCTATTGATAATCCCGCCTCTTCTACAAGCCATTCAGAAAAATTTTCTATGTCAGACTTTCTAATGATAACATCGGAAGAGATGCTGAACACATTGCTTGTAAGTCCAAACGCGAAGATCAATTCGTATGGACACTCAAGTGTCCCGTCTTGGATATTTTCTACCAGTTCATTGAATCCATGTTTATAACTCACATCATCCCATCTACCAGTAGCCCATCCAGATGCAAGTGTCGTGTATCCTTCGGCAATCACTACATCCCAGTATCCCCGCCATCCATCGGTTCGTATGTACTTGAACCCGTCTACTCCATTAGGCTGTCGCTCTCCCCAGTACTGCGTGTCTCTAAATCCAAACTCTTCGCACCATTGGAAATTACAAATCGTCCCGTGTTGTGATTTAATTACGCTACAAGAGTAATCCCAAGCGTTCTGTTCGCATGACTCACATATTGATTCGCCTTTGCAGTTAATCGCCACGAAATCGTTCTCTCCGATTTCTTTGTTGCATGATGCACATGCGTGGGTTGTGTTTTTAGTTTTCATTTTTTTAGGTTTGATGAGGAACTGGGGGTGGAGTCGAACCACCCTAAGACCACTCCAGTTCTACCATTGTCTGGTATTAATCGTTTTCATCTCCTTCGTTGACCTCTCTCTGATAATAGTACGCTGCCTGAATTATGCGCTCTATTAACTGCGCTTCTGTTTCGTAAACCAATTCAGATGAATCGAACTCATCTGTCAAGAGGTTTTCAAGGGTTTCTACCAGATACCTTCTTTCGATTTCTAAGATTTGCATAACTTTTGTTTTTGAGGTTTATGAATTGTTTTTGCTTTCTATCTCTTCTGCATCTTGAATTTCCCAGTCACAATTTTGGGTTGAAGCAAAGTCAGACCCATCTTCTACTTTTGCTAAATAGATGGCTTTCTCTTTGCTTTCGGCTTCTACATCGAGGTAAAGCCATTCGGTCATCTTTGCATAGACTCTGTACTTTTTCATGGTTTTAATTTTTTAGGTTTATGAATTGTTTTCTTGATCTGGCACAACGATAATTGTCTGGGGAAGAGACTGAAGAACATTTGATATCTCTTCCAGAATCTTTGGATCATTTCTCAATCTGTTATCACAGAAGTAGACCTTTGCGGTGTCGTTACATACAATCGCTGCGGTTATCCCCTGTTCGTTATCATCCTCGGTAAACCAGACATCGATATGGGTAAAGTTTTGATCATCTACATAATCAGACCTTACCTCTACGGGCTTTTTGATTGTTTCCATAATTTTAGGTTTTGATGAGGAACTGCTGATGGACTCGAACCATCATACAACCATTGCAGTTCGGGGGTGTTAAAGAGACTTGTAGAAATAATCAAGGAATCCCCCATAATCTTCTATCATTCCGCAGTAGTAGAGACTCCCACCCTCATCTTCTTCAAATTCCCCACATATATATCCGTTTCTCAGGGCGATGGCTGTATTTGTAATTACTTCCTTTGGAGTGCGAATGTTAGGTTTTTCTGCATATATCGTCTCACCCATTATTTCGTTTAACATACAAGCAAGTTGATAAAAACGATTGTCGGTTGTCATATACTTTGGTTTTGATGAGGAACTATTTGCCATCGAAGGCCACGGCTATACCGATAGTTCGGGGGAGTTGGTTAATCATTAAAAGAATTAAGATGCTCTATCTCTGATTCATCAAGATAGATGCAAAGGCCGTTGTCTAACTTTATGTAGTTTAGGCCTATATCAATAATTTTTTTCTCTAAAAGCCATTCCTTTGTTTCTTGAGTGAGGTTTAAGGTTGTCATATACTTTGTTTTTGATGAGGAACTGGAGCGGGAGTCGAACCCGCTCTGCGACCATCCAGTTCAGCCGTGATGAATCAAACCACAACTCTCTTCTCCTTGATAAAATCCTCAATAACATCAAAAAAATTACCATCCCATTCAAAGTTTGCATAGCGAGTCTCAAACTCGTCTGTCAACTCTTCAGCCAATTCATACAAACCTCCATAACCTTGTTCTGCGTGGCGTTCCGCAACAATACCAGATGGATCATCCTTCATGTGTTCGATCGTGATTGCTTGTACGATTTCAAAGTGAGTTTCTTGCCAAGCAGAAAACCCATTGGGGAATTTCTTTTCCATGATTTTAGTTTTTATAGTTTTGAATATCGTTTCCATCCTACACTTTCGAAGTCAACTGAAGTAAGCCGATCGTATTCGGCTTTCAATTCTCTTCTTTGCTTTTTGTTTTTTGAATTTTTATAATCGACCCAAACTCGGTGTATCTGGGCATCCAGACATGAAGGGTCGCTGAAGTCTGGTAATTCGTAAACCTTTGGGCTTATCGGTTGTGTCATGTTGTGGGGTTTTTTACAAGTCCTAAATATATTTTTAGTTCCGTAATCGGGTCTTCGACATCGTTATGCTTTGCCTCGTAGTAGTAAACCTCTTCAACATACTCGAAGAAGTCACGCCTTGGGCCTTGCATTCCATCTTCCAGAGCATAGAACAATTGTCGGGCTTGTCTGTGATTCCCGTTTATTCTACTCTCCAGAATGTAATCGAAGTACTCCTCCATCGTTGTAAAACCTAATGCTTTAAGATTCATGGTAAAAAGTTTTTGTTATTTTGTTTAGTTTAGTAACCAATTAAATCAAGGAACTCTATGCACGAATATCTACGTTCAAGAGGTTCCCAAGGTGCAACACCTCTTACGTTATCTATTAAATCGTTCTGATTTGGGTGGTCAGCAATTGCATCAACTTGCTCCTCGATTGTTTCATAAACATCGCTGTTGCTTAAATAATATGCAGCATCTGTTAGGTATTCTTTTCCCACCGACTGGGTCAATTTGTCAAATCCATTGTCTAATGCTAACTTTTCTAATGCGGGAACAAATTTGGATAACAATTCTTCTGATTTGAAGGTGGCAATATGCTCTGCATATCCTTCCTTCTCGAAATAAATTTTTGTCATGTGTTTGAGGTTTGGTGAGGAACTGCGTGGGAATCGAACCCACATTAACCATTGCAGTTCGGGGGTGTTAGATTTCAACTACAACACCCATTTGGCAGTCATCTGCCTCTTTTTGTGCTTCCTTCTCAGTATCGAACAAAAGAGGGTATCCGTCTTCATTTGTTGCAATGGAAGGGAATGTGGGGTCGAAGGTTTCGATTACGATAAACATAGTGTTTAGGTTTTGGTGAGGAACTGCGGTCGGTTTCGCTCCGACTTCGGTCTTACCTCGCAGTTCGGGGGTGTTAACTAATTTCAGCCCGTTCGTGTAATTCTTCGTGAATCTCCCAATCATCTTCGCTTAAATCAAAGTACTGCTGATACATAGTTTCAATTGAAAATATCATATCAGATATGTAATTTGGAAGATCATTTCCTTCGACTGAATTTTTAATATCTTCCGCAAATTCACGAAGTGCTACAATGCTATCAGAGGTGATTTCTATCTGATAACTTGATGTTGAAAATTTTTGATGTTTCATTTTTTGAGGTTTTGGTGAGGAACTGGGGATGGTATCGCTCCACCTTCGCGCATTGCTCCCAGTTCTGATGTCATCTCTTATGGATACACCTTGGCATTTGGTAATAGTAAAACATCGTGTCCTTGGTTATACCATATCGTTGATTAAACTCTTCTTGGGTAACCCTACTTATGTCTTTTTTACTGACATCGTAGTTTGGCCCTTTTTTCTTGTTAAAGGCTACCTCAACTACAAACTCTTCATTCTCTGGGTTGCGTACATTATGCTCCCACTTAACGACAAGTACTGGTTTGCAGTTGCATGGTTTTTGGATAATGCCAAAAGGCAGAAATGCAAGGATCAAAATGGTATTCATGGTCTGTGTTTTTTAGTGTTTATAATTTGCGGTTCGGGGGAGTCGTTAAATGACACTTGGAAAATGCTTTTTAACATTGGTAACTAACTGCTGATACATCTTGGAGTTGGTAAAAAATGTGTTGAAAGTTTGCGGGTTTTCATTCAACTCTTTTTCGGTTGCATTAATTATTAACAAGAGTCTTTCCACGAGTATGGCATTTAAGAAAGTGTCATTTTCGCGGATTAAATTTTTCAAACTTTGTTCATTTGTGCGTTTGTTTTTCATTTTGTTTAGTTTTTGATGAGGAACTATTCGCCATCGAAGGCCACGGCTATACCGATAGTTCGGGGGATTAAAATTCCCAGTCATAGTGATACTCTGCTCTACCAAAGAGGATATTCACCTTCGGGTATATTCTTGTTACCTTAGTGAATCCCTTGACCAATTTTAGGTCGTTGTTATCATCGTATAGGCCAAGTTCACCACACCGAATCCATAGGTCGGTAGTAGTTTTGAATTGGTCAGAGAAAATAGGCTCAAAAACGACATTCTCAATCACCTCTCTCCAAGCGCCATTGCGATATAGGAGGGTGCGTTTATATCCATCGGGGTTTGGAGTTAGTTCCCAATCTTGATGCCCCATTCCCTCTGCATTGGCCTTCGCCTTGTGATTCATCTCGCGGATGACACAACGCTTACCATCAGCGGATACCTCCAACACCTCGGCAGGATGGCGGTCGGAATAGGATAGAAGGGTAGCACCTTTGCCTACTTCGGGGGTAGACGAATTGTTGCCCATAAGGTAGTTGGTGAAGCTACCTTCGAGTCTTTTAGTTTGTCTCATTGTATAGGGGTTTTGATGAGGAACTGCCGAATGAATCGAACATTCGTACAACCATTGCAGTTCGGGGGGTTATTTTATTATGCTTTGAGTAACATATAGGTTTTCTACAGCACTCCCGTATTTCCTTATTAACTAATTTTATTGCCTAATTTGTACGAACCCAACTTTTTATCTCACATATTCAGGGATTCTCTCGATTCTCTCATCCAAGACATCGAACAACATATCGAAGTAGACTCCCGTCATCTCAAACGTAACATTTCCGTGAGTAGACATTAACCTAACTGTGTAGGTGTCATCCCAACCCAAGTTGATACATACATATCCTTTGTGGTGGTGTCCATTTACTTTGAACACAAGGACTTTATTATTAAGATTCAAAAACCCTTTCGCCCCCCAACTCCAAAACTTGAAGCCATACTTATTTAGGAGGTTCACCGTTTCTTGTGGGTTGAACTCTCTTTCCCCAAACTCATAACATTTACTTTTTACTTCGTGTGTCATTTGATTAGTGTTTTGTTTCGGAACTGGTGGCAGTATCGCTCTGCCTTCGGGCTTTCCTACCAGTTCAAGATTTCATCTGCAATACGGGTCTTGCAAAAGACCTATGCAGTAGAGCAAGAATAGAAACAATGCAATGCGCAGTACTATGCGAAGAGTTCGACTTGTGCTTTCATTTCTCATGTTTGACAAATTTTGAGTTTAACTTAATATCTCAAGTTTGCCATCTGAATTAATGTCGCACAATTCAAATCTAATTGTTGTGCCTTCACTAATGGTCAAATCTTCGTGAATAACATTAGTTTGTTCTAATTCAATGTCATAAACTTTATCTCCTAATTGCTTGTATTTTTCAACCGCTTGTTCGGGTGTTTCTGCATTCACCTCGATGAGTGTTTCGTAAATTCGCGTTAATGTGAAATAATAATTTTTCATTGTTGAATTTTTAATTGGTTAATCAATAGGTTTAGTGTTAAGCGAATTGCCTTTTCTCCAGTAGACGGGTCTCAATTTTGCATTCGAGCCATCTAAGTTGATTACGGGCTTCCTTGAATGAAAGTCCGAGTGCAACATACTTCTGAATGATTCTGTCCTCTACTGAGAGGTTCTTGATAATTCTGCGGCCACTCTTGGGGCTGCGATAGACTAATTGTGCCATTGTTTTTAGGTTTGATTCGCGGTGCGACAAGGTCGTGAGCCTTGGGGGTCAGCGGGCTGAACTACCGCACCAGTAATTGTTATGGGTGAGTGGCTTCTCTGTGTTACGCACAGAGGCATCGCCCGACCTTCGCTATGCCGTGACCAGTGCATTGATGGGATTGTCCCATTGTTGGTCTTTGGTACTATCGGGAGGGGTGCTTGTTTATCGCACCGCCTTTTTCCCGCAATCGCCCAACCGCGTTATCGTGAGGTATAGCTACCTGTCCTATTCAAGTTTGCCGTAGCACTCTGTGTATTACCTTCAAGAGTGGTCGGCAGGGACTGGTACAACCCGTTCGCGTATGTTCCCGCACTTAGGCCACGATTTACATCGGGGTAGGGTGCGTTGTCAACTACTGGGGTGTCTGTCAAAGAGCGTGTCAAAGATATGGTGGTTGTGTCCTAAAAAACAACAGATGTTTCCAAAATTGTGTCCATAATGGCGTACAAATGTCATAAAACCCAACACCAGTAAGGGTTTCGGCCAATTGTTAAAGTTTTGTTAAATAGATTTATGAGGGGTCAAAGTGTCCCGAAATAGGTCATCTTCCGACTAAGATGTTTAGCAAATGAACGCTAATTAGTTTAGCAAATGTTAGAAATACAACTGAAAAACTGTGGGCTTAACCCTTATTGTTCTCATGCACGAAGTCATCAGCACATTGCTTAACCAGTCTATTGACTAAGGAGAGATAAGCAACCCCAGAGGCGGTCACATAGTTGCGTGTGCCACGCTTACCAAGTAGCCCAGACATCTCCAACGGACGGATGGCAACCTCACCCAGATGTCTTACTGATAGGTTGATGGATGGAAGGACTTTCGCCTCCAGACTCTTCCACCCCGATACCTCTCTGTCGTTGATGACATAGAACAACAATAACACCCTATACATGCGCTCAGATACAGACATGCCGAAGACCTTGTTAGCCCTCTTGATGGCAGCGTGTAGAGTCATGGCATAAAGACTATATCGAAGGGAGTCGTACATAAAGTCAGGGGATGATGGTTGATAGATGGGAGAAGAGGGGGGCAATTCCGCGTTTACACAGACATGCGCCCAAAAACGCGGAGTGCTTGTCGTACTTTGCACAATCAATTGAAAACCAATTTGCTTTTCGGGTTTTAGATGCACAATTCCCTACCCCCGTGTGCATCTGGGTGTGCGCAATGCATTGGCTAATAATGTTTTCCGCTTTCCTACTGCATTTGTCGGACATAGGTAGACCCGCATTTTTAAATTCAGAATCTACCTTTATGACCCCACCCAGTCGCTCGTTCGCGTTCCCCCTCGGCTGCTGCACCCCTGACCCAAATATACTTACCCCGCCCCCTTTTGGACATGCAATAGTAATAGATCGGCTAATAGTTGTGTTCGGAAACAATTGCATATCAAATGTTATAAGCGATGGCTACCATCCCGTTTTTCAATGATGTAACCCCACCTAATTTTGTCCGCTTTACTTTGGTCTGCTGCTCTTTTTCGACTTTTATCCATTATTCAACATTTGTTTTTCATTTCCGCTACTGCACAAAGCCGTAATCCGTTGTGCGTAATGGCTACCTGACCGTCTCCAAAGACAGTTTCGTGTAGGAAACAAAAAGAAAAAAGCCCACCGCACATTGTTTTCATAAAAATAATCCGACTTCTTTAATCAATCTGTTTTCAGCTATCAGTTTATACTTTTGGTTTAATTCAAAACCTGTGTAGTTCCTGTTTAGCTTTTTGGCTACTACTGCCGTTGTTCCTGCACCCATAAACGGGTCTAAAACCAAACCATTTTCAGGGCAACCAGCTTCAATCATTCGCTTAACCAATTTTTCAGGATAGGTTGCAAAATGTGCTTCTGGAAATGGCTCTGTATTTATGCTCCATACAGTTCTCATATTCTTCCCGTCAGGATTTGGTCGCATATTCCTGTTTCGGTAAGTTGTTTGCCCTGTTCCATTATCCCAAGTAGAATTTCCGTTGGCTTCTAAATCATCACCGCCCCACCTGTCCAATGGTTTGGTATATGGTTCAAGTTGCTGTTCAAAGTAGTAGCCAGTTGATTGCTTCACAAAGAAAAATATCTTTTCAAAATCAACAGTAAATCTATCAGTTGCACTACTCGGCATTTGGTTTGGCTTGTGCCAGATAATTTGATTTCGTAATATCCACCCTGCATCTATCATTCCTATTGCAAAGCGTTCAGGTATCATTAAAAGGCTTTTATTTAAGTTAGTGCCTCTGAATTTACTTGCTTTTGCTGTTCCGTTTGGCAATACATAAACTTGTTTTGAGTTTTCAACGTATTTGCTTGTATCAGCGTTTTTTGTTGTTCCGCTTCCACTTCCAGCGTATGTATCACCTAAGTTTACAAAACAAGTTCCAGTAGGTTTCAGCACCCTTTGAATTTCGCTGTATAGTTCAATCAGCTTTGCAATAAATTCAAAGTAGTTTTCTTCAAGTCCTATTTGCCCATCAACACCATAATCACGCAATCCCCAATAAGGTGGTGAAGATATGCAGCAATCAACGCTACTATCAGGCATTTGCTTTATACCTTTAAGGCAATCGCTAAGTATTATTTTATTTAAAAATTCCATCCCTTCCTTTTTTCTTTTTGTTTCTTTTTTCGTTTCCAATTAAAGTTCATCCTAAATTAACCGCCCTGCACATAACATCGGTTTTGTGCAATAACGGCTGACTGCCATCATTCAACTTTTGTATTTCAAATAAACTGTTCTGCATAATTCAACTTTAGTTTTTCAAATCCGTTACTGCACAAAGCCGTAATCCGTTATGTGTAATTGCTATCAATCCGTTTCAAATAAAGTTCCTGCTCCTAAATCTTTTTCTTTTCTTTTTTCTCCCACCTTTTCTAAAATGGTATTTTCTTTTTCTTTATCAATTTCTGATATAATGCAATCAATCCCATTCTCTTTACAAACTTTCATTGTAGTTCCACTTCCTCCAAATGGGTCATAAACTACATTAGGCTTGCTTGGTATTGCATCAAGTATGTTTTGCACTATTCCATCGGGCATTACCGCAATATGGTTTTGGTCTTTTCGTTGGTGTGTAGGCACTAATCGCCACACATCGGACAAAGAGTTCTTGTTAAGCAATTTTGTTTTTGGGCTTTTAGTTAGCCAGTAAATCCTTTCTGAAAATGGGAAAAAACGTATTTTATCACAATTCGCACTTTTGCCCATATCCCAAGTAATTTCCTGTTTTATAACAAAATCAGTTTTTAAAAGCCATTCTATTGGGTGTATTGCTTTTCCATCTTTTATTCTTACTTTATGGCTGTAAAACATACTGCCATTTTCAGAAAGCACTCTGTAACATTCATTCAATACTTCAATCTGCCATTTTTGATAATCAGGTTCTTTCATATCGTTATTAGCATAACTACCAAATTGTAAATGGTTGCTGTGCATCTTTCCTATATTGTAAGGCGGTGAAGTAATAATCAAATCAATACTATTATCTTCAAATCGTTTTAGCGTTTCTTCGCAAGGTTCTAAATATATCATATTTTTAATTTTTTAAATTAATTTTTGCCGCCGCACAAAAAGAAAAGAAAAAGTTTTCGTTCTTCGATTTAATTTCTGTGATAATAAACCGCACCAGCTTATAACAGCACCTACACGCCATTAAAACGAGCGTGTAGCTGCAAAACGTTGTAATTTCGGTCATCGGCTATGGGGCGTAAAGTTTTCTATTATATTTTCGAGTATTGTCATGTTATAGTGATTTAAGCATGGAAAGCATCTTGGGGTGGGGGTATATGTCTACCTTGTCATACCTCACGGAGTTGTGTGTAAACACTCCCTTCTCTCCCTTGAGCGCCCTTGGTGTAACATCCCAGATATCAGCGTAGTACCCAATGGGTATACCGTACTTATCCCTCCATAAGACCAACAGGTCCTTGGTACTTTCTATCTGAGCGTCAGTATAGTTATGGAAGAACTTATGCCCCTTGTATGGGCTGTCTAGTTCGATTACTTCATCATCAGGGACAACCCTGTTTACATAGTTGTAGAACTTAGCCCCTTTCTTGGTAAGCTGCCCCCAACTGCATATTTCTATCCCTATAGATATCTTATCAAGAGACTTATAGGGTAGGTTAAACTTCTGGAATGTTGATTCCTTGAGGCCAAGGTGGTAAGCCCACAGCTTGCTGGGGAACCCCTGAACGATCTCGCCATCTACACAATCCTTGCCCTTGCCAGATATAGACACACAGGTAGCTATCCTTTCTGGGTTACTCTCCCAGCTTTTGAAAACATTCTCCCCGCTTGCATTACCTGCCGTGTGGTGTATGTATATCTGATACTTGGGATGCTCCTCCTGTATGTACTGGTTAGCTGAGAACCCTATTTGTTTGATATTCATGTTATTTGTTTTTTGTATTATATTTTAAATGTTTGCAGGTGGCCCAATACTGTATCTGACAACAAATAACACTGTTATCGGATCTTCCAGGTCTGTTGGTTTTCGGGGCGAATCCAGCTTCGCTGGATTCTTCTCATCATGCAAGAAGTAGATCGCGGTGACTATCCTACTTAGGCCGTCTTGGAAGAAGAAGTCGAGGTCGGTGTCTAGCGTTATGTAAGGACCGCCAGAGGGATCAACCATTGTTATCTCTTCTGGAGTTCCCCTTAATCCAAACCTCATCCACTTACCACCGTACATTAATACATTACCATTCCCATCATCATCAAATACTATCTCGTCTCTGTGTCTATTGAAATATGCATATTTCATAAGCCCTTAGTTTTTCAATAAACCCATAACCTATTTCGTCTTAAAATAAATAGGCAGGAAAAAAAACAAGATAAACTGTATGCCATCCTCTAACACCTCAAAGTGTAGCAACGGCATATATGTGCTGTCTGTTTCGAAGGCAAAGAATGCCATACCCTTCCAATCCGATATACTTACTTGGAAAAGCGTGAAGTTGAAGTCCATGGTTTTGGTTTTTTGTTTAATGCGCCCATTTACCGTGCGGGCAAGCGTTAGCACCTTTTGGAGACCTGATCTTTGCAATCAATGGACAGCCACACGCCCCACAGTAAAAAAAATTCCCGACCTCACTTTGCCTAATGTGTTCACAGTCCAGGCAGGTTTGAAATCTTTTATCTGCCAGTTCCCTACCCTCCTCTGGCTTGAAAACAGTGTTATACCAGGCTATGGCTATTTCTTGAAGCTTGTTCATACAATGTCTTTATTTTGTGCAAGCCTTCCAGTACAACATCTTTTTGCTCTATGGTAGGGAAGCACACCGTATTGACATGTATTGCCAACTCATCAATATGATACGCTAACACCTCCTCTACTATTGTACTTATAATCAACCCACTCAAATCACTATCTACTGCAAATCCGATGTACTCGTCTAGACATGCGTGGATTCTTGTTGTAAGCCCATCCCTTGTCAAGTCTATTTTCTCTTTTAGTTGTTCGATGTTAGTATTCATTGTTTACAGTTTTATACACAAAGCCCTTCTCTTAGCAACCCTATAGGATGCCAAGGTTAGCTAGCCAGACAGTTGTCCCAACCCTAGATACCAGAAGGATGAGATGGCTCTGGCATCCGATGTAAAGGCTTTTCTATATTCACCTAAACATCAAGAACAACCCCACTTACTTTTTTTGGCCCTCCATCAGAGCCGTTGCTTTGTGGCCGCGTTGTCAGCTTTGAGGGACATTGCGCGGTCTGTGGTTGTCTGACTATAGATACTGAGTTTGAGTTTTGAGCTTGCAATCACTCATCGGTCTAACCATAGAAAACACCGATTTATTTTTTTTGCCTTTTTATTTTTCTCTCTTGCGCTAGCATTTCTTTAGTTGGCTGTTTGCCACTTCCAGACTTGGCGCGTATATTATCCCACAACCCACGCTGAGAGTAACTTCCATCTGCTCTCTTTATCATTTCTTTTTTAATCTTCTTCATTTGTCACAATTTGACCAAAGATAGTGACTTTATTTGGGACAATATGACCTATAAGTATAATTTATCAACATGTGAATAACTATATTTTATGTCTTTATGTTTGTTTTACAAACATTAATTAAATTTGTTGATGACTTTTGATCTGTGTAAACCCAACAACCACGGATTAACCTACCCACATTTTTTAAAGCTCGACAGGTTGAAATACACCTGCGACATAGTGACTATCCCAGATAGTATTCCAACTGTCGGGGACGAGCTACTAACACCAGTGGGTAAGGTTGAGGTGGCAGATATTATTGACAGCAGGCTAGCGAAAGGCCAGCACAAAGTGGAGAACCCGTTATGGCTAAGACTAAAGTATCGGTAAGGCCGATTAATAATCATGTAATTGTAAAGATTGATGACAAGTTTAATGATACAATTGTTATTGCCAATGGTAAAAAACTATACATAGACACAAGCTATTCGCCAGCCGAACATGTGCGCATTTATGGCACCGTAGTGTCCACGCCAATACGAGGCAACTCTAAGTATAGCATAGAGAATAGATACATAGTGCCAGAGGTTTTAGCTGGTGATAAAATATACTTTCACTACAACACACTACTGAGCGAGTCTAACAGACTTGACAATACACACTGGTTCGTACCATATCATTCAATCTTTTGTGTTGTAAGAAACAAAAAGATTAAAATGATTGGAGGTTGGACACTGGTAAAGCCTATTATACTAAGAGAAGATAAACTAAACGGAATTATTGTACCAGAGGCTTACAAAAAAAAGAAGGCATCCAACTTCGGCATCCTCAAACACATAGGTACGCCACAAACAAATCAGGATGTTTTACCAGTAGCTCCTGGAGACTATGTATACTTCAGCGAATTAGATTGTTTTCAAAACACTATAGAAGGAGCTACATACTACTGTATGCAGCAAGAAGAATTGTTATACTTCTACACTAAAAAGGAACACGACATGGTTTGCAACAAAGAAACAGGTACGACAAAAAAGACTGCCTAGAGCTAGGTATATTAGCAGAAGAAGCGTTTAAAGTATTAGCTACACAAAGAGGTTGGCGTGTTAACGAGTCCACGAAATTTCAAAACATAAATCAGCACATTGATTGTATTATTGAAAAAGATCAGGATATATATAATGTTGATGTCAAGTCATTGCGCAGAAGAACGAGATGGGATGATCAGTTTGAGTTGGATTGGACATGGGTCGAGCTGCATGGCGTAAGAGAAAAAGATCCAGGGTGGCTGTTCGGGGGTAGCGCACAGTTGTATGCCTTTGAGCAGCCAACTTTTTTTGTTATTATTAGCAGGGAAGTCCTGCAAATGTTAACAACCAAGTTGGTTAACACGAGCAAGATAGCAAGGAATGCATCGGAAGCGAAGTATGCTATATATAATAGACCAGGGAGGTCTGATATTATCTCAATGATTGAGACGCAGCATATAATCGACAACAGTTGGGATATCTGGGATCGGTAACCTATAGCTTACCATCTTGCAATGGTATCGTTGACTTAGAGTTATCAACTCTGCGATAGTGTTCACTCCATAGTGTTTTACTTATTCTGACCCCCGCCTTTTCAATAGCTTCCTCTGAGATGTCTGGAAAACAGACATGCAGCGACTCATGTACTAAGACCTCCAAATGTTTAACTCCAGTTCCGATTAATCGCGGATCAATTTCGATATAATCGTCCGCTTGTCCCCAGATTTTTTCACGGCCCAGTTTTTTGTACACCACTTTTATTTTTCTTCCTCTTGCCATATTATGCGAAACTTGTCGAGTATGCCTTCTTCTTCCATTAGTTCGTGGCAAGACTCAATGTTTTCTTTATACCAATCCACTTGATTAACCCCAAGCTTAAACCCAAGATCCTCAACGCGGCAGATCAAAGGTCTGTCTTTATAAACACTACACTTGCCGTCTATCAACATTGCACAGGCTCCACTCTCATTATATTGAAAAGGGAATTCTTGAACTAGCCTGCCAATAGTACCTTCTTGATATTCTTCACTTCTCGCTTTGTCTACCATTAACCCAACCCTCCTACAACAGGCACCACATCCAGTGCATGGGAATATCATTTCAATAATATTTTTAACTCTATAAGTTCTTTAACAGTTTGTTAGCACCGTTTTTAATAACTTAGTGTTTCAATAGTTTTAATTAAATTATGGACTCCATTTTTCAGTATTGTGTTGATATCCTAGTGTTTTTGGCTAAAATATTTAATACATCATATGAAACAGTGAATGTTATAATATTTTGTATTATTTGGCCAATCCTCACAGTATTTCTTTTTTTAAAAGCATATGTATATAAAAGCAACATAGTTAATAAGGCTAAGTGAATTACCTTACAGGCTTTCCAGTTTTTTTATCTATATAAATTCGACCATAAAGTTTGGGCGGTTTTGCCTCCATATTAACAAAGTCGGCTGCCGCTTTTTTTATTACACCAACAACTCCTTCTGGCTTTTCCCCTAAAACTCCATGTGTTGGATTTAAATCCCATGTGTCTGAATAAGATATATATGCACCTTTGTCATCCTCACCAATACTGTATGTTGCTGTTGACAAACCAGGAATAGTGGTTGATAACATTTTTGCTGTTTTACCATTGGGGAGATTTAATGACCTGATCCCCTGGTTGTTGTTTTCATTTACATACTTTTCTACAGCAGCCTCTATACTAGCTTTATCTTTTGCTCCTCGCAAGTAAGGATTAAGTTCTTTTATAATAAGATCTTCAATTCCCTTAGAACTATAGTATGTCGAAACATTGTCATCACCAACAGTTGGCTTGTATTGAGATGGTTGAATTGAGTTATATTTTTGAGGTAAACCTGCAAGCATTTGCAAAAGATCTGTCCTTTCTTTATAGGCAACGCCAGGGACCATACCGTAGCCGCGTTCAATGTATTTTTCGGTATCCGCTCTCTCTGGCTCTTTTTTATTAAGAACAATTGCGCGATACGCTCTTTCTACAGCGGAATTCTTTTCTACCTTATTCGTTTGATTATTATAACTTTCGTTAGCATAATCATATGGATTTAGATTTTTTGCCATTCTTTCTAAAGCGATCTTGCTAATCTTCCTAACTGGCGCTGTGGCAATATCCTTTAATAAGCTTGCTATTTCAGAGGAGGATTTCCCAACATTCTTACGCGAACCAAGTACTACCTTGTTTACTACCCTTGTGTTGTCGGAGGCTGGAGTCTTGTTGATAGCAAGTGATTTATTTATAAGTCTTGGCGCGGGCATAAAAAAGCTGTAATTTTGAACAAAATTACATAAATTACAACAATGTATGCACTATCGGATGCTGACTTCAGCAAAATGAAGTTCCCGATACATAAGACCAAGCCAACCGATGATGTATTAAAAAAGGTGTCAGCGATGAATGTGGTTAACCAATTTGGAAACTATCAATCGCCTGAAGCCAACAAGGTCATTAGGTATTGCTGTTTTATGTATGACAGCGGAACCCCCTTTACTTCTATGTTCCCAGATGTACTTCAAAGGAAACAAGAGGTGGCCACCTATTCTGGATTTGAAAACATTGATAATCAGATAGTTAAAGACATATTCGGATTTACCGACAACGCGTTCTTAGAGATGGTACATGGGTTCTTGGTATACCAAAACAATAGAGTATGGTCAATGATTGTCAGTTCAGAGCAAACATTCTTTGAATACCAGCAAAAGTTGTTGCGTCCAGTGACGGATGCAGATGGAGATAAAAACTTATTACAGGCAACACAGATCAAGTCAAAGCTTATGCAAGATTGTGATGACATAAACCAGAGACTTGAAAACTATTATAGAAAGTTTTATGGGGATGATGAGTTGCTTGCAAGTAAATCAGAAGGATTTAGGAGATACACCCCAGAGGATATAGCAAATCTTAGATAATGTTTAGCCCAATAGAACAAGGAACTAAAATAAATATACAAGGATTAAATTGCTGGTTGCCACAGGTTGGAATGATCTACAATAAGATCAACGCTAAATACGAAAAAAGAAAAGTATTCTCTAGGTCTCTAAAAAAAGAAGAACAGTACTGGCAAAGAACACCGCTGCCAGATGATTGGAATAAAAGAAGAAATGAAGAGAAGAGGCGGCAGCAAACTGATCCAGAGTATTACGATCAAGAGTTAGAAAGATTCAGACAGCAGGAATGGGACCGCAGATTAAACGGCATGTGGTTTATGCGTTTTGGGAACCCAGAGTATATTACTGGCGATCACTACTACTATCTTAATTGGTTTCAAATAGATACTGGATATCCAGACTTCAGGATGTGTGATAGAGATTATTTTTATTTCTGGGAGTATTGTATTGAAGATCCTAATTCTATCGGCATGGTAGAGGTAACGGGTCGTAGATCTGGTAAGTCATTTCGCGCAGGAAGTATTATACTTGGATACTTGTCAAGAACCAAAAATACAAATGGCGGTATTCAAAGCAAGACAGGGCCAGATGCATTTAAGCTTTATGAAAAAGCCATAGTCAAGCCTTTCCGAAAAATGCCAGACTTCTTCAGACCTGTGTATGACCAGAGCTTAGGTTCTTCACCTAAAAAAGCGCTAAGATTTTATAGGACTAGTAAGAAGGGTAAGCTGGCAGACACTGAGATTGGGATGCCAGAGTTAGAGTCAGAGATTGACTGGAGGGCTAGTGATGAGAAAGCATATGACGGATACAAACTGCATAGGTATGTGCGCGATGAAGCTGGGAAGACAGACGAGGCAGATGTTTGGGAATCTCACTTAGTAGTGCAATATTGCTTTGAAGAAAATGGACTATCAGTAGGAAAGGCTATTTATACTACTACGGTAGAAGAGATGGAGGCAGGTGGTGCGGAATTTAAAAAACTATGGGAGTCAAGTAATCAGCACGAACGCAATGACAATGGTAAAACTAAGAGCGGGCTTTACAGGTTCTTTACGCCAGTCTTCAAAAACTGGAGGTTCGATAAATACGGAACGCCACTAGAAGAGGAGGCAAAGACCTACTTCTTGAATGAAAGAGCTAGTCAGCAAAACGATCCAAGGACATTGTCATCTATTATAAGAAAGAAACCTTTCACTTCAGATGAAGCGTTTAGGATAGACGGCAACAGGTGTCTATACAACTCCATGAAACTAAACGACCAGATTGACAAGATTAGCTGGATGACAAATGTAACAACTAAGGGAAACCTTGTTTGGCAAAATGGCGAGCGAGATAGCAGGGTTATATGGGAACCAAATCCACATGGAAGGTGGGAGACTGCATGGATGTTTGAAGATGACAAACAAACAAACAATGTTATAAACAAGGGCGGTAAAAAATATCCACAAAATAAGACTAAATTTGTAATTGGAATAGACCCTTTCGACCACGACACAACCGTTGACGAAAGGCGTTCCAGTGGTGCTGCCGCAATATTGAAGAAGTACGGTAGCGCTGATGAAGACGAGATGGGCTATGCATTTGTGATGCTATATGTCTATCGTCCTCAGACAGCGGCTATATTTTATGAAGATATGATTAAGACATGTCATTTCTTTGGTACACCGATGTTGTTTGAAGACAACAAGGTCGGTATAAAGCGCTACTTTGAAGAGCGAGGGTACGAAGACTTTTTGCTTTGGTTACCAAACTCGATAAAGCCAGGTATCTCTGGTCATAAAAAAACACACCAAGAGATAGCAGAGGCAACTGAATCCTATATAGAAGAAAACTCTAAAAAAGTGTTTTTTAAGTCGTTGCTAACAGATTGGCTAGACTTTGACATAAACAACACAACAAAGTATGACGCTGCAATGGCAGCAGGTTATGCCTTAATCGCTGATCAACTTATTGTTAGTAAACAAAAAACTAAGAAAGAGGTCGTAGAGGTGGGCAAACTTTTTAAAAGTTATAAAATAGGATAGAATGGCTCAAACACCGTATCCCGATCACTTGATCGACCCTCGTCAAAAAGACAGCGCTTGGATTAAGAAGTACATGAAAGCAGCGTGGTCAGAGTTTGACACTCTTTCTCCAAAAATATTTTACAATATTCGTCAGCAATATCAGACAATCAAGTCTTATGTTCAGGGCAATCAAACCATTAACAAGTACAAACCATGGATGGGCGTTGATGAAGATGATGACGAAACATATCTTAATATTGATTGGAGTGTTATTCCGATTGTTCCCAAATACAGGAGAATTGCGCTTTCAAAACTATATAAAGCTGGATACAACATTGTAGCCAGCCCAATCGACCCTTCAGCTATTGAAGAAAAAGAAAGAGAGTTAGCTGAAATTAAGACAAGGATTGCTTTACGCGAAGAGCTAGAAAAGCTTGACCCGTCTGTAGCACAAGAGTTGCCGCAGTTACAACCTATGCCTGGCGATCCTACCGACATTGAAGAACTGGAGATCTTCTCTGAGTACACTTATAAGCATCGTTTGGCGATTGAGATGGAGGACGCTATCAAGTTAGTGTTCTATCAAAACGGGTTGCCAGAAATACGCAAACAAATCATCGATGATATGTTTGACTACGGAGTTGCTGGATATAAGGATTGGATTGATAGCAACGGGGCTGTAAGAGTACGCAGAGTAAACCCAGAAAATTTGGTAGTAAGTTATTCCGACAAGAAAAATTTCGTTGATGCACAGCATGTGGGCGAGGTTATTGAAATGACAATATCCGAGCTAAAGCAATGGGCTGGCAATCAGTTTCAAGAAGACGAGTATCGTAAAATTGCTGAAGGTGTTTCTGGTAAGTACGGCAACCCAAGGTTTCTACCCGAAAACGGAATGGTTAACAGGGGTTACGATAAATGGAAAATTCGTATACTCGACATGGAATTTTTCTCTGTGAACGAGGATGTATACGAGCAGCGTGTGAACCGCAGAGGCAATAAGGTTTTTGGTCTTACTAACTACGGATCAAAAAACAACAAGAAGGAAAAATATATAAGAACATCTTACAAGGTTGTGTATAAAGGTTGCTGGATTGTTGACACAGACTACTGTTTCAATACTGGTTTAGCAACTGATATGAAAAGAACAAAGAGCAATCTGGTTGACACTGAACTTAGTTATCACTTGTACGCGCCAGACTTTTATAGAATGAAAGCTGTAGGTATCATGGAACAGTTGATGCCAATCGCTGACCAGATACAAATTGCATGGTACAGATTGCAGAATGTTATTAATTCTGCTAGACCCAAGGGCATTAGCATAGAAATGGGTGCCCTTGAGGATGTTCCACTCGGTAAGGGCGGTGAGGCTATGGAGCCTATGAAGTTAATTGACCTTTTCGAAAAGAAGGGTATATTGGTTTATCGCAAGACTGATATGCAGGGGCGGCAGATGAATTACCGACCAATAGAAGAATTGAATAACGGTCTTGGAAATGAAGCCGTACAGTACTTTAATTTGATTCAGTCTTATGTTCAGATGATTCGCGACATAACTGGTCTTAATGAATTGACTGATGGATCAACACCTGATCCGAAGATGCTGACAACAGTTGCCCGTGCGGCTATGGAGGGTAGCAACAACAGTTTACACCATATATTAGAAGGCGATAGAATGTTGCTTGAAAAGTTGGCAAGTGCCACCGTACTTCGGATACAAGACGCAATTAAACATGGCCCTATTGAAGGATACATAAAAGCTCTTGGTAAGAACACTGTTGACTTTATCAAGGTATCAACAGATGTGAGCGCATCCGAGTATGGAATTCAAATAGAAAATAAGCCAACAGATGCAGAGCGCCAAAGGTTACAAGCTTACATACAGGCTTCACTCGGAGATGGAGTGAACGGTGTTTTAGATATGGAAGATGCAATCTTTATTGAGTCGGTAGACAACCTGAAGATGGCGCAAAAGGTTTTGGCTTATCGTATAAAGAAGAAGCGCAACCAGCGCATGCAAGAAGCCCAAGCGCAGCAAATAATGAACGCTCAGGTGCAACAACAAGCGGCACAAGTCGCAGAGCAAAGCAAGCAGCAAACCCTACAAACAGAGATGATGCTAAAGGCACAGATTGTAGAGCTTGAAAAGAAATACGACTTGGCAATTCTGGATAAAAAATATCAATACGAAATAGAATTAGAAAAATTAAGAAGTGGCTCGAAGGTTGATGTGGCAAAAGTTTACAATGACAGAGAACCAAACAGCGCCCCAATCAACCTGGGTAATCCAATGTTGCCAGAATCACTGGACATGCAAAACCAAATGATGCAACAGATGATGCAACAACAAAACCCTATGCCATCAAATTAATGTTGTAAAATCAGTAATTTTGTAACAAAATCAATCAACCATGGATTTAAGATTAGCAAATGAGCAAGATCTCAATGCATCAGAGCCAACAACCGAACCAAAAGAAAACGAACAGGAATCAGCGGTAGTCGAGTCGAACTCCACTGAGACTGTTGAAAAGGCTGAACCAGAAAGTAGCGAAAGCGATTCTGTTAAGTCACTAACTAAAGAAAGTTCTTTTGATATAAATTCAACGATAAAGGAGAAGTCAGGGTATAACTCCTTGGACGATCTTTTGGGTGAGTTAGGAAAACTGCGAGAGGCAGCCACTCAGCCACAAAGTAGTTATAAGGATGACTTTATCAGAAAAGCTGTAGATTACTACAACCAAACTGGTGATCTGACTCCATACCTTGAGGCAAAGTTGGTGGATTATAATAAGCTAGGCGATGAGGAGATCTTAAAGCGTGGCTTGCGTGAACAGTACCCAACTATATCCGATAGGGCATTATCTCTTCTTTATCAAGAGCAGGTTATTGACAGGTTCAAGCTTGATCCTGATCGTTTCGATGAACTGCAAGTGGAGGTCGGCAAAGAGCTGTTGGCAGCTGAGGCAGCCAGGCTTCGATCCCAGTACATCGACAAACAAAATCAGTTTAAAGCGCCAGAACCTACAGTAGCGGCCAATCAGACTCAGCAAACACAGGCTGACCTGGATCAATGGTTGAACACCGTAAAGGCTGACACTGCAACAAGTAAGTTACTGATGGATAAAAATATAGGCATCAGTTACAACAACGAGCAGTTTAGCTATGAGGTAGAAAACCCGCAAGCGTTGGTTGACATGACGGTTGATAACACAAAGTTCTTCACCACCTTCCTTAGAGAGGACGGCACGGTAGATCTTCAAAAGTGGTATCGCGTTTTGAACTACGCATCTGATCCAGAAACCTTTGAAAGGAGTCTGATAGCACACGGTAAAACCCTTGGTGAAGAGGATGTTGTGACTAGGCGTAAAAACCCTAGCGCGCCTGACAAAGAGGGAGCGACAAGTGTGGTTGGAGGTTCAGAGAATTTTGAGATGGGCCTGTTAAAAGCTTTTGCTGAACAGGGCAGACACATTAATTAACAAAAAAAATTGAATAGAAAATGGCTATTGGATCTATTAAAAAAGAAGTAATCAGCTCGATCCCTTTCTTGGATCAGCGTGAAATCCTCAACAAGGTGTTGAATGTCACCAGTGAGGAAATGTCCTTCTTGGACATCATGGAACTATCTGGGCGCAGTGTTGCTACCAAGGTTCCAACATACCATCACTTTATAAACGATGAGCTTTATAAGCTTGGTGAGGTAAGTGCAGTATCGGGTACAGACGGGCAGGCAACTGCAACCATCACCCTTGCAGACGCTTCATCTGTTCGTGCAGGTGAATTGGTGTATTTTAAAGACGGAAAGGTTGGTCGCGTACAGAGTAAGAGCGGCAACGACATCTCCGTTAAAATGGTTGAGGCTGGTGTGACTTTTGACCTTAACACAACTGGTGGGGTAACTGTAGCTGCTAGTGATAAGCTTCCGTTTTTCTCAAACGCACAGGGCGAAGGTTCAGGTTCTCCTGATCCAATCAGATATGGTTTGACTAAGTACTTTAACCAAGTACAGATCTTCAAGGATAAGTTCTCTTTGAGCGGCATCCAGAAGGCTTCTGCTATCGAAGTTATGTACGAGGGTAAGCCTTATATTATGTACAAGGCGCAACACGAAGCTTTGATGAAGTTCCGTGGTGACATCAGCTTTGCAATGTTTATGAGCCGTATCTCTGGAACAAACTTTGAGGCTGCTTCTCCTTCATTGGTTGACGCTGATGGAAATCCAGTTCAGACTACTAAAGGTCTTGATCAGTATGTAACAGAGTTGGGCGTTGTTAAAAACATCTCTGGAGCATCTCTTGCTCTTGCTGACATCAAGGCTCTTACTAAAGAGTTGAACTTGAGACGCGCACCTGAAAATTATCTAGTATTTGTTGGAACCAACAAAAACATAGAGTGGGATGATCTGTTTAACCAACTTGGTAACACTACCACCCTTTCTAATGCTGCTCGTTTTGAAATCGGTAAGAACATCGAGCTTGGTATCGACAGCGTGAAGATTTACGGTCGTACTTATCACAAGAAGTATTTGCCATTGTTGGATCATAAGAATGTAACCAATTTCAGCTCAAGCTTTAAGTCTTTTGCTGATGCCGCTTACTTCGTACCCAACGATAAGGTAAAGACTCACGGTAGTGGCGAAACAGTAGATCGTCTGCGTGTACGCTACCTCGCTGGTGACGGAACAGATCTTCGTTACAACGAGACAATGCTTGGTAAGTTTGCTCCTACTCCAACCTCTGACAAGAGTGTTTTGGAGGTACACTACGAGTCCGTACAAGGTCTTGAAGTGTTGGGTGCTAACCACTTCGCAAAGGTTATCTAACAAGTTAACACTTACAAAAAGGGGTGGGCTAACCACCCGCCCCTTTCTTTAATCAATCAAACAAAAACCAAAGTATATGCGAACAACTAAAAGTTACAACAACCTTAACGAAAAAAGTGTCCCAAAACTGGGACGCGGAGAAGTGGCTGTATTTAGAATATGTTCTATAAAGCCAGATCCCGTTAACGAAGGAAGAATGATGATACCTACTGCCGTAAGCGTACCATCAACAGACACAGTCTATGACCCGCAGAAGAAAGAGTATGTGGACATAGCTTGTATCGATTCAATCGGATCAGACGGTAAGCCAAACTTTGTGGACATATGGTTTCGCAGAGAGGCCGCTGGAACGATTGTTTGTAACGGCAACAACAGATTAGATACAGAGTTATTCTCTTATTTGATGCTGTCTAATTATAGAAAAAACAATGAGAATCGAAACGGTGATCAAGAAGCCATTTACGAACTTATAGATACTAAGGCACAGGCTGCTAAGAAGCGTGAAGATAGAAGCAAGAGATTGGAGGCTTTACAGTTTGCTGCTAACATGACGGGCGAAGAGGTTGTTGAAACAATTGCTTCAATGGGTTTGAACGAGAATCAGGACATCCAGGTTCTACGCGACAGGCTAGAAGCTTTTGCAGAGGAAGATTCGGAATCGTTCTTGAAGATTGCATCAAACAAGAACAAGGCGATGAAAGCGAATGTGAAGAAAGCTCTAGACCAAGGAGTGTTGGTGTTTGATCGCCCTCAGAATGCCTTTAAGTGGGCAGTTAATGAGGAGATCATTACAGCTGTACCACGGTCAACGGGGACTGGACACCTAGACGGTTTCGTTGGGTTCCTCCTCGGAAGTAAAAAAGGTGAAAAGGTATACGATGAAATAGTTAAACTATTGAAGTAACCTTGGGGGTAAGCAACAATGAAAGGTTGGTTGTTTGGTTGATAGATCGGCCCCGTGGTTTGTCCTGGGGCCATTTTTATTAAAAAAAAACAATTTAATAGATGGCAATAGATTATCGGATAAAATTTGACCTTACAGGGGCAGCCCCAAAGGTTATTCTCGAAGACATCACTAACTTTGGAACCACGAACCCTTCAACGGTCACTTACAAGCTTGACATTACATATCCTTCTGGATATGTTCAAACTCAATCTGGTAACCTAAGCGCTCAGGCTACGCTTAACATGCCCCTTGACCTTACAGCAAATAACCTCCCGCCTTCTGGGACTTACAAGTTTGACTATACATCTGGGTTTGGGGAAATAAGTTTTCTTGCTAAAACAGGGGACTTTACTTATGTCCGTCCTGTTGCAAATCTTGTTGAGATTTTTGACGAGTTTGTACCAGTGTTGAAGGCACAAGACCAAACCAATTACGGAGTACAAAACTTTGTTATAAACACACAGACAAGATCAATAGTTGCAAGTAGTTCTTTTTTAAACCAGACAGTAACAACCACTGGTACACTGCTAGACATAAAGTTTAATAACCAATACTACGACACTGCTCTTGTCATAACCCTTACGAACAATCTTACATATGTTGGCACATTAAGCACATGGATGTATGTCCAGGATGTGATTAGTCAGACCAAGAATGTAAGTCCAGATGTACCGCCAACAGCAACTGTATTGCTGGGATACATTAAGCAGCTAAAAGCTGACATGGATGCGCAAGAGGGTGTAAATCTTTCTGAATTCTCTAGGTTGAAGGATGTATATGTAATAGTTTTGGCAACTCTTGAGCACACGATTATAAGATATAGAAACGCTGACACCTCTGGATTAACCTCTTATGTAAAAAAGATATATGATCTTTTGGTCGATGCTGATTTTGCGCAAAACACAGACACCAATGCAGTAATATTACCGTATAATTTTGATATCTTTGCAGGAGTAGATTGGGCTGATATTTTAAATAAGCCCTTTCTATTTACGAACACTACCAATAATCAAATCCTACGCTACGACAGCAATGAGGAAAAGTTTGTGAATAAGGACTGGAACTTCGTCCACAATCAAGCAAATCCATCCTCAAGTTGGTCGGTCACCCACAACCTAAACAAGTTTCCATCTGTAACCATTGTGGATACTGCTGGAACTGAAGTAGAAGGAAGTGTAACCCATACTGGGCCGAATGGACTAACGATAACATTTTCGGCACCATTTAGTGGTAAGGCATATGTAAATTAAAAAAAAAACGCCATGGCAAAAAAATTTCTTGTAGATCTTGATTTAGGTAAAAATCAGCTACTTAATGTGCGGTTGCAGAATCTTGCTACTGCCCCATCTAGTCCAGTTACTGGACAGATTTACTATAACACTGGTGACAATGTTATATACTATTGGGATGGGACAGAGTGGAAAGATGTTACTGGTGATGTTCAGTCTGTAGGCGCTGGAGATGGACTAGGGTTTGATTCGGGATCTACTGGCAAAAACCCAATACTCAAAGTTAACACAGATGGCGCTAGTCTTGAAATCAGTGGCGATATAGTTCGTATTAAAGATCTTGGCGTAACGACTGCAAAGATCAACGATGCTGCTGTTACAACTGTTAAGATTGCAGACTCGAATGTTACAACCGCCAAAATTAATGATGGTGCCGTAACTACAGCAAAGATTGCCGATTCAAATGTAACTACTGCAAAGATTGCAGACGCTAATGTTACCACGGCTAAAATTGCGGACAGCAACATAACTACAATAAAGCTAGCGGATAATAATGTAACATTTGCAAAAATTCAGGACTTAGCGACCATGACGGTCATTGGCCGTGTAACCGCAGGAAGTGGTGATCCAGAATCTGTGACTGTTGTTACTGACTTAGCTAATGCTAGTAGCTCATCGCTTGCAACATCTTCCTCTATCAAGTCTTACATTGACGCTGTAGTCGGAGGTCTTGGCAACTTAGAGGGTGGCTGGAGTGCAGCGTCTGGGTCGTTCCCTGTAGGGTCTTCTCCAGTTTCTGGAACGAAGAAGGGTGACTACTGGTATGTTACTGCTGCTGGCACTGTTGATGGTGTTACATTCAACATAGGTGATGTTATTATTGCAAGTATAGATGGCGCTTCAACTACGCAATCTTCAAATTGGATTTTCTTAGAGTCAAATCGTGATCAGGCAACTACAACTATTCTTGGTGTTGTTCGCCTTGCAACGACAGCGGAAGCCCAAGCCCTCACAAACACTATAGCTGCTCTTACACCAGCAACGCTTGCTACTGTAACAGCTACCGAATCAAGGACGGGTTTAGCCGAGCTTGCTACGCAGACAGAAACTGATACAGGTACTGACGATTCACGAATTGTTACGCCATTGAAGTTGAAGACCTTGTTGGACAACAGGGTTGGTGGTTATGCCGCAAGTGTAGGGAATGGCTCTAACACATCGTTTGCATTGTCTCATGGTTTGAATACGAAAGATGTTATAGTAGAGGTTTACGAGAATAGCACTGGCGAATCGGTTATAACTGATGCGATTCGCGACACAGTTAATCAGATTACTGTGTCATTTGCTTCAGCTCCAACTTCTAACCAATATCGAGTAGTAATTAAAAAGTAATAACGGATGAAGGTCCTTAAAGATCTTGCAGTATCTGGTCAGATTACGGTCGGCCAGCTGCTGCAATCCTCAATAGATACAGATAAGTTTATTGTCTCAGATGGTGGTGTTGCTAAGTTTAGAACTGGATCACAACTACTGGGAGATATCGATGGTGTAGTCAACACAAGGACTATAACAATTAACGGTACGGCACAAGACCTTACTGCTAATAGATCTTGGACGGTTGGTGATGTCCGTACGGATAGCTCATATGCAAACCCTGCATGGATTACATCACTCGCATGGAGTAAGATTACTGGCGCTCCTGCTTTTCTCACTGCTGAAACAGATACCCTAGCTACAGTAACAGGAAGAGGTGCTACAACTTCTACTGCTGTTACATTTAGTGGTACTACCGATTTTCTTGGTGGTTCTTCAACCACACCAGCAATCAGAGTTAGATCTGGTGGTAACAACTGGTCTGAAGGTATTTCTATTCATCCATCGTCTAATAATAGTTATGCTTTATTGTTTTTTAGAACTTCATCAGATTTAGGAACTAATACTAATACATGGGCAATTGGTAATCTTGGTGAGAATGGAACTAATAATTTTGGTCTAATTAGAAATGGTTTATCTGGTAGTTCTGGAATTAGATCAGATTCTATTTTTGATGTTACACAAGCTGGTATACTTAGATTTGGATTTACCCCAACGGTTGGCTCCAATACCGTTTGGCATTCTGGTAACCTGACTAACTTAAACCAACTTAGCAACGGACCTGGATATATAACATCTTCTGCACTAAGTTCGTATCTACCACTATCTGGTGGTACACTTACTGGTGATCTTAGATTTAATCAAGGATCTGGTTATGGACGTATAGCATTTGCTGATAACTACCATGGAATGATTTTACGTGGTCACCCAAATAATGCTGCTGGGGATGTAACAGTAACAGATGTAACCTCTCTTATACAACATAGTGGTGACTTTAGATTTTATAGAACCGATGGTAGCATAAATGAACTTTATTTTCAAGTAAATGCAAGTGGACTAAACTGGAGAGGTAATACTGTATTACATGCAGGTAACTATAACTCTTACTCACCAACTCTTACAGGATCTGGTGCTAGTGGTACATGGGGTATAAATATTACAGGTAACGCTGATACAGTTGATGGATATCACGCATCGTCTTTCTTCATTAAATCAGGAAGTTGGCTTGGTGACCTTGCTGGTTACGGATACACTAGGGAAGCTGGGTTACACATGACTGGCGGCTCTGAGTTTGTCGTATTATCAAAAGGTGGTCAAGGATATACTCTTGTTGATGGTTCATACTTAGCATATGAGAGCGGAGGTTTTTATTCATCAAACAACTCTGCTGGCAATACGCTTCTCGGTTTTTATGCCGACACCACATCCTCAGTAAACTTTAACACAAGCACAGTTAAAGTAAATGGAAATGCTGTTATTCATTCAGGCAACATTGGATCTCAATCTGTAGCAAATGCTAGCACTGTCGCAGGATTATCTGTTCACTCTGGAAGAAATAATGAAGCAAATAAGATTGTCCGTACAGATAGTAATGGATATATTCAGGCAGGTTGGATAAATTCGGATAGTG
>Ga0194131_10001683_pt1 | contig 37574 bp, 29 predicted proteins | sample TA2KigO120mmetaG_FD_148631 | JGI IMG/M metagenome (GOLD analysis project Ga0194131, IMG submission 148631) | Freshwater microbial communities from Lake Tanganyika, Tanzania - TA2015053 Kigoma Offshore 120m | ecosystem: Environmental > Aquatic > Freshwater > Lake | place: Tanzania: Lake...
TCGCAGTCCTCGCCGGCGCTCACGGTGCCGCCGGAGCCGTCGTCGACGGTTCCGTTGCCGCAGCAGGGTGCGAACCCGGGATCGACCACGATGACCGGCGAAGGCGTGAGCAGGGCACCGGGCGAGACGCTCGGCGCGCCGAAGGGAACGCGCAGCGTCAAGCAGTCGTTGGTCGCGCACGGCGTCGCAGCGACTACGGCGCCGGAAAGGATCGACAGCTCGCCGCCGGAGAGCTGGACGTCGAAGGCCGAACCCGCGCCCTGGCCCTTTCCGTCGATCATCCCCGAGATCGTCACCTCGCAACCGGAGACGTCGATCGAGCCGCCGTCGCCGCCGCTCGCGCCCGCCGCGTTGAGCTTGCCGGCCATGGTGACGGCGCCCTTGGCGGCGACCTCGATCGAGCCTGCATCCCCCGCCGCGCCGTGGGCGTTCAGCTCGCCGAGTGCCGAGACGACGATGGCCCCGTTCGAATCGAGCGTGACCGCGCCGCCGGCGGAGTCCACGCTGTTCGCGCGAGCATCGAGAAGGCTGCTCACGGTGATGCCCGCCGCGCCGATGACGTCGATCGAGCCGCCGTCGGTGTCTCCGCCGGTGCCGCGCGCGTCGATCTTCGCCGTGACGACCACGGTTCCGCCGGCATCGATCGTGACGTCGGCGCCGACCCCGTCCGGGCCGGATCCCGTCCCGGAGACCGGAGCTCCGATGTCGATGTCGCCCGTCGCCTCGAGGTCGATCGCGCCGGCGTCGTTGCCCGAGCCGTCGTCCTGGCCGACGCCGTCGCACTTGAGGGCCTGGGTCGAGGTCGCGGTGATGTCGCCGGCGGTCGCGGCGATGTCGAGCCCGAAGGGACTCCCACCCGAGCAGTCGACTCCCTGCTCGATCGTGACGCTGGTCCCCTCGATGACGATCTTGGCGCCCGAGCAGTGATAGCCCGGCGTGGTCGACTTGACGGTCGTGGCACTGCCCGAGATCAGCACCGGCCCGCTCGTCGCCACGAGCGAGATGTTGCCGGCGTCGCCGCAGTTCTCCTCGCCGGACCCGCCTTCGGCGAGAACGGCACCCTCCTGAATGGAGATGCTCGCGGCCGTGACGTCGATCAAGCCGCCCCCGCCGTTGCCGCTGGTGAGGACCTGCGGCCCGCTCCCCTGCATCACGAAAGCGCCGCTCGCGACGACGGTGATGTCGCCGCCGGAGTCGTCGGGGTCGCCGGGGGAGCGGAGCTTGCCGCCGTTCAACGTCAGGTTTGCTGCCTGGACGGTGAACGAGCCCCCGATCTGGGAAGCGGTCCACGTGCCGTTGATCTGGACGTTGCGCGTGCCGAAGTCGAGAACGCAACCCGGCTCGACGTCGTGGGATCCCGTGATGATGCAGGTCGCCGGTGCCGGCGGGCAGGTGAAATCGCTCGCCTCGCACACGAGCAACGCGCGCGCCGGAGTCGCCGTGGCGAGGAGGACGAGAACGGCGAAGGTCGTAGGGAGTAGGCAAGAGAGCCGATCGAGAATCTGCTTTGCCATGGCGCACCTCGGCCCGTGGAGCGCGCGTTTCCTGGGTCATGCCCCGTAGTCGTACACGGATCTTACGCGCGACGACCACGGCCGGCAATCCGTGCGGGACATCGATCGGCAGGCACCGTTCCTACGGTTGGTTCGCGCTTTTCCTTGACGGGGGCGCTGCTCGCGGGATAGGGGCGCTCCGTACCAGCCTGGAGAGGGGTCGGACTCAACCTCCGGCAACGGCCATTCTGCAAATCGGCCGTTCATCGTGACTACGGTTGGTGGAGGCGGGGTGCTGCCCCCTCCGACGAGGCTAGGCGGCTTGCGCTTCCTTCGGCACGGGCTCCGCGCCCGAGGACGGCCGGTTGCCGCCCGTCATCGCCTTCCACGCCATCCGCAGGGTCACCTTGATCCCCTCGACGCCGAGGTACGGGAACGTCAGCGGAATCAGGATCAAGTACAGCAGCAGCGCCACGCGCTTCATCCGGTGGCGGATGATCCAGCGGATCGCCGGCTTCAGGAACTCCGGCGACTTCGCGTAGACCGGCGTGATCTTCGCCAGCGTCTCCGCGAGCTCCTTGTGCGGGTGCTTCAGGATCGACTCGTGGTGGTACCCCGAGATCCCCTGCCGCACCTTCTCCTCTCCCTCCGCATCGAGATAGCCGAGCTTCACCGACTGCTCGTACATCTTCGTCTTCGGGAAGGGATAGAACACGTACGCCGACGACTGCGTCGGCTTGATCTCGTCGATCATCTGCAGCGTCTTGAACATCTGCTCGGGCTGCTCGCCGGGATTCCCGTAGATGCACGACGCCTGCAGCCCGATCCCCGCCTCGAGGATCGTCTGCGCCGACTTCTTGATGAGGTCGTCCGTCATCGGACGCTCCATCATGTGCCGGCGGATCTCCTCCGAGCCCGAGTCCACGCCCATGAAGATCGTGTGGCAGTTCGCCGCCTTCATCGCCTGGACGAGCTTCGGCCGGATCGTCGTCGGATAGCCGAAGCAGTACCACGGAAGGTTGATCTCCTTCCGGTACGCCTCGCAGAACTCCTCGACCCACTTCGGATTCGTCGTGAAATTGTCGTCGTGCACCGAGACGTACTTCGGATCGTACTTCTCGAGGTTCTGCTTCAGCTCCGCCATCACGTTCGGGATCGAGCGCTTCCGCAGGAAGTCGCCCTGACCTTTGAAGATCTCCCGCTGGTAGTGGATGTTGCAGAACGTGCACTTGAACGGGCAGCCGCGGCCCGTGAAGACCTCGAGGTTGTCCTTGAAGCAGCCGTACTCGAACCAGAGCTGCTTCTCGGGGAACGGGAACTCGTCGAGCTCGTTCTGGAGCGGCCCCATCGCGTTGCGATGGATGATCCCGTCCTTCTTCACCCACATCGTCGGGATGTCCGAGTAGTCCTCGCCCCGGTCCATCCGGTTCGCGAGCTCGAGGAGGGCGATCTCGCCCTCGCCGATGCACGCCATGTCGAAGATCGGGTTCGACAGGATGTAGTCGGGAAGCGCCTGCGCGTGGTGCCCGCCCATCAGGATCGGGACGTCGGGCATCCGCTCCTTCAGCTTCTCGGCCATCTTCGTCGCGAAGGGGTAGAGGTTCGTCAAGCAACCCATCGCGATCAGGCCGGGCTTGAACCCGACGGCGCGCTCGAGGAGCTCCTCGTGGCGGTTCATCCACGCGAGGTGGGGGAACTTGACGAAGAGGTTGTCGTCGAGCCCCGGATCGAAGATCAGGTCGACGTCGTGCCCGTGCGCCCGCAGCATCGACATGCAGTAGCCCACGCCGAGGTTCTCGATGCCGCGATAGTAGAAGAGAACGCGCATAGACTCTGACGATCCTTCAGTGTGATCGGGCTGTCAAGAACCTTTGGCCGATCGGCCCGTGTCCACGCCGCCCGCGAGGCTCGCGGAAGCATCCGTCGTGCCTCGCTCCCACAGGCCGAGACGCATTTTCCAGGGCGTGACCATCGATCGCAGGATCTCCGCTTTGGAAATCTTGGAAACCCCGGCGCGGCGCTGCGTGAAAACGATCGGTACCTCGACGCCGCGGAGGCCCGCGCTCACCACGCGGTACTTCAGCTCGATCAGGAACGAGTACCCGCTGGTCCGGATGGCCGCAAGACCTGCGGACTCGAGGGCGCGGCGCGTCAGGCACTGGAACCCGCTCGTGCAGTCGCGGAACGGCATTCCGGTGACGAGCCGAGCATACTCGTTGGCGACCGCGCTCATGATGAGGCGCGAAAGCGCCCAGTTGACCACGCTGATGCCGTGGAGATAGCGTGAGCCGATGACGAGGTCGGACGTCTCCGCCGCGCGGATCAGATCCGGCAGATACTGCGGATCGTGCGACCAGTCGCCGTCCATCGAGACGACGGCGTCGTAGCCCTGCGCGAGCGCGCGCGTGAAGGCCTCGCGATACGCGGAGCCGAGGCCGAGCTTCCCGGCGCGATGGATGACGTGGAAGCGCGGGTTCCGGCGTGCGATCTCGTCCGCGAGCTCGCCCGTGCCGTCCGGCGAGTTGTCGTCGACGATCAGGTAGTCGAGCTGGTCCGACGTGGCGAGGACCGCCTCGACGAGCGCCTCGATGTTGTCGCGCTCGTTGTAGGTGGGAGTGACGACAAGCGTACGCATGAGGAGGAAAGGGACCGCTCAGCGTCGCATACCGCCTGCGATGTCGCCAGACGCGCTGCGGGTCGCGCGGCCGATCCAGTACGACCAGCGCGGCGCTCCGAGGACCCGGCCGACGGCCGATTCGGTGACGTCGAGGAGGCGCCGCGTGAGCGGAATGCGCCCGAGGCGCGGCAATCCGAAGATCGGGTGCAGGAGCGCTCGGTAGATCGGAAACGGCGCCGCCGTGGTGAAGTGCAGCCCGTCGAGCGGCAGCCCCGCGAGGAGCTCGCGGAGCCAGGTCTCGCTCGATCGCGAAGCGCCCCGCTCCGCGGGCACGAGCGCCATCTGCAAGCGGATCAGCGGATTGCGCGCATTCGGCTCCGCGAGCACGAACCGGCCGCCGGGCTGGAGCACGCGGCAAGCCTCCTCGAGCGTGCCGCGCGGCTCGGGAAGATGGTGCAGGACGTCGCGGATCAGCACCGTCGCGACCGAAGCCGTACGAAAGGGAAGGGCGCCGCCGTCCGCGCACACGAAGCGCGCCGCCGGGATCTCGCGCGCGGCGAAGCGGAGCTTCCCGAGCGAGCGATCCATCCCCGTCGGAGCGAGCGACCGGGGCGTCGCGTCCGGAGCCGTGACGTGGAAGAGGTTCCCGCCCTCGCCGCAGCCGATCTCGAGGAGCGGATCCGGAGTGCCGTCGACGAGGTCGTGCAGGAAGCGCGCCTCGCGCGCCGCGAAGCCCGCGCCGCGCGTCTGCGAAGCGAAGTGCGCGACGTCGGCGTGGGCGAAGTGCTCGTCCTGGCGTGCCAGGAACTCGTCGTGCGATTGCGGCTCCCCCATCCGTGCGAACGTCCCCGGCGCTCAAGCGAGGTAGAGCATCCTCTGGAGGATCCGCCAGCACGCGTCGAAGCCGACCCACGGTGGCAGGAAGAACGGGATCCACGCGATCGCGACGAAGCCGAAGGCCATCGCCTGGTTCGCGCGGTCGCGCACGAGCGCGGGCAATCGCTCGCGGACGAGAGCGCGTACCGGCTCGACGCCTTCCGCCTCGCTCCACCACCGCGCCGCCACCACCGCGCCTCCGTTCATCAAGCCCCACACGACGAAGCCGGACCACGCCGCCGGCGGATACGCCTCGAAGCCGAGCACCTTGAGCGCGCCCCAGACGTGCCAGAGGCCGCTCGCGAGGAACGTCGCGAGCACGTTCCGCACGGTATGGCGGCGGTTTCCTCCGAGCGGGATGTACACATAGTTGCGCAGCCAGACGCCGAACGAGATGTGCCAGCGCCGCCAGAACTCCGCGACCGAGCGCGCGCGCCACGGCGCGTCGAAGTTCTCCTGCACCTCGTAGCCGACGAGGCGTCCCAGGGCGACCGCGACGTCCGTCCAGCCGGAGAAGATGACGTAGAAGCTCGCGTAGAGCTCGACGGCCCAGAGCCAGAGCCGCACGTGGCCGACGCTCGTCCCGCCCGTCGCGAAGATCGTCTCGTTCGACTGTCCGAGATAGAAGGTCGCGAGCAGCACCTTCGTGGCTCCGAAGGCGAAGCGGAGTGCCATCCCGGGAAGGCGCGCGAGATACGCACGGAGCTCGTCCCACCCGTCGACCGCGGGCCCCTTGCGACGGTGCGCCGCGAGCTGCTCTGTCGTTTCGATCGGGCCGTTGACGAACGTCGGGAAGAAGAGCGTCGCGAGCAGGTACTCGCGGAGCGGCCGTCGCGGGATCCCGCGCGAGCGGCGGTCGACGAGGTAGGCGATGCACCGGAGCCACCAGACGTTCGTCGCGAAGGCCCAGAACTCGCGCATGTCCTCCGCGTTTCCGACGAGCGCCGTCTCGGGAAGGAGCGCGGGATACGCCGCGAGCGCGCCGATCAGCAGCCAGCCGAGCGCGGTGCCAGCGCGACCCGGCACGTGCTCGACGACGACGTAGAGAGCGAGCGCGTACGCGAGCGCCGCTGCCGCCATCCCGGGCGAGCCGAGGAGCGCCAAGCTCGCGATCGAGGCCGCGACGAGGACGCGGATCCGTCCGCGATCGCCGAGCGGGCTCGCGACGATGCCGAGGCACGCGAGGATCGCGCCGTAGAGCGCGAAGTGGATGAAGAGGCTGTGACGCGCCTCCCAGCAACCGATCGCGAGGTCCAGCGCTTCCCAGCGGACCCATTCCAAGGCTTCGCTCACAGACGATACCCGCGCACGACCGTCTCGGGCCAAAGCTTCGCTTGCGCGAGGAGATCCCAGAGCGCGTGGCTCGCGAGGAAATGCCCGTCGCGGCCCCAGCGGCCGAGCGGATCGATGCAGAGCTCGAGGGGACGCTTCGCGTCGCGGCGAAGACCGTCGAACGTGGCGCCGAGATCGGTGCACGGCACGTCGCCCGCGAGCGCGGCGCAGAGGTCCGGCTCGTACGCAACGGAAGGGCACGGTGGCGCGATCAGGACGGCGAAGCCCGCTCCGGCGCGCTGCGCGGTCTCGGCGAGCGACGCGATCTCGCGCTGCGTGCGCGCGTGGGCGGTCGCTCGTCCGCTCGCGTCCGCTTGGCCCCGACCCACGGCTCGCGTCGCGGGCGGGACGAAGGCGACCGGATGCCGGGGCATCACGCCCGGTCGTCCCGCGACCCACTGTGCGATCGCGGAGAGAGGGACGAGACCGCTCGCGGGCGCGATGTCGGCGTCGAGCGTGCGTATGCTTCCGCGCTGCGGCTCGGCATCGCGGCTCGGATCGAGCACGAGAACGACGACGTCGGGCTCGTAGCGAAGGCCTCGTCGCTCGAGCCAGCGGAGCGCCTCCGGAGGTCCGTAGCCCGGGACGAGGGCGTTCACGACGGAGAGGCGAGCGCCGCGCGTCTGGTCGGCGAGGTGCGCGAGCCGCACGGAAAGGCGATCGCGTCGCGCGACGCCGAGCCCGTCCGCGAGCTGCCCGCCGAGAAGGAGCACGCGCACGCTGCCGGGACGCTTCTCGAAAGGCCGGGGCTGATCCGCGAGCCCCTCGTGGTTGATCGTCACGGGTGCGCTCCACGCTCTTCCCCGACAGTCGGTCACGCGAAACGTCTGCCCCGGCGTGAACGTCCAGCCGACCTCCTCGTCCGACTCGAGGAAGACGCCCTGCGCGTCGCCGCACACGGGGACGCCTTCGAGTCGCGCCGCGACTTCGAGGAGCACAGTCGCGAGCACGAGACCGACGGCCGAGACCGCCCAGCGGGGCGCCCGGCGCCGCGGACCGACGAGGCCCGTCTCGCTCTCGGATTCGCGCACGCGCCGACACTAGGAACCCCGTCGCGGAGCCGCAAGGCGGTTGCGTCGCCTCGCGGCACTTTCTACAACGGCCGCGCGCCCGGGTCCGTCGCCGGCGCCGCGCCATGCGAAGCCGATCCCGTCGCTCGCTGCTGCTCGTCGCCGCCTTTCTGGCGATCGTCGCCGTGGGGGCAGGCCTCCGCTTCTGGGCGCTCGATTTCGGGCTTCCGCATCTGATGACGCGGCCGGACGAGGAGGTGATCCTCGTCGAGACGAAGGCGCCGGCAAGCGGAAACTTCGACTTCGGTTATGGCGTCTACCCGACGGCGTACGTCGTGCTGACGTGGCTGTGGGGCGCCGTCGGCCTGAATCTGCTGCAGCTCCTCGGCGCGGCCCCGCCGGGAAGCTACCTCCAGGTGATCGACGCTTCGCCGGCGGACGTGCTGCTTCTCGAGCGAAGCCTTTCGGGCGTCGCGGGCGTGCTCGCGGTCGTGCTCCTCGCGTACTTCGCCCGCCGCGAGCTCGGGACGTGTGCGGGCCTCCTCGCGGCCGCGTTCCTCGCGACGTGCTTCCTCCACGTGCGCGACAGCCACTCGGCGAAGCCCGACGTCCTGATGAGCCTCGGCGTCGTCGCGGCGCTCGGTTGCATGGCGCCGCTCGCGCGAGCCGCCGAGACGGGACGAGCGGTCGCGACCGGCGTCGTGATCGGGCTCGCGATGGGAACGAAGTACCCGGCGGTCCTCCTGTGCGTGCCGCTCTGGGTCGCCTGCTTCGCCGGCACGAAAGGCACGATCGTACAGCGGCTCGTGCCGCGCGCGGCGATCTTCGGGGGAATCGCCGCCGCCGTCACGTTCGTCGTGACGTCGCCGGACCTGCTTCTGAACCCCGCGACGCGGAGCAAGGTACTCGGCTTCGTGCCGCTCGTGTTCCCGCAGTGGTTCCCCGAGGTCGCGCCCGGCGGACCCGCGCCGGGAGCCGTCGACGTCGCACCGGTGGGCGAGGGCGACGGGTTCGCGTACTACGCGGGCTTCGCCCTGCGGTACGGGATCGGGCTTCCCGCTCTCGTGCTGCTGCCCTTCGCGACGCTCTGGGGCTTCTTCTCGGGAAACGGTCTTCCGCTCGTCGCGGCGGTCTTCGCCGTCGTGTCGTACGTCGTGCTGAGCGCTTCACCGGCTCTCCTCTCGCGCTACATGACGCCCGTGACGCCGGCGATCGCGATCCTGCTCGCGGGAGCGGTGGTCGCGGCTCTGCGGAGGTTCGTCCCGGAGCGGGGTCTCGCCGTGACACTCGCGGTCGCGGCGCTCGTCCTCGTCGCGGAGCCGCTCGCGCGCTCGGTCGCGCACGACCGCATCGCCTCGCGCGAGGACACGCGCGTTCTCGCCTCGCGCTGGCTCGAGGAGCACGTGCCGCCGGATGCGCGCGTCGCCGTCGCCGGCACGGTCTTCTGGGGCTGGGGCGAGCCCTGGATCCCGCCGCCGCGCGAGATGGTCCGGACGCGCCTCGACGCCGCGGAGATCGACGCCTCGGGGGCTTCGTTCCTCCTGACGCACGATCACGTCCTCTTCGCGTCCCGCGTGGATCCGGCGGCGCTCGCGGCGCTCTCGGGCCGTCTCGAGCTCCGCGCGGAGTTCGAGCCGTTCGTCGCAGCGCGCGACGAGGCGCGGTTCGACCTGCAGGACGCCTTCTACATCCCGATGGCGGGCTTCGGCGCCGTCGAGCGGCCCGGTCCGCAGGTCCGGATCTACGCCTGGAGGAAGCCCTGAGGCGACGGCGGCTTCAGTCCGCGTGTCGCAGCAGCATCGCGCGGTGCGCGGCGACACGTCGCGGATCGCGAAAGACGAAGATCAGCACCGCGCCCGCGACGAAGCCGCCGACGTGCGCCCAGAACGCGACGCCCCCGCCTTCGAACCGAAGCGTCGGGATGCCGCCGATCACCTGCAGGAAGAACCAGTAGAAGAGCATGAAGTACGCGGGCAGCACGATCCGGTCGATCCAGAAGCCGAGGACGATGAGCACGTGCACGCGCGTCTGCGGGTAGAGGAGGAGCATCCCGAGGTCGTCGCGCGGCTCGAAGCCGTCGCGGAGGTCGTGCGCGCGGAGCTCGGAGACGTGCTCACGGGCCGCGTCGGCAGCGGCAACCGCCCCGAGGGCGTCGCGGAGTGACGTCAAGTCGGCGGTGATGCGGCGCGCGCGGACGCCGGCGGGGCGATCTCGACCACCGCCGTCGCCGTCGCGAGGCCGAGCGGCGCCGGGCTGCCGTTCTGCACGAGCTCGACCTGGAGCGTCCACGCACCCTGTGCTCCGCCGGGCGGCATCACCATGGCCGCCGAGTCGACGACCTGACCCGGTGAGACGTCGCCGAGGAGCTGAGAGAACGGACCGGGAGGCGTCGTCTCTCCGGACGGCGAGAGCCAGCGATACCGGAGCCCCACGAGGCCGTCGGCACGCGCGCCCGCGCCGGGCCAGACGCAGTCGCTGCGGTTCGCGAAGCGCACGGGAATGCGCAGCGGCAACGGGATCGGGAGCGTGCGGGCCGGCGCCTCGATCGCGAGGATCTCGCCGCGTCGGCACGCCTCGGGAAGTGGCGCGGTCGAAGCGCCCTCGAGGCTCGTCTTCGCGGGTGGTGCGCCCGCGGCGATCACGTCGTACCAGGGACGGGTCGGTGCGACGTCGACGCGGAAGACCTCGCTCGTGCCGAACGTCGCGACCGGCGTGAGCCCCGCTGGAGCGGAGCCGCCCGGCCATCGCGCCGCTTCGCGCGGCGTGAGCGCATCGCGGTGCAGCACGAGCCAGCGCACGTGCGTCGCGTCGGCGAGCGCCGCGAGAGCGCGCGGATCGGGAAGCTCGCGGATCGCGGCGGCGAGAAGTCCCGCCGCAGGCGGCGGATACGCCGTGTACCCGTTTACGATCGCCCGCCCGTGCGCGGTGCTCGCGACCATGTAGCGCCCGTTCCGGACGTTGCCGATGACGTCGCCTTCGGGCACCGCGGCGGCCGGGATCTCGAGAACCGGCCCGTCTTCCGGCTGCGAAGCGAGCCACGCGTACACCGCGGGCAGTGCTTCGCCGAGGTTCGCCGCCATGACGGGGCTCGGCTGCGGCGCCGCCGCGAAGACGCACGCGGTGACGAGGCCGGTCGCAACGAGACCGCGCAGCGGAGCGGACGTGGCGCTCGTCCAGCGCGCGACGGCGAGCCCCGCGAGCGGTGCGAGCATCGCAGCGACGATCAGCGAGAAGCGAAGTGGGCTCCGGATCGACGAGAAGCCGGGAACGACGGCGTGCAGCAGCTCGTACGGAAGCGGAACGTCGAGCCCGAACGGCAGCGCGAGGCGCGGGCCCGCGGAGAGGACGAGCGCCGTCGCTGCGACCGCCCAGAGCGCCGGAGCGGGACTCGGAGGAGGAGCGGGCTCGTGCACGACGCGGTCGGTCGGTCCGCTTCGTCGTGCGACGAGCCGGCCCACGCACTCGACCGCGACGATCGCGAGCGTCACCCAGCCCGCGCGGAACGCGAAGCCGGTCGACACGTACTGCCACGGCGCCCAGGAGAAATTTCGGATCCAGCTCGCGTCCCACGCCGGAATCATTCCGCTCTCGCGGGCGCGCAGGTACGCGAGAGCGAGCGGAATCAGCACGACGGCGCCGCCGGCGAGCGCGCCGGCGATCCCGAAGAGCGTGCGCACGCGGTTGCCGCCCGTCTGCCACACGCGGACGAGCGCGTAGACGGGCGTCACGACGAAGGTGAAGAAGCCGATGTAGACGCATGCGAGTGCCTGCAGCGCGACCGAAGCGGCGATCCCGACGAGCCAGCGCTTCCTTCCGCGCTCGAGCCAGAGGTCGATGCAGAGGAGTGCGAGCGGCAGGTATTGGATGCCGAGGTACTGCGGCTGCGGGATCGTCTGCACGCGAAACGGTGTGAACGAGTAGGCGGCCCCCGCGACGAGCGCCGCGGCGAAGCTCCCGGTGTGGTGGCGCACGTACACGAACATCGCGAGCGCCGAGAGGGCGAAGCTCTCGAGCACGTAGCCCTTCAGCATCACGAGCGCGTTCCCCGTCAGCGCGAGAAGCGGCGCCGTGACGGGGAGGTGCGCGAGCATGTTCTCCGAGCCGAGGAGCGTGTCCGGCGCGGGGTGGAAGATGTTTCCGTCGAGGAGCGTGCCCGGGGCGGCGAGCGCCGCGTGTGCGATCCAGCCGAGAATCCACACGTTGAGATAGAGATCGGCGTCTGCCATCGCGCCGATCGGCCCGGGCGAGTGCGGAAAGAGATCGGGCGCCAGGAACCACGGTCGCAGGACCCACGGCGTCGCGACGAGATAGACGACGAGCGCCGCGGCCGCCGCCGCCCAGGCCTTCGCGCTCATTGCACGTAGCCGAGCGAGCGCAGCTTCTCGCGCACGGCGGGGTCGTCGATCTTGGGGATCGGCGCGAAGCCTTCGCCGGCGAAGCGCCACAGGCAGACGCGGACGCCGGCCTCGGGAGCGGGGCACTCCGGCGCGGTCTCCGCTTCGAGCGAGCGGTTCCGGAGATCGACGTAGTCCGTCCGCGGCGCGCGACCCTCGGGGCCGAGGCGGACGGCCGAGCGCTCGACGGGCGCTCCGTCGACCTCGAGTGTGAGCTTGACGAGGTCCTTCGCGCCGAGGTTGTGCGGATCGCCGAGCCGGTCGAAGCGGAAGCCGGATCCGGACGCGCCGACCCGCGCCTGCGCTTCGAGCTTCATCCCCTCCTTCGCGACGGCGAGGCGCGGCGGCGTACCTTCCATCCGGCGGTCGAGAGTGAGGAAGGTGCCGCTCTTCGGATGGCCTTCGAGGTCGAGCCGGACGTCGACCTCTTCCGCAGCGGGACCGACGATCCGGACCTGGTATCCGCGCTCGCGAAGGATCTCGCGCGCGTCGTCGAGCTCGCGCCCGAGCACCGCCACGTCGCCCGTGCCGGCCGCGCCGGTCGGAAGGTCGCGCTTCTCGCCGGGATCGGCCGCGACGTCGTAGAGCTCGAGCCGTCCGCTGTCGAGGCTCTCGATCAGCTTCTTGCGCGCGGTGCGGATCGCGTAGCGCGTCGGGAACTGCGCCTGCGTCGCGGTCGCGAAGAGCGGCGGCGGGTCCGCCTCCGGCGACGCGATCGCCGTCGAGAGAGGCTCACCCGTGAAGCCCTCGGGGCGCGGCAGGGCGAGCCACTCGAGGATCGACGGCGCGATGTCGATCGAGCGCACGGGGCGCTCGACCACGGTCCCCGCCTTCGCACCGCCGGGAAGCCGAACGAGGAGCGGCACGTGCAGCAGCTCGTCGTAGAGGCTCTGGCCGTGGAAGAAGCGGCCGTGCTCCCAGAACTCCTCGCCATGGTCCGCGGAGACGACGACGAGCGTGTCGTCGAGCCGGCCGCTCTTCGCGAGCGCGTCGAGGAGCCGCCCGATCTCCCCGTCGACGTAGCGGATCGAGGCGTCGTAGAGATCGACGATCCGCCGGCGGTCGGCCTCGTCGTACTTCCCGGCGTCCGCTCCGTCGGCGTCGTTGAACGTCGCGCCGATCGGGCCGTCGTACGCGGGATCGACGAACTGCCGGACGAATTCCTCCGGCGGCCGATACGGTGTGTGCGCGTCGAGGTAGTGCAGGTAGAGCGCGAAGCGCTCGCCGGGATGCGCCTCGAGCCACTCGATCGCGAGGTTCGTGATCGCCTTCGCGTCGAGCTCGCCCGAGACCATGCGATCGAACGGACCCGGCGGATCGGCGTGGCCGCCCTGGCTCAGCCAGAGCGGGATCCACGCGTTGTTGACGAAGGCCGCGCTCGGGATCCCCGCGCGCGCGATGGGATGCGTCAGCGTCTCGTGGTCGCGCGTCGGGAAGACGCGCGACGTGAAGATCTGCGGGATCGAGGGGAGCGTCATCGGCGCGTTCGAGTAGGCGTGCGCGAACCGCACGCCCTCGGCCGCGAGCGCGTCGAGCCGCGGCGTCGTCGGGCGCGGGTAGCCGTAGACGCCGAGGTGGTCCGCCCGAAGGCAGTCGACGGTGATGAAGAGGACGCTCGGCTCGTCCCCGTCCGGCGGCGCCAGGATCCGCGGCGTCGACCAGTAGATCGTCGACGCCTTCGCCTTCTCGGCGTCGCCGAGGTTCTGGACGGCGAAGGTCAAGGTGCCGCGCTTGCCGCCGAGCGGCGTCAAGTCGATGCGATCGTCGAACCAGCGGCGATCCGTCTCGTTCCGGCGCGCGTCGACGGAGCGCTCGAGGAGAACGTGCTCCTCGCCGGCGTGCTCGCGGAAGACGACGCGGAAGCGCGCCGGCTCGGCGAGGTCCGGCGTCTCGACCATGAACGGCGCCGCGGAAAGCGTGTAGCCGAGCGTCAGGCGCGCACCCTCGGGGATCTCGATTGGATAGGTCACCGCGCCGGGCAGCGGCATCTGGACGGACGTGCGCGTCTGCTTGTGCGCGCCGCGGAGCGCCGCGAGCACGCCGGCGGGGCGCGCTTCGTCCGCGGCGACGCGCTCGACGAGATCGAAGGCGACGCGCGAAGCGGGCTTCGCAGAAGCGGGCTTCGCAGAAGAAGGCGAGGGTGCCGCCTCCGGCGCAGGCTCGGGCGTCGGCGTCGGCGTCGGCGTGGACGCGGCCGCGGCCGCGGAGCCGGCACCGGCGACGAGGCAGGAGGCGAGGAGCGCGATCCGTGCAAGGGCGGCGGAGCGCCGGTGCATTCGAGCCACTCTACCGGCTCTCCTTCGAGGGGAAAAGCGCGCCCGCGTCAGCGCGCCGGGCGCGCTTCCTTGGCGCCCCCGGCGAAGCTCGCCGGATCCGGCGTCGCGAGCGCGGTCGCGAGGAGCTTCCGCGGCTCGTCCGCGGGTGAGACGAGGATGCCGAAGCGTCCGGCGCGCGCCGGCACCGGCACCGTGACGCGCACGAGCCGCGGATCGTCCGTGACCTCGACGGCACTGCCGTCGATCGTCGACTCCGACACGAGCTCGAGCCCGGGGGTCACCCAGCGCACGAGGAGGCGGCCTGCCGAGCGCACCTGGTCGGCGCTCTGCACGCTCGGGGCGAGCACCATGTCGACGACGTCCTCCGGCACCGAGAGCTTCGCCATGCCGCGCGGCAGGATCTCCCGGAAGACGAAGTCGCGATTCAAGCGGTTGATCTCGACGGCCGGCGAGGTGACGTCGCGCAGATGCGGAACGACGACCGTGCGTGCCGCGATCGGCCGGTCGGGCTCCTCGGCGCGCGCGAGCGTGACGCGGTACGTGCCGGGCGGAGGCGTCTCGACGTCGAAGCGGAGCGGCATCGAGTCGCCCGGGCCGAGCGCGACCGGGAGCAGCGCCTCGACCTGCTTCTCCTGGACGACGCGGCCGCCGTCGCCGAGCCACCGGAGGACGAGCGGCGCCGGGCCGAGCTCGCCCGTCAAGCGGAACGTCTCGGACGTCGGATTCCCGACGGGAAGGACGACGGGCGACTTCGGCGGCAGGGCCTGCCCGGGCTCGTTCGCCACGGGCCCGAGAGAGGCGAGGTCGGTGCGGACGGGCACGTCGCTCGTCACGCGATAGGCGCGTACGGAGCTCGTCTCGCCGAGCGGCTGCAAGCGACCACCCGCCGCTTCCGTCGCTTTCATGTCGGCGTGAAAGCGGCGCAGGTGATCGGGGTGGATCCGCCGCTCGTGCACGAGGAGCGTCTCGAAGCCGAGCGCCGCGAGCGCGTCGGTCGCCGCCGGAGCGGGCAGCCGGCCGATCAGCTCCATCACCTGATCGTTCACCGGTGACTGGAAGGAGTTGTAGCAGCCGGCCTGCGGCCGCGGGTCGTAGCTCGCGAGAAGGAGGTGCTCCGCGACGTCGAGCCGCTTCTCGCTCCCGTCCTGCAGCCGGAGCGGATAGTCGATCGTCGGGCCGCGGCCGGTCGCGCGCAGGAGCGCGATGCTGCTCTCGGGTGGGCGCGCCTCGAAGGCGTTCAGGCGAAGCGTCCTTCCGAAGTTGGCGTGCGCGAGCGGCGTGTAGAAGCGGACACCGATGAGAACGACCGTGAGCACGAAGACGAGCGCCACCTGCGCGCGCTCGCGAAGCCGCAGCGTCGAGATCAGCGCGAGCGTTCCGTACGCGGCGAGGAACGACGTCACGATCCCGAGGCCGATCGCCACGGAGGCGAGCGCCCGCACCGCCTTCAAGCCCGGGACGACGTCCCGCAGCATCATGAAGGGCGAGATCAGCGTGATCCCGAGCCCCGGCACGCGCGTCGGCTGGATCGTGCACCAGACGATCAGGAGACCGCCGGCGATCATCGCCCAGCGCGGATCCTCACCCTCGACGCGGCGCGGGCCGCGCAGGCGGTCCGCGATCGCGAGCAGCACGAGGATCGCGATCTCCCAGCCGGGGAAGTGCAGCTCGCCGGGCGCGTACTGTTTGACGTTCAGGAGGAACGACAGGCGCCCCGCGAGGAGCCGCCACTGCGCGGCCGTCTCGAGGTACGGACCGAGCACGAGCCACGCCGTCAACGCGACGAGGCCGAGCGCCACGGCGAGCTTCGGCAGGACGCGCGGCAGGTTCTCGCGATGCCGGAAGAGGAGGTACAGCCCGTACACTCCTCCCACGAGACACGTCGAGATCAGCGGATAGAGGCTCTCCGCGACCTCGAGGCTCAGGAAGAGCGCGAACCCGAGAGCCCAGCTCCAGCGGGCGGTGACGAACAGGCGGTGCAGGCAGAGGAGCACCGCCGGCGCCCACAGGTCGCCGTGGACGTAGGGATGCGAGGGGTCGACGATGCGTCCCGGCACGAGCGCGAAGGCGAGCCCGGCGACGAACGCGGCGGGCACGCTCCGCGTGAAGTTCCGCGCGAGGAAGAACATCGTGATCGCGGGAATCCAGATGGTCAGGACGAGCGCCGCGTTGAAGCTCGCGATCGGATCGCCCGTCAGCGCGTAGGGCACCGCCGCCAGGAGCCCGACGCCGAACATGTGCTCGCCGAGCGTGTGCGCGCGCGGCATCGGATAGCACTGTCCCTCGTCGTCGAAGAGCGCCCATGGCCGGTTCACGAGGAGGTGCGCGTTCCGGGTCACGGTCGCGACGACCATCTGCTCGTCCCAGTGGTCGATCGAGGCGAGCTGCGCGTTCGGGAGCGAGCTCTTGTCGAGGAGCGCCGGGTAGGGAAGGAGCGTCGCCGGCGCCGGCAGGACGACGCGGAAGGTGACGAGCGCGACCACGAGGTACGCGGCGATCGCGAGGCCCGCGCAGAGCCGCGACCGCTGCACCGACGGCGCGGTCACTCCTTCTCCAAGACCATGAGCTGCGAGATGCCGATGACCGGCATGCGGTAGGGAAGGCGCACGAAGGCGCGCGCGACGGGCAGCGGCGTCACGTTCGGGAACAGGAGCCCGCAGCGCTCGTGCAATCGAATGCGCGCGCCGCTCGGGCGCACGAGACGGCGCAGGTGGCCGGGCGTGAAGCGGAGCGACTCGCGCTCCTCCGGGCGCGTCAGGCCGAGGACGATGTGTCCCGGATGGATGCGATTCGGCTCGAAGATGATGACGCGCTCGCGCGCGACGCGCACCATCTCGGCGACGGCCGCCTTCGGGTCGGGGAGGTGGTGCAAGAGCTCCCAGCACGTGACGGCGTCGAAGCTCCCGTCCGGAAACGGCAGGCGATCGGCGGAGCAGCGCACGCGGTTCGGAGCGGGGTTCTGGCGGAGCATGCCGCCCGCGTAGTCGCAGGCGACCACGCGCACGTTGCGCGGGTAGTAGCCGCTCGAGAAGCCGCTTCCGGCGCCGACGTCGAGCAGTGTTCGCACGCCGTCCAGCGCGCCGCGCTCCTGCAGATGCTCGACGCGCTGCTGCGCGAAGAGGGCGACCACGGGGTGGTCGTTCGAGCGATAGATGCCGCCCTCTTCCCAGAAGCCCTTCTGCTCCTCGCTCATCCGGCGGCGTCACCCTTGGCGCGCTCGCCTTCCGCGAGCTGCTCGCGCAGGAGAGCGACCTCTTGCGCGAGAAGACGGACCTGGGCGCTCATCCCGGAGAGCCGGACCGCGTAGTTCAGGGAGACGATCAGGAGGAAGACGAGGCCGAAGAAGAAGAGCGTCGAGCTCGGCGTCCAGGCGCCGACCGCCCACGTCAGGAAGCGGACGGAGTCGAACCAGACGCTCGCGATCATCATCCCGACCGCGACCGCGGTCCAGATCGGCGTGAACTCCTCCCGGAGCCGGCCGCGGTGCACGAGGGTCAGGACGGCGACGAGAAACGCGCCGCAGAGCAGCAAGGAGAGGATTCTCGTGGACGCCGACTCGGGCTGCAGGATCGCGAGACGCCGCAGCGTATCGAGGTCGATCGAGGTCGTGTCCATGGCTCCTCCTCCGTCGGCGCTCAGTCGGCCGCCGAAGGCGACGGCTTCGTCCGCCAGCTCCGGAACGTCGAGAGCAACATCTTGTACGGGTAGTAGATCGTTTTCAGCCCCGCGTGCATCGTCTTCCGCTCGGGCGGGCTCGGCGCCATGTGCACCGGAACCTCGCGGATGCGGAATCCCTGGCGGTGCAGCAGGAGGAGCACGTCGATGTCGGGGAAGTCGGACGGATAGAAGTCCGAGCAGCAGAAGCGGAAGACCGGACGCGAGAGCGCCTGCAAACCGGACGTCGGATCGGCGATGTGCGGCCCGCCGAAGAAGACGAGCACGCGCTGGAAGAAGACTCTCGCAGCGGAGCGCGCCGAGCCCATCTGGTAGCCGGACTCCTCGAGGAAGCGCGAGCCGATCACGAGGTCCGCTTCGCCGCTCCGGATCGGTGCTAGCAGGCGCGGGACGTACGCGGGATCGTGCTGCCCGTCCGCGTCCATCTGCACGACTTCCGCGTAGCCTTCGCGCACCGCGTACTTGTACCCGGTCTGGAGCGCCGCTCCGTAGCCGAGGTTGAAGGGGTGTGAGATGACGTGGGCTCCGCTCTCGCGCGCGAGGGCGGCGGTCGCGTCGCGCGATCCGTCGTCGATCACGAGGACGTCGACGTCGATGCCGGTCGCGCGCACGCCGGCGATCACCTTCGCGATCGAGCGCTCCTCGTTCAGCGCCGGAATGACGAGAACGCTCCGGCTTCGTGTTGCGGAATGGGGGGTCATGAAGTGCTCGCAGAGGATAGCGAAGGCGGGCGGGGCCGACATCCGGCCCATCGGCGAATGCTCGCACGGCCGGTCGGCGCTTTGCAACGCCGTGCGACGGTGGGTAGCACTTGCGACGGTGTGGAGCGCGCGCCGCTTGGCCCTCGTCGCGTGGAGTGCGGCGGCAGCCCTGGCCGGAGCGCCCGCCTTCGCGGCACCGCCGCTCGAGTCGTCGCCTGCGGCCGTCGCGTACCGGGTAGAGCAAGTGACCGGGAGAGCGCGCGATCTCGCCGGCGTCCTGCAAATCGGAGCCGAGCGCCTCGACGCTCTCGACGTCTGCGACGGAGCGAGCCGGGCGCTCGCCGCGTGCGACGCTGCCTTCGCGCGTGCTTGCGCGGGAGCGATCGCCGGACTCTATGGCGCGCTCGAGAACGGCGACGAAGCACGCGATCCGTACGCGCGTGCCGTCGCCTGGACTCTCGCCGCCGAATCGGCGGACGGGGCGCTCCGACTCTCCTCGGCGGCGCAGGCCTTCGAAGCAGGCGAGTGCAGCCGCATCGCACTCGCTCCGGGCATCGCGACGCAGACGCTCGTCCTGAGTGATCGGCGGACGCTGCGACTTCGCCCCGTCGTGCCGCTCCGTGCGGGACGCCGCTACGCGCTCGTCGTCGAGGGGCTCGCGCCGGAGGAGATGGCGTCGGTGCGCGACTCGGTCGTGCCGCGGCCGAGCGACGGACGGATCGAGGTGCCCTCGGAGAGCTATGCGGGTCCGCTCGCGAGCGCGCTCGGGGAAGACGCGGGCGAGATCGACGTCGCGGCGTCGGTCGCTCTCGCGCGCCGTCTCGAGAGCGGCATCGCGCAGATGCCCGCGATCGCCGCGACGCCCGGCGTGCAGATCCGCCTGCCGAAGTCCCTTCGCGCCGAGGACCTCGCGCGGCTCCGTGCGCGCTTCGTTCCGGCGAAGGCGGCAGCGGAAGAGAAGGGCGCGACGGTCGTCGTGCTGTCCGTCCTCGACGGACGAGCCGGCTTGCGCGAGTACCGGAAGCGTCTCTCCTCCCTCGCGTGCAACGATCGCCCCGCGCAGGCGCTCGATCGCGAGGATGTGCTCGGAGCCTACGGGGGCGGCGTCGCGCTGATCGCGCGCGGCACGTACGTCTCGCTCGACGTGCGCGGCGAGAAGGGGAGCGCGCCGCCGCTCGGCGTCACCGCGGAAGCGGCCCCGGGCGTCGAGCTCCCGTATCTCCTTGCTCTACCGGAAGGGTTCGGTCCCGAGACGCCGCTCGTCCTCGGCGTCGACGGACACACGGGGAAGGCCGTGCGCGTGCTCCGCCGCCACGCTGCGGATCTCGCGCGCCGCGGGCTCGGTCTCCTCGCGATCGACATGCCGGAGCACGGCGAGCGCGGCGACGATCCGAAGGGCTTCCTCGACGTCATGGATCCGATCGGCGTCGCGCGGAACCTCCGGCAGTCCTCCGTCGACGTGATGGCCGCGGTGCGCACGGCGCTGCACTGCGGGCTCGTCCTCCCGGACGGCGCGAAGCTGCGTCCGCGCGAGCTCCTCTACCTCGGCTACTCGATGGGGGCGATGATCGGCATCCTGACGCGCGCGGTCGAGCCCGACCTCGGCACGATGGCGTTGTTCGCGCCGGCCGGCGACGTGCCCGGCTGGTTGATGCTGCAGGTCACGCCGGGCTTGCACGCGGTGTACGTGAGCTGCCTCGGCGGGCCGGAGCACGGGAAGAGCTGCTTCCCCGACGGCCAGTGCGAGCCGCCCGGACGCTGCGGCGTCGATCCGTATCTCGCGCAGCTCTCGACGCTCCTCGAGCAGCCGTACGGCCTCGCGGCGGGCGGCGCCGATCCGCTCGAATTCGCGCGCTCGCGCACCGGCGAGGCGAGCGACGCGCGACTCCTCCTCCTGACGGGAGCGCAGGACGCGGTCCTGTATGACGTGCTGCAGAGCCGCCTCGGCGACGCGTTCGGCATGCATCCGGCGGCGGACGGCACCTTCCGTGGGCCGCGATCGATTCGCCTCCACTGGCCGAACCTCGGACACGAGCTCGTCGATCGCGAGGAAGTGCGCGCCGCCGCATACGAATTTCTGCTCTCGCGCGGGCGCCGCACTGCGCCGATTGTGGACAACCCCCAGGCGGGCGGCTAGGTCCCCCATTTCCGATGCGGCGCAGCTTCTACCTCGAGACCTTTCTCATTTCGCTCGCAGTGATCCTGCTCGAGGTGAGCTACACGCGGGTCTTCTCGTACAAGCTCGTCTATTACTTCACATACCTGATCATCGGGATCTCGCTGCTCGGCCTGGGCTCGGGCGGCGTCATCTTCGCGCTCTTCGAGCGGCTGCGAAGGATCGCGGCGGAGCGACTCGTCCTCGGCTGCGCAATCGTCGCCGCGGCGTTCGTCGTGCTGAGCTATTTCTTCGTCGCGTGGACGCCGCTCAACCTCTTCCGCATGGTCACGACGCTGTCGCAGGGGCAGGTCGCGACGCCGCTCTGGGAGGCGACGAAGCTCGCCGTCGTGCTCGTCACGCTCTTCGTTCCGTTTCTCTCCGCAGGCGTCGCGCTCGCGACGATCTTCGCGACGCGCACCGAGCTCATCGGACGTCTCTACTTCGTGGACTTGATGGGCGCGGCTCTCGGCGCCGCGATCGTGATCCCGTCGATCACGTGGATCTCGCCGCCTGGAACGGTCTTCCTTTCCGGGCTCGCGTTCGCGGTCGGCGCGCTCGCTCTCGCGCGTGCGGAGGGAGGCATCTGGGCGAAGCTGCCGCTCGCGCTCGGCGCGGTGCTGCTCGTCGGCGTGCTCTTCCCGGGCGTTTTGCCGGATCCGATTCGCGATCGCGTCAAGGGCGGCAAGCAGACGGGAGCCGAATTCTCGCGCTGGAGCCCGGTGTTCCGCGTCGACGTCGTGCCGGTCCCGGTCTCGGATCCGGCGGCGAAGTTCCTGATCCACGACGGGACGATCGGCTCGTCCTTGATCCAGTGGGACGGCGAGCTCTCGTCTCTCGGCCGCTACGACACGATGGACCGCGCGTACCCGTTCCGCCTTCTCGGGCCGGAGCCGAAGGTCGCGATCATCGGCTCGGCCGGCGGCAACGAGATCCTGGCCTCGCTCCACTTCGGCGCCGAGCACGTGACCGGGATCGAGCTGAACCCGGTGACGGTCTCGCTCCTCCGGAAGGACTTCGTCGACTTCACGGGTCACCTCGCCGAGGAGGACCGCGTCACGATCGTGAACGCAGAGGGGCGCTCGTTCCTGAAGAGCTCCGACGACGACTTCGATCTGATCTGGCTCGTCGCGCCGGACAGCTACGCGGCGATGAACGCGGCGACGTCGGGCGCCTTCGTCCTCTCGGAGAGCTATCTCTACACGAAGGAGATGATCGAAGAGGCGGTCGCGAAGCTGACGCCGAACGGCATCCTCTGCGCCCAGTTCGGCGAGATCGACTTCGACACGAAGCCGAACCGCGTCGTCCGCTACCTCGGCACGGCGCGCGACGCGCTCGCCGAGCTCGGCATCGGCGACTTCCCGAAGCACGTCCTCGTCGCGGTGACGCCCGGCTTCTCGCGGCTCGAGAACGCGACGATCCTGATCAAGCGCTCGCCGTTCACGCAGGCCGACATCGACACCTTCGTCGCGACGAGCGCCGCCGTCCCCGGCTCGCGCGTGATCTACACGTGGGCGAGCTCCCAGGCGGGGACGCCGATCACGACGGTCATCACGGCGAGCGACGAGGAGCGCGAGCGCTTCTACGACGAGCACCCCTACAAGGTGCATCCGATCACGGACGATTCGCCGTTCTTCTGGCACTTCGTCCGCTTCGGCGACGCGCTCTTCGGCAGCGACGACACGGCGCACGTGAACATCGAGGAAGGAATCGGCGAGCGACTCCTCGTCGTCTTCCTCCTGATCGCGATCGCGTTCGCGGCGGTGTTCCTTCTCGTGCCGCTGCTCTTCCTGCGCCGAGTCTGGGCGACGATCCCCTACAAGTGGAACGCGGGCATTTACTTCGCCGCCCTCGGGCTCGGCTTCATGTTTCTCGAGATCTGCCTGATCCAGCGCCTGACGCTGTTCCTCGGCTACCCGACCTACTCGCTGACCGTGACGCTGTTCGCGATCCTCGTCTCGACCGGTGTCGGGAGCCTGCTCAGCGAGCGGTACGCAGCCGACCGGAACGGCGCATACGGGCTCTTGCTGAAGGCGCTCGTCGCGCTGGTCCTGTTCTACGAGCTGCTGCTGCCGTGGATCATGTCCGTCGGCGTCGGCTGGAGCTTCGGCGTGCGCGTCGCTCTCACGGTGATCTTCCTGGCGCCGCTCGGTCTCTGCCTCGGCGCCTTCATGCCGCTCGGGCTTCGCTCCGTCTCGGCCGTGACGCCCTACGGCGAGCAGTACGTCGCGTGGTGCTGGGCGATCAACGGCTTCTTCTCGGTCATGGCGTCCGTGCTCGCAACGCTCCTCAGCATGTCGTTCGGCTTCAACGTGGTGATGCTGCTGGGTCTGGCGATCTACTTGATCGGGGTGGCGGCGTTCCGGAGCGTTCCGTCTCCTGGAGGGCCCGCGCCAGCGGCTCGCTGAGGGCGCGCCCGACGATCGCGTGCCCGCGCGCGTTCGGGTGCATGATGTCGAGGAAGAGCGGGCCCGAGCCCGCTTCGGCGCGGAACGCGGGCAGGAGGTCGAAGCAATCGAGCGACTCCTGCGCGCAGACTTCGGCGAGGCGCTCCTGCGGCGTCAAGTCGGGCTTCGGAACGCCGACCTGATCGCCGTCCGGGAGGATCGCGACGAGCAGCGGAATGCCGCGCGCCTTCGCCTCGTCGCGGAGGCCGCGCAGAGACTCGATCATCGCCGGCCAGCGCTCGTCGTTCGGCTCGAGGTAGTAGCGCTTCCGCAGGACGGAGACGTACTCGTCGAACTTGTTGAAGCCGGACTTCGACGTCTCCACCGGTGCTGCGTCACCGAAGAGCATCTGCGGACCGACGAGGGCGAGCCAGCGGAGCAGGAGGTAGAGCTCCGACTGGTTCCCGATCGAGTCCGCCTTCACGCGCTGTGAGCGATCGAGCGTCAAGACGCCGAGCGGGCCCATCACGGGCCCGTAGTCGTAGTCGTTCAGGTTGAGCGCGACGACGATCGCGTCCGGATCGAGCGGCAAGCCGAACCGGCGGAGCCACGCGAGCTGGTTTTCCGTGTTGTAGCCTTCGACGCCGCCGTTCAGGACCTGGTGCGGCTCTCCCGTGCGCTGCTCGAGCTCCGCGGCGAGCCGCTGCGTCAGCGTGGCGTCCCACTCGAGGCGGTAGCCGAACGCGACCGAGTCGCCGAGCACGAGGATGCGCGCGGTTCCGGGCGGTGCGGGCTCGAGAGGCGGTCCGCGCATGCCGTGCTCGTTGATCGTGACGTGCACGCCGCGCGCGATCGTGTCGACACCGGGGCGGAGCAGGTAGGGCAGGTCCTCGTCGTCGGTCGCCGCGTACAGGCGGCGTGGAAAGCCGTTCAGGCGGTCGACCAGATCGAAGGTGCGCGTCAGGACCTCGCCGAGCGCCAAGAAGACCGCGAGGCACAGGACGACGAGGACGAGGATGCGACCGAGCGGACCGCGGCGGCGACGCGGAGCGCGCCGTCCGCGGTTCGGGCCGGCCTCCGGAGAGCCGGCCTCGGCCTCAGGCGGAGGCGACGACGAGGATCTCACCGGTCGGAATGTGCAGCGCGCTCTGCCGCCAGCGCTCCGGGAGGGCACGCCCGAGGAGCGCCGCGGCGCGATGGACGAGAGGATTGAACGCCTCGAGCTGCGTCAGCGCGTAGTCGATCGTCATCACCTTCGGCGCGCTCGAGATCGAGATCGGCCAGTAGCGATGCCTCTCGAGGAGCCGGGTCACGGTCCCGCGGTCGAAGTAGCTGATGTGGACGGGCGGTGCGTAGTAGTACCAGTGGCGTCGCATCAGCCTCGCCTGCGGGCTCTTGATGTCGGGCACGGTCAAGGCGATCCTGCCGCCGGGCGCGATCCAGTCGTGCGCGCGCTCGAGGAACGAGTTGGGGTCGATCAGGTGCTCGAGGACGTCGAACGCGACCACGCAGGCGTAGCGGCGCTGCGGCACGAAGCTCTCGGCGGTCGCCTGGACGGCGGAGAGCCCGCGCCGCTGCGCCGCATCCACGGCGACCTGCGAGAGGTCGAAGCCGTCGATGTCGACGCCGGCGCGTCCCGCCGCCTCGAGGAACGCGCCCGCGGAGCAGCCGACCTCGAGCCACGGTCCTTCGGGCGCGTGCGGCGCAACGGCCGCGACGCGCGCGTCGGCGGTCGCGCTCCGGACGTCGGAAGCGTTCGCGAACACGGCATAGAGGCCGTCTTCGTACGAGCGCTCGTAGACCTCGCGCAGCGTCGCTTCGTCGGGCACGGGATCGAGGCGGACGAGCGAGCAGCTCGCGCAGCGCACGAAGTCGTAGCCTTGCTTGTGGAAGAGGGTGTCTCGCCGGATCTCGCCGCAGAGGACGCACGGCGACGGATCGGCGGTGCGCTCTCCCGGCGCCGGACCGGCCGCGAAGGGGCTGCTCGGCATGGCGGAATGGAGCTCCTCTCGTGCTTTTCGCGCGTCCGTCGCGCCCGGGCAAGTGCCGGACGAGTCGAGCCATGACGACCTGGGTCGACGGGCGCGGGCTGCAGAGCGGCTTCAAGGAGCACGCCGGACGCGGGATCGGCACCTACGTCGCGTCGCTCGCGCAGGCGCTCGACGAGCGCGCGGCCGAGGACGAGGTCCGCTTCTTCGTCGAGAAGGGCGCGGAGCTGATCGCTCCCGTGCCTCTGCAACGGCGCGTCCTCGCGCCGTCCGTGCCGGGCGGCGCGAGTCGCTTCGCGACGCTCCTCCGGCAGCACTCGACCCTTTCGCTATGGCTCGCGAAGAGGCGTCCCGCCGCGGTCCACTTCGCGGCGCAGACGGATGCGCCGGCGCTCTGCGCGGTACCGACGATCGTCACGGTGCACGACGTCGTGCTCCATCGCCACGGCGAGTGGTACGAGAGCTCCGGGGAAGGATCGTCCGGGTGGCGCTTCCGCGTGTTGCGTGCGCTCGAGCGACACGCGATCCTTCGCGCTTCGCGCATCATCGTGCCGTCGCGCGTGACGGCGGACGAGCTCGCAGCGAGCCTCCAGGTCCCGCCACACCGGATCGTCGTCGTTCCGGAGGCGCCCGCGGACCGCTTTCGCGCACCGCCGAGCGCGGCGGACGCCGACGTCCGCCGGCGGCTCGGGCTTCCCCCGCGCTATCTCCTCCATCCCGGCGGCGGCGACGCGCGGAAGAGGCTTCCGGATCTCGTGCGCGTCTTCGCGGACGTCGCGCGCGAGCGACCCGAGCTCTGTCTCGTGCTGCTCGGCCGCGTGAGCCTCGGGGACGGAGCGTCCGAGCTCGCGCGCGCGGTCGAGGCGTCCGGTGTGCGCGACCGGATCCGCGTTCCGGGCATCGTCGACGCGCGCGACGTGCCGGCGGTGTACCGCGGCGCCGAGGCCGTGGTCCTCGCGACGCGGCACGAGGGCTTCGGGCTTCCCGTCGTCGAAGCGTTCGCGGCGGGCGCTCCGGTCGTCGCGACGGCCGCTTCCGCGATCGCCGAGGTCGCGGGAGATGCCGCGCGCCTCGTTCCGGTCGACCAGCCCGCGGCGCTCGGCGAAGCGATCCGCACGGTCCTCGACGACGCGGCGCTCCGCGAAGAGCTGCGCGCGCGCGGGCGACGACGCAGTGAGCAGTTCCGCTGGGAGCTCGCTGCGGAGGAGACGCTCGCCGTCTACGCGCAGGTCGCGCGCGCCTGAGAGCGTGCGAAGCCGCGCTCCGGAGCCTCGGCCGGGGGTGGTTTCAAACCGCGCTGCCGAGCCGTTAGAGAGAAGGGGATGCGGCGCCTTCTCGCCTACCTCCTGCGCTACCGCCTCCGGTTCGCTCTCGGCTGCGCGTGCCTCGTCCTGACGGCGTCGATCGCGATGGCGATCCCGCTCGTCGTGAAGTGCGCCATCGACGAGCTCGCGACCGATGCCGGGCGGGAGGGCCGTCTCGCGGACGTGGCGATGGAGAAGGCCTCGGCGGGCTCGTGCCTCGCCGTCGTCGAGCCGGACGGCGTATCCGGCTTCGCTCTTCTCATCATCGGGCTCGCGGTCGTGCAGGCGGTCGTGCGCACCTGCTCGCGGTTCCTGATCTTCAACGTCGCGCGCGACGTCGAGTTCGATCTCCGGAACGATCTCTTCGCGCACCTCGAGAGCCTGCCGCTCGAGTTCTATCACCGGCAGACGACCGGCGACCTGATGTCGCGGCTCGTGAACGACATCGGCTCCGTCCGCCTGATGCTCGGACCGGCGGTCCTGAACCTGCTGAACACGCCGGTCTACTATGCGTACGGGATCACGATCATGGCCTCGATGGATCCGTGGCTCACGGCCGCGGCGCTCGCTCCGTATCCGCTCGCGATGCTCGCGATGAAGCGGAACGGGAAGCGGCTGATGGAGGGCACGCTCCGCGTCCAGGAGGGTCTCGCGGAGATGAGCGCGACGATCCAGGAGAACGTGAGCGGGATCCACGTCGTCAAGTCGTACACGCTCGAGGCGGTCGAGCGGGAGCGCTTCCGGAAGCGGAATCGCGAGCTCCGCGCGTCGAGCTTGCAGCTCGCGCGGGTCCGCGGAGCGATCGGGCCGATCATGCGCGTCGTGAGCGCTCTCGGGATCTTGATCGTGTTCTGGCTCGGCGGAACGCGCGTCGCGGAGGGGAAGCTCTCGATCGGTGGGCTCGTCGCCTTCATCGGCTACCTGAACGCGCTCGCCTGGCCGACGATGGCGCTCGGCTGGATGTTCGCGATGGTGCAGCGCGGCCGGGCGGGGATGGCGCGTCTCGAGGGGGTCTTCCAGGAGCGGCCGTCGATCGCGGATCCCTCCTTCGCTCCCGGCCTCGTTGCCGCGGCGAGCGAGAACGGCGGCGGAAGATCCTCGTCGGACCACGACGGCGCGCCGCGCATCGAGCGCGGCGAGATCGAGCTCCGCGACGTCTCGTTCGCCTACCCGGACGCTCCGGATGCGCCCGTCCTCCAGGACATCGACGTCCGCATTCCGGCGGGAGCGACCGTCGCGCTCGTCGGGCGCGCCGGCTCGGGGAAGACGACGCTCCTCCGGCTCCTGCCCCGCCTGTTCGACGCGACGGAGGGCGAGGTGCGGATCGACGGCCGCGACGTCCGCTCGTACCCGCTCGCGGAGCTTCGCAGCGCGATCAGCGTCGTCACGCAGGAGCCGTTCCTCTTCTCGACGTCGATCGGCGCGAACATCGCGTTCGCGGCGGACGCGAGCGGCGAAGCGCCGGAGTCGGACGGCGAGCGCGTGCGCGAGGCGGCAGCCTGGGCCGCGGTCGACCAGGACGTCCAGGCCTTCCCGCGCGGATACGACACGATGGTCGGCGAGCGCGGCATCACGCTCTCCGGCGGACAGAAGCAGCGCGTGACGCTGGCGCGCGCGCTCCTGAGCGAAGCGCCGATCCTGCTCCTCGACGACGCGCTCTCGAGCGTCGACACGCACACGGAGGAGCGCATCCTCCACGCGCTCGAGTCGCGTCGTCGCGGCCGCACCTGCGTGATCGTCGCGCATCGGCTCTCGACGGTGCAGGACGCGGACCTGATCCTCGTTCTGGAGGGAGGACGCATCGTCGCTCGGGGCGATCACGCGAGCCTCCTGGCGCAGGGTGGCCTCTACGCGGACCTCTTTCGCCGCCAGCGGCTCAGCGAAGAGCTGGAGGCCATCTGAGCCCGGAGCGAAAGCCCTCGCGCCCGGCCGCCGACACCGCCGAGGCGTACCACGCCGAGGACGAGCTCGGCCGCGCCTACGACGCAGAGCTCCTGCGGCGGCTCTGGGCGTACGTGCGTCCGTACCGCGGGACGTTCGCGCTCCTGCTCCTCGCGCTTCCCCTGTCCTCGGCGCTGATGCTCGTGCAGCCCTACCTCCTGAAGGTCGGGATCGACCGCTACGTCGACACGGGCGACGCCTCGGGGCTCTCGTACGTCGCGGCGCTCTTCTTCGCCGCCGTCGTCGGTGAGTTCGTCTCGCTCTACCTGCAGTACTACTTGACGATGGCGGTCGCGCAGCGAAGCCTGTCGGACCTTCGCGAGGACCTCTTCGACCACCTCGAGCGCCTCCCGCAAGCATTCTTCGACCGGAATCCGGTCGGACGGCTCGTGACCCGCGTCACGACCGACGTCGACGTGCTGAACGAGGCCTTCGCGAGCGGGGCGATGACGATCTTCATGGACGTGCTGACGCTCTGCGGGATCGTCGGCGTCCTCCTGTGGCTCGACTGGCGCCTGGCGCTCGTCACGCTGACGGTCGTCCCGGTGCTGCTCCTCGCGATCGACTTCTTCCGCAAGCGCGCGCGCGTCACGTACCGGCTCATCCGCGACCGGATCGCCCGGATCAACAGCTTCCTTCAGGAGGCGATCTCCGGGATGACGATCATCCAGCTCTTCGCGCACGAGCGAGCGAGCTACCGCGAGTTCCGCTCGCACAACGCCGCGCATCGGGACGCGAACCACCTCTCGAACGTCTACGAGGCCTCGCTCTTCTCGATCGTCGAGGCGGTGGCCTCGATCTCGATGGCGATCGTCGTGTGGTACGGGTCGGGGCAGATCCTCGCGGGCGTGATCGCGTTCGGCACGCTCGTCGCGTTCATCGAGTACATGCAGCGGTTCTTCATCCCGATCCGCGACTTCTCGGCGAAGTACGCGGTGCTGCAGTCGGCGATGACGTCGGCCGAGCGCATCTTCCAGCTCCTCGACAACCCAGCCGAGCCGCGGCCGGCGATTCCGCGGCGCGTCGATGCCGCCGACCGCGAGCGCGGCGCGGTGTCCTTCGACGGCGTCTGGTTCGCCTACAAGAACGAAGACTGGGTGCTGAAGGACGTGTCTCTTTCGATCACGCCGGGCGAGACGGTCGCGATCGTCGGCGCGACGGGCTCGGGCAAGACGACGCTGACGAAGCTCCTCGGGCGGAGCTTCGATGCGAGCCGCGGCGTCGCGCGCGTCTCGGGGATCGACGTCCGCGAGTGGGACCTCGAAGCGCTCCGGCAGGAGGTCGGCATCGTCCTGCAGGACGCGTTCCTCTTCACGGGGACGGTCGCCAGCAACGTCGCGCTCGGCCGCGATCACGTGACGGAGGAGGACCTCTGGCGCACCGTGCGCGCCGCGAACCTCGGCGAGTTCGTCGGCTCGCTGCGCCGCGGCTTCGCGGAGCCGATCCGCGAGCGCGGCAACAACCTCTCCGCGGGGCAGCGGCAGCTCCTCGCGATCGCGCGCGCTCTCGCCTACGATCCGCGGATCCTCGTGCTCGACGAAGCGACCTCCAGCGTGGACACGGAGACCGAGCAGCGCATCCAGGAGGCGCTCGAGCGGCTTCTGCGGGGCCGCACCGCGATCGTGATCGCGCACCGGCTCTCGACCGTCGAGAAGGCCGATCGCATCGTGGTCCTGCACAAGGGACGGATTCGCGAGGTCGGCACGCACGCGGAGCTCCTCGCGCGCGGCGAGATCTACGCGCGACTGTACGAGCTCCAGTACGGCGGCGGACGCGTCCGCGGCCTGGGATCGTCCGCGAGCGATGCGCCGGGCTGAGCGCGCCTCGGCCGGGCGCCGGGCTCGGGAGCGGCTCCGCATCGCCGCTCTCCTCGTCGGTCTCGTCTCGACCGCCGTGGGGTGCGGCGGCTGCTCGCCGACGTACGTGCTTCGCGCGGCGTACGAGGAGAGCCGCATCCTGTGGAGCCGCGAGCCGATCGACGAGCTCCTCGGACAGGCGAACCCCGCGGAGCTCTCGGAGCGCGAGCGAAAGCAGCTCGAGCTCGTGCAGGCCGCGCGGAAGTTCGCGGAGGACGAGCTCGGTCTCTCCGTCGGCGGCGCTTACGGCTCCCTCGCCGACGTGCCGCCCGGCGCGCTCCTCTGGGTCGTGTCCGCGGCGGAGCGCCTGCACCTCCGCCCGTACTCGTGGTGGTTCCCGATCGTCGGGAGCGTCACCTACAAGGGCTTCTTCGACAGCGCGGAAGCCGAAGCCGAAGCGGATTCGCTCGAGGAGAAGGGCTACGACACCTTCGTCCGCCGCTCGGCCGCCTTCAGCACGCTCGGCTGGTTCGACGATCCCGTGCTCTCGCCGTGGCTCGAGTCGACGCCGGTCGGGCTCGTGCAGCTCGTGCTGCACGAGCTCCTGCATCGCACGACGTACCTTCCGGGGAAGACGGACTTCAACGAGTCGTTCGCTTCGTTCGTCGGCAACGAGGGCGCCGTCGCGTTCTTCGCGGTGCACGACGGTCCCGAAGCGGAGACGACGCTCGAGGCGCGGAAGTCCGTCGCCGAGGAGCTCGACCTGTCGCGGCGCTGGGGGAGCGCCGTCGATCGCCTGCGCGCGCTCTATCGCGACGGAAGCCGCGAGAAGCGGCCGGAGGCGGAGATCCTCGACGATCGCGGCGAGATCTTCGCCGAGCTCGGACCGGCCGACCGCATCAACAACGCGGTCGTCCTCGCGCGCTACGCCTACATGGCGCACCTCGATCGATTCGGGTGCGCGCTCGAAGAGGCCGGCGGCGACCTGCGCGCCGCGATCGCGCGCGTCCGCCTCGACAGCGAGAAGGTCTCCGGAGACGACGACCCGTTCGACGTGCTGCCGGTGTGCGCGGCTCCACCCGTGGCACCGGCCGCGATTTCGTGATCGGCTCGGGCGAGAGGCGCGACGCAGGATGGAGGAGCAGCCTCGATTCGCCGCCGATCGGATGCTGGGCCGGCTCGCGCGCTGGCTCCGGCTCCTCGGCTTCGACGCTCTCCATCGCAAGGAGCTGCCGGGACGCCGCCTGCTGACGCTGGCGGCGCGGGAAGGTCGAGTCGTCTTGACGCGTGACCGCCGGCTCGCGCGCGTCGGCGCGCGTGTGCCGGTCCTCGTGATCGCTTCGGATCGGTTTCGCGATCAGCTCCGCGAGGTCGACCGCGTCTACCCGCTCGGCGGCGTGCGCGGCCGCGCGCCTCGATGCGGCGACTGCAACGTCGCGATCGAATCCCTCGATCCGGCGGCGGTACCCGCGTCGGTGCCGGAGTACGTGCGTGACACCCAGTCCGAGTTCTGGCGCTGCCCGCGGTGCCGGCGCACCTTCTGGGCGGCGACGCATCGCGAGCGCATGGCGGCCGAGGTCGCGGCCCTTTCCTTGCGCACGCCGGGAGCGCTATGAGTCGGGCGGGATGTCCGAGACGAGCCCGACGAGCCCTCACCCGGAGCTGCTCTCCGACGCGGCGAGCGTGCCGGTGGGACCGTGCCCGAGCTGCGAGCGCGAGGTCCTGGGCCACGCGGCCGAGTCGGGCGGAGGCTTCGCTTGCGTACACTGCGACGGACCGCTCCGTCACGTCGACTGGATCGGCGAGAGCGAGCTCTCGGAGCTCGGCTACGACGTCTGGGATCCGCTCGCGGGCGGCTGCGCGACGGGTTGCGCGAGCGGCGGCTGCGGCGCCAAGCGCGGCTGAGCCCGACCCGAGCTCGCGAAAGTATTGTTTGGCGCGGAGGCGCGTCTGTTCAATTCGTCCCTCCGCTGCTATCCCGGCGTGGGACCGAGCGCTCGCGCGACCCCGTTTTTTTCCGATGATCGCCCCTCCACGAAAGACCGCTTCGAGCACCCTGGGAGCGTCGGAGCCGGGAGCGGTCGAAGCGCTGCCGCGCGTCCGGGCCGCGTCCGTCCTCGACGGCTCCGGAGCAGGGCGCCCGGCGAGTCTCGGCGTGCAGGTGTGGAACCTCGCGCTCGAGTGGTGGCGACCCGTCGTCCTGGCGCTCCTCTGCATCGAGGCGCCGCTGATCGTCCTCAATCGCTTCGAGCTGCCGTTCGGCGTCTCGTTCGGCTTCCGCAGCTTCGCGCGGAACATCGCGCTCGTGATGATCATCGGCGTCGCGATCGGTGCGCGCGGGATGCCGCGGTTCCGCTCGAGCTTGCTCGTGCCGATGGTCGTGTTCTTCGCGATGATGGCGGTCTCCGTCGCCGCGAACGGGTGGCTCTGGAGCGACGCGCACAGCGTCGGCGTGATGGTCGGGCTCTTCGTCGGAGCCCGCTCGCTCGCCGAGTCGAAGGACGGACGCGTCTGGCTCTATCACTGGCTCGGCGCCGTGGCGGTCACCACGGTACTCGTCGAGATCGCCCTGAACCCGGCGATCCTGCAGTTCCGCGAGGCGCTGCGCGACACGATGGTGACCGCGCATCCGAACACGGTCGGTGCGTTCTTCGCGCTCGTCACGCCGGTCTTGATCGGCTCGATCGACGACGCGAGCGCGCGCCGCATGGCGCCGTTCTACGGGCTCAGCGCCGTCGTCGGGGCGGCGATGACGTTCTCGCGTCTTTCGCTCGCCGGCGTGTTCCTCGGCGTCGCCGCGATCTTCCTCGCGACGTGGCTCCGGCGGCATCCCGTGCGCTTGACCGTGCTCGGCGCCGTCTCGGTGGTCGGCGTGGTCGCGTTGCTCGGCTACCTTTCGCTCGGTCGATCGGAGGCCGACTGGCAGCGCCTCCGCATCATCCACGCCTCGCTGACGCTCTTCTCGGAGAACTGGCTCTCCGGCGTCGGCTTCGGCGTCGCGAACCTGGAGCGCGTCTTCCCGCAGCGCTACGCCGACATCTACGGCACGCGCATCTGGCTCTATCACTCGCACAACATGTACGTGGACATCCTGACGGGTACCGGAATCCTCGGCGCGCTCGCTTCGGGATGGCTGTTCGTGCGGCTGGTGTCGATCGCCCGGCGCGCGCTCACCGCCTCGCGCGAGAACCCGCGACTCCGTAGAGCGGCCGGCGGCTTCGCCGCCGCGGTCGTCGTCTTCTTCCTGATCGGGATGGGCGACATGCCCTGGTATCACGCGCGCCTCTTGTTTCCGCTCGCGATCCTCTGGGGACTGATGGAGGGGTGGACGCGCTCGGCGGAAGCCGATCTGCAGGAGCGGGCGGCGACGGCGCCGCGGACGTGACGCCGGGCGCTCCCTCCGTCTCGATCCTCGTCGCGTCGCGCAACCGCGCCGGGAGCCTGCGCGCGCTCCTCGACTCGCTCGAGCTTCTCGAGCCGCCGCCGATCCCGTGGGAGATCGTCGTCGCAGACAGCGCGTCGACCGACGAGACACCCGCGATGCTCGCCGCGTGGCGGGCGGCCGATCCGCGCCGCGGGGAAGGGCGGCGCATGCTCCGCCTCGACGTGCCCGGCAAGTCGCGCGCGCTGAACGCCTCGTTCGAGATCGCGCGCGGCTCGCTGTTCGCGTTCCTGGACGACGACGTGACCCCGGATCGATCGTGGCTCCGCGAGGTGGTCGCCTACTTCGCGGACAACGACTGCGCCGCGGCGCAGGGCTCGGTCCACTGGCCGCCCGAAGCGGAGGCGGACCCGGAGATCCGCCGCCGGCTCGAGTGCTACCGGACGATCGTCCGTGTCGTGCTCCCGGCGCGCTCGCGGCCGCTCGATCTCGTCGGCGCGAACATGGCGATCCGCCGCTCGACGATCGAGCGCGTCGGCGGCTTCGACGAGCGTCTCGGCGCGGGCGCGATCGGATGCGGCGAGGACACGGAGCTCGGGCATCGCGTCCTCCGCCTCGGCGGGTGGATCGGCTACATGGAGTCGGCCGTCGTCGTCCACGACGTCGATCCGGGCCGGCTCACCGAGGAGTACTTCCGCGACTACCACCGCCGCCTCGGGCGCAGCGACCAGCTCTATCGGCAGCGATCCCCGCTCACGTGGACGTTGCCGAAGCTCGTCAAGAGCGAGGTCCGCTTCGCAGCCTACCGCCTGACGGGCGACGCGGCGCGCGCCTACGCGGCGCGAGCGCGCTGTCTGCAGTACGCGGAGATGCTGCGCACCGCCTGGCAACGGCGCCGAGCTACACGCGGCTGAGCTGGCGCAGGGCTTCGTACACGACGATCGACACCGCGTTCGAGACGTTCAGGCTCCGCACGCCGCTCCCGGGCATCGGGATGCAGTAGAGAGGCGCGAGCTCGGCGCGGAGATCCGCGGGAAGCCCCGCGGTCTCACCACCGAAGACGAGCGCGTCGTCCGGCTCGTAGGCGACGCGCGTGTACGACGTCTCTCCGTGGGAGCTGAAGGCGAGGCGGCGCGGAGTCGGAACGGCGGCGAGGAAGTCCGACCAGCTCGCGTGCACGTGCAGGTCGACGAAGGGCCAGTAGTCGAGGCCGGCGCGCTTCAGGTAGCGGTCCTCGAGCGAGAACCCGAGGCGACCGACGAGATGGAGCGGTGTCGACGTCGCGGCGCAGAGGCGTGCGATCGAGCCGGTGTTCTGCGGGATCTCCGGCTCGACGAGAACCACCTGCATGCGGCGATCAACCAGGCCGGAGCGGCTGCTCGGCGCCGCCGGGGAGGGGCAGGACGAAGCCGTCGCCGCGCGCGCGGGCATGGCCGAGGAGCTCCGCCTGCGCGGGGCGGAGGAAGCGCGCCGCGTGGCGGCCGTCCTTCACGTCGCAGTAGAGGACGTCGGACTCGCCGAGGCGGAGCGTCGAGACGGCGAGCGGCTCGCGCGACTCGTCGTTCAGCTCGACCCGGAACCCCGTCTCGGGCGAGCCGTCGACCCGGCGCACGACGAACGGCGTGTCGTCGACGACGATGCGCGCGCGCTCGTCGCCGATCACGAGCCACCAGCCGCCGTCGTCGCCTCGCGTGACGTGCCGGGAGAACAGCATCGCGATGCGCTCGTTCTCGATCCGCTCGTCGTCCGAGTACCACTGCCCGTCGCGTCCGAAGCGGATCGTCTTCGATTCGATCGCCCAGAAGCCGGCGCGTGCCATGAACGAAATCTTCTCACCCGCCTCCGCCCGTCGCAAGGTCGAGCGCTCCGCACTTTCGGCGACGCACCGCTTCCGATAGGCTCCGCCGGACGATGCATCCCGTCCTGGTCCAGCTCGGGCCGATCGCGCTCTACAGCTTCGGTGCCATGCTCGCGCTCGGGTTCCTCGCGGCGGGCGTGCTCGTCGCGCGCGGCCTCGAGGCGCGCGGTCTCGATCGCGGGCACGCCTCCTCGATCGTGTGGTGGGCTGCGGTCGGCGGCATCGTCGGCTCGCGTGTGCTCTCGCTCGCGAACGACTGGAGCGCGTTCCTCGCGTCGCCGATGAGCTACCTCGTCACGGGGGCTGGATTCGTCTGGTACGGCGGGCTCGTCGGGGGCACGGTCGGCGTCACGCTGTACGTGCTCCTGCGCGGGCTGCCGTGGCTCGCGGTCGCGGACTCGATCGCCGTCGGCCTCGTGCTCGGACAGGCGATCGGGCGCGTCGGCTGCCAGCTCGCCGGCGACGGCGACTGGGGGACGGAGTCGAGCCTGCCCTGGGCGATGGCGTACACGAAGGCGATCTTCGGCTGGCCGTATCCGCCGGGGACCCTCGTGCATCCGGCGCCCGTCTACGAGAGCCTGCTCTACAGCGGGATCTTCCTCGTGCTGCTGCAGCTCTCGCGCGAGCCCGCGCGCCACCCCGACGGAACGTTGCTCAGCCTCTACTTGATCTTGACGGGCATCGCGCGATTCTTCGTCGAGGCGGTGCGGATCGAGCCGCGTCTCTGGCTCGGTTTGACCGAGGCCCAGTGGTTCGGGATCGCGAGCGTCGCGATCGGCCTCGGGCTCTTCGCGTGGGCGCGCCGCGGGGCCGGGCTCGCCGCGGCCGCGGTGATCGTCTTGGCCGTGACGCTGACGGGCTGCACCGACGCGAAGCAGGCGCCCGACTTCGTCGCGCAGACGCTGACCGGCCAGGCGGTGAACCTCTCCGCGCAGCGCGGCAAGGTCGTCTTCCTGAATCTCTGGACGACCTGGTGCCCGCCGTGTCGCGAGGAGATGCCGGCGATGCAGGCGCTCTCGAAGAAGTTCAGCGACGAGGACTTCGTGATCCTCGCCGTCAGCGAGGACGACGGCGTGCCGGCGGTGAAGAAGTTCGTCGACGAGATGCGGCTCGACTTCCCCGTCCTGATCGACTCGACCGGCGCGGTCGGACGCCGCTACGGCATCACCGGCTATCCGGAGACGTTCCTCATCGATCGCGAGGGCAAGCAGGTGGCGCGGTTCATCGGGCCGCGCGACTGGCGCGATCCCGCCTTCGAGCGCGATCTCCGCACGCTGATCGACGAGGGCCGCTGGGTGCGCGGCCCCGACGGCAACCCGTCCAGCTGAGCGCGAAACCCGCCTTGACCTGCCTCGGCACGTGGTGTCGAGTCGAGAGGCACGCGGCGTGGAGGGGGACGCGAGGGTGCCGGCGTCGCGAACGGTTGCTCTCGCCCGGGGTGAGGCGATATGAGCGCGCATCGTCGAGAGGGGTGGCCCGGGTGGCTTCCGATCGAGAGAGTCGCGTGGCTCTCCGGCGGTGAGCGCTCGTCCCGGGGCGGTCGATGGTTCGATTCTTTCACGTGGCGCGTGCGTACGGCGGAGTGGAAGTCCTGTCGGACGTCACGCTCTCGCTCGATGGTGAGGCGGTCGTCGTCACGGGGCCGAGCGGTGCGGGGAAGACCGTGCTGATGCGTCTTCTCTGTGGCCTCGAGGCGCCGACGCGCGGGTGGATCACGGTCGACGGCGTGCCGCTCGCGGGCTCGACGTCCGAGGTCCTCGCGGCGCATCGGCGGCGGCTCGCCGTCGTCCCGCAGGAGCCGTGCCTCGTCTCGAAGAGCACCGTCATCCAGAACGTCGCTCTCGCTCTGCAGGTGCAGGGCGTCGGGCACGGCGAGGCGCACGAGCGCTCGGGCGCCGTCCTCGCGCGTCTCGAGATCGCCGCGCTCGCGGACCGGCGTGCCGACCTCCTGTCGGCGACGGAGCGGCGCTGCGTCGCGCTCGCGCGCGCTCTCGTTCGCGAGTCGGCTTCGCTCGTTCTCGCCGACGAGCCGGGCGCGGGGCTCGATCCCGCTTCGCAGCGCCGGGTCGGAGAGATGCTTGCGGAGCGTGTCGCCGCGGGCGCGACGGTCGTCGTCACGAGCCAGCAGCCGGGCTTCCCGGGCCTCGAAGCGCCGCGGATCGCATTCCTCGCGGAGGGGCGCATCACCTGGGATTCGGCCAGCGCGGCGTCGGCAGCACGGGCTTCATGACGGTCGGGGAGGGCACGGCCTTCGGAGCGCTGCCGCTGCCGCTGCCGCTGCCGCGTCTCCGCGGAGCGCTCACGCTTCTCTTCGCGACGGCGCTTCTCGCCGGAGGGGCCGCGGCCGCGGGAGCGGGTCTGATCGTGCGTGCCGAGGATCTTCGCCGGC
>Ga0194131_10001684_pt1 | contig 37561 bp, 67 predicted proteins | sample TA2KigO120mmetaG_FD_148631 | JGI IMG/M metagenome (GOLD analysis project Ga0194131, IMG submission 148631) | Freshwater microbial communities from Lake Tanganyika, Tanzania - TA2015053 Kigoma Offshore 120m | ecosystem: Environmental > Aquatic > Freshwater > Lake | place: Tanzania: Lake...
CTCGCCGGCGGGGACGTCCTCGGCGCGCACCAGCGCCGCGAGCCGGTCGCGGTACTTGTCCGGGACCGCGCCGAGCTTCGCCGCCTGCGCGGGCGCGATCGCCGCGGCCGCCTTCATGCCGCTCACGATCTCGGTGGCGAAGCCGGCCGCGAGGGCTTCCTCCGCGTCGAGCCACGTCGTCGCGTCCATCATCGCGATCAGCTCGGCCTCGGAGCGCGAGGAGACCCACCGGTACGTCGCGATGATCTGGCCGCGGCACTTGTCGAGGTCCTCGGCCGCCTTGCGCATCTCGTCGGCCGAGCCCACCGCCCAGGACCACGGGTTGTGGATCATCACGAGCGCGTTGTCCGCGATGCGGATGACGTCGCCGGCGCAGATGATCACGGACGCGGCGCTTGCGGCGAGCCCCTCGATCGACATCTCGACGGTGCGCTTCTTCTCCGTGCTCTGCGCGCGGAGCATGTTCGCGATCGTCACCGCGGAGTAGACGTCCCCGCCCGGACTGTTGACGTGCACGCGCAGGGTCTTCACAGACTCGGGCAGCTTGGCAAGCTCGTCGAGGAACGTCTTCGCGGTGGTCACGCCGTCGAGCTGCCAGTAGTCGTCGATCCAGCCGCCGATCATGTCGAAGATGTAGAGATCGGCGACCGCCGGCGCGTCGCCGTCCGCGAGCGCGAAGCGGTACCACTGGCGCGGCATCGGCATCAGGCATCCCCCGTGGGCATGTGGCGCTGCATGACGCGCCGATCATTACCCCGGGGTTCGCGGCGGGCGGGCCGCGTGTGAAGGGTGCGTGAAGGGTTGAGTGAAGGGTGCGTGAAGGGTTGAGTGAAGGGTGCGTGAAGGCTAGATTTCGCTTGACACGTTTTCGGCGCGGATGACGTCGAGCTGCTTTTCGGTGAGCAGCATCAGCGGCCCGCGGCGCGATTTCCGGTACTCCGGGGCCAGGTGGGGGCGACGCTTGACGTACATCCGCAGCGCGTGCGGGGTCGGGAATCCGAGCCGCTCGGCGGCCTGCTTCAGCGTGTAGTACCGCTCGACCTCGTGGGCGGCCAGCGCCGGGCTCAGGGTCGCGTGTCGCCGGCCGGCGCGGTGTCCGGCAGCCCCTTGCTGAGCGGCACCGCGGCGTCCGACTCCACGACGACGCCGAGCTCGCGCAGATGCCGCTGGTCCGCGGCGAGCTGCTCGAAGACCAGGTCGGGATCTTCGCCGCGCGCGGTGATCTCGGCCGAGAGGCTCGTGAGGCCGGACCGCACCTCCGTGCGCGTGGCCTCGACGTCCTGGACCGGATTCAGATACTCGTGGCGCTGCCCCTGCCAGCGGACCGCGCGCCAGAGATCCGGTGCGTCGTAGTAGGCCGCGGGCGGGCGCAGCGCGCCGGAGTAGAGCGCGGCGTCGAACCACTGCTCCCAGGTCGGCTGGCAGAAGCGATCCACCACGACGTGCGCCATGAGCTGGCCGAGCCGGCGGCGGAGCTTGTTTACGAGCACGCGCACGGTGCGGTCGTTCACGTCGCGCATGTCGCCGGTGAGCATCTCGTACGACGTCCCCGCCGCCGTCGCCGCCGCGCGGAGCTGGCGCCGCATGAAGTCGTCGTAACCGTCGCCGGCGTCAGGCGGCTCGCTGAACTTCAGCTCGGCCCCGGACTGGGTGCGCTGGAGGGTGCCCGGCTCGAAGATCAGCTCCGGCATGCCGTTGGCGTCGCGCGTGATCGTCGTCTCGCCCGTGATCGGGTTGGTCGTGGCGCCGGTGTCGCCCGGCGGCGGGATGTAGAAGCCGACGAACATGTTCGCGAGCTTCACCCGCACGAGCGTGGCGTCGTCCATCTGGTCGAGCTCGTAGAGCCGCACGAGCGCCTGCGTGAGGTGCGGCAGACCACGGATCTGCCCCGGCCGCAGCACGGGGTACACGTGCAGCACCTCGTCGGCGGGCACGCGGAGCAGCCGCGAGGTATCGAGATCTAGCGCCTCGCCGGGGTGCTGCCGGTAGAAGTAATACGCCGCGCGCCGGCCGATCGGATCGAACTCGATGCCGCCGCGGATCTTGTGGCCGCCGTACATGCCGGTGTGCGCGCTCGGGCAGACCTCGGCCTCGAGGATCTGGAGCTGGAGCGGCACCGAGAGCCCGTCGCTCGCCCGGCGCGGCCGGAACCGCGCGAACGTGTCGCCGCCCTCGGCCATCGCGCGCACGACGAGCGCCTGCTGTCCGTAAATCGAGTGCAGGCCCTCCGGGTCGCTTTCATGCGACCACCGCGCCCACAGCCGCTGGACCTCGGCCTGGAACGCCTTGTCCGGCGCTTGCGAGAGCGGACGCACTCCCGTGCCGATGAGATCGCTGACGAGATCCGCGATGATGCCGCTGGCGACGCCGTCGTTGCGCACGGCCGCGCGCGAGCGCGCGCGCAACAGCGCGAGGCTGCCCAGGAGCCCGGCGTTCGGGCCGACGGTACTGCTGACCCACGACCGGGCGCGGCGCCCGGTCCCCGCGGCCTCGAAGGCCGACGCTTCGTTTCGCACGCCGAGCACGCGCGCCACCCCGCGGACGATCGTCTGGCGCCAGCTCATGCCAAACCTTTACGCGAGTAGCCCAGAAACTGCCGGGGTTGCGAGTTCGCGCTCGCGAGCGCCGCCTCCATGTCCGCGAGCGCCGCCCGCATCGCGTCGAGGTCGGCGTACTCGACCTCGCGATCGGCGTACCGGACGCGCTTCACCCCGCGCGCGATCGCGGTCCGGAGAGTCTCAGCCTGCGCCTCGGTGTACGCCATCGTCAGCCTCCTGCCAGGTAGCGCGAGCGGATGATCTGCGAGCCGGGCCGCGCGGGCGCCGGCGTGGGGGCGAGTGCAGACGGCTGCGCGGCGGCGGGGAGCTGGTACTCGGCCAGCACCCGCGCCATGTCCTCGAAGCGCGGCCGTAGCAGCCGGAGCGCGGCGATCGACAGCGACCACAGGTCGAGCTGCTCGTTGCGCGGACGGGTCTTCTCCCAGCGCGTGACCGCGAGGCCGCGCTCCATTCGCGTGACCGCGCGCTCGCTCACGAGCTGGGCACAGAACTCCTCGGCGACGTCCACGCGCCGCGGCAGGTGGATGAAGCCCGGGCCCGGCTGCGTCTCGCGCAGCCCGGACGCGAGGAGCGACTTCGCCGTGTCGACGGCGATCGTGTAGAGCTCCACGGGGCGCGGGTTGTCACCGCTGCGCTTCGGCGACGGCGGGGAGACGAGGCCCCACGGCCAGACGCCGGCGCGGCCGATGGTGGCGTACACCCGGCGCTCGGCGTGGCGACGCACGAAGTCGTACGCGTAGTTCGTCCGGTGGCCGGCGGTGTCCACGCACGTCGCGAGGACGGGCAGCTCGGCGCCGCACGCGTGGCGGTACGTCCGCCGCAGGACCTGCTCGAGCTCCTTCCACGGCTCGGGACGCGACGGATCGCCGGGGATTCGGTTCAGGTCGATCGCGAGCCAGCACTCTTCGCCCGGGCCCCACGCGTCGATGCGCCACTCGAGCCAGGAGTCCTGGACGTCGACGCCGAGCGTGAGGCAGCACGCGCCCGCGGGCACCTCGGGCTCGTAGCGCTCGCGCCGCTCGAGCAGCACGTTCGGCGCGATCTGCCCCGTGGGCTCCTTCCAGACCTCGGCCAGACGTGTGTTGACGAAGACCTTCAGCGCCTCCCGGCCGTCGCGCGTCGCCGTCAGAAACTCGACGGCGAGCGCGCCCCACGAGATCCAGGGCGAGTAGAGCGCGCTCACGTGAAACGAGCGCGTCCGCGGCGCGGGCGGCCCGTCCTGCTCGGGGCGCGTCGGCCGGTCTTCGGCGCGCGCCAGCATCCACGGCTTCGCGCTGTGCGCGATCGGGCGCGCGCAGCCCGGACACTCGACGTAGGCCGCCTCCGGCCGGCCCTCCGGCCACTTCACGAAGCCGCATACGACGCCGGAAACCGGCTTCTGCCAGCACAGCACGAAGCGCGTGTCGCAGTGCGGGCACGGCACGAAGAACCGACGCTGGTCGCCGCTCAGGAAGAGCTTGTGGATCTTCGAGGCGCCTTCGTCTGTCGGCGATGACGCCGCGACGCGCGTGCGGTTCCAGAACGTCGTCGTGCGCTTGTCGGCGATGTCCCACGGATCGCCTTCATCGCCCGCCTCCCGCGGCCAGCGGTCGATCTCGTCGCCGAAGAGATCGCGGATCGGCGTCGACGCGAGCCCGCTCGGGCTGTTCGCGCCGGCGAGCGTGACATGGCCGCCGGCGAAGGTTTTCAAGAGCGTGCTCGCGCTCGCGTCCTTCACGCGAGACGTGCGGACCTTGCCGCGCAGCGCGGGCGTGTCGCGCAGCATGCCGGTGATGCGATGGCGCGAGAACTTGCGCGCGTCGTCGAGCGTCGGCTGCACGAGGAGCAGCGGGCCGGGCGCAATGTCGATCGCGCGCCCGATCGCGTTGAGGATCACCTCCGACTTGCCGCACTGGCTCCCGCACTCTAGCGCAAGCAGGTCGACGTCGGGGTCCGTGATCGCGTCCATGATCGGCCGCAGGTACGGCACGCGCGCGGTGCGCCACTGCCCCGGCTCGGCGCTCGATTCGGAGGACAGCACCCGGTGCGCGTCGGCCCACTCGGTCACGGTCATCGCCTTCGGCGGTGCGAACGCGAGCCAGGCGGCTGCGACGAGCGCGCGGATCACGCGCGCGCCTCCGCCGGCGCGTCGGCGCCGGTCCGCGAAAGCTCCGTGAGCACCGTGTCGATCTCCGTCGCCAGCTCGCGCTGCACGCCAGCGGTGCCACCGGACGCGGCCGCGGTGACCAAGCGGTCGGCGACAGCGCTCGGCAGCGCGCGGAAGCGCTCGCGCGTCGCGGTGACGATGCCGAGCCACTCGCGCTGGACGTCAGCGGCTTCGACGAGGTCGCCGCGGCGCCGTCGGAGCTCCAGCTCGGCGCGCTCGGACTGGATCGTGGAGAGCCGCGCGCGGGCGCCGGCGAGATTGGCGCCGCCGCCCGTCGTCACGTTCTGCTGCTCGCGCCACCAGGCGAGACAGGCGACCGCGTCGTAGACGGAGCTCTCGCCGTTGCCGCCGGCGCGGAAGACCGGCATACCCTTCGCGCTGAACTTCGAGACGGTGTCCTCGTGCACGCCGAGCAGCGCGGCGAGCTGCAGACGCGAGACCTCGAGGACGAGCTTGGGGCCGGAGTCGGCCGCCGCAGTCTCGCGCGGGGCGTGTGGGCGCTTCTTGCTGGCCTTGCCGGGGCGCTTCCCGCGCCGCTTGCGCGTCACCGGGCGTGCCTGACGTTGAGGCCCTTGCTGTTGAGGCTCCAGGCCGCCCCGAAAGCCTGGGTGAAACCGGCGCCTTCGCCCACCCGCTCTCCGCCGCCGATCGACAGGGGCCCCCGGAATCGCGCGCGGGTGATCACGCGATCAGGCCTATCACAGCCGTCACGCCATGTGAACTGTATTTCACGCATGACCTACACGCGCGCGGCCTACGAGCGACTGCGTGTCTCGCCGGCATCCGTGTGCACGAACATGTCCTCGGCTCACGAACGTTTCCCCTGTCCCTCCTGGTAAAGGGACAGGGAAACGGAAAACGTTCATGAAGACGCCGGGCGCGGATAGGTTCACGCTCAGCGAAGGGAAACGCTTGAGGCGAGCAATGACATGCACTTGCGACCTCACGACACGAACGTTTCCCTGAGCGTTTCCCTTGTCGGGAAACGTTTGAGCGTTTCCCGAGGCTGCTTGTGAAATCGAGGTACGAACACGCTCATGCGGATGGGGTTGTATAGACATATGCGGGCCGGGACCACCGTCTGCCGCGATGCGATAATGGTCGTGGCCGCGCGCCGAATTGCTGGCCCGGAATGGGCCATCTGACGGCCGCGGACCTTTGAGGAGACCGAATGCAGATCGACACGTACGTCAGCGAGACACACCCCACCACGTACCTCTCCGTACCCGCCGGGAAGCCGCTCACCGAGATCGCGCTGTCGGCACCCGCCGCGAAGCACGCCTGGGTTCTGCAGAAGCGGAACTACGAGCTGAGGGACGGGCTCATCGCCATCGGCCGCCGCGAAGCCGAGGCGATTGAAGCGGACGGCTTCGTCATGCACGGGGCCGCGGTAACGTTCACCGAAACGATCGCCTAGCACTCGCACCATCAGAAGGGCACGTCGCCGTCGTCCTCGGCGGCGGCGAGCCCACCCACCTCGGCCGCATCCGTATTGACGAGTGCGTAGAACGGCGCGCGCTGTCCCTTCACCTTGTCCTTCTTCAGCGGATAGCCGCCGTCGGAGAGCTCCTTCAGGGCGGGGTTGAGGACCTTCCAGCCGTATGTCCCTTTGAACTGCGCGACGAGCTGCTCGCGCGTGAACGGCAGCCCAGGCCCTCGCTCGAGCGCCCACGCCTTGATCGCCTCCTTTGCCGCCGCCGTCTTGTCGACGACGTCGGCCGGCTTCCCGCGGTGGATGAGCTCGACGCCGCCGGTGTCGACGTCGTGGAGCTCGAAGACGTACGGGTCCTGCTTCTTGCCTCCGCTGCGCGCCTTGTTGTGCGTGACGATCACCTTGCCGTCGCCGACGGACTTGAGGAAGAGCACGGCGTGCGAGGCGGCGCGGATGTCGCCCGAGCCTCGGATGTCGTCGTTGTCGTTGGGCGTCGACGGCTGTGCCCCCTGCTGCGCCTTGCGCTTGTGGTGGAGCAGCACGAGGGCGACGCCCCCACGGATCAGCGGCTTCATCCGGTCCTGGTAGAGCGCGTTCATCTCGCCGGCGTCCTGCTCCTTGCGGCGGTGCACGCGGACGAAGGAGTCGATGACGATGAGCCGGATCCCGTGCGCCTCGACGAAGGCGCGGAGCGCGGCGCACTTCGCCGGCACGTCGAAGTTGAAGGCGCTGTCCGAGGCGATGTAGCACGGCGTCGACGCCGGGTCGAAGCCCATGCCGCGGCACAGCTTGTCCGCGCGCATGCGGTCCTCGGCGATGCCGTTCTCTTCGGAGATCACCAGTGTCGGGCACTGCCGCACCGGGAAGAGCTCGAACAGCGGCGAGCCGGCCGCCACGCACAGCGCGAGGTACAGCGTGAACCAGCTCTTGTAGGCCTCGGAATCGCCGACGACGAAGTTGAGCCCCTCGGCGGAGATCCACTTGTCGACGACGAAGACTGGCTCTGGGATGTCGAGCGCGATGAGCGCGGCCACCTGGTGTGCCTGGAACGGACTGTCCGCGACGACCGCGCGCTTCGCCAGGCGCTCCATCGCGCCGAGCGCCTGGTCGACGGCGAGCTGCGCGTCGTCCTTAGCGTCGAACGCCTGGGTGATGATCTGCGTCGACGTCTGGATGAGCTCGCGGAGCGTAGCGTGCTGCCGCACGATCGCCGCGTAACTCTGCACATGGGCCAGGATGGACGCCTGCTCGAGGAGGAGCGCCAGGCGCGGCGGGCCGCCGACGAACTCCATCTGGTCGCGGCGCCGCAGTTCCTCGCTGACCGTGAGGACGTCGACGTCGGCACCGGCCGCCGCCATCACCACCATGGTGTTGAAGAGCTCGCGGTGGGCTTCGAAGTAGAAGTCGCCGGCCTCGAGCGCGCCGAGCTTCTGGAGCGCCGGCGCGCCTTCGAGAAGGATCGCGCCGAGGACCGCGCGCTCGGCCTCGGCGTTATGCGGCGGGATCCGGTCGATCGACTCGCTCATGGGCGCGCCCCGCACGCCGCTTCCGTACTAGCGCCGGGCGCCGATCGCGCGGACGCTGAGAACGGGGCAGCTCGGAGGAGCACCATGGCGCGGGAGTGCCCCGGGTTGCACGCGGTGCCGTACGTCATGTGCGATGGCTGCGGCACGATCTCCGCCGACGTCGACGGCTGGCGCACCGCTGCCGGCGACCTGCGGAGCGGCCGCTGGGAACCGATCCCGCCGCTGCCGCCGATCCCGATCCCGAAGTGATGGGGCAGAGCTTTCTCCCCGACCGATGACGAGCACTTCCGGACGCACGTGGAGCGAATCAGATAGGGCTCCGCTTACTCCTTGCCCGGGGTGATCAGCGGGATGGCGACGCTCGACCCGCAGCCTATGCAGCTCGTCCAGGCGACGGCAGGCACGGGGCGATCGTCGACGTGGAAGGTCACGATGCTGGCGATCGGCAGCGGCTGCAGCACGTGCGGCTGGCGCGTGGGCGCGCTGGCGTACGGGCAGCGGGGCGCGGTCATGGGGTGCGCCTCCGTGGGGCCGTCTGAGCATCGGTCGGCACGCGCGGCGCGTGGCTCGCGGCGCTCGCGGGCATCATGCCCAACGGTTCCGCGCACGGACGACTACGCGCACCTTGCCGCACTCGCAATCCGCGCCCTGACACTCCACCGCGCCATCGGGATGGCCGGGCAGCAGGATGTGTAGCGCCGCCTCGTGGCCGCATTCGCAGACCGCGCCGAGATCACGATTAAACGGACTCATGCGTATCTCGCCTCCTGACAGTCCGGGTGCCAGAACTCCAAGCACTCACGACAGACCAGCGTTTCGCATCTCGGACAGGCGAACGCCGGACGACGCGCATCCAACGACAGCGCGCACTCGTTACATCGCGCGCCCTGCGCGCCGCTCGGCTCTGCGAGCGCCATCTCAGCGCCCCCTCCCCTGACGAGCCGCCCCGCCCGCGTCGGATTCGTTGTTGATGGCCTCGCCGTCGGACGGCTCGGAACAGCTCCGTGACGGCACGTGCAGGTACATGATCGGCCCGGAGTGCGCTCCCTCGTGGTCGAACGGTCGCAGACACACGCGCATGCGGAACGAGAACTGTGATGGCTCGTGCCCCGAGCCTCTCTCCCCGTGCTTTCCAGCGCCGCCAGCCGGGAGCATGCGTCCGAACGTCATCGCGCACCCGCGCAGATCGCGCGCTTTCCGCGTCATCGCCGTGAGCGGCAGACGGTGCGCGATGTGGAAATCATCCTTGGTCTTCCACTCGCGCAGTTCCCCTGTCTCCCACGACTGACAGTAGCGAGAGCGCACCGAGTACTCGATCTGCTCCCGCGTCCACGGTTCCACGGGCGAGCCCTGCGAGCCGCGAACGCCAGTGAGCGCCACTTACGCGCCCCCTTCGCTGGCGTCGGGGCTGCGCCCCTCCGGCGGCTGCGCCGCGAGCGCCTCGGCCAGCACTGCCGCGTCGTCACGGGCCTGCACGATGAAGCAGTGCTCCGGGGCGAGGTCGGGCCGCGTCCGTTCAATCGCGCGCGCCTCCATCCGGCACGGCCCGCACGTCTCGATGTGCGCGGCGCGGTGCTGCCGCCACTCCAGCGATCGAGCGATCACCGCGTGCAGCCCCGCCCCCTGCCCCTCCGCGTCCGTCGTGCGGGCGAACGGCTGCGCGTCGCTGACGCTGAGTCCCGGACACGAGTCGTGACGCGGATGCGCGAACGAGACCGAGCATCGGGTAGGGGCGCTCCCTGCGGTCGCGGCACCTTCGGTGCGACCCGCGATCCGGTACGCTTGGCACGCCCAGCAGTCGCAGTCCTCGTGCCCGACGCCGAGCCGCGAGAACTGGCAACGCGCCCGCTCCCTCACCCACGCGGTCAGCACGGCGTCAGCCGGGCGAGCCTGCGAGCCCGCCCCCTCATCGTCCGCTCGCGGGGTCGCGGCCCCGTCGGGGCGGGAGACGCCGCCGCTTGAGGATTCGTTGGCGCGCTCCGCGCGTTCCAGCGACGCCAGGGCGGCGATCACTCGGGCCGCGTGCGCGCGCCATTCCGCTTTGCTGGCTTCGTCTCCCTCGTCGGGAAGTTCGTCCCACGCCTCAGCGGTATCGGGCTCTACGGACCCGTCATCTTCGCGCGACTCCACTTCGGCGTCGTAGAGCGCCCGCGCCAGATCGTCGGCAGCGATGTCGGCGAGCCGCGAGAGCGTCATCAGTTCGGCTTCTAGCCCGGCGATATCCGAGCGAAGCGAAGCCGCCTCCTCCGGCTCGTCTCGTGGCCCCGGACGCTGGGCGGCGAGGGCGGCGCGGGCCGCGTTGCAGATGCGCTGACCGCGCTGACGAATCCACCGCCCGTATCGGCTGCGGCGCTCGTCGTCGCTCGGCTGATCCATGCCGATCGGCACGGACTTGCCGGGCGCCATCACGCCCATTTCCTGATAGAACTCCTCGGCCAGCGCCTCGACCGTGGCGGCAGGATCGGTCCAGTCGTACTGGCTGAGCATCTCCCGCAGCGCCTCGGCCAGGGCGTCCGCCCCGCCGGGGGTCACGTTGGCGTCCATCACAGCGTCGCCGTGTCCAGCCACCACGCGACGAAGAACGACACGCGGCGCGTGCTCGGGTCGCGCGGGTCCACGATCTTGCCGACGATGATGGGGTCCTGACGCGGACGCCCGACGAGGCCGAGCTCATCAAAGAGCTTCAGCGCGAGCGCCTTGTTGGTGGCGTCGAGGATCTCCGGACGGACGAGCCGCGAGGGGATCGCCACGTCGCGGAACTCGGTGGCGGTGATCTCGTACCGCTGGACCTCGCCGCCCTTGCCGTCCGGCTCCGTGAACGCCCGCGTCGAGTGCGCCACGGCCGGCGAGACGTACGCGCCTTCTCCGGACGCCAGCGCGCGCGAGCGTTCCACGAAGACGCCCTCGCGCCGCCACGGCCGCCGGGACCACGTGACGCTCCCCTCCGGCGTGTCGGCATCCGTGCGGACCGCGAACACGTCCACGGGAAAGTCCGGCACGATGATGTAGCCCGCCCGCAGCGCGTCGCGCACCTTCACGTAGAACGTGATGAGCTTCGCCGTCTTGTCCAGCTCGCGCCGCCACTGACTGCGCTGGTTCGTGAACGGCGTGCGCGCCGCCTCCTCCATCGCGCGGCTCTGCTCCTCGGCGTCGGCGGTCAGCGCCCGCAGCTTGTCGTCCGCCCAGCGCACGAGCGACTCCTGCGCGGGGCGCATCTGCTCCGGGTTCAGCGCGAGCACGGTGATGTCCTTGACGGTGGCGGTCATAGATTGCCTCCTACGTTCTCTTGACGACGTCGACGGGGGGCGTCAGGTCGGGCGCGAGGGCGAGCTTCATGCCGACGTCGCCAGCACCGCGTCCTTCAGCGTCTTCGCGAGCCGGAACTTCACGACGCGCTTCGCCGGGATCTTCACGGGCTCCCCGGTGCGCGGGTTGCGGCCGATGCGGGCCCTGCGATCACGGAGGCTCAGCTTGCCGAAGCCGGGCACGGTGGACGTGTGACGCGCCTGGCTGCGCGCGAGGTCGAACAGCGCCGCGAGAAACGCGACGATCGTCTTGCGCGGCTGGCCGCTCTGCGCGGCGAGCGCGCGAATGGTCTGGCTCTTGGTCATGGTGGCCCCCTACTTCTTCTTCGCGGTGGACTTCTTCTTGGCGGCGCTGCCGGTGGCGGGCTTCGCGGGCTTCTTCGGCGCCAGCTCCTCGGCGACCTGGTCCTCGATCGCGGCGACGTTCACGCCCTTGGCCTTCGCGAAGGCCGTCAGGACCTTGTCGTTGCCGTCCTCGACGGCGCGATGCGCGGTCTCCAGCAGGACGAGCATCCCTTGTAGCTGGCTCGCCTGCTTGAAGCCCTTCGCCTGCTTCAGCAGGAACGCCTCGGCGCCGTTCGCGGGCTGCTTCGGGTTGATCCCGTACGCGAGCGCGACGGGCCAGAGCACGCCGAAGCTTATGCTCATCACGGTCCACTCGACGACGCCCAGCAGGTCGCGCGCGGTGACGGGCCACGTCTTCTTGAGGAGGGCGGCGAGGAGGCGCTCGCGCACGAGGCGCTCGGTCTTCGCCTCGATCGACTCGTGGACCTGCGGTGCCGCGGCACCACCGCGCGTCGGCTGCGCGCTGGGCCGGGCCGACGCCTTCCGGCCGCCGTGGACCTCGCAGTTGTGGGTGCCGGTGCAGATCGCGAGCGTCTCGCCGCGGACGAGCTTGGGGTTCTGGGCGGGATCCACGATGAAGCCGATCGCGGCGTGCTTGCACGTCTTGTCGCCTGCCGCGTAGAACTCGGTGCACGTGAGGCTGCCGCCCGTGGAGCTGTAGCCCCCGCTGATGTCGACGACGGGCGTCTTGCCGGCCGCCTTCACCGCGGCCTTGCGCAGCCGGTCCATGTGCGCGGCGTCCTTCGCCGCGAAGCACGCGCGGTCGAGGCAGCGGTCGCCCTCGGCGATGTCGCCGAAGAGATCGGGATTGGCCCCGGCACGCTTGGGGCACGGGCCGCACGCGCCGGCCTTCTTCACGAGGGTGGCGTCCGCGATGTCGAACGGCGCCTTCGTGAGATCCATGACGACGCGATCGCGGATCCAGTCGCCGAGCTTCCGCACGGAGATCGGCTGGTCCTCCCACGCGGGCGTCGCGGCGCGCAGCGCCTCGGCCTGGTCCTTCGGCTGCAGCCGCGCCAGCAGGATGGCGTGCCCGGCGGTGATCTTGCCGTCGAGGAACGCCTTGCGGGCGTCGTCGATCAGCTCGGCGAGCTTCAGTCGCGCGTAGACGTAGGCGACGGACTTGTCGATCTTCGCGGCGATGGCCTCCACGTCGTAGCTCGCGGGCGGCTGCATCAGCGCGCGGTAGCCGTCGGCCTCCTCCAGCGGGTGAATGTCCTCGCGCTGGAGGTTCTCGATCGTGAGGACTTCGAGGAACTCGGTGTCGGTCATCTCGCGGACGATGGCCGGCACCTCGGCGAGGCCGACCTCGGTCGCCGCACGGAAGCGGCGATGCCCCGCGGCGATCTCGTAGCCGTCCGCGTTCGGCCGGACCACGAACGGCGTGATGATGTTGTGCTGGCGCACGCTCTCGGTCAGCCGCGCCATCGCCTCCGGGTTGAAGTGCTTGCGCACGTTGTGCTTCGACTCGTGCAGATCGCTCAGCTTGATCATCTGGAACTCGGTCGTCATCCTCTCCTCGCTTTCAAAGGTTCGTCCTCACCGAAGAACGTGCGCTGCAGCCCGACCACGCCGCGGAGGGCCACGGGCCGGACGCAGCGGCAACGCGGTTTCGCGAACCGATGCGGGGGGGGGCGCCTTCGAGGCAGACCCCGTCCTTGGCGTGGCGGCGCACCAGGTGGCGGCAGGTGCACACGGTCACAGCAGGCCCGCCTGCGCGCGCTCGTAGATCGTGAACGCGCGAATGCGGAAGCCGACGCCCGTTGACACGGGATACACGCGCACCAAATGGGCGCCCGCCGGCGCGAACGGGATCGCGACGTGCAGGATGCCGATGCGACCCCCGGGGGCGACGACGCGCGCCGCCTCGCGCAGCAGGTGCGAGGGTCGCGGATTGTCGACGCCGTAGAGGCTTCGCGCGTACGTGTCGGAGTACGGCGGGTCGAGCATGACCGCCTTGAAGCTCGCGTCACGGAACGGGAGCGCGGCGCCGCTCGCCTGCACGCGGGGTCGCGCTTCGGCGCGGACGTCCACGGTCCACCGCTCGGACGCGCTCAGCGTGCCCGAGCAGACGTGCAGCACGTCGCCGCGCGCCACGTCGCCGAGCAGCCTGAGCTTCAGGACGTGGCGGAGGAAGCCGCGCGGGTACCGGCCGTAGACCGCGAAGCCGTCGGGGTCGGCCTGTGCGTCATGCGGCAGCATCCGGCCGCCCTCGACGTCGCGCTTCGCCAGCACCTCGGTGCGCTTGCCGCGCAGGGTCCGGTCGTAGCCATGGCGCACGCACTTCAGGTCGGGGCACGTGCAGCGCCGGCTCTGGCGCGGCGTCGACGACGCGTACATCCAGCGCGGCTTCGGCATCAGCCCGAAGCCCTCACCGTGCATGACCCAGATCGGCGCCCCGCCGCGACTTCCTCTCCCTCTCCCTCTCTCTCCCTCTCTCTCTCTCTCTCTCATCGGGAGCCAGCGCGAGGGAGAGGGCGTCGCCGCGTCGCCGGTGTTCGGATCGGTCACTGGAGGCGCCCCAGACCATTCACGCCACCCGCCCGAGCGGATCCCGCACGACCTCGAACGCGCCACGCGCCCAGCGCAGCTCCGCCTCCCGCGCCGCCTGCTTGGGATCGGGGACGGGCTGGGTGTCGAAGAGGCCGCGCGCGGCATCGCGCGACGACGTGCAGCACGGGCAACTCCCGCAGTGGTAGTGCTCGGCGCAGTCGGGGCAGGCCGTCACGAGGTCGTCGCCTCGTCGGGGCGGATCTCATTGACGATCCCGCACGAGCATCGCTCGTAGCGGACACCGCTCTTGGCGGTCACGACGGAGATGGGCCGCGTCGGGTCGCACGTCGGCTCGTAGGCGAACTCGACGCACGCGCAGTCGTCGGCCTTGCAGCGGCCCCAGAACAGTTCCTGTCCGCGCGGGGTCCGCATATCGGCATGGCGATCGGCGCGGTGACCGCACCCGTGGCGCGCGCACGCGAGCTTCGGGTCGGCATCGTCAAGCCCCTCGATGCCGTCGTCCTCCTCGTCCTCGAAGTCGTCGGCCTCTTCGCCGTCTTCGGCGTCGAGCGCACAGTCGCTGCAGTAGTAGACGTAGGAGACGCCGTGCGCGCATTTCTCGTCGTCGCTGAGGTCGTCGTCGCTGAACGCCGTGTCGTCCGGACGGCAGGTCATCACGCCACCGGCCGCGCCATCCGCCGCGCGCGTTCGCGGAAGAGGGCGCTCTTGAGGGTCTGCTGCGCGTTGAGCGCGTGCAGGGCCGCGAGGCACTCGGCGGTGACGCGCTCGTACTCGGCCTCAAGTTCTCGATCTGAGAGCGCGGCGATCTGGGCGGGGGTCATGCGGGCATCACCGGTGCGACGTAGCGGAACTCGATGCGCGTGACGTAGTCGTCGAGCTGACAGCGGTGCGTCTCGGCGAACCACTGGATGAAGTCGATCGGTCGCATGCGAGGGAAGCCCTCGCGCGTCACCTCATCGGCGCCGCCGTCCGGATAGCGCTCGATCTGCGAGAGCGGCTCGCGCCGGACGTCCACGATCTCCAGCGTGGCGAGCGGCTTGACCTTCTCGCCCTTCTTCAAGCCCTGCGCCTTCTCGACGGCGCGCACGACGTCGCCGGGCTTCAGGAACGTCCAGCCGGTACGCCGCGTGACGGTCTTGGTCATGGCGAGCACCTGCGTCGTCGTCAGCGCGAACGACATGGACCTCACGCCCGCACCTGGTCGACGCGCAGCGGGTTGTCGTACCCGTCGGGCAGGAACGGCTGCAGGTCGCGCTTGATGTAGTGGCGCTTCCCGAGCTCGGCCAGCAGCGCGGTCACGTCGGCGGTGAAGCGGCACCAGTCGATGTCGCGCGCGATGCGGTGATAGTTGATCTTGCCGACCTTGTAGAGGTCGACGAACGGCGCCGTGGCGCGGATGATCGCGAGCGTCTGTTCGACGTCGAACACGGGCTCAAGGGACACCCACGTGAAGATCCCGGCGTCGTGGAAGCGCTGAAGCGTCTCGACGCGTGCGGTCGGGAGCGCGGCGTGCGGCTCCCACGCACGCGACTGCTCCGCACTCAGCGTCGTCAGCGTCGAGGCGAACGCGTCGGTTGCGGGGTCGAAGAGGTCGAGGTCGCGGAGCGCGCGGTGCCCGCCCTTCGTGAGCGTGCACACCCCGAGCCCGAAGGAGTGCAGCACGCGGATCACCTCTCGGGTGAGCCCGATGCGCACGTCGTCGGGGTTGTACGGGTCGGTGGTGAACGACATGAGGACCTGCGCGCGGATGCCGTGCTGCGCGTACTTCGACGCCTCGGCGGTGAGCCGGTCGAGGTAGTTCTTCTTCGGGTCCGCGCCCGCGTCGAACTCGGCACGCGAGATATGGATCGCCGCCGGGACGTAGCAGTAGACGCAGCGGTGCCCGCAGCCGCGATACGGGCTGCACGTGAGCGGGGCGTATTCGAGCGCTTGGCCCTTGGGCGCGTAGATCACGTCGCAGCCCTTCACCGAGACGCCGTCCGGGTTCAGCATCACCGCCCCCTTCGCCCGACCCGCCACGCGACCACCGCCGCGCTCACGAGCGGGAGGAGCGCCACGCCGAGGTAGGTCAGGCCGAGCGTGAAGGTGTCCCACTCGACCGTGAGCCACACGCCCCAGACGAGGTAGTGCGTGGTGACCATCAGCGCCTCGTGGCCGTGTTCGTGTAGATCCCGTTGAGCGTCGCCATCAGCGGCCCGTTCGGGTCCTGCATGTACTGCACGGTCGTGCTCGTGAACTCGACGTGATCTTTGATCGTGGTCAGCAGGTCGCGGATGTCGAGGAGGACTTCGAGCTGGAGGACCGGCAGCTCGTCCAGGGCGCAGCCGTTCTTGTCGTGCTCGATCTCGGTGCGGGGGCGCATCATCGCGGCGCCCGCTCCTTGAACGTCACGCCCACGTCGACGGTGTAACTGTTCCTGGCCGACGCGATGAACGCCTCCGTCAGCGCCTTCGCGGCGGCCTTGAGGCTGCTCTTGAGCGCGTCCTCGACCGCGCGCTCGATCGCCGGGCGCAGCGCCTCGACCTTGCGCGCGAGGACGGCGCGCGTCGCCTGCCGGACGAGGTCCTGCGCGAGCCACTCGACGTACGGCGTGTCGTTGTGCGAGGCGTAGGTGCCGACCTTCCCGTCGCTGCCGACCTTGACCTGCATCGCGGCGACGACGATCTTGCGGATCGCATCGTCGGCGCCGACCAGCGACTCGGTGAGGCGCTCCGCGATGGCCTGCCGAGCAAGGGCGCCGAAATCCACGCCCGGAATGTCGATCTTCATGGTCGCTGCCTCTGGTGCCATGCCTCGCTCCTTGGGTTGGCGCGCCGCCCGACGGGAGCCGAGCGGCGCGCGAGATCGGTCCGCGCCCGGTTAGGGCGCCTGGGGCTGCTCGTCGGCCGGCTTCTCGACCGGCTCGTCCTTCTGCTCGTCCTTCGGGTCGTCGATGTGGAGACGGTTCATCGTGATCACCTCGCTTTCGTCGTGGGGATGGACTGCGGGACGATCTCGGCCAGGGCGTAGTGAAAGAGCGCGATCGCGTCGATCTCGTTGTCGTCCGCGTCGCGCCCCGCGGGGAACCAGCCGCGCCGGATCACCGCCTCGATGACGGCGGGCTTCTTCGCGTTGCCCTTGCCGGTGACGAACTTCTTGATCGTGGCGGGATACACCGGCTGGTGCTCGACGGACCGGCCGCTGAGCTTCTGGAGCGCGCAGTACTCCTGCACGCGCGTGGCGAGCCCGTCGGCGATCTCCACGGCGATGCGGCCGGGCGACGAAACCGTCTGCTCGTAGACGATCAGGTCGGCGGCCGTCGCGATCTCGTCGAGCCAGCGCCGGAAGCGCACGTAGCGCATGCCCGGCGACTCACCGCGCTTGACGTCGAAGACCTGGACGCCGCTCTCGGTCATGCGCTCGGCGCCGAGGGCCCAACCTGTCTTAGTGGCTAAATCCAACGCCAGCACGTTCATGCGGCGCCTCGCATCCGGTGGTAGTAGGCGAGCGAGGACGCTCGTCGGCAGACACGGCAAACCCGCTGTCCCGAACCCGCGACGAGCGGATGGCCGTTCGGGCAGTGGGCCTTGCTGGCATTGACCGCGGCGAACGACGTGCCGCGGATGACGTTCTCGCGCTTCGTGACGGCTTCGAGGTGGTCCGGATTCACGCACGCGCGGTTGCGGCAGAGGTGGTCGACCTCGTAGCCCTCGGGGATCGGGCCCACGAAGCGTGCGTAGGACCAGCGGTGCGCCCGGCCCGACTTGCCCGGCGTGTGGTTGAAGAGGCCGTAGCCGTCCGGGCTTTTCGCAGCGATCCACTCCCAGCAGCCCGACGCCGTGACGACGAACTTTTCTACGAATCGCTCGTCGAGCGTCGACCGGCGCTCACCGCGACGACGCGCCGGAATGTCGTGGGACTTCAGCATCCGCACCACCGACCGATGGCCGAGGCCGACGAGCGCGCCGATTTCGCGCGTCGTCTTCCTCTCATCGACGTACAGGTGCCGCAGCGTCGCGAGGTCGAGGGCGAGGACGTTCACCGGAGCGGCTCCATGCACCTCGCGCACACGCGGCGCGCGAAGCCGTGGCCGCAGAGCTCGAAGGCATCGTCGAGGGACGACCGCAGGCCCGCGAACGACTCGATGAGCTGCCGCGCGAGCGACGGGCCGGGCTCGCCCGCGGGGAACGCCACGGTCGGGCAGAGCCGACACCGGGCGATGCTGAAGCCGTGCACGCAGAGGCGCCGCGGATCGCCGAGCGCGGGCCCGAGCAGCTCCACGAGCCGCTCCGTCGCGTCGGCGATCCGCCGGCCCGTCGCCTCGGTCATGGGGACGTCGGCGCTCACTTCTTCTCGGTCCCCGCGAGCGGCAGCTGCTTCGCCGCCTTCGCGAACTTGGTGATGGAGGGCGCGTAGGCGCCGAAGACGTCGACCACGCGCTGAAACTCCTCGATCTCGTGCTGCACGAGAAAGAGCCGGTCGTGGTCGTCGTAGCCGCCCATGTGACAGACGGCGTGCAGCAGCTCGCGCTTCTTCTCGTCAGCGTCGAGCTTGTCCCAGGCGTGGACCTTGACGTCGACGGCGTACTGGACGGCGCCGATCTCCTCGTCCTTCAGGAGCGCGTTGACCGCCTTCGAGACGATGGAGACCTTCACGATCCGGCCGCACGGCGGGCCCGAAGCCTTGCCCGCCTTGCTCCGCGCGACGATCGTGATCCGCTCGAGGTTGCCGATCTGGTACTCGGCGATCAGCTCGTGGATGGCCTTCTCGACGAGCGGCAGCCGCTCGGGCTCGATCTTCGGGTCCTTCGGCTTCTTCGGCGCACGCGCACGTCGTGCCATCAGGCGGTTCCTCCGGTGCTGGTGAAGGTGACGACGCGCAGGCCCGCACGCCGGTTCTCCTGCGCGGTCAGCGCGCGGGCGACGTCGAGATAGGCCGCGTCGGTGGTGAGCCGGCGCCGCTCGATCTGGCGCTCGTGCTCCATCAGGCGGTGCAGGTCCTCGCGGAAGCCGGCACGCTGGTCACGAGGGATGAGCAGTGCGTAGCGCGCGACGAAGGCGCCCGGCGTCACTGGTCCTCCAGCGGCCGGCTGGTGATCCGCCGCTCGGGGCGGATGCCGTAGTCGCGCGGGACGTCCGCGGCCGCGCGTTCGCGCTTCGCCTGGCATCCGACGCACGTCGTCGCGGTGCGGATCACTTCAAGGCGGCGACGCGGGATGTCCCCGCCACAGTCCTCGCAGGTGAAGTACTCGCCGGCGTCGATGCGGGCGACCGCGCGGCGCAGGGCCGCCGCGTCCTCGGTCTTCCGCGCGCGGAGGCTCGACGTCCACTCGACCGCTTCGTTCTCGACGGAGCGGTCCGCCTCGTCGCCGCGCGCCTCCGCCGTGGCCCGGTCGGCGGCGGCGAGGCTCCGCGTGAGGGTGTCCAGTGCTGCCACCATCAGGCGGCGTGTCTCGCGCACGAACTGCCGCGTGGCGGCGTCGGTCACGCGCCCGCGTGCTCCACGAGCATCGCCATGCCGTCGCGCGCGGCCTTCAGCTTGACCAGACGCGCCTCGACCTGCTCGATCTGGGTGTCGAGGAACGCGAGCGCGGCATCGAAGGACGGGAGACCGTTCTTACGCACGGACGGCTCCGCGGCGGCGCGCGGCTTCGACGGACTGCCCCCCCGGGTACGCCCGCGGCCGCGGTTCGACGTCGAGCGGTCCTTACCGCCGTGACGCTTGCACTTGTCGGGCGCGAACTTCGCGCAGAGCTTGCACGGCGGCTTGACCTTCGGGGGCATAGGCGTCTCCTTGATCGGTGGAATGGGAGCGGGCGGTGCTGCGGGCGGCTCGACGTGCGTCTTGATCCCGGCCTTGTCGAGGCCGAAGGGGTCGCGGCGGGAGTCCGGGAGCGGCTCGCCGTCCGTGCGCTTCGGACAGTCAGCGACGGTGTGGCGCGCGCCGCCGGGGCCAGCGCTGCACCGCGGACACGACCGGCACCGGTCGCAGCGCCGATGATCCGGGTCGTCGTGCGGCTCGCCGCAGTTCGTACACGCGCGCTCGGGCTTCGGGGGCGCCGCGGCCACCGCAGACGGCTCGACCGTGACGGCGCGATCGGCCAGACGCTCGGCGGTGTACTGGCCGAGCCCGTGGCCGTAGAGGAGGTGCGCGAGGAGCTCGCCCTTCGTGGGCTTCGTCTCGGGGCAGGACTCGTTGGGGCACGCGAGCATCAGGCGGCGCCCGCGACGAGGTGATTATGTGCGGTGGTTGGGTGACAGGCCCCTTTTTCGAGGTTTTTGGGGCCGCGCGCGAGCGGCGCGTAAGTGCGTGCGGTTGCTAGGCGATTCCGCCCGACACCGGGGCGGTTGTTTGCAAAGCCTCCGCTTTGGGTGTGCTCGGCGTAACGTCGCGCGGATGCTGGAGATTCACCGCTGGTGATTATGAGCGCGCCACGTGCTTGGGGTCGAGTCACAATCACCCGCCGAGATAGCGCCGCAAGCCCACGGACCGGGCCTGCTCGCGCGCCTTCGAGAGTTCGCCCGGCACGGTCCCGTCGTAGTCCTTGATCGTGGTCGGGCTGAGGTGGTTGAGCAGCGCCGAGCGGGTCGGCTGGTCGACGCCGCCGTAGCGCGCGACGACGTTGCCGGTACGGCGCAGCTTGTGCGGGCTCACGCGGATGCGCTCGATCCCGGCCGCTTCGCCCATACGCCGGATCGCGTTGCCGAGCGCGTAGCGGGTCCAGCGCTCCCCGCGCGAGTTCACGAGCAGCGGGCGCTTGCCCTTCGGTAGGCGCGTCAGTGTCTCCACGCGGCCGTCGAGATACGCCACCACGCTCTCGGCGACGGGCGTCGAGACCGGGATCGGCACCAGCTCGTCCTGGCGTCCTTCGCCCTTCACCGTCGTGTAGAGCACCCAGCCATCCACGAGCTTCACGAAGTGCTCGACGTTCGCGCGGCAGAGCTCGCTCACCCGGAGCTCCGTGTCGATGAAGAGGTCGCGCGCGACGGATTCATGGACCGGCCGCTCGAGCGCGAGGAAGGCGCGCAGCTCGTCGGGGTACAGAAACTCCTTCTTCGTGCGCTGGCGCCTCGGCCATTCAAACGTGGCGAGCGGGTTGTGGGACAGGTACGGCCGCTTGCGCTCGTCCCGCTCGCGCATGGCGAACTTCGCCAGCGTGGAGAGCGTCGAGAGCTTGTGGCGGACGGTGTTGGGCTTCACCCCGAGCGTCCCGAGGTAGGCCATGAACGCGCGGCAGGTGTCGTCCGTGAAGTGCCGCACGTCGTCGGTGAGCGCGAGCTCCGCCGTGAGGAAGGTCACGTACTGCCGCCAGATCCTGGCGTACTCCGTGAGCGTGGTCTTCGGGCTCCCCGCCGTCGCCATCGCCGCGCTGCACCGATCGCCGAGCACCGAGATCATCATCGCCGCCTCCCGCGGGGCGGCTGGAACGATCGGCCGCCGAGTGGCGGGATGATAGCCGGGTCGGGCAGCGAGCGTGTTCACGCCCACCGCTCCGCGGGGCGCGGCTTGGCGATCTCGATGCGGATCCGGTTGCCGTCGAGCTCGGCGCCGTTGAACTGCTCCTGCGCGTCGACGGCGGCGCGGTCGCTCGCGAACTCCACGTACCCGAAGCGGCGGCTCAGCCCCGTCGCGCGGTCCGTGATGACCTGGGCGCCGAGGAAGCCGGGCGCGCCGGCGAACAGGGCCGCGAGCCGGTCGCTCGTCGTGGTGCTGCGCAGGCCGCCGACGAAGAGCTTCATCAGAACGGGACGTCGTCGTCCGCGGTCGACGGCGGCGCCGGCGCGTCCACGTCGGCCAGGGCGCGGCCGAGGTCGGTGAAGATCTCCGCGAGCGCCTTGCGCGCGGCCTTGATCTCGTCGAAGTACTCGCCGAGCTGCTCGCGGTGCCACAGCCGCAGCCCGTCGCGGGCAGGCAGGTCGGGATATGCGACGCGCAGCGCGCCGAGGAACGCGTAGTTGGGCTCATAGCCGGTCTGCTCGAAGTCGACGCGCGTGAAGAGCGCGTCCATGAGGGCGACGGCCTGGGCGTGTTCGATCGAGGCCAGCTTGTTGTTGTCGACCGCGGCGTCGATCGCCTCGACGAGCAGCGTCTCGAACGTCGGCGTGAGCTCGGCGGGACCGCCCGCCTTGGCGACGAGCGCCTTGACGCCGTCGACGAGGACCTGGCCGCGAGAGCGCTCGGTCGTCGTCGTCATGCCGCGGCCTGCCGGGTGATCGTGTACCGCACCGAGCCGTCGCTCGCTTCCTTCCCCTCGACCACGAACGGCCCGACGACCGCGAACTTGATGCCCTCGTGCTTGAGGATCTCCTTCGCCGCCTTGTCGACGCGGCCGTGCTCGCTCGCGCCCTCCGCGAGCTGATCGCGCCGCTCCAGGAGCGCGATGAGTGCCGGGTTGTCGAGGTAGGCCGCGCCCTCGCCGAACGACTTCGCCGGGTAACACTGCTTGGCGAAGCCGCACCCGCCGCAGACACTCTTCGTGAACGGGATCGGGTCCGGGTCCTGCTTCGCAACGATCATCGGATGCAGGCGCTCGACGCGCTGCAGGAGGGCTTCGGCGTACTCGTAGTCGAGCTCGAACGGGATCAGCTTCAGGAGCCCGGTCGCCTTGTTCTTCAGGACGAAGACGCCGCGCGGCAGGTTCTCGTTGAAGCAGTAGAGCTGGCCCTGCGCGTAGTACGAGCGCGTCCACGGGCTCTCGGCCTCGCGGAGATCCTCGACGGTCTTCGTCGCCTGCCACTGGTAGTCCGACATCGACTTCCCTTCGAGGACCAGGGCGGGCTTGTACTTGATGCCGCGGTAGCCCGTGATGCGGCCGTCCGGGCGGCCGGAGATCACGCCACCGCCCACGTGGTACTGGACCGGGCGGTCGCTCTCACGGACGAGCTCGAAGCCGAGCGCCTCGAGGCGGCGGTAGATGTCGGGCTGGTGGAATCGGCCCTCGTCGAAGATGCTCTGCAGCGTCGCCTCGTGCTTCGCCTTCGTGTCCCACCGCGTGAAATTCCACACGATGAACCGATCGCACGGGTGGCCGAGCGAGGACGGATAGAAAGCTCTCGCCGGAAAGACCTTCACTTGCTGCTCCAGCACGTCTCGCTGCCGATGCGCGAACCCTTCGGGCGTGAGGATCGCTTCGGCTTCCGCTTGAGCTGTGAGCGTGAGCTGCGTTGTGGTCATGCCGTCCTCGCGAGCACCGCGCGGCGCGCGTTTTCCGCGGATGTCACTGCTTCAAGGTGGGCGGGATTGACGCACGTCTTCGTGCGGCAGAGGTGGTCGATCTCGAGGCCCGGCGCGATGGCGCCACGGGCGATCTCGTAAGAGACGCGATGCGCGTACAGATATCCGCCGCGCTTGCCGCCGCGGGCAAGCACGCCGTACCCCTTACCGACGAGAGCGCCGATCCACAGCCAGCAGCCCGACATGGGCTCCGGCACGACGTAGCGGACGAGTCGTTCGGCGAGCGCGCCGCGCCGGCCGCGCTCACCCGGCGCCCGTTGCGCCGCGTAGCGAGCCTTGCGATAGCACGGCTCGCAGAGACCCCGCGCCTCGTGGGCGCGCTCCGGATGACAGGTCGCCGGCGTGCTCACGACGCCCTCACGGAGAGCGACTCGCGCTCGAAGATGCGGAGGCCGGGGATCGTGCGGACCCCGCTCGCGATCGCCTTGCGCACCGCCGCGGCGTCGACGACGAGGTACTCGCGCGGGATCTCCCCCGCCTCGGTCACCTCGTAGTCCCACACCGTGCGCGTCGTGGCCCGGGCGCCGAACGGCGTCGAGAACGTTTTCGCGGGCGGCGGGGTGGCCGCCGCCGGCGCCGCCGCGATCGCCGCGCTCTCCGCGACGGCCGCCTTGTCGAGGAGCTGCTCGGCGACCACCGTCTGCCCCGCGGCCTCGGCCTTCGTCGCGGAGTTGAGCAGCGCGGTCGCGGCGAGCCTCTCGCGCTCCTCCTCGGCCTGCGCGTCGGCGATGCGCTGCCGCTCGGCCCGGTCGAACGCGACGACCTTGCCGCGCAGCGACTGGTCCGCCGCGACGACGGGCGCCAGCGTCTCGCGGAAGAGCCTGTCGACGCCCTGCGTGTACTTCTTCAGCGGCTCCACGAAGCCGAGCCTCGCCTGCTCGGCCTCGACCTTTACGCGGGCGATCGCGCTGAGGAGGTTGACGGCGGCCGCCTTGCCCTCCTCCGAGTCCACGGCCAGCGCGTTGATCTGCGCCACGAGCGTCGCGATCCGCTCGCGCACGGCGAGGACCTTCGGGTCGTTGGTCGGGACGACGAGCGCCCCGGGCGCCACGAGCTCCGCGGCCTTCGCGCCGCTCACTTCTTCGCCGCCTTGTCGAGCACCGCCTGCGTCAGCTCCAGCGTCTTGGCGTCGACGCCGAGGAGCTTGTCGAGCTGCTCCTCGGTGAGGTCCTGGAAGCTGCCGATCTCCTGCGCGAAGAGATCCTTGGTCACCGCGCGCAGGAGCGGCAGCACCTTGCGCTGCTCCTTCGCCGCGTCGGCGAGGAGCGTATTGAGCGTGCCGACCTTCTGCCCGCGCGTCGTCGTCGCGTCGCCCGCGGGCGCCTCCTTGCCGGTCGCCTCCTCGTGGGCCTTCAGCTGCGCGCGGCGCTCCTTCTCCGCGTTGAGCGCGGTCAGCATGCGCTCCGTGCTCTTCTTGAAGCGCTCCTTCGCGGGGTCGGCGAGATCGCGCGTGTTGGCCGCGATGTACCAGTCGAGGTCGGCGTCGACGAGCTCGCTGATCTTCTTGCCCTTGCCCTTGCCGAACGCCATCACGATGTCGGCGCCGCCGGTCTGCGCGCCCACGGACTGCCCGCCCTTGCTGCCGACGTCGTAGCCGACGTAGCGACAGAGCGTGACGTCGATGCCGGCCGCCTTGAGCGCCTCGAGCGGGACCGCGCTGAGGCCGCCGAGCGCCCGTACCGAACGGCCGTGCAGGTTCGCGTACGCCGCCTTCATCACGTCGGTGGGGTCGACCTTCTCGTCCTCGCCGAGCCGGCTCGTGAAGAACTTGTCGCCGCTCCAGCGCGAGCCGAACGCGGTGTCGATCGTCTCGCCGGTGACCTGGGAGCGCGCCTCGGCCTGGAGCTTGTAGGCGTAGGTGCCGTCCGGCATGTCCTCGCGCTGCACGGTCGGCTCGCCGATGACGATGCCGAAGATCTTCCCCGCGCGCTCGCAGCCCGAGTCCTGCAGGTAGCCGACCTGCTGGAGCACCTCGCCGTTCTTCATCGTCGAGTGGATCACCCAGTCGGCCGGATACGTCTGCTTGATGGCCGAGAGGCGCAGACGCTCGAGCATCGCGGTCATGGCGTCGACGCGCGCGAGCGCCTTGTCGGGCTCGGCGCCGTCGATCCACCGCTCCAGGAAGGAAACGTTGCTGTCCTTGCGGATGACGACGAGCTGCTCGGGCCGGTCGTCGACGGGCGTGATGTCCGTCTTGGTATTGGCGGTCGCGGTGCTCATGCGGATCTCCTCTTGAGAAAGCTCGGGATGAAGCTGGGCGTGGTCGGCGCCGTCCACGCGATTGCGCGCGCGACGTCGGCACGGAGCAGGCACGTCGCGCAGTCCTGCCGGTTCAGGATCACGGGGAGGGGCTCGCCGCAGCCGCGGCACGGCTGACGCGCGCCACCGGCGTTCTGCGCGCGCGCGCACGCGGTGAGCATCGCGAAGCTCATGCCGAGGTCGGGCCGAACGCCGCGCGCATCGCGGCCAGCCATTCGTCCACCCCCTCCAGCGCGCGCTTTGCGACCGGGTTGGTCTGCGGCGTGTCGCCCGGCTTGATGCCCATGAAGAACCGCTCGGCCGGGCGGCTGCTATTGCAGTGCAGCGTCGGGATCGCGCTGATCGACACGCCGCGCACGTTCGCCAGCGTCCCCACGAGACAGGCGCAGGCGCCCTCGTAGGCCGATCCGTCCACGCGACCCTCGATGAGCGCCCGTCGCAGCCCCTCGACCTCGCCGGGCGCCGCCGAGAGCACGGCCCAGATGTCGTCGCGGATCGGCGTGAGGTCGGCGCGCGTGAGGTCGGCGTCCATGAGGTCGGCGCGCGCCTTCACGGCCGCCTCGACGGCGAGCTTCCAACTCGTCGTCTCGACGGAGAACAGGACGACGCCGGTCCACCGGGACTTGATCTCGATCTTCATGGGGTCTCCTTGGCGCGCTCCCGCGCTGGCGTCTCGTGGACGAGCGCGTCGTCGGTCAGGCGGTAGTCCTCGGGGACCTCGACCGCTGCGCGACGATCCGCACGCAGGGTGTTGACGGCGCTTCCCGATCTGGCGGGCCAGAGGCGGGCGAGGGCTCTCATGCCGTGAGCGCCTCACGATGCACGACGCACCGTCCGGTATCGCGCGTACGCGCGCACGCGGAGCAATGTCGCGGGAGCGCGTCGACCAGCCCGAAGTCGCGAATCAGCCGGACGAGGTACGTGCGCTGCAGGCCGAGGTCGCGCGCCATCCGGCCGCGATGCCCCCCCCAGCGCATCGCCGCGGCGGTGATGATCTGCACGCGCGCGGCCCGCACCTGCTCGTGGTAGGTCGCGCTCACGCCGCCGCTCCCGCGATCGCGCGCCGGACGGTCCACGGCTCGCGCGGCGCGCCCTTCGCGAGCCAGTCGGCGAAGATGATTGCCGCCGCGTCGGCCGCATCGAGGTACAGCGGGATGGTCCAGAACCCGGCCTCGATCTGGATGCCGACGTCGCCGTTGTCGTGGAGGCTCCCGACGTAGACGAGCCGCTCGCGGCCGAATTGGAGCGCCGCTTGCCTCAGCGCGTGGAGGTCGATGCCGCACTTCGCGTACGGGGCGCCGTAGTCGTAGAACCGCCGACGTCTCGCGCTCATGGCTGCCTCGCCGCGGCCACGCGCGGCGCCGACCGGCCGTCGAGCAGCCGCTCGACCTTCGCCAGCCGCTCGCGCAGCCCCTCGATCCGCATGAGGGCCGCGCACTCCGCGCACATGCCGTCGGTGACGCCCACCCACTGCACCCGTCCGTCCGCGATGCCGTTGATCCACGTGATCCCGAGGAGGCGCGCGCCGAACAGGTGCCGCGCGCCCGCCCAGCCACGACAGCGACGAATCAGCATCAGCGCACGCATCCGTTCGGCACGGCAGCGATCCCGTGTGCGCCGTACACGTAGACCGCCGTGGTGCCGTCACAGTGCTTGCGGATCGCCGAGCTGGCGAACGCGTCGCCGACGCGGGCGATCTCGTTCACCGAGTCGTCCGCGCGACCGCATCCCGCCACCACAACCGCGAGCAGCACGAGGCTCAGGAGGCCGACGAGCGCGCCGAGGAGGTCGCGGATCATAGGTCCGCCTCGTAGTCCGTCACGCGGTCGAGGAGGCGGGCGGCGGCGGTGCCCACGAGCAGCGTGAGGAGGAGCACGGTGGCGAGCACGGCGAGGAGGGTCATCGGCGCTCTCGCAGTCCGAGAACGATCAGCGTGACGAGCATCAGGAACGCACCGATCAGGACGCCGCCGAGGAGGCAGATCATCGGGCGCCCGCCTTTGCGAGCGGACGCCGCTGACAGTCGTCAGCGGCGCTGACAGTCGTCAGAAGCTCCGGCCACGTCCTGACGAGCTGCCCGATGACGCCGCGATAGTTCCCGGCGACGATCATTGCGATGAGCGCGGCGTCGAACGCGGACTTGAGCAGGAACGTCGGCAGCGTCATGTGCGACGGCTTCGCCTCGTGGCGCAGCCAGTCGAGCGACGACGGCGCGCGGAGCTGCTTGAGGCTTAGCTCGTCGAGGCCAGCCTCCCAGCGCACGTCGCGGCTCTCTTCCGTGAGCGGATTCGGCATCACGCCGCGCTCTCTTTCTTGCCGGTCAACGTGTCCCACGCGCGCTGGCACTCCGACGACGTGCGGCGCGCGTTCATCCATTTCTCGGCCATCGAGTACGAGACGTTCGCGAGACGCGCGAGGTCGGAGTACGTCCGCCCGCTCGCCACCAGCGCGCTCTTCCGCTGGGTCGCGAGGGCTCGACGGGCTTCCTTGCTCATCCGGGGCTCCTGTCTCATAGTGCGAGTGCGAGTGCGGATGGAGAGTAATTCCCGTAATGTCAATAAGTCAACACGAAAATCCGTGAGGGGAATTGGCTAAGAAATCCGAGGACTACGGGCTCCCACTCCTGACGTTCGCGACGGCCGCGCAGGCGCTCGGCATCACGGAGGCAGACTTCACGCGCTGGCTGCTTGAAGACGTGAAGCCGTCGCCCTCACGGTGGTCGGAGTGGACGAAAGGGCAGCGCCCGCTGCCGGAGCGCCTGATCCGGCTCTATCTCGTGCTGAAACAGCACCACGCGACGGACTACCACGCACGCATGCAGGCGCTCCGCGAGCAGCGCGAACAGCAGGACCGCGAGGCCGTGGAGCGCGAACGGCGCGAGGCCGCGAAGACGACGAGGGCCTCGCCGGCGAAGAGGAGGGCGACGGGATGACGCGAACAGCCACCGGAACAAGGAGACATGCGATGAGAGTGAGCCTCATACTCGTTACCGCAGCGTTGTCGTCGATCGCGCTCGCGAGTCCCGTCTCGGCGCAGATCACCGGCGTGCTGACCGGCGCCAGCGACATCTACGTCTGGAAGGACGCTCGCGCGCAGGACGACGGCTTCGCGCTGATCAAGGCCGGAACGCACAAAACCAACCCGAACGCCGTCATCCGTCTGATGGCCTGCATGGTGCCCGACGGCACGCGCGCCGCGCTGCGCAATCCCGGTCTTTCTGCGCACGAGGTACTGATCCTCGATGGCAAAGCTGCGGGCTGCGCTGGGACCGTCCCGCCGGGCTTGTTCAAGCGACGCTGAGCGCCGCGCCCTGTCCGCGGTACCGCCCGCACTCCCCTTCCCCCGCGCCGCCCAGCTCGCCGGCGGCGAGGACCGCCTGGTGGTGGGAGTGAAGCGCAGCACCGTCTCGATGTGGCGGATCCGCGGTGTGCCCGCGCGCGTCCTGCTCCCGCTGCTCGAACGTGAGCGTGGCGACGTGCGCGTCCCCGCCGGCGTCCGCGCGCTGCTCGCCGAGCTGACTCGTAATGGTGACGGGCTCTCGGTGACGCAGCGGCGCCAGCTCGCGGCGCGCCACGCCGCGTTCGCGCGCGGTCGCCTCCGTGAACTCGAGGACTACCGGCGGTTCGTTGAATCATCAGCGACGTCGCCCCGTCCAAGGCGACGGAGGTAGACTCCATAGCCATGAGACTCGTGCTGGTCCTCGCCGTGCTCGGGTTCGCCGCACCGGCCCTCGCTCAGGAGACAACGCGCGTCGACCTCTTCGACCGCGACAGCAACCGCCGGGGCTACGCGACGATCGACGAGAAGACCGGACGGATCGACACCTTCGACAAGGACTCGAAGCGCACGGGGTACGGCGTGATCCAGCCGGACGGCCGCGTGGACCGCTACCGGCTCGACGGCTCCCGCGCGGGATCGGCCTCGCCCCAGAAGCCGAAGCGCTGACCGTCTCCGTCTCGTGACATTGACGCCGGCGCACGGCGGGGCGTAGGGTCGGCCTCGTGAACGTCGACGTCGCCGCGAAGCAGGTCGCGACCCAGGTTGCTGACCATCACCTGCTCGGCGACTACGCGCGTGGCGAAGCATGGTGTACGTGCGGCGCGTGGATCTGGCGACGGCCCGATCCCGCGGACGTCGTCGACCTTCTGATCTACGACCTTGAGGGCCTCGATCGGACGCGGCGGTGGCCTGCGCACCTGCTCAACGTGGCGTTCACCCAGACCGTGATCGCCGTGACCGACTACCTCGCAGCCGAAGCCGTCAGAGCCTTCCTCGCGCTCACTGTCGCCGCGCGGAACTGACCGTGCCCGGTCGCTAGGGCGTCGGCGCGGTAGTCTGCACGCGTCTGCACGCGACCCCGCGCAGCCACCACGCCAGTCCGAAGCCGAGCAGCAACGCCAGCCCGCCGACCAGCGCGAGGAGGTCGGACTCGGTGAGGGTCACGGCCCCTGCACCAGCGACTCGATCGCGCCGGTGATGGCGCCGATCACGCCGCCCGCCAGCCCGCCGACCACGTTCCCGACGCCGGGGAGCGCCGTGCCGGCCACGGTCCCGCCGAGCGCGCCCTGATACATGCGCTTCTCGACGGTCGCGAGGAAGCCGGCCCGCGCCTTGAGCTTCTCGACGGTCGCGAGCCGCTCCTTGGTGGCGACGTACTTCGCGGCCTCGATCCCCGCCAGCTCCTTGTAGCCCGCCGCGATCTGCGCCCGTAGCTCGGCCAGGTCGCGGAAGCCGTCGCGCTGCTCGGTCATGTTCGCGAGGCTCGCGTCGAGCTTCTCGACCTCGGCTTTCAGCGGCTTCACCTGGCCAGCGGCGCCGACGAGGACCGCGTAGTCCTCGATCGACAGGATGACCTCGGTGGGCGGGGTGACGTCCTCGGCGTGGGCGAACGAGAGCGCCCAGAAGACGAGCGCGATGAGTCCGAGGCCTCCTATGATCCACGGTCCCGCCCTGAAGAGGCGATCGCCTGAGCGGCGTCTCATCGCACCCTCGCCCGAACCCCGAGCTCCTCGCCCGCGCGCAGGATCTCCGCCGTCGACGCGCGGGGAAGCTCGGCGGCGCGCGTGGCCGCCGCGGCGCTCGCCTGCCGCGCCGTCGCCAGCTCGGCCGCCAGCGTCCGCTCCCGCGCCTGGAGCTTGACGAGCCGCTCGACGAGGTCCCGGTCGCGCGCCTCGAGCGCGGGCAGGAGCGCCTCGACCGCGCGCCCCTTCTCCTCGAGCTGCTCGATCGTCTTCAGGTACCGGCCCTTCGCCTCGTCCGACGCGCGGCGCTCGCGCGCCACGACCCAGCCGGCCACCACGACGACGGCGAGGGCGAGCACCGCCGCCCCGAGCAGGTAGCGCTTCACGGCTGCGCCTCGCGGATCGCCGCCGCCATGGCGTCCCGGGTGCCCTGCTCCCGCCGCTTGTAGCGTCCGTGCGCCGCGCTGTTGCCCTTCCAGCGGTGCTTCGTGCAGTGCGTACAGCGGACGCGGCGGCGCGAGGCGCGCTTCACGCGGCCACCTTGTCGTCGGGCTTCCCGCCCCACCGCGCCCCGATGAGCTTCGAGCCGATGCCGTTCACGACCCAGAGCCCTTGGTAGGCGAACATCAGGATGGCGACCCCCTCGCCGGGCTGTGACGCCCAGCAGACGCGCACGAAGACCACCGTGGTGGCGAGCCAGGTGCCCGCCGCGAAGACCTTCGCGGAGGAGATGTTGCCGGTGGCGTCGTCGCGGAGCATCCCGCCGGTGGACTTCGGCATCCGATGCGCGGCGAGGTACGCGCCGGCGAGGAAGGCCAGCGCGAGGGCGCACCCGAGGGCGACGGTCTGGGCGATCGTGAGGCCGATCATGCGACGTCCAGCAGGCCCGGCCGGTAGCCCGTGCCCTTCGCGATGGTGAGGAGCTGACGTCGCGGCATCGCGGTAGCCGCCGGGAACGCGATGTGTGTCCACCGGCCGAACTCGTGGATGAGCTGGTCGAACTCGATCGACGAGGCCGCGATCGCCTGGCACACCGCGATGGGCGGCCCGTACGCCGGGCAGATGAGGTCCGCCGCGAGCCCGCGCACGTGGTCGCTGTCCGCGGCGCCGCCGACCGCTTGGTTCAGCGCCGCGCAGCGGTAGCCGCTCGTCACGATGATGGGGTGGCCGAGCAGCGCGCGGACCTGCTCCAGCCCGTCGGCGAGGACGCGCAGGTTCGGCATCACGTCGAAGCCGGGCTCGTTGTCGATCCCCTGCCGGGCGGCCGTCTCGGACACGATCAGCTCGTCCAGCGTGAAGTGCTCGGTGAGCCTCATGCGGGGGTCCTTTCGCAGCGCGCGGCCGGGCAGACGCCCTGCTCGAGCCGGCGCACCTTGTCTTCGAGCTGGTCGATCCGGCGCTCCCGCTGCTCGGCGTGCTCCAGGAGCGTCCGGTTCGCCTCCTGGCACTCGCGGTCGCGCGCCTCGCTCTCCTCGGCGCGTCCATGAAGGACCTCGGCGCGCGCGCGCAGTTCCGCCGTCTCGCCGCGGAGTCCGGCCGTCTCGCCGCGCAGCCGCTCGATCTCGCGCCAGAGCCCATCGCGAAGCTGGGCGGCGATCACGGCATCGGCCCGCGCACGCGCCGCCCCACCACGGACCGCGCGCCCGATCCACTTCGCCGCCTGCGCGAGCGCGACCGCCGCGGTGCCGAGGATGCCGAGCCACGCCGCGATCTGCGCGGCGAGGACCGTCCACGCGGGCGAGGGCTGCGGATCACTCACGCGTGTGCTCGCCACGGCGCGTACCCCGGCACGCCGCGCGCGATGAGCCGCGGGCGGACGTGCTTGTGATGGAAGCGCTGCGCCCACGTCCACTGGTCGGGCGGCTGCCAGTCGTAGCGCGGCTGACCGGTCTTCTCCCACGCGTTCTGCACGATCCACTTCTGCTCGTGGTAGAGCGCTTCGAGCACGGCGTCCTCTGGATAGCCGCCGCGCGCGAAGCAGGCGCTCGATTCCTTGGTGTGCGTGGGGAACATGTTGCTGTTCACCGCGTTGCCGGTGAGCAGCTCGCGCCCCCACTCCTCGAGCCGGAAGTCCGCCCACACGAACGTCGCCATCCAGTGGGCACGGTGCGCGAGGTACGCCCCCGTCGCGACGAGAACGAGCGTCGTCGGCCACCAGGTGAGGCCGTAGAACGCCGCGACGACGTGCAGCCGGTCCCACCATCCCCAGACCGGCAGCACGCCGAGCAGCGTGCCAACGACGCCGAACGCGCCGCGGACCTCATCCAGCCAGTGGCAGACGTTCCGCTCGTACGGGTGCGCCGCGGGGTTCAGGCAGGCGCGGAGGCGCGTGATCAGGAAGTTCATGCCAGCGTGATCCCGAAGCTCGGCGCCGCGGCTTCGATGCGCGCGATCTCGCTCGCGGTCGGCACACCATCGGCCATCAGCGACGCCCAGCGACGGCGGACGAGCGCGAGGGCCACGTCGCTGAGGACGTCGTTGTCGAGCTGCTGCATGAGCGCCGCGACCTTCGGGTTCTCCCAGAGCGCGTCGGCGCGGTCGAGCTTGGCGTCGAGCGTGGCGCCATCGACCAGCCCGGCGAGGGCGCGGCGGAAGTCCCGGCCGCGGGCCGGGAGTGGCGGGACGAGCGCGGGATCGATCTCCAGCGCCGTGAGATCGGCGGTGAGGCGAAGCTGCGTCACCAGCGCGGGCAGGTCCGCGTCCGCGATCTCGCAATCGGCCTCTCCGGCGGTGGGCGGCACCGTGTACGACGGGACGCTGAGATGTTTCACGCGACGGGTCGACACTTCGTAGCGGACGTGCATGTCTTGTCCTCCTCTACTCGTCGAGCTCGTACCAGGAGTAGAGCGTCCCGGTGTTCACCGCGGTCCGGTAGTACCAGTTGTTGGGCACTTCGAAGCTCACGCTGTCCCGGCCGCCGGTGGTACCGTTCTCCACGATCTCCGCGATCGCGATCGTCGCCGGATTCGCCGAGCCGACGTACACCTGCCACGACTTGCCGCCCGCGCCGCCCGCGCCGGTCACGCCAACGATCACGCGACGCTTTTTGCCGCTGGTGTTCTGGTAGTTCGTCCCCGCAACACGAGTACCGCCGGCAAGGTCGGACCCCCACGTGCCGGTCTCCGCGCTGGTCCGGCCGATCGTGCGCCACAGCGTGCCGCTGCAGACGACCAGCGCCGAGGCGCCCGCCTCTAGGGCGATCGTCGCGGCCCCGTCGATCGTCTCCGTGCCGTCCGGGTCGATGGTGATCACGCCCGAACCGGAGTTGCGGACCGCGAACCAGAAGCCGTCGCCGGCCGTGGCCGCGGCGGGCAGGGTCAGCGTCCACGTGTTCGCGGTCGCGTCGATGAGGCGCCGCACGTCCGCGGTCGTGACGGTGTAGTTCGCGGTCTTCGCGAGCACCGGCAGCTTGCCGGGCTTGAAGAGCATGTCCGTGAACGCCGTAACCGTCGTCTGGTCCGTGAGGTCGAGCGTCGCGCCGTCGAAGAGCGTGTTGAGCAGGCGCTTGATGGCGGCCTGTAGCCCGAGCGCGGCGCGGTTGATGACGTCCGGCCGCTCGAAGGGGTCGTCGGCGCCGACCTGGTTCTCGTAGTCGTCGCGCGGCAGCGTCTTGACCGGCACGAAGTCCGTGAAGTCGTTCGCCACGTCGTCTCTCCTTTAGCGTTCCGCGAGGTCCCGGTCGCCGCCGAACGGCCGCGCCGCATCGAACGCCAGCGCGGCATCGAAGGCCGCGTCCGTTGCGAGGAAGCGGCCGGTGTCGAGGGCCACCACGTCGATGCGCGGGCGATCGTCGAGCGTCGGGCTGAGCGCGAGCAGGCGCAGCACCTCGTTGCGATAGAGATGGCCGCGCTCGCGCGTCGGGCCCCAGTCCCACGAGAAGCCGATCAGGTCGCCTTCCGTCGCCGCGAGCAGCGCGGGCGTCCGGGCGGCGAAGCGCACGATGGCGCCCTCCACGCGCGTCGGCGCGGCGGCCAGCGCAAAGAACCGCGCGGCCCACGCGGCGACTTGCCCGGCGTCCCGATGCCCGCGCAGCGTGACGCTGTGCCGGTCCTCGCCGTAGGCGTTGATCGAGCGCGGATCGGTCGGCGTCGTGAGGCGCGAGGAGGGGCCGCCGATCGACTCGGACCAGAGGTAGTAGACGGTCAGCGCGTTGCAGAGCCCGTCCTCCGCGCCCTCCATCTCGGGGTCGTCGTCGCCGTCCACGCAGTCGCGGTGCGCGACGATGTGGGCGACGAGGTCACTCTCCGACCAGCGCGCGTCGTTGACCCAGAGGACGAGCAGCCCGCGGCCCGTGCGCGTCCACCCGCCGAAGACGTTCAGCATGATCTCGGCGATCCACGCGTCGACCGGCCGGTCGTCGGCGACCACCCACGCCGTCGTGAGGCCGAGCGCGGCGCAGGCGGCGCGGGCGCGCTCGAGCGCGGCCGTGTGGTAGTCGCGCGACTGGGCGCTCGCGCGGGCGGCGAGGAGGTCTTCGAGCTGGGAGATCGGGTTGTCGCCGTCGACCACGCGCCCGATCCCGCGCACGGTGATCTGGCCGGACCGCGCCGACGCGAAGCTGATCGTGGTGATGAGGCCCTGCCCCTGGTAGTTCGTCGACAGCGTGATGGTGGCGTCCGCGGTGACGTCCGTCTCTTCCTCGTACACGTGCGTGATCGAGGTCATCGGCGTGGCGAGGCCGTAGGTGTTGCTCGCCCGGTCGATGAGGACGGCGGGGATCGGGCCGCGGATGCCGCCCACGGTGAAGTCGCCGTAGACGTCGGGCAGAATCGCCGACGGCTCCCCGGGACTCGTGTAGCGCTCCGCGCGGACGAGCGCGAGCGGGGCCGCGTAGTCGATGGTCACCGGGTCTCCGCCTCGAGCACCAGCGAGCGCTTGCGCAGCCGCCAGCGCGTCACCGTGGCCGTCGCCTTCACTAGGACGTGGTGGGCCGGCAGACCGGGGAACGTCACACCCGTCTCCAGGACCTGCCGCAGCACGTATTCCTCGCCGATCAGGCGGCTCATGGCGCGGTCGCGGTTGTGGACCTCGACGGTGAGCACCGCCCGCTCGCTCGCCGTGTACGCGCCGAGGAGCTGCGCGTTCGGCTGGACGGCGGTGGCCGGGCCTTCGAGGCGTAGGAGCCTGGCCGCGCCCTCGAGCACCACGCTGCCCGCGTCGAACGGCTGATCGGCGTCGAACGGCTGGGCTGCATCGAAGGCCCCGCCGGCGCTGGCCGCCTCTGGCGTCGTCAGGCCCCACACGCGCTCGCCCATCGCGGTGCGCAGGCGCGCCACCGGCAGCGGCCGGGCCCCCGCGAGCGCCTGCGCGAGCCATGCGGCCGAGCGTTGTTCCATCAGCGGGGCCTCGTGCGGGGGACCTCGACCAGGCGCCCGCTCGCATCCCAGGCATCCTCGGTGCTCGCGCGGTGGGCGAGCACCAGATCGTCCTCCCAGAGGCAGAGATAGACATCGCCGTGCGGCACCCCGCCGCGCAGGAGCGTCGGCACGGCGTCGTCCATCTGGAACCACACGGGCCGGAGCCGCTGGAGCTCCGCGTCGACCATCGCCGCCGTCACGTCGCGGAGGACCGTGCGGTCGGCGTCGTGCAGGAGCAACCACTCGAACGTGAAGGCCTCCGCGACGGCGTTCACACTGCCGTTGGGCAGCCCGGCCACCGTGCGGTCGCGCTCGCCGAAGCGCACCACGCCGCGGGTGACGCCCGGCGCGACGTTCTTCGAGAGCGCGGTCGGCGTCCCAAGGAAGAGACTCGCGATCCGCAGCTCGCCGTCCGGGTTGTCCGGGTCGGCGATCCGGACGCGCCAGTGACGACAGGACCGCGGCGTGGTGGTGAGATCGTGCACGAGCGCGCCGCGCGCCCACGCCACGGCGTCCTCGACGTCCAGCGAGCCGAAGGCCGCGTCGCCGTCGCCGTGCAGCGCGATCGTCGCGGCGGCCGTGAGGTTGTGCCCGCCGAGGATCAGCGTGTCCGGGGCGGCGGCGGCACCGAGGTCGACCACCAGGTCGATGGGGTCGGCCACGCCGGCCGCGCTGCGATACTCCGTGTTCGGGTCGAGCTCGAGCAGGCGCGCCACGCCGTGCGGACGGTAGGCGCGGAAGGCCCACACGTCGCCGGCAAGGAACGGTCCGGCCGCGAAGATGACCGCGATGCCGTCCTCGAGCGTGACGGGCGTCGTGGCGGTCGCGAGCGGCGTCGGGTCGAAGCTGAGGCCGCCGTCGCGCGACCACACGACCGTGGCGGTGCCCAGCGCGCCGCCCGTGAGGACACGCACGAGATAGTCGCGGTCCGTCGCGCCCGTGTAGGTGCCGTGCGTGGCCATGGTCCCCGCACCCGCCCCGGACTTCTGGGTGTTGCTCAGGCGCCCGGCCGCGTTCGACGACGCGGAGAGCATCGACGCGGCGGTGATCAGATTGTCCTGAAGGAACCGCGCCCTACCCACGGCCGGGGCTCCCGGACGACGTGCGGCGGCGCCCGAGCTGCGCGAGCTCCGCGTCCACGTCGCCGGCGAGTTCCTTCGCCCACCGACGCCGCGTCTCGCGCGAGAGCCTGTCGGGGTCGACGACCGTGAACGTCGCGGCGACGTGCACGCGCGGCCCGCGGGCCGCGCCGCGGTCCTGCGCGTCCGCCTGCGCTTCGGTCAGCACGCGCTCGCCGGCGTGGAGCATGACCGGGCCCCACGGCTCCCCGGAGGGGCCGGGCACGCGATCGAGACCGGTCTTGAAGCCCGGGATGTCGAACGATCCGGGCGCCATCCACGGGCCCGGCAGCCCGAACGCCTCGTGCTCGGCGCGCAGACGCTCGTGGAGGGCCTGGAGCTGGACGGCCGCCGCGATGTCCTCCTGGAGCGTGCGGAAGTTGCCGCTGCTGTCGACGTGGCCCGACTGGAGCGGGTTCCAGTTCGGGATGTTCTGTGGGTTGAGCAGCTTCGCGAGCGGGTCGCTCACCGGCTCGATGCGCGTCCCGCCGTCCATCCAGTTCGCGAGCAGGGAGAGCGGGCCGCCGGCGCCCGTGTTCGCCACCGCGGCACGCAGCGAGAGCCAGTCGGTCGCGAGAACGTCTGTGAGCGTGCCCTGCGCGATCGCCTCACGGATCTTCTCGATCGACGGCGTCGCGCCGGAGGCGATCGACGCGCCGAGCCGGTGGAGCCCCTCGTTCTCGAGCAGATCGAACTTCTCGCCCTTCCGCCCGCTGAGGAGCGGACCGATGATGCTTGGTAGCATCACCCACGCCATGGCGAGGCCCGCGCCGGCCGCGGCGCCCATGCCCGCGAGCCCCGCGCCCGCTGTTCCGGCTCCGGCCGCGC
>Ga0194131_10001685_pt1 | contig 37546 bp, 31 predicted proteins | sample TA2KigO120mmetaG_FD_148631 | JGI IMG/M metagenome (GOLD analysis project Ga0194131, IMG submission 148631) | Freshwater microbial communities from Lake Tanganyika, Tanzania - TA2015053 Kigoma Offshore 120m | ecosystem: Environmental > Aquatic > Freshwater > Lake | place: Tanzania: Lake...
TGTGGATGACGCGCGCGTACCAGCACTTGACCGCGAGCGTCGCGAGCGCGCTCGGGCTGACCGCGCTCTTGTGGGGCGTGTTGTTCGAGGTCGCGGGTTCGGGCGCGCGGCCCTCGCCGTGGGATTGGAGCGGCTATGCGCTGATCCTGCTGGGCGCGATCCTGTTGCGCGGCAGCGCGTCGAAGCCGACCCCCGGGTCCCCCGACGAAGAGATGTGAATCAGGCCGTCACTTGGCCGGCTTCGCCACGCGCTTCATCGGGCGCACCGTGACGTTGACCTTCGTTCGCGTCGGCTTGCCGGCGTCGGGCAGTGCTGCGAGCGGCTCTTCGGCCGAACCGCGCCGCGGCTGCGACACCGAGGCGACCACCGACAAGAGTTCGTCGTCGTCGAACGACTTCGCGCCGCCGCGCGGCCACATCCGGCGCGACAGGTCGGACAAGGACAACATGCCCGTGAGCTTGCCATGCTCGTCGACGACCGCGAGGCGCCGCACGCGATGCTCGCGCATCTTGCTCGCGGCGATCTGGATCCGGTCGTCCTCGCGCACACTCTGCACGCGGCGCGACATGCAGGTCGAGACCTGGATCTGTCCGAGCGGCTTGCCCTGCGTGTAGGCCGCCATCGCGACGTCGCGGTCGGTGACGATGCCGATCACGCGGCGTTCGTTGTCGAGGATCGGCACGCAGCCGATGTCGTGCTCCCACAGGATCTGTGCGACGCGATTGAGCGTGTCGACGGCCTGGCAGGCGTGAACGTTGCGGGACATCAGGTTCGAGACGCGCATCGGGGAACTCCTCGTGAAGGGGCTGGGCCTATCCAGCAACATAGGACAGGCAGGTCCGCATTGCGAGGCGCGCAAGTCGGCCCCTGCGCGCATTTCCCGTGCCTGGAAGCACCTAGCGCAATGCCGACTCGAGCGCTGTCGCCGCGTCGGTCTTCGCGTCGCGGTACTTGACGACCAGCGCGCACCCGACGTGCAGCCCGCGCTGCGTGGCCCACAGATCGAGCGGACCGCTCTGCGTGACCGGGCGCGAGCCGGGCACGACCACCGCTCCCTCCGGGATCGCGAGCGGGTTCTCGCGCGTGCCGCGCAGCTCGCGCTGCTCGACGAGATCGTAGACGACGGTCGACGCGCTGAGCACGACGCCCGAGGCGATCACCGCGCGACTGCGCACGCACACGCCCTCGTACAAGCCCGTGTTGCCGCCGACGAAAGCGTCGTCCTCGACGACGACCGGCGTCGCGCCGGCCGGCTCGAGCACGCCGCCGATCTGCGCGCCGGCCGACAGGTGCACGCGCGCGCCGATCTGCGCGCAGGAGCCGACCAGCGCGTGGCTGTCGATCATCGTGCCTGCGCCGACGTAGGCGCCGACGTTCACGTAGGCGGGCGGCATCACGACCACGCCGGCGGCGAGGTGCGCGCCGCGACGCACGCTCGAGCCGCCGGGCACGAGGCGCACGCGGTCGCCGAGTTCGAATGCGCGCGGCGCATACGCGCTCTTGTCGAAGAACGGCGCCGGCCGCGCGTCGATGCGCTCGATCTCGGTGCGGCGGAACCCGACCAAGATCGCCTGCTTGACCCACGCGTTCGCGCGCCAGCGGCCGTCGGCGCCGCGCTCGGCCGCGCGCACGGCGCCCGACTCCAGCGCATCGAGCAGGGCCGCGTGCATCTGTGGCCAATGCGGGTCGGCGAGCAGCTCGTCGATCGGCCGCGCGTAGAAATCCTGCAGCGCCGGGGAACTCATCGCAGTAGTCCCAGCGCCGCGAGCGCGTCGCGCATCCTGTGCACGGTTGCCGCCTCGGGCGCCGTGAGCGGCAATCGCAGCGTCGACGTGGAGAGCCCGAGCAGCGCCAGGCCCGCCTTGAGCGGGATCGGATTCGACTCGACGAACAGCGCATCCATCAGCGGCAGCAGGCGCGCGTTCAGCTCGCGCGCGCGCCCGAACTGGCCTTCGCGCGCGCACACGACGAGCTCCTTCGTCAGCGCCGGCGCGAGGTTGCCGAGCACGCTCACCAGGCCCTGCCCGCCGACGGCGATCGTCGCGAGCGCGAGGTTGTCGTCGCCGGCCAGCAAGGTCTTGCCCGCCGGCAGCGCGCGCGCGATCTCGCCGATCTGGGCGAGGTTCCCGGAGGACTCCTTGACGGCGACGACCTGCGGGTTGTCCCACAGGCGTGCCAGGGTCGACGGCGCGAGATTGGAACCGGTGCGTCCCGGAACGTTGTACGCGACGAGCGGCAAGCCCGGCGCGGCGTCGGCGACCGCGCGGTAGTGCGCGACCAGACCCGCGGGCATGGGTTTGTTGTAGAAGGGTGTCACGACCAGCGCGCCTTGCGCGCCGAGCTGTTGCGCGCGCTTCGTCCACGCGCAGGTCTGGGCCGTGCTGTTCGAGCCGGTGCCGACCACGACCGGCCGCCCGCGCGCCTCGGACAGGCAGACCTCGATCAGCGCGTCGCGCTCGGTCTCGTTCAATGTCGCGGCCTCGCCGGTCGAGCCCAACGGCACGAGCACGTCCACGCCGCCGGCGACGACGTGGCGCACCAGTCTCTGGTACGCGGCGAGATCGATCGCGCCGTTGGACTGGAACGGCGTCGCGAGCGCGACGCACAGGCCGGAGAGGTCAACGGACATCGGAGCGGCTCCTGGAAGGCGGGTCGGATCGGAGGCCGGCGAACAACGGGTCGAGCACGTCGGCGGCCACCGCGTCGAATGCGTGCACGCCCTTGCGCGAGCGGATCCAGCGCGCCGCCTCGAGCGCACCGTCGGCGTAGGCGGCCGCGCTGCGGGACGCGTGCGTGAGCTCGAGCACCTCGGCGGGGCAATCGAGGCCGAGCGTGTGGGTCGAATAGGTCGTTCCGGCGCGAATCACCGCGATCGACAACTGCTCGGGCGCGACCGGGCCTCCGACGACCCAGCCGGTCTTGCGCGGACAGGCCTCGATCAACGTGCGCGCAAGCAGCTTGGCCGTGCCCGATGGCGCGTCCTTCTTGCGCGCGTGGTGGTGCTCGACGAGGTAAGGATCGCGCGCCGGATCGAGTGCCGCGAAACGGCCGAGCACCGTCGTCAGCCGCCGCATCAGCGCGACGGAGAGCGAGAAATTCGGCGCGACGACGACGCCGATGCGGTCGCCGACGCGCGCGGCGAGGTCGGGCAGCTCCCAGCCGGTGCTGCCGATCACCAGCGGCGTGCCGGTCGACAGGGCCCAGGCGAGCCGGCGTTCGACGGCCGCGCCGCTGGAGGCTTCGATCGCCACGTCGACGCGCGTCGACGGCGCGTCCTCGCGCGCGACCTGCCATGCGATCGCATCCGCGGCCGACGCGGCGATCGCGCCGGCGAGTCGGCCGCGACCGAACAGGCCGATGCGCAGGGCCGTTGCGGCGCTCACGACCGGTCTCCCGCTTCGAAGAACGCGTGGTGCAGGCGGCGCAGCGCCACCGGCGCGGCATCCTGCGGCACGACCAGCGACAGGTTGATCTCGTTGCCGCCCAGCGACACGAGCTCGGGCGCGATGTCGCCGAGCGCGCCGAAGATGCGCGAGACCAGGCCCGGCGTGTCCTTCATCCGCGCGCCGACGACCGCGACGATGGCGCGTTGCTGCGCGACCTCGATCGTCGCGAATCGGCTGAGCTCGCGCACCAGCGCCTCGAGCGGCGCGTCGGCCTCGATCGTGCAGGACACCGAGACTTCGGCGGTCACGACGAGATCGACGCTGACGCCCACGCGCCCGAACACGTCGAAGACGCGCGCCAGGTAGCCGCTCTGGTGGAACATGCGCGTCGAGGTCAGCGTGAGCACCGTGATCGGCCCGCGCGAGGCCAGCGCCGTGATCGGCGGGCGCGGCGTGGTCGACTTGGGCAGCGCTTCGATCGCGCGCTGCGAGCGAATCAGCGTGTGGCGGCCGTGCGGACGCATCGTGTGGCGCACCGTGACCGGGATGTCGGCGTCGATCGCGGGCTGGATCGTCGCCGGATGCAGCACCTTCGCGCCGAAGGCCGCCAGCTCGGCCGCCTCGGCGAAGGACAGCTCGGCGATCGGCTGCGCCGCCGGGATCATGCGTGGATCAGCCGTCAGCACGCCCTCGACGTCGGTCCAGATCTGCACCTCCTCGGCGCCCAGCGCCGCGCCGAGCAGCGACGCCGAGTAGTCGCTGCCGCCGCGGCCGAGCGTGGTCGTGAAGCCCTGCACGGTCGCGCCGATGTAGCCCTGCGTGACGACGCAGCGACCGGCGCACAGGAGCGGCTTCAGGTTCTCGTGCGCCAGCGCGCGGATCTGCTCCAGATCGGGTTGGGCCGCGCCGAAGCTGCCGTCCGTGCGCAGCACGTCGCGCGCGTCGAACCATTCGCCCTGCACGTCGGCCTCGCCGAGGTAGCGCGAGAACAGCAGTGTCGAGAGGCGCTCGCCCTGGCTCGCGATCGCGTCCATCGTGCGCGGGGAGAGCTCGCGCAGCAGCGCGACGCCGCGCAGCAACAGCTCGAGCTCCTCGCGCTGGCCGTCGAGCTGCGCCACGAGATCGAGCGGCAGTCCGCGCGGCAGGAGTTCCTCGGCCGCCACGCGGTGCTTGGCGTACAGCGCGCGCGATTCGGCCAGCGCCTCCTCGAGATGGCCGCGCTCGGCCAGGCGCGACGCGCGGAACAGCGCGTCGGTCGTCTTGCCCATCGCCGAGAGCACGATCAGCGGCCCGCGCGGCAACGCTTCGCGCACCAGCTCGAGCACGTGCCGCATGCACGTAGCGTCGGCGACCGAGGAGCCGCCGAATTTCATCACGATGACCATCGGAGGTGGGGAAATAAGAACCGTCAGTGGATCAGCTCAGCAACCCGCGCGCCCTCGCGAGTTCCGCGTACAACACGTTGCCGCCGGCGGCGCCGCGCTCGGCGTTGTGAACGAGCGCGCTGAACTGGATGCCCAGCACCGCGCAGCGGCGCACGCGGCCGACGTGCACGGCCATGCCGTCGTGCGCTTCGGCATCGAGTCGCGGCTGCGGCCGATTCTCGGCCTCGTGCAAGACCAGCGCGCGCTGCGGCGCGGACGGCAGCGCGTGCTCGAGCGAGCTCGGCCGCCAGTTCGAGAGCACCGAACGCACGCTCTCCGGGCTCGGCGCGCCGCGCAGCCGCACCGAGACCGCGACCATGTGACCGTTCTCGACCGGCACGCGATGGCAGGCGGCCGAGACGGCGAAGGAGGCCGGCTCGATGCCGTCCGCCCGCACGCGCCCGAGCAGCTTGAGCGTCTCCTGCTCGAGCTTCTCCTCCTCGCCGCGGATGAACGGCACGACATTGCCGAGGATGTCGAGCGACGGCACGCCGGGCCAGCCGGCGCCGGAGACCGCCTGCAGGCTCGTCGCGTGCACGGCTTCGACGCCGAAGGCCGCGTCGAGCACGAAGAGCGGCAGCGCGACCGGCACGGTCGTGCAGTTGGGCTTGCACACGATCGCGCCGCGCCAGCCGCGCGCCTTGCGCTGCGCGTGCACGAGCTCGAGGTGCGACGGGTTGAGCTCGGGGATCACGATCGGCACGTCGCTCGCCGTGCGGAACGCGCTCGCATTCGATGCGACGAAGGAACCGGCGCGCGCGAAGGCCGGCTCGAGCTCGCGCGCGGGCTCGGTGTCGAGTGCGCTGAAGACGAGTGGCGTGGCGACGCTCGCCGGATCGCAGCTCTCGACGATGCGCTCACCGAGGCCGCCGTGCGCCGGGCCGCGCTCGGGGCCGAGGCGCCACTCGCAGGCGTCGGCGTAGCGCTTGCCCGCGCTCTTCTCCGACGCGCACAGGTGGGCGAGCTCGAACCACGGATGGCGCGCCAGCCGCGCGACGAGGCGCTGTCCGACGACGCCGGTGGCGCCGAGCACGGCGCACGGGATGCCGGCGCTCATGCGCGCGCCTCCGCCGAATCCAGCCCCGAGCCCGGGCCCGCCGCCACCGGCAGCGCGAGGAAATGCTTCGCCAGCGCGAGCAGCAGTTCGTGGCCCGCGGCGAGGTCCGCCGAGCTCACGTGCTCGCGCTCGCTGTGCGCGACCTCGATCGAGCCCGGCCCGACCAGCGCGACGCGACCGCCGGGAACGAGCTGCTGGACGCGCGGCGCGTCCGACCCGAACGGCACCAGCGCATGGTCGAAGCCGTGCACGCGCGGGTACAGCGCGGGCTGCGTCTTGAACACGCTCTCGACGCTGCCGCACTCGGGCGCGAGCTCGCGCACGCGCTGCTCGAACGTCGAGCCGGGCAGCGCGCGGACGAACAAGTGCGCTTCGCCCAGATCGGGCACCACGTTCGGCGCGCGGCCGCCCGACAACTGCCCGAGATTCCAGATCTCCGGTCCGAGGTCCGGGTGCTCGGCCTGCGGGATCGCGCGCAGTCGCTCGAGCCACTCGAGCAGCGGCCATAGCGCCGAGCGGCCCCGCTCCGGCGTGCCCGAGTGGGCCGCGACGCCGCGCGTGCGCAGCACCAGGTGCTGCACGCCGCGCTGGCCGGTCGCGAGCTTGTTCTGCGTCGGCTCGCCGTTGATCGCGCCGCGCAGGCCGCGGAAGCGCGGCGCGAGCGCGAGCGCGCGCTTCGAACCGCACGAGTCGGTTTCCTCGCCGACCACGCCGAGCCAGGCCAGGTCGCCTTCTCCGCGGCGCAACAGCTCGCGGATCACCGCGAATTGCGCGACCGCCTGCCCCTTCGCATCGCAGGTGCCGCGACCCCACAGCGCTCCGCCATCGCGCCGCGGCGCGATGTACGGCGGCACCGTGTCGAGGTGCGTGCTGAACAACAGGCGCGGCTCGCCCCAAGTCGCGAGCACGTTGTGGCGGCTGGGCTCGACCTCGTGGCGCTCGATGCGCGCGCCGAGGTCCTCGAGCTCCGCGCACAGCGCGGCGAGGCCCGCGTCCTCGCGGCCGGTAGTCGTGTCGAACGCGCACAGGCGCTCGAGGCGCTCGAGGATCCAGTCGACGGGGGCAGTGCCGCTGGCGAGGGTCATGGAGGTGGGCATCGGAGTGGTCGTACGCCGGAGGCCCCGGGAACGGCGCGCTCGCACGCGTGATCGCGCGGAGCTGAACCACTCCCGTGGCGCTCCGCGCCGGGGGACCGGCGCGACAGCCGTGTGGATGTTCTCACACACGGCCAAGGCTTGCGAACGCTCGTTCGCAGGCCCTTCGGCGGCACGCGCCTCGCTCGCGGGCTCCAGCGGTGCCGAGCGGCACCTCGCCCGCGCCGCGTCTTCGCGCGCCGCGCCTCCAGCGGAAGCGCGCAGGATAGCACGGCGCGCCGCTGTCTCGAAGCTCGGCTAGAATCGCCGAGCTGCTCGAGGAGAAGGATCCAACATGCGCTGGCACGCTTGCGTCTCGATACTGCTGATCGGCGTGGGGCTGGCGCCCGCCGCCTGGTCCGCGGACCGGACCGCGGTGCGGAAGAAGTCGATCCGCGAGGGCCTACTGTGGCTCCTTCGTCACCAGGAAGCGGACGGATCGTGGGCCGCGATGGAGATGGACGCGCGCTGCACGGCGAAGAGTCCGTGCTGGCCGAAGGTCTTCAGCCTGAGCGCGGAGCCGGAGGGGGCCCCCGACGAGGAGCTTCCGCGGGCGTCCTACTATGACGTCGGGTTGACGGGACTGGCGCTGCTCGGAATTCTCGGCGCGGGCATTGGTCCCGATTCGAAGGTCGAGCTCACCGACCCGCAAAGTGGAGTCAAGTACTCGCCGGGGGAGAGACTCCGATCCGGCCTGAACTGGCTTGTCAGCGGCCAGCAAGCCGATGGGTCGGTTGCGCCGGAGCAGTTCATGTACTGCGAGGCCATCGCTGCCGCGGCATTGGCCGAAGCTTGCCGGCAACCGGGGGGCGAGGCCTGGATGGAGTCGGCACAGAAGTCCGTTCACTTCCTCGCCAGTGCGCAGAAGGACGCGCCTGATGGTGGCGGGAAGTGGGGCTGGCGCTACGGCACTCCTCGACGTCACGTGGAGCAGTTGAGGGCAGGCGAGGTGACCGTGGCTCAATACACGGAGCTCAAGCACGACGCCGACACATCCGTCACTGCATGGTGCGTGAAGGCGCTGGATTCGGCGCAGCTCGCGGGTCTGGATGTTCCGCAGGAAGTGCTGGATGGCGCGAGTTTGTTCCTGGAATCCGTGCTCGAGCGCAAGAGGGGGGAATACACAGGACGGGCCGGCTACTTCGACGTCGGGCGCGCGGGCGACCTGGTGACCGGCCCGCGCGATTCGTTCGTCTATTACCCCGAGGCGCTGTCCGCGATGGCCATGAGTGCGCGCCTTGCGCTCGATCTGGATCCGTATGATCCGTTCCTGGTGCCGCGTCCGACTCCATCGCGAAACGACTGCCCTCGACGAAGCACGAACTCGCGGTCGACTACTACTTCTGGTACCACGGCACGCTCGCGCTCGCGCAGTACGCCGAATGGAATGGCCTGCGGAGGGTACGCGGCGGCCAGTGGGAGGCTTGGGAGACGCGCGTGTGCGAGAGTCTGGTGGAGTTGCAGAACCAGACGGACATGAGTCGCGACTGCGGCCGCGGGGGGTGGCTGCAGCTCGATCGGTGGTCCTACACCGGCGGCCCCATTTATACGACGGCGATCAACGTGCTGACGCTCGAGTCCACGCTGGTCCACCCGGTGTTCAAGGTCTCACGGATTCCGATCACGACTCAGGGAGCCGGCAAGTAGGCGGGCTCGCGCGCGTTCAGTGCAGCTTCTCGATCTCCCCGAGCAGCCGCACGCGCTTGACCGAGAGCAGGTCCACGTGCGCGTCCTTCGTGTTGACCGCGACGCCGTAGGTCGCCGTCTGCCGCACATAGGACTCCGCATCCTCTCCGCTGGCGAGCGCGTGCACGTCGCAGTCGTGCAGCAGCGCTTGGAACGCGTTGGTAGAATCGAAGCGGCCGATGACGAGCCGGCGGCCGCGAGCGTCCTCGCATTCGACGACGATGTTGAGCCCGTGGGGGGCGGAACGCAGGTCCATGTGCCGAGCATAGCGGCCGGCGGCCAGCCGGGTCCGATAGTCGGCTGCAAAATACTGGCAATAAACAGATTACATCGATCTGTTCGTACCCGGCCCACGCAACACGTACGCGCTCCCGCGACGACACGCCCGCCGTGCGCGCTTATGCTTCTTGCCTCGAACATGAACAACCTCCAGCACCTGCTGCGTGCCGGCCTCGCCAGCCTCACCCTCTTCACCGTCGCCCCGCTCGCCGTCGCGGCGCCGCTCGTCTTGGAGGAGCCCGCTCCCGCGGCACAGGCTCCCGCACCGAAGGCCGAGCGCGCGTTCTCCCTGATGGTGGGTGACGCTGCGCCCGCGCTAGCGGTCAAGAAGTACATCAAGGGCGAGGAGATCAAGTCCTTCGAGAAGGGCCAGATCTACGTCGTCGAGTACTGGGCGACCTGGTGCGGCCCGTGCCGCGCGACGATCCCGCACCTGACCGAGCTGCAGGCCAAGCACGGCTCGAAGGTCAAGTTCATCGGCGTCAGCGTCTGGGAACGCGACCAGGCCAAGGTCGAGCCCTTCGTCGCCGAGATGGGCGACAAGATGGTGTATTCGATCGCGATGGACGACGTGGCCGCCGACGACAAGCGCGGCAGCAACGGCAAGATGGCGCAGGGCTGGATGACGGCCGCCGGCCGCAACGGCATCCCCAGCGCCTTCGTCGTCGACGGCAACGGCAAGATCGCCTGGATCGGCCACCCGATGTCGGGAATGGAGGAGACGATCGATCAGCTGCTGGCAGGCAAGTTCGATCTCGCCAAGGCCACGGCCGACTACGCGAAGGCCGCCGCGCTCCAGGCGCAGGCCGCCGCCGCGCAGAAGGAACTCGACACCGCGATGCGGGCCAAGGACTACAAGACCGCGATCGCCGTGCTCGACCGCCTCCTCGAGTCGGATCAGAGCAACCTGAACCTCGCGATGACGAAGTTCACCGTGCTGCTCAACGCGATGAAGGACTACGACGCGGCCTCTGCCTACGGCGCAAAGCTGGTCGAGGGCGCGTTCAAGGACAGCGCGAACGGTCTCAACGCGCTGGCGTGGACGATCGTCGACCCCAACGCCACGCCCGAGAAGCGCGACCTGCCGCTCGCGCTGCGCGCCGCCACGCGCGCGGTCGAGCTGCTCAAGGACGGGAACCCGATGCTCGCCTCCGTGCTCGACACGCTGGCGCGCGTGCACTTCGCGATGGGCGATCTCGCCAAGGCGATCGAGACCCAGCAGAAGGCCGTCGATGTGGCTCCCGAGCAGGCGAAGGCCGAGCTTCAGCAGACGCTCGACGAGTACAAGGCGGCGGGCGTCAAGGGCTGAGCGCGCGCCAGTCGAAGGCGCGCTGCGCCAGGACCGGCCGCCCCGGGCATTGCGTCGCCAGCGCGGCGCAGTAGCCCGGGGCGGCTTCGATTTCGAGGAGCGACCAGCGCAGCGGAGTCCCGAAGGCGTCGCGCAGCAGCTCGGGCGCGTCGAGCGGGCCGCGCGCCGTGCCGGGCGTGTCGCCGGCGCCGATCGCCGCGAGCGACTGCGTGATCCCGGCTCCGCAGGCCTTGAGGATCGCCTCCTTGAGCGTCCAGTGCCGGTAGAATTCGCGCTGGCGCTCATCCGGTGTCAGCGCGAGCCAGCGCTCGCGCTCCTTTTCTGAAAACACCTTCTCGGCGAGCCGCTCGATCTCTTCCAGCGGACGCCAGCGCTCGATGTCGATGCCGACCGGCGCCGCGCGCGCGAGCGCGACCAACGCCAGCTCGCCCGAGTGCGAGACGTTGAAATGCAGTGCTCCCGCGTGCGCGCCCGCGAGCAGCGGCTTGCCGTGCGGTCCTTCCGCGAACGACAGTGCGCGCGGGTCGGCGTCGAGTGCGCGGCCGAGCAGCGTGCGCAGCGCGGCACGGCACTGCACGTAGCGCGAGCGCGGCTCGTCGGACAGGAAGCGCGCGGCGCGCGCTCGCTCGGGGGCGTCGAGCTGCGCCAATGCCGCGCCGTGCTCGATCGATCCCGCCGCTTGCAACGCGATGCGCCAAACTTCGATCGATGCGTCCGTCAACGCAGGTCCTCGCCCAGGTCCGCCGAAATGCGCGCGAGCACCTCCGCGCGGCGCTCGCGCGGGAAGAAGTGAGTGCCGTCGAACCAATGCAGGCTCGACGCGCCGCTCGAGAGCTCGGGCCAACGCTCCAGGCGCGGACGCTCGACGGCCTCGTCGCGCGTGCCGGCGAGGATCGAGAACGGCGCCGCGACGCGCGCATCGGCGGGGACCTTGTAGGTCTCCGCGGCCTTCAGGTCCGCGCGCAGCACCGGCAGGAACAGTGCGCGCAGGCCTGGATCGTCGAAGAGCTGGCCCGGCGTGCCGCCGATGCCCAAGAGGCGCGCGACCAGCTCATCGTCGCTGCGCGTGTACGACAGGGGCGTCGTGCGCAGCGTGTGCGGCGCCTCGCCGCCGGCAAGGAAGAGCCGCAGCAACGGTGCTCCGCCCGCTTCGAGTTCGCGTGCGAGCGCGTGTGCGAGCGCCGCGCCGTAGCTATGCCCGTACAGCGCGAGCGGCAGTTCTGGAAGTTCCGTCACTGCGCTTGCAAGGCGCGGCGCCAGCTGCATCACGTCGTCGACCACCGGTTCGCGCAGCCGCGTCTCGTGCCCCGGGAGCTGCACCGCGACGACTTCGATCCACGGTGGAAGCAGCCTCGCCCATTCGCGGAACGCTGACGCGCCGCCGCCGGCATGCGCGAAGCAGGCCAGTCGCAGCCGTGCGTTCGGTGCGGCGGAGCGGAACGGGAACCAGGTTTCGGGCATCCGGGAGGCTCAGTTCACCTGACGCTCGCGACCGGCCCAGTACGGCGCGCGCAATTCCGCCTTCTTGAGCTTGCCGCTGGGCGTGCGCGGCAACCGTTCGACGAACTCGACGCTGCGCGGCAACTTGAAGTCGGCGAGCTTGCCGCGCGCGAACGCGAGCAGCTCGCGCGCGCTGGCCGCGGCTCCCTCGCGCAACACCGCGATCGCCTTGACCTCTTCGCCCCAGCGCGCATGCGGCACGCCGATCACGGCGACCTCGAGCAGCGCCGGATGCGCGGCGAGCACGCTCTCGATCTCGGCCGGATAGATGTTCTCGCCCGCGCTGATGATCATGTCCTTGACGCGGTCGCACACGTACACGTAGCCCTCCTCGTCGAGGTAGCCGGCATCTCCGGTGTGGACCCAGCCATCGCGCAGCGTGGCCGCGGTCGCCGCCGGCTGGTTCCAGTAGCCGAGCATGTTGGCGGGCGAGTGGATGCGAATCTCGCCGATCGCGCGCGCCGGCAGCGCGCGGCCGTCGCGGTCGACGATCTCGATGCGCACGAGCGGGTAGGGGCGTCCGGCCGCCTTGACGAGTTCGGCGCGCGCGCCCGCATGGTCGGCGGGGCGCAGGCACACCGCCGTGTTGCCTGTTTCGGTGAGCCCGTAGATTTGCGCGAACGCACAGCCGAAGGTCGCCATCGCGCGCCGCAGCAGCGGCTCGGGAATCGGAGAGCCGCCGTACACGAGATGTCCCAGCGACGAGAAGTCGGTGCGCGCGCAGCCAGGCTCTTCCAGGCAGGTCTGGATCATTGCCGGGACCAGGCAGGCCTTGGTCACGCGCTCGCGCTCGATCGCTTCGAGCACCTGCCAGCCCGAGAAGGCCGGCAGCACGACCAGCCGTGCGCCGTGCTGCAGAGCGACCATCGCCCACCACAGCCCGCCGATGTGGAACGACGGGATGCACTGCAGCACGACGTCGCGCTCGTTCCAGCCGATCCACGTGTCGCTGGCGCCGCGCAGTGCGTCGATCACCGCGAAGAAGCTGCGGTGTGCGAGCAGCACGCCCTTGGGATTTCCCGTCGTACCGCTCGTGTAGAGCTGCACGGCCGGCTGCTCGCGATCGGAGTCGACGAACGCATCGATCGGCGCCGAGCTCGCGCACCACTCGTCGTAGCTCGCGCCGTCCGCCGCGCCGCGCAGAACGACCAGTCGATCGAGCCCGGGCAGCTCGTGCGAGGCCTCGCGGGCCTTGTCCCAGAACTCTGCGCCCGCGAACAGGCAGCGGGCACCGGAATCGGCGATCACGAAGCGCAGTTCACGCGCGGTCAAGCGCCAATTGAGCCCGACCCACACCGCGCCCAGGTGTGCGCATGCGAACAGCAGCTCGTACACGCGCTCGGAGTCCTTGTCGAGGCACGCGACGCGAGCGCCCGGCCCGACCCCCGCCTCGCGCAGCGCGCCTGCCGCGCGCAGCGAGCCCGCCAGCAGTTCCGCGTAGGTGATCGTGCGTCGATCGTGGGTCAGCGCGGTGCTGTGCGGATGGAGCCTTGCCCGCTCACGCAGCAGCGCTGATAGGTGCTGGGGGTCCATCGCGGCGCCGCCGTGCAGGATAGCCGCCAGGACATGGGTTTGTGCCCCCGCGATCACGCGACCGCGCTACCATGGCAGGCAGTGCGTCGGCAGCTTCGCCGGCGTACGCGGTAGCGAGCGCGCTCGCAGCCGCCCGGGTTCCGGTTGCAGGCCGGAGCCGCGGTGGCCGCGCTCGTCCGCAGGATCCATCACCGGCACTTGCAGGACTCCTGACATGAGCATCGTCTCTCGAGAACGGACCTCCACCGGGCTCGCGACGGGAGCGTGGATCGTGCAGCCCCCGCCCCCCGGCGGGATCGGCGCACGCGTCCACGGGCTCGACCCCCGTCGCGTCGACGCAACCCAGGCAGCGCGGCTCCTCGAACTCGTGTACGAGCACAAGCTCGTCGTGTTCGAGAAGGTTCCGCTGCCACCTTCCGATTACATCGCGTTCGCGCGCTGCTTCGGCGAGCCGCAGATCTACTTCCAACCCAACTACCACCACCCGGACCATCCCGAGATCTTCGTCAGCTCGAACGTGCCGGAGAACGGCCGCAAGGTCGGCGTCGCCGGCACGGGTCGCTACTGGCACACCGATTACCAGTTCTTCGACGATCCGCTGCCGCTGACGATGTTGCAGCCGATCCGGCTGCCGCGCACGAGGCGCGAGACGTCGTACATCGACATGCAGCGGATGTGGCGCGAGCTGCCCGCCGATCTGCGCGCAGCGCTCGTCGATCGCAAGGCCGTGCACGAGGCGAAGTGGCGCTACAAGATCCAAGCGACGGACATCGACAAGTCGATCACCGAGATCCTCGAGGAGTTCGGCCGCGAGACGCCGCCGGTGCGCCACCCGACGGTGCTGCGTCATCCGGTCAACGCGCGCGAGCTGCTCTACGTGAGCGAGGGATTCACGGTCGGACTGGACGGGGTCGGCTACGAGCAGGGCAAGGACCAGCTGGCGCAGGTCTTCCGCTTCTGCCACCAACCCGAGCACGTGCACGTGCACACCTGGTGCGAGGGCGACATCCTGCTGTGGGACAACCGCCAGTTGATGCACCGTGCAGGCGATACGCCGAAAGGCGAGCAGAGCACGAGCTGGCGCATCGGCATCTACGACGGATTGCCCTTCTACACGAACCGTCCCGATGGGGCGCGCCCGGCGGCGCCTCCCGTGCTCCCTGGTCACGGCAATCCGACGGCTTGCTGAACGGAATTCGCATGGAACTCGTTCGCAGCGCCGATCCGGCGCGCGTCGAGAGCGCTTTGCTCTCGCGCGTGCTCGCGCCTTACAGGCCCAACTGCCGCTATTTGCGCGCCGCGACCGTTCACGGTCGCGACGGGCTCGCCTGGGCCGAAGGCGAGTTCGCCATTCCCGAGTCGTGCTACATCGACGACACCGGGCACTTCAACTCGGTCGAGTTCAACCTCTGCTACAACCAGCTCGTCTACGTGCTGATGGCGCAATGCGTGGTCTCGCGCTACGTGCCCGCGCTGAACAGCATGTCGCTCGACGACTACCTGCGCCGGCAGTTGCCGGACGTGCTGATCCACGAATTCCGCAGCGTGTTCCGCAAGCCGCTCGATCCGCGCGCGTTCCGCGGCACCGTGGCGATCGAACGAGCGGTCGACAAGCGGCGCTTCGCGGTGCTGGAGACGGTGGTTGCTTTCGAGGACGGGCGCGGCGGGCACGCGCAGGGCCGGGTCGATCTCGCCATCGTGGATCGAGCGGGAGACGAGCGCGCGGCGGCCGGCTCCTGACAGGCGGCGAACCGTGGCGGACCAGTCGAAGCCCGACGGAGCGGCGCCCGAGCGGTCCCCGCTCGGGCCCGACGTGGACCGCGCGTTCCTGGCGCGGCTCTTCGAAGCGCCCGAGGGACTGCGCGAGGGCCTGGTCTGCGACTGGCTGATCGAGCGGGTGCGCCGCTTCCTGCGCGTCGACCCGAACGAGCGTGTCGAGCCCGGCTCGAGCTTCCTCGACCTCGGCTTCGACTCGCTGCTGGCGGTCGACTTCAAGTTGCAGCTCGAGCACCTGCTGGATTGCGCGCTGCGTTCGACGGTCGTGTTCGACTGCCCGACGCCGGCGGACTTGTCGCGTGTCCTGCTCGGCGAGCTCGCGCTGCAAGCTGCACGACCGACGCTCGTGCCGGCGCCGGGACCCGCGAGTCGTGGCGGCGAGCCGATCGCCATCGTCGGCATGGCGTGCCGTTTCCCCGGAGGGGCGACCGATCCGGAATCGTACTGGCGACTCCTGCTGTCGGGGCGCGACGCGATCACGCAGATTCCGGGCAGTCGCTGGGACCTCGACGCGTGGTACGACGACGATCGCTCGGCGCCGGGCAAGATGTACGTGCGCCACGGCGGTTTCCTCGACGATGTCGATCGCTTCGACGCGGCGTTCTTCAACATCACGCCGCGCGAGGCGCGCGAACTCGACCCGCAGCAGCGGCTGTTGCTCGAGACGGCCTGGGAAGCGCTCGAGCGCGCCGGCATCGCGCCCGACGCGCTGCGCGGCGCTCCGGTTGCCTACTACCTCGGCACGCGCGGTTCCGATTACTTCATCCGCTGCAGTCCGTACCTGCGCGAGGTGATCGGCACGTACAACGCGTCCGGCAATGCGCTGTCGACCGCCGCTGGACGCGTGTCGTACGTGTTCGGTTTCACCGGCCCGAATTTCGCGCTCGACACCGCCTGCTCGTCTTCGCTGGTCGCGCTGCACCAGGCGATCGCAGCGCTGCGCGCCGGCGAGGCGCCGCTCGCGCTCGCGGCGGGGGTGAACCTGATCCTCGATCCCGTCGGCACGGTCTCGACCTGCAAGGCGAACATGCTCTCGCCAAGTGGGCGCTGTCGCGCTTTCAGCGACCAGGCCGACGGCTACGTGCGCTCCGAGGGCGTCGGTACGCTGGTGCTCGAGCCGCTTTCGCGCGCGCTCGCCGCCGGTCGCCGGCCGCTAGCGCTCGTGCTCGGCAGCGCGATCAACCAAGACGGCGCGAGCGGCGGCCTGACCGTGCCCAGCGGAGCCGCGCAGGCCGAGGTGATTCGCCTCGCGCTCGCGCGCGCCGGCGTCGATCCGGCCGCGGTCGCGCACGTCGAGGCGCACGGCACGGGGACCGCGCTCGGCGATCCAATCGAGGTGCGCGCGCTGCACGATGTCTACGGCGCCGCTCCCGGCAGGACGCGCAAGCTCTCGATCGGCTCGGTCAAGACCAACATCGGTCACTGCGAAACGGCGGCCGGCATGGCCGGCGTGATCGCCGCCGTGCAGGCACTGCGCCACGGCGAGCTGCCTGCGATCTTGCACTGCGCGCGGCGCAGCCCGCATGTCGATTGGGCCGGCGTGGCCGTGGAGCCGGTGCTCGAGTGGCGCGCGTTCGAACGGGCCGCCGGTCCGCCGCGCTGCATCGGCGTCAGTTCCTTCGGCTTCTCGGGCACCAACGCCCACGTCGTGCTCTGCGAGGCGCCGGAGCCGGCGCCGGTGGTCGCGGGTTCGACTCGGCCTCGCGCCGAGCTCGTGCGGATCTCCGCTCAGTCGGAGACCGCCCTGGCGCAGTCGGCCGCGCGGCTGCGCGATCACATCGTCAGACACCCCGAGCTCGAGCTCGCCGACGTCGCGCACACGCTCGCGGTCGGTCGCGCCGATCTGCGCGAGCGCGTCGCGCTGCGCGTCGAGACCCTCGCCGATCTGGCGAACGCGCTGGGCCGACCGATCGAGAGTGTGCGTTCGACCGGCGCACCGCGCATTGCGTTCCTCTACGCCGGGCAGGGCGCGCAGCGCGCCGGCATGGGCCGCGAGCTCGCCGCGATCTCGCCGGTCTTTCGCGCGGCGCTCGCGCGCTGCAGCGGCGCGCTGCGTCCGCACCTGGGCTTCGACGTGGAGGAGCTGCTGTACGGCTCACGAACCACGCAGCTCTCGAGCACCGAATACACGCAGCCAGCCTTGTTCGCGTTCGAATACGCGCTGGCCGAAGCGTGGCGCGCGTTCGGCGTCGAGCCGGCCTGGGTCGCGGGTCATTCGATCGGCGAGTACGCGGCCGCGGTCGCGGCCGGCGTGTTCACGCTGGAGGCCGCCGCCGAACTCGTCGTCGCGCGCGGGCGCCTGATGCGAGAGCTCGCGCCGGAAGGGGCGATGCTGGCGGTGTTCGCGCCTCAGGCCGCGGTTGCCGAGCACGTCGCGCGCCTCGACTTGCCGCTCGACCTCGCCGCGGACAATGCGCCGGATCTGTGCACGTGGTCGGGCGCGCACGCGCCGATCGCCGATCTCGAGCGCGCGCTGACCGCCGAGCGCGTGCGCTGCCAACGCCTCGAGGTCAGCCACGCTTTCCACTCGCGGCTGCTCGATCCGATGCTCGCGCCGTTCACGGCGCGCGTGGGCGCGGCCGCGCCGCGGGCGCCGCGCATCGGCTTCGTGTCGAATCTCAGCGGCGCGCCCGAGCGCGACGAGTTCGCGTCCGCGAGCCGCTGGGCCGAGCACGCGCGCCGACCGGTGCGCTTCCGCGAATGCGCGCAGCACTTGCTCGCGCAGGGCATCGATTTGTTGATCGAGATCGGGCCGGGCGCCGTGCTGTCAGGGCTCGTGCGGCGCTGCGAGCCGAACGCGCGCCAGCCCCTCGTGCCGTCGCTGCGTCCGCCGGAAGGCGAGTGGGCGAGCCTGCTCCAGGCCGTTGGCGCGGTCTGGATGCGCGGCGCGCGCATCGATGCGACCGCGCTGCACGCCGGGACGGCGCGCCGCTTCGTCGAGCTGCCGACCTATCCGTTCCAGCGCGAGCGTCATTGGCTCGACATCCCGACCGCTCCCGTCCTTCCGACGACGCTCGCGCGAGGCCCGTCGCTGGTCGGCGCAGAGCGCTCCTCGTCGCTCCTCGCGCCTGGCGCGCGCCTGCACGAGACAGAGCTCTCCGCGGATCGGCCCGACTGGCTCGGCGGCCACCGCGTGCACGGGCGTGTGATCGCGCCGGCTGCGCTCTACGCGTGCCAGGCGTTCGAGGCGGCGGCGCTGCTGTTCGGATCGCACGAGATCGAGCTGGCGGAGCTGTCGATCGAGCGCCCGCTGCAGCTCGGCGAAGCGCCGACCGCCATCGAGACGCTCATCGAGCCGGTAGTCGGCGGCGCGCGCTGGAGCATCGCCTCACGCGCGGCCGGCACGGCCGAGTGGCAGCGCCATGCCGCCGGGCGCGCGATGCGCGCCGTCGAGCCTGCGGACGCTCGCGTCGGCGCGCTCGAGGCCGCGCGCGCGCAGTGCCGCGAGCCGCTCGATGTCGAACAGCACTACGCGGAGTTCGCGGCCGTGGGGCTCGAATACTCAGGGCCCTTCCGCGGTCTGCAGGCCGCCTGGCAGGGCGGCGGAGCCGTGCTCGCACAGTTGCACGTCGACGATTCCGCCGGCCCGTTCCCGCATCCGGCGCTGCTCGACCTGTGCCTGCAGTCGTGTCGCGCGCTGCTCGACGAACGCGAGCGCCGTCAGACCTGGTTGCCGGTCGCGATCGAGCGCCTGCGCTGGACCGGCGGCGCCCAGCGCGAGTTGTGCGCGCTCGCGCGGCGCGTCGACGCTGCAGAGGGCATCGCGATCACGATCGAGTTGTACGATACGGCGGGGCGCGCGGTCGGCCTCATCGAGCGGCTGCAACTGCGGCGCGCGGATCCGCGCTTGCTGGCGGGCCATGCACGCGCGCTCGCGCACGAGCTCGTCTGGCAGCCCGCCGCGCTGCCGCGGCAGGACCGCACCGCCGATGGCATGTGGATCTTGTGCGCTGCCGAGCGCGCGAGCCGCGAGCGCATCGCCGGCGCGCTGCGCGCGCGCGGCGGAGTCGTCAGCGTCGTCGACCCCGGCGCCGAAACGGCCGGCGCGGACATCGTCGGCGCGCTCGAGCAGGCCGGCGCGCGCCTGCGCGGCCTCGCCTACTCGGCGCCTGAGGGCGGCGATGCTTCCGCGGCGTTGGCGCGGCTGGTACGCGCGCTGAGTGTCGTTGCAACCCGACCTTGGCCGGTCGGCGCGCGCGCGTGGCTCGTCACCCGAGGTGCCGCGACGCCGCTGCCCGGTGTCTGCGAGATCGATGTCGCCGGCGCCGCGCTGGGCGGCGCCTTCGCCAGCCTGGCACGCGAGTTTCCGGCCTGGAGCGCGTGCCACGTCGATCTCGACCCGCTCGACCCGGAACGCGCCGACGATCTCCTCGCCGAACTGTGCGCCGGCGACGAGGCACCGGCGGCGGAGGCGCGCATCGCGTGGCGCTTCGGCGAGCGCCATGTTGCGCGACTGCGCCCGCTGCAGTCCCGCGACGCGCCCATTCCTGCGGATGGCGGGACCCCTGCGCTGCGCTGCGACGGCAGCGGTTCCATCGCGTCGCTGCACCTCGTCTCGCTCGCGCGCCGCGCGCCCGGAGCGGGCGAGGTCGAGCTCGAGATCGACGCCTGCGGTTTGAACTTCAAGGACGTGCTGTACGCGCTCGGACAGCTGGACGAATTCGCGCGTTCGAAGGGCATCGTCGATCCGCTGCAGTGGCCGCTCGGCATGGAGGCCTGCGGCCGCGTCACGCGCGTCGGCGCGGGCGTCGACGACCTGCGGATCGGCGAGCGCGTCTGGTGCATCGGCACCGGACTCGCGGCGCGTCACGCGGTCGTGCTGCGCGAGCAGGTCGCGCGCGCTCCGGCGACGCTGAGTGCCGCGCGGGCCGCCGGCCAGCCGGTCGCATGGTCGACGGTGCTGTGGGCGCTCGAGCGGCTGGTCGACCTGCGGGCGGGGGAGACGCTGTTCGTCAACGGGGCGGCCGGCGCGATCGGACACGCGGCGATCGGATATGCGCGCCGCGTCGGAGCGCGCGTGATCGCGAGCGCGGATGCCGGCAAGCACGCGTACCTGCGGCGCCTCGGCGCAGATCGCACCGTCGATTCGCGCGCTGACGGCGCGCTCGCGGCCCTGGCCCGCGCCGGCGAACGCGTCGATGTCGTGTTGAGCGGCCTTGGAGGCGCGCTTGTCGAGGCGAACCTCGCGCTGCTGTGCACCGGCGGGCGCTACGTCGAGCTGGGCAAGCTCGGCGTGTGGACGCACGAACGCGTTGCGGCGCTGCGCCCGGACGTCGCCTATCACGTATTCGATCTCGAGCTCGAACTGGCGCGCGACAAGGAGTGGATGCGTGCGACGCTCGAGCGCCTGGCGCGCGAAATCGACGCGGGCACGCTTGCCCCGATCCAGACCGCCGCCATCGACGTGCGCGACGCGCGGGGTGGCTTCGAGCTGCTCGCGCGCCGGCGCGCGATCGGCAAGCTTGCGCTCGCGTTAGACCGCGGCGAGCGCGGGCCGAGCCCCGATCGAGCCTACGCCGTGACCGGAGGCCGCGGAGGCATCGGGCTCGCGATCACGGAACGGCTGCTCGAACGCGGCGCGCGCTTCGTCAAGCTGTTGTCGCGTTCGGCGCCCGACGCGGAACTCGAGCTGCGGCTGGCTTCCTGGCGCGAACGCGGCGCGAGCATCGAGTACGTGCGCTGCGATGTCGCCAGCGAGTCCGAACTGCGCGCCGCACTGAGCGCGAGCGCCGGTTGGCCCGAGCTCGACACCGTGTACCACGCTGCCGGGGTGTTGCGCGACGCGACGCTGTCCGCGATCCGGCCGGCCGATGTCGCCGCGCAGCTCGAGCCGAAGCTCGAGGGCCTGCGCCAACTGCGCGCGGTACTGCCGCGCGACGCGCGCATCGTCTCGATTTCATCCCTGGCGGGCGTCGTGGGCTCGGCCGGGCAAGCCTCGTACGCGGCGGCCAATGCGGCGCTGGACGCGCTGACCGAGATCCACGCGCGCGCCGGTTGGGCCGACGCGGTGATCGCGTACGGGCCATGGGCGGAGGTCGGCATGGCCGCGCGCCTGGACGAGCGCAGCCGAGCGCGCCTGACCGCGCTGGGCCTGCGCCCGCTGCGCGCGGACGTCGCGCTCGATGCACTGGAAGCCCAGCTCGCGAGCGGGCGCACGCGCACCGTCGTGGCCGATGTCGACTGGGCGGCTTGGACGAGACAGTCGGGGCGCGACGCGCTGTTCGACGCGCTCGGCGGAGCGCGCGCAACCGTCGCCCGCCCGAGCGAGAGCGCGTCGGGGACCCGCGCGGCCGAGCGCGGCTTCGCACGCGCGGTCTTCGGTGCCGATCCACGCGGCTGGCTGGCGGGCGCGATCGCGGCCGTGACCGGGCTCGCGTCGGCCGAGCGCATCGAGGGCGGGCGGCGCTTCGTCGAGTACGGAATCGACTCGCTGCAGTCGGTCGAGCTGCGCAATCGCATCGAGCACGCACTCGACCTGAGCCTGCCGACCACGCTGTTGTTCGATCACCCGACGCTCGACGAGCTCACGCCGGCGCTGGTGCAGCGGCTGACGGGTCCGGCCGAGGAAGACGCCGCTCTGCTCGCGCGCATCGAGCGTCTGAGCGAAGCGGAGGCGCGTGCGCTCTTGTCGGCGGATGCCGCGGATGGCTGAGCCGCTCGACGATCGGCTGGCGCGGCTGTCGGCGGCCAAGCGTGACTTGTACGAGCGGCTGCGCGCCACCCGTGGCGGCGCCGCGGCGGATCGACCCGCCGGCGGCGAGCCGCTCTTGTCCTTCGCTCAGGAGCGCTTCTGGTTCCTCGAACGCCTCGAACCAGGCAATCCCGCCCATCACATCGCGGGTTGCACGCGTCTGGTCGGTCCGCTCGATCGAGCGGCGCTGGCGGCCGCGCTCACCGCGCTCTCGGCGCGCCACGAGGTGCTGCGCACCACCTTCCCCGATCGCGATGGTGCGCCCCTGCAGCGCATCGGGATCGCGAGCCCGGTGCACCTCGAGACCGTCGAACTCGCCGGCGGCGGCGCCGAGCGGCGCGCCAGCGTGCTGCGCCGGATCACCCAGGCGCCGTTCGACCTATCGCGCGATCCGCCCTGGCGCTCCGCGCTGCTCGTCCACGGCCCGCGCGAGCACGAGCTCGTCACGTGCTTCCACCACATCGCCGCCGACGCCGTGTCGATCGGCATCGTCTGGCGCGAGCTGGTCGAGCTCTACGCCGCCGCCGTCGAGCGCCGCGCGCCGCGCCTGGCGGCCCCGACCTGGCAGGCCCGCGATCACGCGCGCTGGCAGCGCGAGCGACTGCGTTCGGGAGCGCTCGCGACGTCGATCGACTACTGGCTCGGCGAGCTCGCCGGCGTCGACCTGCTCGAATTGCCGGCCGAGCGCGAGCGCGCGCGCGATTGGCAGTCGCGCGGCGAACCCGCGCGGCTGGGGCTGGGCGCCGGCACGCTGGCTCGCTTGCGCGAGCTTGCGGCGCGCCGCGGAGTGACCTTGCACATGCTGCTGCTCGCCGCCTTCGGCGGCTGGCTGGCGCGGCGCGGCGGCGTGCCGGAAATTGCGATCGGCGTGCCGGTCGCATCGCGCTCGCGTCCGGAACTCGCCGGAATGGTCGGACTCTGCGTGAACAGCGTCGTGCTGCGGCTCGACGCGCGTGGCGATCCCAGCTTCCTCGAACTGCTCGCACATGTGCGCGAGCGCAGCATCGCGGCGCTCGCGCACGCGGAGGTGCCCTTCGAGCATCTCGTTGAGCGGCTCGCTCCCCAGCGCCGGCTGGATCGCAATCCGCTGTTCCAGGTGATGTTCAACCTGATCGACTTCGTCGACCTGGCTGCCACGGCCGGCGAGCTGCGTTTCGAAGGACGCCCGCTGCACAGCGGCACGCAGCTCGACCTCGCGCTCGATGCGTGGGTGCGCGAGGACGCGCTGCATCTCGAATTGGAGACCGATCCCGGACTGTACGAGGCAGGCAGCGGGACACGGCTGCTCGAGGAGTTCGGCGCCTGGCTCGCGCGCGCACTCGAGGAGCCCGAGCGCAGGCTGTCCCAGTGCGATCCGACGCTCGAGCGCGCGCGCTCGTTCGAGAGCGGCGAGCCGGCGGGGGAGGGACCGACACTGGTCGAGGAGTTCGAGCGCCAGGCTGCGCTGCGGCCGACCGCGGTGGCGATCGAGTCGGAGCTCGGCCGGCTCGACTACGCACAGGCGCTGCGCGCGGTCGAGCGGCTCGAGCTCGGTCTGCGGGCGAGCGGCGTGCGCGACGCAGACATCGTCGCGGTCGAACTGCCGCGCTGCGCCGAGCGCGTGCTGCTGCCGTTGGCGCTGTGGCGGATCGGCGCCCGCTACGTGCCATTCGATCCGGCCTGGCCGCCGGCGCGCTCGGCGCGTCTGCGCGAGCGCTTGTCCGCGCGCCTGGTCGTCGATGTCCAGCGACTGCGCGAGTGGATGCAGCTCGACGGCACCGAACCCCTGCCGGCTGCCGGGGCCGCGAGCGCAGCAGCCGTGTTCTTCACGTCCGGCTCGACCGGTGAACCCAAGGGAGTGCTGCTCGCGGCCGCATCCTTCGCCAACCATGCGCGCTGGGTCGGCGCCACGTTCGGGCTCGGGCCTGGCACGCGCGTGCTGCACTGGACCAGCCCGGGCTTCGACGCGTCGCTGTGGGAAACGCTACCCGCGCTGGCGAGCGGTGCGTGCGTGGTCCTCGCGCCGGATGGCGTCGAACACGAGCCGGCGCGGCTGGCCGCGTTCACGCGCGCGGCTCGGATCGACGTGCTGCAACTCGTGCCGCCGTTGCTCGGCGAGTGGCTCGACGCGCTCGCTGCAACTTCCGACGGCGGCGCAGCCGTCGCGCTCACGCATGTCGTGAGCGGTGGCGAAGCGCTGCCGGTCTCGCTCGCGCGCCGGTTCTTCGAGCGCTTCCCGCGCGCGGGCCGAGCGGTTCAGCTGTGGAACCTGTACGGTCCGACCGAGGCCTGCATCGACGCGCTCGCGACTCGCGTCGAGCCCTCCGACGCGGAGCTGCGAGCCATCCTGATCGGAAGGCCGATTCGCGGAGCGCACGTGCGCATCGCCGCGGCGGACGGCACTCCTTGCGGCATCGGCACGGTGGGCGAGCTGTGGATCGCGGGCGAGGGATTGGCACTCGGCTATTGGCGGGCAACCGACGCCGAGGCGCGACGCTTCACGACGGACGCCTCGGGTCGGCGCTGGTACCACAGCGGCGATCGCGCGCGCTGGCGCGACGACGGTCGCGTGGAGTTCCTCGGCCGGCTCGACCGACAGCTCAAGCTGCGCGGGCAGCGCATCGAGCCCGGCGAGATCGAGGCCGCGCTGGCCGCGCATCCGCTCGTCGAGCACGCGCATGTCGCCGTACGTACGCTCGGAGCGGTCGAGGCGCTGGTGGCCTGGTACAAGGCGCGCGACGGGGAGTGCTTGCCCGAGAACGCGCTGCTCGATTTCCTCGCCGAGCGCTTGCCGCGCGGGTGGCTTCCGGCGCGCTGCCTGGCGATCGAGCGCTGGCCGCTGGGCGTGAACGGCAAGCTCGATGCGCGCGCGCTGCCGGATCCCGAACGCGGGCCCGAGACCGCGATCGCCGGAGCGGATGAGCTCACGCAACTCGTCGCGGCCCAGTTTGCCGCCGTGCTCGATGCGCAGGGCGTGCAACCCGACGGCGATTTCTTCGCGCTGGGCGGTCATTCTCTGCTTGCGGCGCGAGTCGTCGCCCGCCTGTCGCAGGTGCTCGAGCGCGACGTTCCGCTGCGAGAATTGTTCGCGCATCCGACGCCGCGCGGCCTGGCCCGAGCGCTGGCCGCGCCGGCGACGGATCGCGCCGCGGAGGCGATCCGGGCGCGCGGCGAGCGGGCCGAGCTCATCGCCGCGTCCGGTGAGCTCCGGCTGTGGTTCTTGCAACGACTGGAACCCGCTTCGACCGCGTATCTGATGGCCGGCGCGCTCGCTCTCCGCGGCGATCTGGACGAACACGCGCTCGAGTTGGCGATCACGGCGCTCGTCGAGCGTCATGAGTCGCTGCGCACCCTCTACCCGGAGCGCGACGGGCGGCCGCGACCGCGACTATGCCCCGTCGAGCAGGCCGCGCGGCTCGAGCGCGTCGAGCGGACCGATCGAGCGGCAGCACTCGCGTGGATCGGCACGCGGCTGTGCCGGCCGCTGCACTTGGGCGAGGAGGCTCCGCTGAGGGTCGGGCTCGCGCGCTGCGGAGCGCACGAGCACTTGCTCGCGTTCGTGTTGCACCACGTCGCGGGCGACGGCATCTCGCTCGACATCCTGTTGCGCGAGTTCGCCGTCCTGTACGCGGCTCTGCGCCGCGGGGATTCCGTGCCGCTCGCACCGCCGAGGCTCCAGCCTTCCGATCGCGCGGCCTGGCTCGAGCGCTACGAGCGTTCGGACCGCGCGCGCGCGGATCTCGAGGCGTGGCGCACGGCACTGCAGGGCATTCCGCACGTCCTCGACCTGCCGGCGGTTCGCACGCGCGCGCCGGGCCGGGCCCGGCCCTGTGGGCGCATCGAGTTCACGCTAGCGCCGGAAGCCTCCGCCAAGTTGCGCGCGCTCGGGGCGCGCCTGGGCGCGACTCCGCAGATGATCTTGTGCGCGAGCTGGGCGCTCGTGCTCGGCCGTAGCGCAGGCACGCGCGCGCTGGCGATCGGTGTCGCGTCGTCGGGGCGACAGCGCCCCGAGCTCGAGGGCCTCGTCGCGTTCTGCGTCAACCTGCTGCCGTTGCCGGTGCGCTGGGACGAGCACACGAGCTTCGAGGCGCTCGTGAGCGGGTTGCGCCGCGACCTGCTCGCCGCGCTGGCGCGCGAGGACCTGTCCTTCGAGCACATCGTCGATGGTCTCGGCGTGCACCGCGATCCGCTGCGTCCGCCGCTCGTGCAGGCTTCCTTCGCGTGGCACGCGCAGCCGATCGAGGAGCCCGTGCTCGACGGGCTGCGCACCGAACTGATCGAACTCGCTCCGGCCGAGGCGAAGCTCGAACTCGCGCTCGAGGTCGTCGCGCGTGGCGAGCGCGTCGAATGCCGGCTCGACTGGGATGCCGGATTGTGGGACGAGCTGCAGGCGCGCGGATTCGCCGAGGCCTGGCAGGCAGTGCTGGAGGATGCGCTGGCGCGGCCGGCGCTGTCGTGCGAGGCACTCGCGTGGGTCGATACGGCCGCGCGCAAGCGCGAAGCCGAGCTCGCCGCCGGTCCGCCCGCGCCGGTGATCGCGGCACCGCTCTTCGTCGCGCGCTGGCTCGGGCACGCGCACCGCATGCCCACAGGCCTGGCACTCGTCGACGGCCCGTTGCGCTGGACGCACGGCGAGCTCGAGCGCGCCAGCGCCGGCTTCGCGTCGCGACTGCGCGAGCGCGGCGTGCGGCGCGGCGACGCGGTTGGCATCGTGCTGTCGCGCTCTTGGCGTTCGGTAGTTGCGTTCGTCGGCACGTGGCGCGCGGGGGCCGTGGCCGTGCCGCTCGACCCGGAGCAGCCGGAGGAACGCCTGCGCAGCCTGCTAGGCGAAGCGCAAGCGGTCGTCGCGCTGCTCGAGCCGGCGCGAGCGGCGATTTCAGGCTCGGCCTGCGCGTGCTTCTCTGCGGATGACGAGTGGTTCAAGCCCCTAGGTGAGTCATTCGCCGAGGCCGAACTGGCGCCGACCGACTGCGCGTACTTGATCTTCACCTCGGGCACGACCGGGCTCCCCAAGGCCGTCGAAGTCACCCACGGCGCGCTCGCCTTCCACATCGACTGGATGCACAGGGAGCTCGGATTCGGGCCTGCGACGCGCGCGATCCACCGGCTCGCGCCCGTATTCGACGCTGCGCTGTTCGAGACGGCCGACGCGCTCGCGTGCGGCGGCGCGTGCATCGTGGCCGCGCCGGACGAGGTCGGCGACCCGCGCGCGCTCGCGCGCCTGATCGAGCGCGAGCGAGCAACCATGCTGATCACGTTGCCGTCGTTGTTCGAGTGGTTCTCGGCCAACCCGCTCGCGCTCGCCGACATGGGCTCGCTCCAGGACTGGATCTGCGGTGGCGAAGCGCTCAGCACACGCGCGACGCGCGCGTGGATCGCCGCGGCCGAGCGGGTCGGATTGCGCTGCCGGCTGTGGAACTTCTACGGCCCCACCGAGGCGACTGTGCACTGCGTCACTCACCGCGTCGACGGGTCCGAGCGCGGCGAGTCCGTTCCGATCGGACTTCCGCTGGCCGGCACGACGGCCTGCGTGCTCGACGAGCGCGGCCGTGAACTCCCGCGCGGTTGGACCGGCGAGCTGTGGCTCGGCGGCCCGAACCTCGCGCGCGGCTATCGCAATCGAGCCGAGCTGACCGAGCGCGCGTTCGTCCTTCGCGAGGGCGAGCGCCTGTACCGCAGCGGCGACCTCGTGCGCCGCGACGAGCGCAATGAGCTGGTCTTCGTCGGTCGGCGGGACAGCCAGGTCAAGCTGCGCGGTCGGCGCATCGAGCTCGGCGAGATCGAGAGCGCGCTGGCGGCTCACTCGCTCGTGCGCGAGGCGGTGGTCGTGCGCGTGCGGGAGCCCGAGGACCACCTCGTCGCGCACGTGCTCTCGGCCAATGCGCCAGACGAGCGCGTGCTCTGCGACTGGCTGGCGTCGCGCCTGCCGCGCGAGCTGGTTCCGCAGCGCATCGTCGCGCACGCCGAGCTTCCACGGCTCGCGTCGGGCAAGCCCGACCGTGCCGCGCTGACGAGGTGGCGACTCTCCGCGCCGCAGGACGGCGCAGCGGAGGCCCAGGGAGGGCTGGAGCTGCTGGTCGCGCGCGCGATGGGGAACGCGCTGACGCGTGCCCCCCTCGGTCGGGACGAAGACTACTTCGAGGCCGGCGGCTCGTCGCTGTCGGCGATCGGCGTCATCGCGAGCCTCGAGGGCGCGCTCGGGCGCGAGATCCGCGTGCGCTGGCTCTTCGAGCATCCGACGCCGCGGACCTTGGCCGCGCGCCTCGGCGCGGGCGCGGACGCGGACCGGCCGGAGCTCGAGCTCGAGCCGCTCGCGAAACTCGACGCGCGCTGGGCGCCGGTCACGGGAGAACCGGCGACGGGTGCCGCGATCCGGCACGTGCTGCTGACCGGCGCGACCGGATTCCTCGGGGCCTTCCTGCTGGCGGAGCTGCTCGAGCGCTCACAGGCTCGCGTGACTTGCCTGGTCCGCGCGGAAGGCGACCAACGAGCACTCGAGCGCGTGCGAGCGACGCTGCGCACCTACGGCCTCGAGCCCGATCGGAGCGCGTTGGAGCGCATCGACGCGTACGCCGCCGATCTCGCTGCGAGCGAGCTGGGGTTGAGCGTCGCGGTGCGCGAGCGCCTGGCCGCGGATGTCGATCTCGTGCTGCACTGCGGCGCGCGCGTGCATTTCGTCGCCGGCTACGCCGAGCTCGCCCCGGAGAACGTCGGCGGCACGTGCGCGCTGCTCGAACTCGCGACACGCGGCCGTCCCAAGGCGCTGCACTTCGTCTCGACGCTCGGCGTTGCCGGTGCGCGCGGCATCGGGCCGGCCGACACCGTCGGCGAGGACACGCCGCTCGAGCGGCTCGCGCGCCAACACGACGGTTACGAACAGACCAAGTGGGTCGCCGAGCGGATGCTCACGCACGCTCGCGCGCGAGGATTCGCGGTGGCCGTGCACAGGCCCGGCCGGGTCGCGGCGCACTCGACGCGCGGGGTTTGCAATCCGACCGACGCCGCCGGCGCGTTCGTGCGCGGATGCGCGCGACTCGGCGCCGTGCCACGGCTCGGCGGCGCATTGGATTTCACGCCGGTCGACCACGTCGCGAGCGCGATCGTCGCGCTGGCGCTGCAGCGGCCGGCGCGAGGGGAGACCTGGCACCACTGCCATCCGCTCCCGACTCCGGTCGCGCTCGTCGTCGACGCGTTGGCCGAGCGCGTCAGCGGGCTGAGCGTGTTGCCGATCGCGGACTGGCGCGCGCGCTTGCGCGCGCAGGCGCTGCTCGACGAGCAGCACCCGCTGCGCGCGCTGCTGCCGCTGTTCCTCGACGATCGCGACGGTGCGCGCGCCGAGGAGTCGCTGCTGCCGGATCTGGCGCTACCGCGGATCGACGCGACGCGAACGCGCACCGCGCTGGCGGCGCTGGGGCTCGACTGCCCCGCGCTCGACGCGGAGTGGGCCCGGCGCTGGGTCGGCGCGCTGCTCCAGGCCGAGCGCAGCGCGTAGCGCCCGTTCCTACGTGTCGAGCTTGTCGCGGCGCGTGTTGGCCGGACTGGTGGACGGCAGCACGCGCACCGTGATCCGCGCCGGCAGCGCAGTGCCGCCGAGCGTGCGCAGGAAGCCCTGCTCGGTCTTGCGCCCGTTCAGCAGGATCGCGCGCAGCCGCGGTTGCGCGCGCGCGAACGCAAACGTGCGCTTCATCAGTTCGGCCCACATCGAACGGGTCCTGCGGGTCTTGGGCACTGCCTCCTCGTGCGAATCCGGCTTCCTTCGTCTTCGGCGCGGACTTGACCCTCGTTGGCGCCTTCTTCTGCTTCGTCCCTTCGCCCGACGCCTGCTGCGACTTCGCGATCTTGCCCGACCGCACGACCTTGCCGCCTTCACTCGTGATCAGCTTGGAACTCCGTTTCGGACTTGGTGCCCCGGGAAGCGGAGCTCGACAGTCGCGTCAGGGCTCCGGTCCCGCCGGAAAGGAGGCTGCGGTGCGCGGGTTCCTCGCAACTCTCGCAGTCGAAGCGACTTCCGATGCACGCTTGCACGGTATCCATGTAAGTGCTAGGATCCCTCACGTGATCCTCAGCTTCCGGGATGCGGCCACCGAGGCGCTCTTTCACGGTGGCCCACGCAGCCGCACCCGGCACCTGACGCCAGCCGTCGTCAAGACTGCTCTGCGCAAGCTCGACATGCTCAACGCCGCCGCCCAGCTCGAAGATCTTCGCGTGCCGCCTGGCAACCGTCTCGAAGCGCTGCGCGGTGACCTCGCTGGCAAGCACTCCATCCGCATCAACGACCAGTGGCGCCTCGTCTTTCGATGGACGCCAGCCGGCCCCGCCGAAGTCCACCTCACCGACTACCACTAGCCATGCTGCCCAAGCGCCGCGTTCCCACCCATCCCGGCGAGATCCTGCGCCACGAGTTTCTCGAAGAACTCGGCAAGACCCAGGTCGAGTTCGCCGCGCACATCGGCGTGCCGCTCCAGCGCCTCAACGAGATCGTGCGCGGCAAGCGCGGCGTGAGTCCCGAGACCGCGTGGCTCTTCTCGGCTGCGCTCGGCACGACGCCAGAGTTCTGGTTGAACCTCCAGTGTCAGCACGACCTCGCGCGCAGCCGGCCGACGCGACGCGTGCGGCCGTTACGACGCAGCGCGTAGCTACGACTGCGCGTCGCGTTGGCATGGAGCTGGGTGGTAAGCGAGCGGCGCTGCTCGACCAAGAAGGTCGAGGGATTCGCAGGGGCCACCGGGGTTGCGGTGTTGGCCACGACCACCGGCGGGTTCTGCTCGGGCTGCTGAGTCACGGCGGGCTCGATGGCGGCACCCTGGTCCGGACCGACCGTATTAGGATCGGGGCCGACGGTCATCTGCTTGGATTTCCTTCCCCCGAGCAGGCGGCCGAGTTCGCGCTGTGGCTGCTCGGACCGGCGCGCGCACCGCTCTCGGGCCGCCTCGTCGCGACCGACGACCCGTGGTGGCGCGCGGCGATGCGCGCGGAGCTCGAGCGCATCCAGGCCGATCCGCACGCTTACACGCTGCGGCGTCGTGCAGACCGATAGGAACGCGAGCATGGGCATTGGTTTCGTCCTCTTGATCTGGATCTGCGTGGGGCTCGCCGCAGCCGCATTCGCGTCTCTCGTGCTCGGCGCCGTCGCGTGGCGCGCGTTCGAGGCGGCACCCGCCCACGCGCGCGCGCGAGCTCGCATCACGGCCTGCGCACTGCCGCCGGCGATCCTCATCCTCGCAGGCATCGGACTCGTCCTCGATGCTGCCTCCGCGGAGAAGCGCGGCTTCGATCCCGGGTTCGGCGACTACCGGAAGGCGCCGCTGGGAAGTGGCTATGAGCTGCACATGCTCGACTCACCCGAGCAGGCCGGGATCGCAACGCCTGGCGGGAGGCAGGTTGCCCACGGCCTCCTGAGGCTCGGCCACGACGATGCATGTGTGTACGCCGAGACTTCCGCAGGTCGATTCCTGCTCCTCGACAAGCGCACGCGCGCCGAGACTGCGGAGCTCAGTGCCGACGAGCTCGAGACAGCCGTCGCTCGGCTCGGCGGATCGCGCCCGAGACTGCGCACGGCGAGCGCCGTGTATCAGGAGTTGAGGGAGCGCGAAGGGAGCGTCAAGTTCCTTGGATTCGGACTCCTGGCAGCCGCGCTGCTGACGATCGGCTGCGGCTGGCACCTGCGCCGCCTCTATCGGCGCGCAATGACGAACATGGAACGCGACGCGGGCTGGCCGACACCGCGGCGCGCCTGACGCTCACACGCCTGAGCAAGGCGATCACCCCGATTTGCCGGAGTCGGAGCCCTAGTACGAGCCCGACGAACCGCTGTATGTCCAATTCTGCGCAGCCTCGTTCCAGGGCCGAGCGCCATGCGACCTTGGATCGAGGCCGCGCAGAACTGGGCGTGCAGCGGTTCGTTGGGCTCCGGCTCCGACTCCAGTGACTCGTCCTGCTCGCGATCGCGTTCAGCGCGCGGCGGCCCGGCCGCGGCGCTGCAGGTAGCGCAGGATGCGGGCCATCTGCGCCTGCGTCAGCCAGACGGTCTCGTGCCGCCAACCGCACGTCGACGCGGACCTGGCCGTCCGACGCGGTGTAGACCAGGAGGTTGCCCAGCGCGGACGCGGTGTCCGTGACCGCCGAGGAGGGTGCTGCTGAGCGCGACTTGAACCGACGCCGGACAGCCCTCGCAGTGCGCTTGGTCGCCATCGACGCCGACTTGCCGCGATCGGCAGCGAGCGGCAAGTGTCCAAGCGTCTCCGACGCGAATCACTCCCATTCGATGCGCACTTGGACCACGTGCGGTCGCCGCGGCCGGGACGCATCGGGAAACACGTGGATCCGCTCGCTGTCCAGCGCTTCCCGCGAAGAGCGCGACCCGGTCTGCGGAGTCTCCGACCGGGTCGCGCCGCGCGGCTGCACGCGCTCGCAGTTTCTGTCATCCTGCGATCAGTCAGCCCGCGTCCGGCTCAGTCGTTCTCGTCGGGCAGCAGCGTCGAGACGACCAGCACCAGCGCCGCGTTCGGCGACTGCTCGCGCGCGAGCCCGAGACCGGGCGCGTAGAACTTGTGCTCGAAGCCAGAGCTGAGCGCGCTCGTCTCCTTGACCTTGATGCAGTCGTCGAGTTGCGCGTACAGCGTCGAGACCAACTGGTCCTCGGCGACGCACTCGGCGGTCTCGTCGACGAACGGGAACAAGTCCTCGGGCTTCCACACGTCGCCGACATCCGGATCCTCGGGCATGAACACGGCCGGAGTCGTCGCGGCCGCCGTCTCAGCGGGATCGGTCGGCAGGGTCGGTCCGCCGACGAGCCAACTCCCGCCGTGCCCGGTGACCTTGCCGTCCTCGTAGTTGTCGACGACTTCGCCGAAGTAGTAGACGACGCCGTCGTCGGATTGCGCGTAGTAGTTCTGCGAGATCTCGACGAGCTCGCCGTTCTCGAACTCGGTCTCTTGCAGGATCGCGCACTCGACCTCGACGCCGCCGAGCACGAACGTGCGCGTCTCGTGGCGGTAGATGTCGACGACGACGACGCTGCCGTCGCCGTGGCGGCCGGCGAACACCTTCACACCGCCGGGTTGGAACGGCATGTGTTCGTTGTCGATATCGAGCGAATTGGAGAACTTCGGTCCGGGCGCCGGAGTCGGCGCAGAGAGTGAAGCGAACGGGAGCGACGCGCCGAGCGCGACCGCCGCGGTCAAGCTGAGCTTTGAGAAGAGCATGGATCACATTCCTTTGGTTGAGGGTCGGGTTGTCGCCGGCCGCGCTGCCGGTGCGTCCGACGGAAAGAGGGAAGAGCGTCGATCGGCGCGTGGAGCGCGACTCGCGCGAAGCCGCGGACCTCGCGCGCTCGCGGTCGCGAGCCAGGTCTCGGTGCGCATGGGGGATCTCGTCGACGGGCTGCTGCGCCTGTCGCGCGTGAGCAGCGGAATGGACGTGCCGCAGGCGGAGGCGATCGCGGTCCAGCGGCTCGTCGCGGACGCATGGCGAAGCGTCGGCGCCGGCGTCGACCCCGGTGAGGACGGGCCGTCGTTCGAGAGCTCCGGCGCGTCGGAGCTCGTCGTGCGCACGGATCGGAGCCTGCTCGGGATCGCGGTCGGCAACCTGCTCTCGAACGCAGTGAAGCACGGCGCGCGCGCAGCGCCGATCCGCTGCCGCGCGGAGATCGTCGGTGACTGCGTGCGCCTCACGATCTCGAACCGCGCCCCCAATCTTCGCGCCGCGGATCTCGCGCACCTGTGCGAGCCGTTCTGGACCGCCGATCCGGCGCGCAGCGGCGGCCGCAGCGCGGGACTGGGGCTGGCGCTCACGCGGGCGATCGCGAGCGCGCTCGGCGCGAGCCTGTCCTTCGAGCTGCGCGACGGTGAGCTCCACGCGCAGCTCGATCTGCCCGCGACGGCCGCTGCGACCCACGCGACCGCCACCCGTCATCCGGCCATCACCTCGGAAAACACGCTGGCCGGTACCTTGGACACCACCGCGAGGATCGACCGACGCGTCGATTCGCTCGCGGTACCGCCGACTGGAGGCCCACCGTGAATTCGCCCGCGACGATCCTATGCCTGTTCCTCGTGACTTCCGCGGCCAGCGCGCCGGCGCCGAGCGAGACTCCGTCGTTCGGCGATCCGACTTCGATCACCAATGTCCACTGGCCGTTCGAGCCCGGTGGGATCAGGCTCTACCGCGGTCACGGCGACGGAGTCGCGCTGGTCGTCGTCGAGCGCTGCCTGGCGGCGACGCGCGTGTTCGAGCTCGGAGGCGAACTCGTCGAGTGTGTCGTGCTCGAGGAGTGCGAGTACGCGAACGGCGCGCTGTTCGAGGTCTCCTTGCAGTACTTCGCGCAGGCAGATGACGGTGCCGTGTACATGTTCGGCGAGCTCGTGGCCGAGATCGAGGACGGCCGCATCGTCGGGCACGGCGGCAGTTGGCTCGTCGGCGGGCCGAGCGCCCCGCGCGATCCGAGCGAAGCGGTCGATGCGGGCGCGCCGACGGTGTTCATGCCGAACCACCCGCAGCTCGGTGAGTGGTGGCTCCCCGGCAACCCGTATCCCGTGCTCGACACGACGGCCACCGTCGTCTGTGAGGATGCCGAGCTCGAAGTGCCCGCGGGCGCGTTCGATCGCGTGCTCGTCGTCCGCGAGACGAGCGCGCGACCCGACGTCGAAGACGAGCGCAAGTGGTGGGCGCCGAAGGTCGGCGTCGTGCAGACGCAATCCAAGGACGAGCAACTGCGGCTCGTCGCGAGCTCGTTCTAGTTCCCCCGCGCCCGCGAGTGGGCGCGTTTTCCCCGAGGATCCGTGCGAGGAGCACAAAATGAATAGATTCGAATGTGCGCTGTTGATCGCGACTCCGTGGATCGCCGTCGGACTCACCGGTTGTGAGTCGGGCAGCAACTGGGCCGTGGGCCCCGCGGCTGCGACGCCCAGAGCCGCTGCGGAGGACTCACGGGCGGACGACCCGGTCGTCGACGATGGCGATGACGAGGCCGACGAGCGCATCGCGCTCGACCAGGTGCCGCAGGCGGTGATCGACGCGGCGCTCGCGGCCGTGCCGGGTCTCGTCCTGTCCGGCGCCGAGAAGGAGCTCGAGGCCGGTCAGGTCGTCTACTCGTTGGAAGGAAAAGTCGGCGGCGCGACGTACGAAGTCGAAGTCGGCGCGGACGGCCGAGTCAACGAGATCGACGCGGACGACGCGGACGACGACGGCGACGACGCCAAGTAGAACGGCGCACCGCGCGTCGACCGGCGCACGGCGCGCATCCCGGTTGCTGGAGTACTCGGCCCATCGCGCCGCCACGCGCGCGGCCGATCGTTCGCGACGCACGACGAGCAGCTCGCCGACGCGCTGATCCCGCTCGTCGAGCAGTCCGGCCAGCCGCGCGAGGGATTCGAATTCCAGGTGCTCCTCGGAGTGCGCGAGCCGCTGTGGGCTGCGTGGAGGGCGCGCGGGCAGCGCGTGCGCGTCTACGTGTCGTTCGGACCCGAGTGGAAGCCGTACAGCCTGCGGCGGATGCGCAAGAACCCGCAGGTCCTCAGGCACGTGATCAAGGCGACGCTGACGGGCCGTTGAACCGCGCGCTCACGGCGCACTCCCGCGGCGCGCGCGACCCCGTGGTCGACGGCGCGCGCCGCGGTCCTGACGCGACGTTCGGCTACTTCTTGACGAAGGAACCCTCGGCGTCTGATTGCCGCTCGCCTCGATCGCCAGCACCTCGAACTGGTGCACGCCCTTGGGGAGCGCGGCGACGAACTCGGGCGACACGGTCAGGCTCAGCGTCGTGGCCGGCACCGTGACCTGGAACTTCTCCACGATCACCTGGTACGCGACCACGTTGACCGGAACCTTCGGGAAGCCCGGCGGCGGGGCCTTCACCGCGCTCCAGTGGATGCGCAGGAAGCTGTTGCCGACGATGTCCGCGAGCACCTGGGGCCCGGCGGGGATCGCGTGCGAGAGCTTGCCGACGCTCTCGATCTCGTGGTTGGACACGTCCAAGCCGGAGAACTCGTAGTTGCCTTGCGGGAACTTGCCGAGCAACACGCTCAGCGGCACTTCGTCGAGCGACGGCTCCGCGCCCTCGAAGAACAGCTCGGTCATCCCGTACGTCTTGTACGGGCCGCTGCCTTCGACCTCGAAGATCACCTTGCCGAGCGGGTTCTCGATCTCGAGCGACTTCCAATCCTCGCCGTCGAGGGACACGTGGACGCCGAGATCGTTCGCCGACGCGTTGTACTCCCAGTAGATCTTGTTGAACTTGAGCGGGATCGGGCCGCCAGCGGCTGTTGCAGGCGTGGGCGCGCTGGTTGCGGAGAGGAAGTGCGTCGTGACGAACAGCGCGGGAATCACGGCGATGGACATTGTCAACTTGGTTTGCAGGCTCATGCGAATCTTTCGCGGAGGGACTGAGGACGTCGGAGCAGGAAGTCCGCGCCGACGACTCGATTAGGAGCGACGCGGGCGTTCGTTGCATGACGTCGAAGTGACTCGCTGGACAGCATGACGCGCACATGATGCGCGCATCGATCGCGGTTGCCCGCGATCGCTCGCGGCGCGTTGCGACTCCTAGCGATTCGCCGCCGCGCGCGGCGCGGTGCAATCACTCGCGGCGCCACGCAGCCGCGCTCGCGACGGCGAGAACGGGCGCGATCGCATGGACGCTGACAGGTGCGCGCGTCACAGTTACGATTCCCCGATGCCCACTGCACGCACCGACAGGCACAGGCTCGCGTCCAAGACGGCAGCGCGGCCCGCCGCGAAGTCCACCCCGAAGTCCGCCTCGAGGGCGTAGCGCCTCGCGCAGGGCGCGCTCCCATGCGTCGAGCTTGCCCGGCCGCGTGTTGGCCGGGCTGGTGGACGGCAGCACGAGCACCGTGATCCGCGCCGGCAGCACAGTGTCGCCGAGCGCGCGCAGGAAGCCCTGCTCGGCCTTGCGCCCGTTCAGCAGGATCGCGCGCAGCCGCGGTTGCGCACGCGCGAACGCGGCGAGGTCGTTGTAGCGCGGCGCGCGGATCGCGCTGTCCAGCGAGCCCTCGCGTGCGCAGCGCTCGATCACGTCCCACACCGCGATCCCGCGCTCGGCCAGCGCCGCGCAGCGTTGCGCATAAGGCAGCGAGCGTGCGATGCCGAGGCGCTCGAAGGCCAGCCACAGCGCATTGCGGCCGTGTGCGTAGTACTCGCCCGCCGCGAGCGAGGCCGTGCTGGGGAAGGAGCCCAGCACCAGCACGCGGCAGGCGGCGGCGCCGATCGGCGGGAAACCGGTGAGCAGGGGGTCGGAGGCGGGCATCGGCGCGGCGGGGGCGCGCTCAAGGTAGCGCGCTCCGGGCTCGAGCGCGTGACGTGGACCGGTGCTCAGCGCGAATCCAGCGCGGGCCCAACGCGGGACTAGCGCGGCGACCCGCCCGCTCACTGGTTCAGCGACGGCGTGCGCAGCGTATAGCCGTCGCGGCCGAGTTCGTAGCGCCGGCCGAGTTCGAGCTGGCTCGCGCGCAGCACGCGCCCGAAGCCATGGCGCTCACGCAGTGCGTCGAGCGCGCGATCGGCGCGGCGCTGGCGGTCGAGCTGGCTGCCGGTCGGTCCGGCTACATCCGGCGCGCGTTCGTTCGCGCGGTCGCCGGAGGGTTCGTCGAGCTGCGCGCTGAACAGCGTGCCCTGCCAGCCGGTCGACGGTTGCACGCCGTGCAGCGCCACGCCGACGCGCTTGACGAGCGCGCGGCGGCGCGGGAGCTCGCGCAACAGGCGCAGCGCCGCGCGCGCGAGCTCGGCCGTGCAATCGCTGGGAGTTGCGAGCGCGCGGCGCTTGGAGGGCCGCAGCGA
>Ga0194131_10001687_pt1 | contig 37521 bp, 43 predicted proteins | sample TA2KigO120mmetaG_FD_148631 | JGI IMG/M metagenome (GOLD analysis project Ga0194131, IMG submission 148631) | Freshwater microbial communities from Lake Tanganyika, Tanzania - TA2015053 Kigoma Offshore 120m | ecosystem: Environmental > Aquatic > Freshwater > Lake | place: Tanzania: Lake...
ATTGGAACGCTGTCCATCATAACAAAGGATACGCCTGACGACAAAATAATCATTATACACCAAACACATCCACCAACGATCTACATGAAAAGCAGCCACAATTACCAGTCGTGGCTGCTCCGGGCGGAACGGTGTCCGCGCCGGGATCGAACATACACTAACTATGTCCAATCGCAAGACATCGTACCAAATACGAAGTCGTTTGTACAAGCTCCCCCTCGTGGACGAGTTCAGAACTCTCAATTGGCATAAAATTAAAAGGGAAGCTGAGGAAAGCGGGATTTTTCAGATGTTTTCAAATTTAGCACTTCAGAACTAATTTTGATAATATATGATTATGAAACTAAATTTTTACCCGGAAAGTGATATACAAGATTACACAGGAGCTGTAGATTTTTTTCAAAATATTTGGAAAAAAGAAGGGAACAAAATTATTTCAAAGTGGGAAGAAATAACTAATCTTAAGTTTTATGAAAATGAGATAAATGTTGTTGTGGGAAATTTTAGAAGTCAATCACACCCACTTTCTCTTCGTTTTGATAATGAAGATGAAATTAAGAAAGCCACTCTTGTTCACGAACTTGGTCATAGAATTTTATATAAAAGAGTAAAGGGAATGGGAATGAAATCTTCGCTGGTAAGACATAAATTTTTAAATTTAGTTTTATACGATGTTTTTATAGAACTTTATGGAAAAGATTTTACTGAAAAAGTGATTGAATGGGATGCAACTTTGGGAATAGAAAATGGGCAATCTTTATATAAAGAAGCTTGGGACTGGGCTTTGCAATATAAAACGAAGGAAGAGAGACAGAAAGTGTTTCAGAAAGTCTTAGAAGAAAGTCTTGATTTATAACACTTTACTTTGTTTTACATTTGCTCGCTCGGGGAGTTTAAAAAATCAAAGACCGCTTTTGGCGGTCTAAGATTTTTACAAGCTCCCGAATTAAAACCCTCGCAAACCCCGATGGAGAACAAGTTCCCTACGGGGCATGCTTTTGAAATCATTTTGCCAAACCTAATCCACAAATCCGAAAAGCGGAATCTGACATAACTGCCTCGCTTCGCTCGGCGGGACGCTCGGGCGTGGCGGAATTCCTCCCCCCAACCCCCTCCTTCCGCCACGCCCTCGCTTGGGCTTCGCAAAAATTTTTCGGCGGCTATTTTTCTAATTCTGATTTCAACAAAGGAACAATTTGCTTTCGCATAATCAAATTGGGTCGTTCCGCAACTACGCCGGCAAATTGTACATCCAAAACTTTTTCCAAAAGTTTTTGTGTATCTAAATCTTGAGCGACAAAAAAGTTTTTTACTCCCTCAAGTTCTATTGTGTTTTGGAAAACATAATCCAAGCCCATATCATTTTTGATTTTGGCAAGAGTTTTGATAATTTCATTACTTCGTTCACCAAGAAGTTTTTTCACACCAATCATCTCAATTTGGGCAATACCAACTTTTTTGTCGCCCATAACGAACCATGCAAAATCGCCTTCAATTCTATCTGCAAGTTTATTACCGGACAAATCAGATTTTGCCATAAAAACATCTTTCCAAAAATCATCAGGCAATTTTGCAATTTCGTTAAGCCATGCGGCCACTTGCTTGTCGCGGTCGGTAGTAACGCTTCCTTTGAAATTAAGCGTGTTGGAAATTATCGCGCTATAAACAAGGGTTGCGGACTCTTTCGAAATAGCTACCTTATTTTGCATAAACTTTTCACCGACAAGCGTAGCGGCCGCGCCAACAAGCTCAATTTCCGCTTTGGCTTTTGGAAATTTGTCTGCTTCGTGAATTTTTCGATGGTCAATAATTTCAATTACTTTATCGGGTGCAATTTTGCCCTCTAGCCCATTCAGATCACTAGCATCCACGAGAATAACTTCATCAAAATCATTAGCGTTTTCTATTTTTTGTGGATATTCAAAGCCAAAGCGATTTAAAATATATTTCGCTTCATCGTGAAGTTCGCCAACAATTCCAACGACCACATTTTTACCGGTTTTCTGTAAAAATTCACCATAGGCGATTGCACCAGCAACGCCGTCAAGGTCGGGATTTACATAACAAGTTACGAGAATAGGTTTCATAAATTATTTCAAAACTTCATAATGAAGCTGTATCTCGCTTTCGCTTATTTTCTTTTGCCCGACTAGTTTTAGGTTGCGCTCGAAATTTTTATCTCGAAAGAGTGGAATGCCTTGACCCAAAATTATTGGCTCAATGTCAATAAAAATTTCATCAATCAAATTTTCTTCGGCAAAAGAAGCGTTGAGTGCACCGCCACCAGCAACAACTACTTTTTCAAAATCTTTCAAAATTTCCAGCGCTTCTTTTGGCGAGTGAGCAACCAAATGATTTGGAGCTAAAGTTTGAAAATTTTCTTGAGCGACGACGACAAGTTTTACATCTTTGAATTCTGAAAACTCCGGCTGTTTTGTAAGTATGCCATAGGTGCGATGACCAACAATTAAACAGCCAGCATTTCTAACGGCCAAACTGTAACTATCCCATTCTTCTTTTGAAATCCAGCTTGTGTTGTCGTCGCTCTTTGCAATCATTCCATTCAAGCTGATTGCCATGTATAAAATTACTTTCATAGATTATTTTTTTGAAACATAATCAATTATCTTTTCCCAATCAAGGTTATCTTTTGTGTAAAAACGATCAACGACATCTTTTGTCATTTCGTTAATTTTCTTGACATATAATGTCTTAAATACCTCATCTCTTTTCTTCGCTTCTTTATCAAGTGGTTGAATGATTTTTTTGTATAGTTGGTCGTCGCCAGAGATAAGCTCCCAAAATGCTTGCCCACAAATTTTGTAATAACTTAGGTCTGGATTTTTATTTACTTTATGGGGAACATTGTCTCTTCCATACATGCAACCATTTACTGATACTATATCTTTTTTCCCGGCGGCACGAAGAAGTTTCTTCGCGTTGCGGAGATTCTTTCTCATAGTATTTACTTGATCCGAATTGCCCCAATTTGGTCCTGATTTAATTCCCACGACATAAGTTTTTCCATCTCGTTCAAATAGCAAATCAACACTTCTATAAATTCCTTCTTCTGCTTTTTCGCCATTAAATACTTCATGGCAAACATGAATAGCAAGATTTTCCATAAGGTCGCCAAAAATTGTTTCTTCTTGCGAAGAAAGAAAGGCATCCAAAATACTTTTTGCTAAATCACCGGCTGTTTCTATATTTTTTGCCTTAAATAAATATGGATTTTTTCGTTTGGAAATATCGGAAAGCTTTGCAGACTCAAGCCGAGAAAGGCGTATCTCGTAAAATGGTTTTATTACATCAGAGGCGATAAAAGCATTAAGTTTTTCGTAGTTTAATTTTTTCATATTATTTTTGTTTGCTGATTGATATTTTCAACAGCTAATTTATGATATTCCTCTTGAATTTCAATACCGATAGAATTTCTATCTAATTGAAAAGCCGCAATAGAAGTTGTGCCAGAGCCAAGAAATGGATCGAGAACGACATCGTTCGGCTTTGTGAATAATTTAATAAACCAACTCGGTAATTCCTTTGGGAAAACAGCGCTGTGATTTTTATTTGAGCTTTCCGTAGCCATAACCACAACATTGGTTGGATAGGCAAGTTCTCTCCCTACCCATTTAGAGACATTTTTCCCAAATCCACTTCTAACTTTTGAATTATCTCTGCGCTTATCAGTCTCGCTGAGATTTTTCAATCGTGTTTTTGCCCAATCTCCCATAGGTACCCTTACTTCGTCTTGATACATATTAAACTCCTTTGTCTTGTTGAATTGGAGTAATCGTTCCCAAGCATCGCGAAATCTGTTAGGCCATTTGCCCGGAAAACAATTTTTTTTATGCCAAATAAATTCTTCTGTCCAAAGCCAACCCTGCTTCCTCATTTCCATAATTAACTCCATTACATAAGTGTGGCGTTCTCCGTTTGCCACCTTTTCTTTGATATTTAAAATGAAAGTGCCTTTTGGGTGTAAAACCCGCTTCAATTCTTTTGTTATGGGCAGAAACCACTCAACATACTTGTCAGGGCTAATTCCACCGTAAGTACTTTTTCTCTGATCTGCATAAGGCGGCGAGGTGACTACTAAATTAACTGAATTGTCTGGTAGGGTTTTTAGTACATCAAGACAATCACCAAGAATCACATCGGCTTTCACCTTTGTCTTGGATTTAGTGCTAAACAAATTTACTTTTTCTATTGTATTGATTGTCATAAACTATTTTTTCAAAAGGTCATCAACCGACACTTCAAGGGCTTTCGCAATCCTTTGAACTGTCTCAATGGTGGGGTTAGGGCTATCGTCTAACTCAATTTTAACAACAGTATTTAGTGAAAGGTCGGCAAGTTTAGAGAGCTTATCTTGCGAAAGCCCTTTTTCTTGCCTAAATCGTTTGATGTTTTTTCCTATTGTGGACATATTATACTATAATGTATGGAATATGATATAATGGTTGTATGACTTACAATTCAATCATATCAAATTTTCTTTTTCTCTTCAATGCCGCCGAAAAATTTTTGCGAAGCCCAAGCGAGGGCGTGGCGGAAGGAGGGGGTTGGGGGGAGGAATTCCGCCACGCCCGAGCGTCCCGCCGAGCGAAGCGAGGCGGTCAGGTCAGGTTCCGCTTCTTGGATTTGTGTATCAAATTTGGCAAAATAATTTCAAAAGCATGCCCCGTAGGGAACTTGTTCTCCATCGGGGTTTGCGAGGGCTTTAATTCGGGAGCCAAAGAAGACAATACGAACTCATTTTTTGAAGATGAGAGTGTTTGCCCTGCCTTGCCGGCAGGCAGGTCGCCCAGCCCCGCCAATGGCGGGGCTGGGCTTCGCTCCGCGACGGCGAAGCCGTCGCTTTGGCGGGAAATGAAGCGGATTTTAATGCTTTCGGGGGAATTCAATTTTTTCTTTTTAATAACTAACAATACAAATTTATGAATATGAAAAATTGCGTCATTTATACTCGTGTCTCCACAGATAACCAAGCGGAAAAGGAATTTTCGTCTTGCGAGGCACAAGAACAGAAAATCAGGTCGTTTATTGCAAGCCAAAATGATTGGCAAGTTTTCAAAATTTACAACGATGCCGGATTTTCTGGCGCAATTTTGCATCGTCCTGCTTTGCAGGAACTACTTGCTGATTTGAAAAAAGAAAAAATTGATGTGGTTTTGGTCTATAAAATTGATCGGCTCACCCGTTCGCCGAAAGATTTTTACCAGCTCATAGAATTTTTTGAGCAAGCAAAAATTGATTTCATTTCCATTACTGAAAGATTTGACACTTCCACACCCGCCGGCCGTTTGCTTCGCAACATTATGCTCACTTTTTCGCAATTTGAGCGCGAACTGACGAGCGAGAGAACTAAAGATAAAATGTTGGAGCGCGCGAAAAAGGGACTCGCAAACGGCGGGCTTACTCCTTACGGCTACAAGCGAGAGGACAAGAAACTTATCCCTCACCCGAAGGAATCAGAGGAAATAAAATCAATTTTTGAAACTTATATTGAAACTGGCTCAACTGCCAAAACTTACCAAATGTTAAAGGAGAAAGGAGTGAAAAATAAGTTAGGCAAAAATTTCTCCAAAACAAATATCGGCCACATTTTGCGAAATGTAATCTATGTCGGGAAAATCTTACATAATGGCGAAATATATCAAGGCATTCACGAGCCGATAATTTCGGAAGAAATTTTTGCCCTTGCTCAAAAAATTCACAAGGAAAAACAGAGAAATTTTAGAGTGTACAAAAATTTTCTATTCGGCGGATTGATAAAGTGCGAGGAGTGCGGTTCAAATATGACTTCTTGCTTTACCAATAAATATATCAGCGGAAAACTAAACCGCTATTATTACTATCGTTGCACCGCCACCATGAAGAAGGATTGGCAGGCGTGTTCTGTAAAGCAAGTATCCGCCGAAAGAATAGAAAATTTTTGTTTGGAAAATTTAGAGCGCATTTGTGTTGATAAAAACTATATTGAAAATCTCGTTTTTCGCCTCAATAACGACGAACAAGCGGGGTATCGCGCTGGATACGAACTAACGGACGGATGCTTTAAATTTTCCGCCGAAAGCATTTCGGACACTCTAAAATTTTTCCTAAACGGACTCAAAACCACCAAAGGAATTGAAAGAAATCTTTTTGCCAAAAAGTTTCTTTCAAACATCTTTTATTCCCCCGAAAGCATTAAAATCCGCTTCATTTCCCGCCAAAGCGACGGCTTCGCCGTCGCGGAGCGAAGCCCAGCCCCGCCATTGGCGGGGCTGGGCGACCTGCCTGCCGGCAAGGCAGGGCAAACACTCTCATCTTCAAAAAATGAGTTCGTATTGTCTTCTTTGGCTCCCCGGGTAGGACTCGAACCTACAACCAATCGATTAACAGTCGATTGCTCTACCATTGAGCTACCGGGGAATAAAAATATATAAGGAGCTGTCTGTTATCAACTATATCTCTTTTGAAAATTAAATTCAATTTTGATAGAATATCTTTAATGAACAAACGAAAAAAGCACGCGCGGAGAAAGCACGCTAAGCGACAAGGTAAGAAAGTGTCGCGGCGGCATCGTTAAAGTATGTCGGATACAGCGTTACAAAAAATCCTAGCAATTGCCGCATTAGCTGGTTTTTTTGTCGCCCGTCACATTTGGACAAAAAAGAAGCGGGACGAGCGATTCCTCTGCCCCATTGGATTTGACTGCGATACGGTGGTGCGTAGCAAATTTTCTACTTTATTCGGCGTGCATTTGGAAATCTTTGGAATGCTTTATTACGGCGCGATAGCGGTAAGTTATTTTTCTTTTCTTGCTTTTCCCGAACTGTATTCCCGAACCGTGGCGCTCGCGACTCTTGTCGCGAGCGCGGGAGCATTTATATTTTCTATTTATCTTATTGGCATACAATTTTTCGCTATAAAAGAATGGTGTTCATGGTGCCTTGTCTCGGCGGCGCTGTGTGTCATTATTTTCTTTTCCGCGATCGCGCTCGCAATCTAGGAACAGAGTAGAACTCGTCTTGAATTTCGGAGTACTGGGAATTGAACCCAGACCTCACGCACCCGAAGCGTGTATACTGCCGTTATACTATACTCCGTTTCATTTCAACCCCTTGCAATTACTTGCTGGAGTATAACCCGATTTTCGCGCTTCTTCAATTGAAGAGAAAAAGATTTTATTTTTCTCGGAAATCTGAGACGCGCCGGCGCACCATGGAAAATGATATTTGGTTCCGCTCTTGGATGCTACTACTTTTCCTCCTGCTGTTATAACTGCGAGGCTTGCCTGTTCTACTTTTACCGGCTCGCGCTTCTCTGAAAGTTTCGAAAGACGACCAAATCCGAACGAGGCAAACCCGACAAGTAAAATTACCGCCGCAAAGAAAAAATCCTTGCTGTTTAACTTTTCGCTCGCGGACTTGATTTTTTTCTTCATTTCAAGTAAAGTCATATTCGTTAGTATATATTACTTTTATGGCACACCGTAAAGCTGGGGGAACAGCAAAAAATCTAACTACATCAAACGCGCAGTTTTTGGGCGTGAAGCTCTACGGCGGCGAATCCGTCCGTACGGGAATGGTAATCGTGCGCCAGCGTGGCACAAAAATGATTGCTGGAAAAAATGTTGGCGTTGGCAGAGATCATACTCTTTTTGCGCTTAAAGATGGAACTGTCTCATTTTCAGATAAAAGAAAGAAGGGGTATGACGGAAATATATCACGCCATAAAATGGTGAGCGTTAAATAGCCGACACGACAAGAGTAAATTTTGCTTTTCTTTCTCCTGACGATATTTCAATTTGATGCTCCCCTGCGGCTTTTATAGGATGAAAAGAGTGTAGGAATTCCGGCAATACTTCGGCGCCGGTTTTTTCTTTTATTGCGGAACAAATTGCGCTTTCATGAAGCGCGGCGAATAAATTCCCGTGTTCATTTGCTTTGGCTTTTAATTCTATTTTTGCGCCTTCAATTTTCTCAAGATTTTTCGCAAGCGATTCCGCGGCCGCAGTTTTATTGGCGGAATATGCGGCGCGCGCCACCGCGGCGCGCGCAATCGCGCTTTTTGTGGCGGCTTCCGCCAATTTTCTGGGAATTAAAGAATTCAAAGCGAAACCGTCCGCGACTTCTTTTTCTTCCCACTTTTTACCTATTTTCGGAACATCTTGTAAGAGAATAATTTTCATTTTGTAAGTAATTCTACCGCCTTATCTAATTGAGGGTCGCGTTTCTTTTCAATATCTTCCTGCGTTCTTTCAACAATAACATTAGGAGTCAACCCATCCGCGGAAATTGAATGTCCTTTCGGAGTAAGCCATCGCGCGATTGTAACTTTCAAAGATGTATCCGGAGTAATTTTTACCAGTTCTTGCACGCTTCCCTTTCCAAATGTTTTTGTTCCGACAATTTTTGCCTTTCCGTGTTCGCTTAAAGCACCAGCTAGAATCTCGGATGCCGACGCGGAACCTCCGTTTACCAAAATCGCCATCTTCAGTTTATCGTTAAACACATTATATCCATGACTTCTATATATTCTATTTCCTGCTTTTCCGCCATGGTCCTCAATTGCTACTGTTTCGCCAACCGGAAGGAAGAAACTTGCAATATCCACGGCAACTTCCAAAAATCCGCCTGGATTTCCGCGTAAATCAATTATCAACCGATTTGAACGCGATACAATAAAATCACGCAGTGCTTGTCTGAATAATTCAGGCGCGGCTGAAGAAAAATTGTAAAGTTTAATTACGAACACGCCGTTCTCTCGTAAAATATCAGGGGTTGTTGTTGCGGATTCCTCTCCCTTCTTTGCTGGCGTACTCTTGATTTCAGTATCAATCGTAGGGATTGTGATTACTCCGCGCGTTATAGAAACCTCAAACGGAGCGCGTTTGCCGTTTCTGATAATCGTAAGGCGCACCACGGTTCCGGCTTTTCCGCGGATTAATTTAACCGCGGCGTCCGTTTTCATATTCGTCGTCACCGTGTCGTTTATTTTTATTATTTTATCTCCCGGCTGAAGTCCCGCTGATTCCGCTGGGGTTCCTTTTAAAGGCGACACGACGACAATTACTCCGTCTCGCGAATCAATTTCCATTCCAACACCTTCAAACGAACCTTGGATTTCGCTCTCAAAAGCGGACGATTCGTCAGGCGGTAAAAATACCGTGTATGGATCTTTCAACGAAGACGCAAGCCCTTCTATCGCGCCCCACACTTTTTCTTGCGGTGAAGTTGTCGCATTTCCGACATACCTCTCGTTCAGAACATTCCATGTCTTCCAAAACGGAGAAAAATCAATTGTATCTTTTGATGTCAGGTTTTCTTCCTTATTTGAGAGTTCTTTTACTTTACCAATTTCCGGTTGCCGCCTTTCTCCAAAATAAAATCCGGAATAAAAAATCGCCGCTGCAAATACAACGGTAAAAAATATAGAAGACGCGCGTATACGCTTTTGTTCCATTGCGTCCTATTGTCGCAGAAACACGCCAAAAAATCAACTAATAATTCTTAAGCTTTTTCGCCTTGTCGTGCGTGCGGATTCGTTCGTGCGCCTTTGCTTCTATCTGGCGAATTCGTTCACGCGTCACTCCAAACTTTTTACCAACTTCTTCAAGTGTGTGCGTAATTCCATCGTTCAATCCGTGTCGCATTTCCAAAATCCTCCGCTCTTTATCGGAAAGCTCGCTTAAGATTTCCTTAACTTGGTCTCGCAAAATACGCCGAGACGATTCATTGTCGGGAGATAAAATCTTATCATCAGCGACAAAATCTCCGAGAGTGCTTCTGTCACCATCGCCTTCATCACCGACCGGTGATTCCAGAGAAATTGTATCTTGGTCTATCTTCTCAATTTGATAAACTTTATCAACTTCAATTCCCATCTCAACAGCAATTTCTTCGGGAAGAGGGTCGCGTCCCAAATCCATGGAAAGTCGCCTGAAAACCTGTTTGTATTTTGAAATTGTCTCAACCATATGCACTGGCACGCGGATTGTGCGCGACTGGTCCGCGAGCGCGCGCGTAATTGCCTGCCTAATCCACCAAGTCGCGTAAGTTGAGAACTTAAACCCTTTCGTCCAATCAAACTTTTCTACCGCTTTGAATAATCCGAGATTTCCCTCTTGAATCAAATCCAAAAGAGTAAGGTCGGGTGAACGCCCTACATACTTTTTCGCGATTGAAACAACAAGACGCAAGTTCGCTTTCGCCAAAAGATTTTTCGCCTCTTCTTCGCCGTTTAAAATTCTCTTAGCCAACTCCTTTTCTTCTTTGGCGCCAATCAACGGATACTGCCCTATTTCCCTCAAATAAATTTGTATGGAGTCGTAAGAAGAACCGCTTGCGTCATGCCTTCCTCCGTAAACTGGCTTCGCCGGAGCGGAATCGGAAAGGTTCAACATTCCGCCACCCTCCAAAATATCTATTCCCGCTTGATGTAATTTGTCATAAAGAGAATCCAAAAAGAAAATATCACTTTCAATATGCGGAAACTCGCGGATTATTTCGTCATAAGTAACGAAGCCGCGTTCTTTTCCTTTCGTAAACAGACGCGCAGATTTCGTTTCTGCTTCGCGTTGTGCCGCAGTAAGTTTTGATTTTCGTTTTTTACTAACCGCCAAACGCCGCTTTATCTTTGGGGCGTGTCTTTTAGAAGGCCGTTTCGCCTTTCGTTTGAGATGTTTTTTGGAGCGCTTTTTAGCCATAACAAACAGTGATTATAGCATATTTCAGTATATTTGTATTACTTCGCCAGTGAGCGTTTTATTTCCTGAACACGCGCGGAGAGTTTTTGAATACGAGACAGAATTTTGTTTTTTTCAACATTGCCGATTTTTGCTTTCTCGGCGGCGGTAAGAGCGTCAAGAGAATCGGATAATTCTTTTTTAATTTTCTCTTCCTCCACGCGCCAGATAAGATGTTGGACTTCTTTTTCCAATGATTCGCTTGAACTGAAGCGCGCCTCCGCTTCAAAAACAAGCGCCTCGCGCTCCGCGCTCGGCGCGTCCAATTCTTTTCCAAATTCTTCTCTTATCTTCTTCACATTTATTTTCCTGTCATTTTCCGCCAACCCTTCTTGCCACAATAAGATACTCGCAAGCGAGCGCAGAGCACCGCTTGCTAAGTTGGTAGTTGGTAGTGAGTAGTTGGTAGTAGAAGAATCACGATTTGTCGTATTTTGTAATTTTTTCAATTCCTCCCACACGGATTCATCGCGGACTTCAAGTTTACCGGCAATTTCTTTTACCCACTCCGCCCTTTCAATCGCGCTGGAAATATCTTGTACGAAAGGGAGGACATGCTCGCGCACCGCGCGCGACTTTTCGCGCGCGGTGCGCGCTTCTTTCAAAACGCGCTCCAAAACAAACCGCACAACAGGAACACTCTCTTTAAGCGCAGTCCCGAATTCGGATGGATTTTTCGCAATCATGTCAGCCGGATCTTTTCCGGAAAGAATTGCTATTTTCACCGCAAATCCTTTTTGCAAAGCGAGACGCGCGGCGCGAAGCGCCGCGCGCTCGCCCGCGGAATCGGAATCATACGCAATCATTATATTGTCAGAAAATCTTCGCAGAAGATCCAAATGTTCTTCTGTGAGAGCCGTTCCGGAAGATGCGACGGCGTTTTTGAATCCCGCCTGATGAGACATCACCAAATCCACCTGCCCTTCCACCAACAAGGCAAAGCCCCGCTCCCGTATTCCGTGTTTGGCGTTTTGCATTCCGTATAAAACACGCGATTTACGAAAAATCTCCGTCTCGGGAGAGTTTAGATATTTCGGCGCGGTTTCCGATTCCTGCCCCATAATCCGACCGGAAAACGCGATAACTCTTCCTGATGAATCAAAAACGGGAAATATCACGCGGTTGCGGAAAACATCAAATGGTTCGCCGCCTTTTTCAGATCTCTTTATCAATCCCGCGCTGAATAATTCCGTATCAGAAAATCCGCGCGTCGTTAGGCGCGAGCGAAGCGAGCGCCAATCATCTGGCGCGAATCCGATTCGCCAATTTTTAATTGTTTCTTTTTTCAATCCGCGCCCAAGAAGATATTTTTGAACTTCTTCGTTTCCGGATAATTTTTCTTCAAAAAATTTCGCGGCTTCTTCGCACGCGAAAAATATTCTGTCTTTAGCATCTTTCTGTTCGTTCTCATACCTGAACTTTTCAAGACGGATGCCAGCTCGCTCCGCGAGTGTTTTAAGCGCTCCCTTGAAATCTGTTCCCTCTATTTGCGAAACAAAAGAAAAGATATCGCCTTTCGCGCCACATCCGAAACAATAAAAACCTCCGCGGTCGGGGGAAACGAAAAATGAGGCGGTTTTTTCGTGATGGAAAGGACATCGCGCCTTTAGATTTCTCCCCGCCCTTTCCAATTTTACATAACTGCCAACGACTTCCTCAATAGAAAGCCGCTCTTTAATTTCATCAACCGGCGACGCCATATACGGAACTATAACATACTCCTAATTTCTTCCTTACCGAAATACGGAACGAGGACTTTTGGAATAGCAATGCTCCCATCTTCGCGCTGATTGTTTTCAAGGAGCGGAATAAGGATGCGCGGAGTTGCAAGCGCGGTGTTATTGAGCGAATGTGCAAATTTTACTTTTCCTTCCGAATCTTTATATCTTATGTTCAATCGGCGCGTTTGAAAATCGTGAAAATACGATGATGAATGCGTCTCGCGATATTTGTTTTCGCTTGGAATCCAGGCTTCAATGTCATATTTTTTAACTTGTCCCAAACCCAAGTCCCCGCCGCAATTTGCGACAACTCTGTGCGGGATTTCCAACGATTGCATTAATTCTTCTGAATTTGCAGTTATTTCCTCGTGCAACCGCACAGATGTCTCGTGACTCGCCTCGCACAAAACCACCTGCTCGCATTTAAAAAATTCGTGCACACGCATCAGTCCTTTTGTATCTTTTCCGTGACTCCCCGCCTCGCGGCGAAAACACGGAGAAAACGCTAAAATCTTTTTCGGTAATTCTTTTTCAGAAAGTGTTGAATCCGCAAAATACGACATCGTTGGAACTTCCGCGGTTCCCGCCAGATAATCTCCATCTTGAGTTTTGTATAAATCATCTTCTCCTTGAGGTAAATATCCAGTTCCTAAAAGCGTCTCGCGACGAACAAGCGATGGAGCAATCATCAGAGAAAAACCTTTTTTAGAAAAGAAGTCGGCAACAAAACGCCACAACGAGAACGAAAGAAGCGCGCCGTCTTTTTTAAGAAAATACCCGCGAAACCCCGCAACGGAAGCTCCTCGTTCAAAATCAGCCAAATCATTTCCTTTTAAGAGTTCAATTTGGCTTTTGGGCTCAAAAGAAAACTTCGGTTTTTCTCCAAACACGCGAACTTCTTTATTATCCGCATCGCTTTCACCTTCGGGAACTGAAATATCCGGCACATTTGGGACTTGGAGCATCAAAAGTTGCCACTTTTGCATAACCGGCTTCAGCCGTTCTTCGTCTTCATGTAGACCCGCTTTTAATGCGCGCATTTCTTCTGATAATGATATTCGGCGCGAGCTATCCCGCGAGTTTGCTATCTGCTCGCCTTTTTTATTTTGTTCCGCGCGCTTGTCTTCAACGATTTTAAGAAGCGCCTTCCTCTCATCATCTGCGGCAATTAATTCATCAACTTTAAAATTCACGCGCTTTTTCCGCGCCGCTTCAGCTATCAGCTCTTTATTTTCCCGAATAAACTTTATATCAAGCATAGTGTTATTATACATCACAAATGTCGCAAAAAGTAAGAGTGCTTTTACCAAAAGCTTTTCCACGGCGGTTGCGAGAAATTCCGGACCCGCCGGAACAATTGTGGATTGAAGGAACAATGCCGCCAGAAGAACATAAATGGCTTTGCGTTGTCGGCTCGCGCAGATATTCGCCTTACGGAAAAGAAGTATGCGAAAAACTTATTGCTGGGCTTTCAAACAAGCCAGTTGCGATAGTCTCCGGACTTGCTCTTGGAATTGATTCAATCGCGCACCGCGCGGCGTTAGAATCGGGACTGAAGTGTGTTGTGGTGCCCGGATCAGGCATTTCGCGCGAAGTTCTGTATCCTGTGAGCAACAGAAGATTTGCTGATAAAATTGTTGATTCCGGAGGATGTTTGATTTCCGAATTTTCTCCTTCATTTGCCGCTACACTTTGGAGTTTTCCGCAACGAAACAGAATTATGGCTGGACTTTCGGACGCGGTGCTTGTAATAGAAGCAGAGAAAAAGTCTGGGACTTTAATCACGGCGCGGTTGGCGAGCGAATACAATCGCGATGTTCTCGCGGTGCCCGGCTCAATTTTTGCTTCTTCATCAGAAGGTCCTCACTTGCTGACGCGTTTAGGCGCAACTTCAGTTCGAAACTCTGAAGAACTTCTTTCCGCGCTCGGATTCAAAAGCGAAAATACAGAAAAGAAGAATTACGACGACTGCTCGCCTGAAGAAATGGAAATAATTAAATTATTGAAAAATCCAATGGAACGCGACGCGCTTCTTTCCGCCTCAAAACTTCCAATCAGCAAAACAAACGCGGTTCTCTCTCTTTTGGAAATAAAAGGACTCATCTCCGAAACAATGGGCGAAATCCACCTTGCATAACTCATGATGTAAAAATAGTTTACGATCGTAAACTATTTTTACATACGCATTTCTCTATTTTTCTTCTTGCGAGCGGTTTCCGTTTTTGAAATCAAGCATTTGTTTTAAGAAAACAGACACTGATGCTTCCGGAGACGCGGATGGTTCTTTCCCGCGCACAAGGCGCGCGGCTTGGCGCAATTCCTTGATACACCATTCAAAAGCTGCCGCTACACCTTCACGATAAACCTCGCCAGCTTTTTTAATTGCCGGCTTTACGTGCGAATGATGCACTTCCTTGCTTTTATTTTTCAGAAGTTGTTTTCCTAAACGCAACAACTCATCGCCACGCGCTGACATCTTTTTAAGAAAATCGGACTTGCCTCTCAACTCTTTTTGTTTAAAAGAAAAAAGCACTCCAAGACCAATAATCGACGCGAATAACAAAAAAAGATTGAACCACATACAAAATTACATTAAACGGCAAATCGGACGAATTCCGATACCTCAATACGTTCTCCGAATTTCTGGACAGCTGACTCAATCAAGTTTTTTACGGTTATATTCGGAGTGCGCACGAATGGTTGTTCCAATAATTCTTCTTTTATTGGATTCATTGCGGCAATATGCATAGCAATTTCACGTGCCAGAGCTTGAAATTCTGGGTTGCGCGAAACAAAATCCGTCTCCGAAGAAAGAATCACAATCGCGCCGACTGTCGCGCCCGAATGAATATAACTAGCCACAGCTCCCGCTCCAAGCTTGCGCGACGACTTTTTTGCAGCCGTTTCCGCTCCGCGCTTTCTCAAAATTTCAATCGCCTTTTCTTCATTTCCAGATGTCTCTTCCAACGCCTTCCTGCATTGCATAACCGATACGCCCGTCATGTCGCGCAATTTTTTAATTTGTTCTGTTGTTATCATACTTTCTTCTTTCCTTCATTATATGCCGAAACTATCTTTTCCACAAAAAACTTAATGCTACCTATTGAAGAATCGTTCGCAACGATCGGGTAAGAAATTATTGTTATATCGCAATCGGAACTTGCGAGCGCGATAACAGGTATGTTTAAACGCCTTGCTTCAGAAACAACTGTTTTTTCTTCTTTCGGGTCTATTACAAAAACCGCCGCAGGCAGCGCCTTTAACCCAATAAGCCCGCCGAATAATTCTTCAAGTCGTTCAACATCGCGACTTATTAGCAACTGCTCTTTTTTCGTATATTTTTCCAACTCCCCGCTTTCCCGTTTTGCTTTCAAATCAAGAAGAGTGTCTATACGCGAACGGATTTGCGCAAAGTTTGTAAGAGTTCCGCCAACCCACCGTCCGGCGACAAACGGCATTCCAAGTTCTTTTGCGCCGGCGCGCACAGCGCTTTCCGCTTCATATTTTCCACCAACAAAAAGAATCATTTTGCCTTCTTTTCCAAGTTCCGATGCAAATGTTCTCGCCGCGTCCAAGAGCTCTTTTGTTTTTTCAAGATTTATTATCTCCGTACGATTTTTCAAACCAAGAATATACGGAGCGGTTGAGGGATGTCTTCGCGTTTTCGCGTATCCATAATGCGCACCCGCCTTGAACAATGCGTCAATAACAGGGTCTTTTTTTGTTTCTTCCATAGAAAAGGAGTTTATCAAAATATCACTGATGAAGCAACAGTGTTTCTATTATCTCATCCATATTACCCGCGAAGATTTCCGGCAAGTTGTGCCACGAATTTTTCACGCGGTGGTCGGTAATTCGGTCCTGTAAAATATTGTATGTTCGTATTTTCTCGCTTCTGTCACCGGTTCCAATCTGTTCTTTGCGTTCCGCGGCTGTATTTGACGCTTCTCTTTCCCGCTCAATCGCTTCCAGTTTCGCCGAAAGTATTCCAAGCGCTTTTTCGCGGTTTCTGCTCTGGCTTCTCTCCGCGGTTGAGCGCACAACAATGCCGGACGGCTTGTGCAAAACGCGCACAGCCGTTTCAACTTTATTCACATTTTGTCCGCCCTTGCCTCCAGCGCGCGAGAACTCAACTTCCAAATCGGCGGGGTTAATTTCAAATTGCACATTTTTGCGCTTGGGTAAAATCGCGACAGAAGCGGTAGAAGTGTGCACGCGCCCAGATTTTTCCGTTTCAGGAACGCGCTGAATCCTGTGAACACCTGTCTCAAATTGCATAAGTTTATAGCAATCCTTCCCAGAAATCTCAAAAGCCGCTTCCTTATAACCTCCGATTCCGTTTTCCGATTCGTAAATCGGCGCGAATCTCCATCCTTTCCGCGCGGCAAAACCGCGATACATTTCAGCGAGTTCTTTAGCGAACAACGCCGCCTCATCGCCACCCGCCCCCGCGCGGACTTCCAAAATCAGTTCGTTTGTAAACTCTTCTTCTTTTTTCTCCGCTTTAGCAACTTCTTCAATTTGTTTCAAAAGCGCTGTTTTTTGTTCGGTAAAAGAAGCGAGTTCTTTTTCGGCGAGCTCTTTCATTCCAGAATCGAGCGCCGAAAGCGCGGAAATCTCCTCTTCTTCTTTCAAAATATTTTCAAACGCGGCGGCAAGATGCGCTGTCCGTGGATTTTTTTTGTATTTTTCTATGTCCATTACTTCTTTCTTTTAGACGTCTTTTTAGTTTTAGGAGCTGATGACTTCTTGGCCATCTTTGATTTGAAACGTTCAACGCGTCCGGCGGTATCAACAATTTTTTCAGCGCCGGTGTAAAACGGATGGCAATTTCCGCATATTTCAATATTTAGTTCCGGCTTTGTTGAACCAACGGCAAAAACAGCCCCGCACGCGCAGGACACTTTAGCCTCCGGATAATACTTCGGATGAATTTCAGCTTTCATACCAACACTTTATCAGAAAAAAGAAAAAATGGAAGTCCTTAAATTATTTGAGTGTCTTTTTTAGATAAGCGCTTAATTCAGAGATTTTCACTCGTTCTTGCGCTCCTGAGTCGCGGTCGCGGACTGTCGCGTCATGTTTTTCAAGAGAATCAAAATCAATTGTAATGCAAAACGGGGTGCCGATTTCGTCCTGCCTGCGATATCGTTTTCCTATATTTCCATTGTCATCAAACGCGACAGCGTTTGCTCCGAGCGAAGTCGAGGAGCTCAATTCCTTTCGTAAGGCCAGATAAACTTCGCGCGCTTTTTTTACAAGTTCCGGTTTATTTTTCAAAAGCGGGAACACCGCAATCTTCACCGGAGCGACAGCCGGTTTAAGTTTTAATACAACTCGTTTCTCCCCGCCAAGTTCATCTTCGGTATAAGCGGAGAGCAAAACCGCTAGAATAGTGCGCTCAACGCCAAGCGATGGTTCTATGACATGCGGAATGATTTTTTCTTTTTCTTCTTCATTCAAATGCGTAAGTTCAGTCCCGCTGGACTTTGAATGATTTGTCAGGTCAAAATCAGTCCTATATGCAAGTCCGTATAACTCTTTTCTGCCGAACGGAAAATCAAATTCAAAATCAATTGTTCGTTTTGAATAATGTGCGCGCTCGTCGTCAGAAACTTCAAGCTCGTGAACTTTTTCAGAATCAATTCCCACAGCCGACATCCATTCGTGGATTATTTTTCTCCACATTTCAAACGCATTTTCCCATTCTTTCGGTCTTATAAAATATTCAACTTCCATTTGCTCAAACTCGCGCGAACGGAAAAGAAAATCGCGCGGAGAAATTTCGTTTCTGAACGCTTTTCCTATTTGAGCAATTCCAAACGGAAGTTCAGGGTGAAAACTGTCAACAACATTTTTAAAATTCGTAAAAATTCCCTGCGCGGTTTCCGGACGCAAAAAAGCAATTTGCGCGTCGTCGCCAGCACCAGCCGATGTCTTAAACATTGTGTTGAAGCGCGAACCATCAGCGAGAGGGTCCGAGAAACCGCTAACATGACCGCTGGCTTCCAAAACAGCTGACTTTGTAATTTGCGCGGCGTCCAATCGGTACATATCTTCTCGCTCAAACACAAACGTCTTCCACCACAAATTCTTTATATTTTCTTTCAGCGAAACGCCCAACGGCCCGAAATCCCAAAAACCGGCGAAGCCGCCGTATATTTCAGCGTTAGGAAAAATAAACCCACGCCTTTTGCACAGAGAAATTATTTTGTCCATAACTTTACTTTACCACTATTTCCTGCCCCGCGACAAATGATGCGTCGCCAAACTTTGTAGTTAGCGCGGGGCGAGTCGCGCTTGTCACCTGTCTTCCTGTGAACCTGTCATCTCCTTGCGCTGACGCCTCTCCAACTACAGTCGGGATTGTCCCCGCTTGATTATCAGCCGGCGCGATAGCCACCTGAAAAGCGACTTCACGTGGAACGCCTCCGATTCCGATTCCAGCTTTTACATCTCCGACATCCCAAACAATATTTCCGCTTACAGCGTCATAAGAAATCTGTTCGCTTGATGGAGAAATATTATTCATAAATCTTACATAAGAAGGAAGTGATGCAAACACTTTAGTATTCGTCAAATCATTAAACGCGTTGGAAAGCGACCAAATGATTGTGTATGACGTCTCGCTTCCGACCTTAGGAGGGACAGGTCCTCTGTTCGCAAAAGAACCGCCGACCCGCAGAATGCGCGACAAAAACGAAAGGTCGGCGAGCAATTTCACTTCTGTAGTTGTTTTTGTCTGAACCGCTCCGCCTGACTCTCCGGCGCCGGCAGGACCGCGTGCGGAAATTCCGGCTGAAATCGTGAATGAAGGATTTTTCAAAGAATACGCGCCGGTTGACGAACCGCGCACATTCACCGAGAAACTTTTCTGCCCGCGCGCACCCGGCTCCATAGAAGCAAGTTCACCGGATGAACTTGAATCCCAAACAATAGTTCCATCGTCGGAACGATAATATCCTCCCTCTGGAACAATAGACGCTGGGTCATATAAGGTTCCTTTCAGCGAAACTATAACTTGAGCGTCTGTCGCGCGCGCGGGCAAATTATTTTCCCAAGCGATATTTACGCGCAGTGTCTTTCCTTTCTCAGTAATATATTCGTTTCCCGTATCTCCGTTTACAATAACGGACAACGCCAAAAATGGACGGCGCAAAAGAATTGAGTGTGAGGCGGAAACAATCGCTGTTTGCAAAACTCTTGCGCCGGCTTCTTTTGCAGTCCCCGCGCGGAATGTGAATACTCTTTCGTCTCCTTCAGAACCGGAAATAATTCCTGATAATTTAATTTTTCTTGACGCTCCGGGAGCTAAATCACCTATACCCCAAACTCTTTCTCCAGACACAGGCCTTGGAGAAGATGATTTCAAAGAAAATCCAAAAGGATAACTTGCGTCCATTAAAATGTTTTGTAGAGGAGCTGTGCTGTTGGATACAATATTCACAACCAATTCAAACTCTCCTTTGTTCGCGGTCTCGCTTGGTCCTTCAACAGAAATGGATATCGGCGCGGACTGAAGAGCGACTTGATAACTCGATGTCTTTTTGAAAAGCGCGTTTGAACCGTCAACTTTATATTCAAGCGTAGCTTTTATGGTCAAACTTTCGCCCTCTTCCCCAAAAAGAACGGCTTCATATTTTTTAATTAAGTTCATTCCGGAAGAAATAGATCCGAGTGCTTCTCTGTATCGTAAAAGTTGAGAGTTCGAGCCGTCAGCGCTTCTTGTCCCTTCCGGAAACTCAAGAACCAAATCCGCGGAAGACATTTTCGCGCTATTATCGTTGCGAACAGCAACCTGAAACGCAAAAGGCTCGCCGCCTGCCGCTGTAATCGAAGCCGCAAACTCCACCGCGACTTTTTCAGAACTCATTACATTTCCGCCTCGTAAAAAGATAAACGCCGCAAATGCCACCGCAAGCGTAAAAAAAATTGCAGACCCAATAAAAATTTTTTTCATTAAAGAAAGCGTTTTGTGTGGTTCTGGTGGCGGCGGTGGTTCCGGCGGAAACTCTTCTCCTCCCCACGCTCCGCGCACAGGATTTTTTTCAGAATGGAAAAACGGCTCGCGTCCGTCTTGTTTTTCCTTTTCTTTATATTCGCGCTCATACAGCGCCTTTTGCATCTCCTCCAACCGATTCATAAAAACATTATATCATTTACAACCCCGTGCTGCGGAGGGAGGAATTGATGACTGAAATTAATTCTCGGCGAAGTGGAGAGACGAGAGAAAACTCGCGCGCACCGAAACCGTTTTCCTCGGCAACCGACAAAAACGATTTTGGTTCCCCTATATATCCTAAATGATACAGGATGCGCAACGCTAACAAAATTTCTATATTTTCCAATTCACGCTCGTCTTTGGTTTTTACCAAAGAAGAAAAACCGGACATAACCGCGTCAAAAAGTTTCTGGTGCGTCTCTTCTGGCGGAACAAATTTGCGTAAAAGAAGAGAGGCGCGCCCCATTATCTTTCTTGCCGTCTCGTTTCCACGCATTCTAGTAAAAAAATTCGCGCGCGACACCGAGTTCGCGAGCCGCCATGTTTCGCGCCCACGCACCAGCCATGCGTCAATGAACGAAAAATCAGTTATGTGTGAACAGAGTTTAGCGCGCGCAAGGCGAACGCCTTGCGCGCGCGCCTGCAAAGAACCGAGTTCGCGCGTGAAAAGAAAAACATTTTTACTCGCTTCTCCAGACGGCGCGCTTCCTAAAACAATCGCAGTGGTGTGATAAAGGTGATACATACAGCTAAATCTCCAAACTTAAAGATTCACCAATGGAAACATCTGCAAATTTTATTTCTTTCAAAAGCGCGGATTTTTTAATAAAAACGGAATGTTTTTTGATAAACTCACCGTTTTTATCATCAGCGCCTACAATAAGCGTTGGTCTTTCTGAAATCGTAAGCCCTCGTTTTTTGCGCAAATCCTGTATTGTGCGAATTAATTCCCGCAAATCTCCCTCCTCTTTTAATTCTGGCGTAATTGCTGTATCTAATAAAATTTCATCAGTAATTTTCTCATTAAAGACAATTTCTTTTACATTTGTTTCTTCTTTTATTAAGTTTAGATATTCGGATTTGTTTCGTATTTCGTGCTTTGAATTTCGGATTTTTAAAATAGACAACGGCTGTCTCACTTTTATATTTGCCTTCGCGCGCTGTTCTAACGCAACAGAAACAATCCTGCGCGTTTCTTTCATATTTTCAAGAATATCTTTATTAACAACGCTGTGCATTGGCCACTCTTCCAAATGCACACTATTTTTATCACCACCGACAATTTTATATGTTTCGTCAGCAAGAAACGGCATTATTGGTGCAATCAATTTTGAAAACGCGAGTAGAACTTCGCGTTGCGTCGCTAGACAAAACTGTTTATCTTCTTTACTTTCTCCTTTTACTCTCTCTCGCGAACGGCGAAGATACCAAGTTGAATAATCCTCCACGAAATCGCGTATTTCTCGGCACGCGCGCGGAAGATCGTATTCTTCCATTGATTTTGTAATTTCAGAAATACAAACAGACAATCGCGAGAAAATCCATTTGTCTAAAATATGCGGGCTGTCTTCCGCGCGCCCGCCTGACGGACGGGCAGGAGTTTTTCCGTCATACTCTTTTTTATACAATTCAAAAAACGCGAGGCAATTGCGGAAAATACCTATAACACGGTTGTGCGCTTCGCGCACTCCTTCATCTGAAAAATTCAAATCCTCACCCTGCATCACCACGCTTCCCATAAGATAAAAACGAAAAGCGTCTGCTCCGTAAGTGTCCATAAGCAAAAACGGGTCGGTATAATTTCCTTTTGATTTTGACATTTTCTCTCCGTCCTCAGCTAAAATAGTTCCTGTTGAGACAACCGCGTTAAACGCTCTTTCTCCACGAACAAGAACTCCTAGAGCATGAAGATAATAAAACCAAGTCCGCGTCTGCGCTATATATTCGGCAATAAAATCCGCGGGGTAGCCGGCGTGCTCCGACGCAAAAGGCATTGAGGACGATTCAACCCAGCAATCTACTACTTCTGAAATTCTTTCATACTTATTTCCTTTTTCATCCGTAAAATCTAATTCATCTATCCACGGTCTGTGCAAATCCAACTCACCTTTTTCATTATGCGGCAATTTTCCCGCGGTATATGTTTTTAATTCATCAATAGAACCGATAACAATTATTTTTCCGTCTTTGCTTTTCCAGATCGGCAAAGGAGACGCCCAGAAACGACTGCGCGAAATGTTCCAGTCGGGAGCCCCTTCAATAATGTTTTGGAAACGGCCGTGCTTTAAATGTTCCGGAACCCATTGAATCTTTTCATTTTCCGCCAGCATTTTTTTCTTCGCGTCTTGTATCGCTACAAACCAAGACGGAACCGCGTTGTAAATCAGCGGAGTCCCGCATCTGTAACAATGCGGATACTCATGCGTATTTTTTGCGCGCGAAAAGAGTAGTCCTTTATCATAAAGGTGTTTTTTTATTTCCTCTTCTGCGTCCTTCACGTATTTCCCACGCAAAAACGCCGGCGCGGTTTCGTTGTATTTTGCGCTCGCGTCAAGCAACTGAATCATTGGTAATCCGACTTTCTGCCCCAAAACAAAGTCATCCTCGCCGTACATAACCGCCGTGTGCACAATTCCGGTTCCTTCTTCTGTATTCACAAAATCCGCCGAATAAACTTTGTGTGATTTATCGGTTTTCAGTGCTTCAACATCAAACAACGGCTCATATTCCAAGCCAACAAGTTTTTTACCTTTTATTTCTTCAACAATTTCATATTGAGAATTTTCAAGTATTTCTAATCTTTCTTTCGCAAGAACAAAAAACTCTTCTCCAACTTTAACTTTTACATATTCAATCTTTTCTCCTACAGCAAGCGCGACATTCCCCGGCAAAGTCCATGGAGTAGTAGTCCACGCCAAAAGAAAAGTTGGTAGTTTGGAGTCGGTAGTTAGTAGTTTAAACTTCACCGTAACCGCTTCCTCCGTCACCGTTTTATAAGTATTGTCCATCGCGATTTCCGCTTTCGCGAGCGGCGTTTCGCAGTGCGAACAATAAAGTAGAACGCGTTTTCCTTCGTATAATAATTTCTTTTCATAAAGCGCCTTAAGAACACCCCAAACGCGCTCTATGTAGGAAGTGTCCATCGTTTTGTAAGAGTTCTTGAAATCAACGAACCGCCCCACGCGCTCTATGTATCTCTCCCACTCTTTTTCAAATTCCATCACTGAAGCGCGCGCCGCGGAATTAAACGCAGCAACTCCGATTTTTTCTATGTCTTTTTTTGTCTTTAAATTAAGTCGTTTCTCAATCAAACTTTCAATCGGCAGACCGTGGCAATCCCATCCCCATTTGCGCGCGACGCGATATCCACGCATTGTTTTATATCTCGGCACTACATCCTTTATCACGGAAGATAGTAAAGAGCCGTGGTGAGGCAACCCAGTCGCGAACGGTGGGCCGTCGTAAAATACAAAGTCGCCTTTCGGAGATTCTTTCTCCAATGTTTTCTCAAAAATCCTCTCTTTCTTCCAGAACTCAAGAATATCGCGCTCTCTTTCGGCAGTAGATTTTTTTTGCTGTTTTTCTTCCATATTTTTTACATTTTTTCCGGAGCTTGAATGCCTAATAACTTCAACCCATTTTTCATAACTACAGAAAACGCTTCCGTGAGTGCGAGACGGTATGGAGTTTCTTCTCCAGCATCAAGAATCCGCTCGCGTGCGTACCAATTATTAAACGCGCCGGCGAGCTCAATCAAATAAGTCGCAATGTAATGAGGAGCGTATTCGCTGGCGGCGCGCCCCACGACTTCCGGAAAACGATACAATAGACGCTCAATTTGCAAAACTTTTAAAGGAACCTGCCGAGCGGGAACTTGCGAGCGCGACTGGCGCGAGCACGAGGAATTTTTCAGCAGAAAAATATCCGTGTCCCGCGAGGTGTGTTCCGAAGAAAAGTTTTGCGATTTTGCCAAAACGGACTTTGCTCTCGCATATGAATACTGCAAATACGGGCCAGAATCGCCTTCAAGTGAAATTGACTTACCAAAATCAAAAATTATGTCTCCGCCTATATGCTGCCGCAGAATTGAATATTTAATCGCTCCAATTGCGACCTCATCCGTTCCTCCGGACGGCAATTTATTTTTTACTTCTTCTATGAGGGACTCCGCCTTCACAACACTGCCAGTGCGCGAACTCATCTTACCTGACGGGAGACGCAGCATTCCATGCGACAAGTGTTTTGTCTTTTTCGCGAGTTCAGGAAAAATAATTTCCATCGCGCGCAATAGAACCCGAAAATATTCGTTTATTTCGTTAGCGGTAATTATAAAAGAAAGATCATATTGGTATTTTTCATATTTTATTTTTGCCAAACCCAATTCTTTCGCCTCGTAAGTCGGCAATCCGCGCGAGTTCAAAAACACGCGCGTATGCAATCCGGATTTTGATTCAGGAAAAATAATGGCGCCTTCGCTTTTTTCAAAGACCTTTCCTATGTTTTTCTCTACTATTTTCCTACCGAACTCACCTGTTTCGCTTTCAAAAAAATAAAAATCAAATTTTGTGCCTAATCTTTTATAAATCTCCTCAAATGATTCGAGGGATGTCTTTCTTCCGGACTCATATACATCGTTTAATTTTTCATCTTTACGAAGATATATTTTTTCGTTTATCTCTTCAATTTCTTTCTTTGCTTTTTCGTTCGTCTCATACGCTTCGTTCCCTTTCGCGTATGCTTTCCCCCACTCTTTCTCTCCATTCACATATCCAAAAATTGCTTTCGCTACATGAAGCCCAACATCTCCCTGATAACACGCGCGCTTAACTTCCGCACCTTGTGCTTGAAAAAGACGCGCGATGCTCTCGCCGACAGAGTTGCTCATCAAATGCCCAATATGAAATTCTTTGAAAGGATTTGCGTCTGTGTATTCAACGACAATTTTCTTTCCTGAAAGATTACTATTATTTCCGAAGTCATCTCTCTTATCCAAAATATTTTTTACTGATTTAGTAAAAAATTCTTTTTTGAGAAAAAAATTCACAAAGCCACCAACCGCTTCAACTTTTTCCACGCCATCAGGTAAATTTTTTGCTACTTCTTTTGCTAAATCATTAGCGCCAATTTTTAACCGCATCGCAGCAAAAGAATAATCGCCATACACAAAATCTTTCGGATGTTCCAAAAAAACATTAGCGTTTTTCACGCCAAGCCTGTCCAATGAGTCAGAAATTGTCTTTTTTATTTTCTCTGTAATCACGAGAAGCATTTTAACACAATCTAGAGACGAGCAATTACCGAAGCGATACGTGGATGATGTCTTATAATTGCCCCAGTCTCGTCTAGAAGCGGTTCTGTGATAATGCGTTTTGCGTAACGCGCGAGTCGTTCTCTGTCTACACGTACTTGTGAAGCAAGTTCGGCGTTGTATCGCGCACGAAGAGCCTTACTAACTAACGCGCTATTGCAGATCACGACATCAAATTGCTTGCGTCCTATATATGAAAGAAGAATATGCGCAAAACGTGACGCAGCAAAGCGATGCGTCTCGGCTTTTTTTGTCATGATGTTCACGACATAAATTAGTTTGGCACTGCTTTTTTTAATGGATTCCTCAAAACCAGAAACTAGAGTGTTCGGTATGATAGAAGTGTACAAATCGCCGGGGCAAAACACAATCTTATCCGCGTTAATAAGTGCTTCGGACGCGGGTGCATATATATGTGCTGGCGGTTTTAGATTTGCAGACACAATATGCCGTTTGTCAGAAGCGGATCGTGTATCAATACGTCCTTCTCCGCATAATACATGTCCATCCGAAAGCGCCACGCATAATTCAGAATTATCAATACTTACAGGAAGAACTTTACCACGCACACCAAACCAACGCACTAAAACATTTATCGCGGAAGGTAGGCTTCCGGTAATTTCTGTAAGTGCAGTTAAAATAATGTTGCCAACCGTAGCGTGATTAAGTGATGATTTATTTATAGGAGAAAAACGGTGAGCGAGAAGCGCGCGCAAATCCGACTCAATTTCTTCATCTGCAAGTGCAAGGATGGCTTGACGAATATCTCCAGTAGGCAATACGCCGCGCTCGTCTCTTAATTCGCCAGAATGTCCTCCGTGATCAAAAGTTGTCTGGATTGTTGTTATGTTTGGACGAATGTGTTTCAAAAAACGAGCAATGCGATAGACTCCGCCACCGCCACCCACCAAAACAATTGACTCATTTACTCTTACCATTTCTTCCAAGAAAACAAGCCGTAGAAGCGTTTAGTTACATGAAATAGTAAGATGTTTAATTAAAAATACGCATTATTTTAGCATAAAAAATGTCGCCTTTTTGTTTGAGCACCATTTATACTGTTACCGTCCAGCATTTTTGACTTTAAGCCACTTATTTGCCGCCAAATGCCATGAAGACGGATTACTCATTTGAAGCAAGTCCCACAATTTGCGAGCTGATTTAGTGTAGAGTTTTTTGTTCCGCACAAAACGGCGAAACTTTCGCCATTTTTTTGGCAACTGCGAACCACGTTCTTCAAGCTCACGCAATTCAATATCCACATCAAGATTATCAGCATCTTTTACGATTTGTGCTTCTTTGCTTTGACGAAGCTCGTATTCTTCATATATTTCCAACAAATCTGAGAGCATGGTACCTGAAAGAATGTCGTGTGTAGCACGCGCGTCATCAGTTTTGACATATACCTTATGAGTATAGTTGCCATCACCTGTTCGTGTCTCAGCCAAATCATGCACCATAACCATTTTGAGTATCTTTTCCTCGTCTTTCACTCCCTCCGCTCGTGCAAGAATTAAAGCTAAGAATGAGAGTCGCGCCATGTGTTCCAAATCATTTGCGACTGACACTCCAAGCATTTGTCGCCAACTACGCTCTAGGTTGCGCAGTGTTCCAACTTCATAAAGCAATTCAATGTCTCTTTTATTCATAGATGAGATTGTTGATGAGTTTATTCAATTCTTAAAATCTTATCGAGAACAGTAGCAATTTTCTTAAAGTCCTTTTCTTTTTTACCGCGCGTTGTCTCTGCCGCGGTGCCGAGGCGAATTCCCGACGGGTCAACAGGCGTCCGCGCGTCAAACGGAATTGTGTTTTTATTTACAATGATTCCAGCTTTCTCCAGCCGTTCACTCGCTTCTTTGCCTCCAATTCCTCTTGTTCCAAACACGTCAATAAGAAGCAGGTGCGAATCAGTCCCGCCGGAAATAATCTTCCATCCTAATTTAGCAAGTTCTTCTGCTAATACCTTTGCGTTTTTCACAACTTGCTTTGCGTATTTTTTAAACGCAGGAATGTTTGCTTCTTTTAGCGCGACTGATATAGCGGCAATTTGATTCAAATGCGGTCCACCTTGCAATCCCGGAAAAACCGCTTTGTCTATTTTCTTATCAAGTTCTCGCTGGTCTTTACGCGAAAAAATCAACGCCGCGCGCGGCCCTCGAAGTGTCTTGTGAGTTGTAGTTGTTACAACATCCGCGTATGGAAACGGACTAGGATAAACTTTTCCAGCAACAAGTCCAGCAATATGCGACATATCAACCATTAAATAAGCGCCACAAGAATCAGCTATCTCACGGAATTTTTTCCAATCAATAATTCTAGGATACGCTGTAAAACCGGCAACTATTATAGTCGGCTTTTCGAGAAGCGCGGTTTCTTTTAATTCAGCATAATTAATCGTTTCAGTCTCTTTGTCCACTCCGTATGGAACTTGCATCCAAAATTTGCCGCTCGCCGAGACCTTATGTCCGTGGGTTAAATGGCCGCCGTGCGAAAGAGACATTCCCATGATTTTTGCGCCCTGTTGAACAAGAGAAAGATAAACAGCAAGATTTGCGGGTGAACCAGAAAGCGGCTGAACATTCACAGCCCACTCATTTGACGAAAGTTCAAAAAGTTTCAGCGCGCGTTCTTTGCAAAGATTTTCAATTTTATCCACCACTTCATTTCCACCGTAATATCGCGCATTTGGATATCCTTCCGCATATTTATTCGTCAATTCGCTCCCTAATGCTTCTAGAACATCCTTTGAAACATAGTTCTCGGAAGCGATAAGATTGATAACCTTCTTTTGCCGCTTCTTTTCCGCGTCTATGAGTTTTTTGATTTGCGTGTCTTTCATAAAACTGAAGCGTATCGTATTTAATATAAAAAGAAAAGCGGTCAGGAGAGTTTTTCTCCTGACCTCTTAGTTTTAATCTCTTGGAACCCGTCCTTTTCCTCCCAAAATTAAGTCCCTAATTGGACCAATTCCCCAATCGCTACCAAAATCAACATCGAGACAACCACAGACGACCATTGGGTGTTTATTTGACTTCTTAAGGCGTGCCGTCACCCAATATATTTCTGCCGCATCTGGATATGCTGGCCAGAAAATATCCGCAGCCGACATTGCCGCAATATATGGAGTATCTGGTCCATCTACATCAAATTCGTAAAATTTCCACAAAACATCTGGAAATACTCTGCGTAAATTCGGAAGTGGATTTGAGTTCAACAGAAAAGAACCGGATAGGAAATACTGGATAGCATCTAAGATATGCTCACCGCCATCCAAATGAGCGCGTTCCTCAACGCCATCACACCAATCTTTTTGAAACTCAGGATCTAGAAATCTCATGAGTGTGTCTCTGATATTGTCGTGACTATTCCAACTGTATTTCATTCTTGGATTCTACATTGTCTCGCAGACAACTCACCACTTGCCGGCAGGTGAACGCCTTTTTTGTTTAAAACGAACTAACGAACGGCAAACGAGAAGCGCATACGCATTTTCAGCTCCATTCGTATTGATGGGTAAGAAACCCATCCATCCCGACTCTTATTATACATGCTTCCTACAATCCGTCAATATACACTAAGAGTAAGCGGTCGCATATACTTAGTGTATGGGAAAAATTGAACAAAAAATACAAGAGAAAATAAAGCGCGCAAAAAGAAAAAACATAGGAGAGATAATTCTAAAAACTATTGCAGTTGCTGGATTATTGAGCGCGGCTATGGTCGCGCCAAACGCGCTAAAAGCAATGGACTCTCTTGGTTTACTTCCACACAAACGACAACGAGAAGTTATTAGGCGCGCGCAAAAACGCCTCATTAAGCAAGGATTTCTTGCACGAAACAATAATGGTTTTGTTTGCCTTACAAAAAAAGGCACGGGGGAACTTGAGTATCTTGAGCATAATAATTTTGAAAAATGGAGGCGTGAAAACCTTCCGTCTAAATGGGATAAAAAATGGCGTATACTTATTTTTGATATTAAAGAAAAGCGTCGCGGACTGCGCGATTACATTCGCTGTAAATTGGAAAGTATCGGCTTCCGTCGCGTTCAAGACAGCGTCTTTGTTTTTCCGTACGACTGCGAAGACCTTATCGCTTTACTTAAGGCGGATTTTAAAGTCGGGCGCGACCTGCTCTACATTGTCGCAGACGAAATTGAAAATGACCGCTGGCTTCGAGAATGTTTCGATTTGCCGCTTGAATCATAAAATTGGCGCAAAAGATATTAGACATGTTAAAAAGTAAAAAATATAAAAAGTGCACAATTAGCAGTGATTTATAAAATACACTAAGAGTAAGCGGTCGCGTGATGTTAGTGTATGTCAAAAATACCGTACACACATACATGTAAGAAGAAAAAATAGAAAACATTGTGAATGGTTTAACAGAAAAAAATATACTGAAAAAATAGTATGCAAAAATATTGCAAAAATGATAGTATGGCGCGCGGAGAAGTTTTTTGTTATATCATACGAATATGAAAACAACCAAAAAAGTAACACACATTCCGGATACTCAATACCGCCATATTTTGCGAAAGATAATGAAGGATGGAGTTGAAGTGAACCCGATTCAAGGTGAAAAATCAAAAATGATTATAGGGGCGCAGATGCGCTTTCCTTTCAAAAATGGGTTTCCGCTTATCACAGAGCGCGACCTGTCGGGAAAGTTCATTGCCGGCGCGCTCGGCGAACATATTGCGTTTCTACACGGTGCGCGCACTCACGAAGAATTGTCTAAGTGGGGATGCGGATGGTGGAAGCGCTGGGTCACAAAAGAAAAGTGCGCCACGTTCGGATTGCCCGAAGGCGACTTGGGTCCCGGTTCATACGGTCCCGGTTGGACTGCTGTTCCAACTCCTGAAAAAAAGCCATTTAATCAAATCACGGAGGTGATGAAGCAACTCAAGGAGTGGCCGCACCTACGTACTCATTTGATTACGCCTTGGTATCCTCCCTATGTAATTCAACATTCGAGACGAACTCGCAAAGTAGTGGTTGCTCCATGCCACGGATGGCTCCACATTCTCGCGTTTCCGGAAACAAAAGAATTGTCAGTTCACCATTTCCAGAGAAGCGGGGATATGCCGGTCGGCGTGGCGTTCAACATAATTCAATACGCCGCGTTCACGATGATCGCAGCGCGCGCTATCGGGTACAAACCGAAAGAACTTGTGTATACCGTTTCTGACGCGCATATTTACGAACGACAATACTCGTTTGTGAAGGAATTGCTGAGACGAGAACCGCGCGCGTTTCCAACCGCAACACTGGATAGAAAAGTTAAGGGGTTGTTGGATTTTCGTCCTGAGCACTTAAAGATTCTGGGTTATCATCCGCATCCAGCAATGTTTATACCGACACCTGTTTAAAGATTATGAAAGATACACATGTTAATGTAAGCAATGCTACAAGATCAGACGGGACATATCTTGGGGTAATAAAAGAAATCGCTGGACGAGGGGTGTGTCCATTTTGTCCAGAACATTTGCGTTCATATCACAAACGCCCAATCAAAGAAGGAAAGTGTTGGTGGGTTACTGAGAGCATGTATCCTTACCATCCAGTAAAACACCACCTTCTGTTCATCCACAAAAAACACATTGTTGACGTTCGCAAACTTTCAAATGTTGCTTGGAAAGAATTATTTGCTCTGATTTCGCTAGAAACTAACAAACGAAAAATAGCAGGCGGAACATTCGCCATTCGTTTTGGCGACACGCATTTCACCGGCGCATCAGTTGTACATCTGCATGCTCATCTTGTTCAATCCAATCCAGAACACAAGGATTACGCGATTGAAAAGAAAATAAACACTGGTGTGTTGATGCGCATCGGATAAATCACAGGTCTCTATTTCACAAGGATAATTTCTACATTGCGAGAACGGAAGATTTCTTCCGCATCTCGCAAAGAATATCCTTTTGAATAGCAGACCTTTTTTATTCCTGCTTCCGCAATAATTCGCGCGCAAACAGGACATGGAAAAGTTGTTGTGTATAAAGTTGCTCCGTCCAGCGACTTTCCTTCTTTTGCGGCTTGAGCAATAATACTCGCTTCCGCGTGAATTGAAGTGTAAATATCAGGTCGCTCGCCGGCGTTAAAACTTGAACGCGGATCTCCAAAAGAAGCAAGGTGAAAATCAGTCGGAAGATGTTTATTATATGCCTCGTAAAGAATCTTTCCGTCTTTTACGACAGTCGCCGCAATTTGCCTCCACCAATCAAAACTCTTCTCGGCAACTTTTTCAGCTTTTTTAATAATCGTTCTGTCAAAACTATTTTTTGAGATAATTCTGTCGGGCGGGACTTCGTATTCAATATCTGAAATCTTTTTATTCCAGCGCAAAAATATTGGTTCGTATACAACATTTTTTCCTTTCATATATTCTTCCGCGAAAGCGCGAGAAACATCTTCATCTGGAAACACGAAACGCGCGCGCTCGCTCGCGAGCGCGCGCGCCTTTTTTTCATTCAAAACTTCTATTCTCTTAAAAATACCGAGTGCGCCGATTACATTTTTCATTTCAACTGGCGGCAGAGCGCGAATGTCGCGCTCCAAATGAAAAAATTCTGGAAAAAACTTTGCTGTTATTAAAAAAAGAGAATCTGGATATTTTTTGAACAATTTTAAATATCCGGAATGAAGAACCGGAACAAAAGCGGTTAAAATCGTTTTCATTCTCATAAGCCGCCCCGGATTTTGCTTATAAAACCCTGTGTTAATTTTGAAATCTCTTCCGCAAGTTTCTCGACGCCGTCAATCGTAAGCTTCCTGACGCGCGCGCTGGTAGAAGTAACGCCTTGAGGAGGTAGAATCACGATTTTCTTGCAAAATGTTTTGTATTCATAAACTTGGTCTTTTTTAAAATCGGAAGTGCTTTTTGACGCTACCAAAACATCCGGCTGTATCAAACGGATAAGATGTCCAATGTCGTGCTTAACATCTCGAAGAGTAACAATATCCACTGAACGCAAATGCACGAGCATTTTTAATCGTTCCGATTGCGGAACTATCGGCCTTCCCTTTCCCTTTCGTTGTCGTGTAAGCGCGTCTGAATCAACGCCGACAATCAAAATATCCCCCAGCGATTTTGCTGTCTCCAAATACGCGGAGTGACCCTCATGAATCAAATCGTAAACGCCTTGCGTTAAAACAATTTTATACCCCATCCCTCGCAGAGCATCAACCGTCTGCTTCAATTTTTTATAATCTGGGACAAAACGGCTTTCAATACGAGAACCGCTTCCAAGTATGTTTTTAATGTGATGGTTTGGAGCCATAGAATTATGCGACACTGCAAGTATAATGAAGCAGTATGAATAGAGCAAGAATCAGTATAATCGCCGCGGTTGGTAAAAATCTAGCCATCGGCAAGGACGGAAAATTGCTTTGGCACATATCGGATGATTTAAAAAGATTCAAACGGCTCACTACGGGACACGCGATAATAATGGGGCGCAAAACATTTAAGTCAATCGGGCGCGCGCTACCAGATAGAACTAATATAGTTATCACACGAAATAAAGATTTTAATACGGACGGAGCGTTGATTGCGGGGTCGTTGGAAGAAGCGATAGAAATCGCAGAACACACCACCCCGCCTTTGGCACCCCTCCTCAACCGAGGAGGGGATAAAGAAATATTTGTAATTGGCGGAGGAGAAATCTACGCGCAAGCGCTTTCTATTGCCGACAAACTTTATTTAACGCTTGTAGAAAGCAACGCTGACGGCGACACATTTTTCCCCGACTGGCGCGACAATTTCACAAAAGAGACATTCAACGAAGAACGCACGGATGCAAAAACAGGTTTGCGCTATGTATGGACTGATGTAGAGCGCTATTAGGATATATAATAAATCAAAATATGAAATCCAAATTACAAAAAATAGAAAAGCTTGTGCGAACTAGATTTGGTTCGTTTCTTTGTTTATTTGAATCAAACAAGCCAGAAGCTGGATTTACTGTGACAAGCCCCGCAGCAGATGGTTTTGTAACTCACGGACCAACTTTAGCTGCAGCGCAAAAAAATGCAAAAGATGGTTTGGAGTTTCATTATGAGTGTTCTGTTCTTGAACAATGTGCACCACAAGTTGGCGCGTTGCAACACGCATAAAAAATATACTTCCTGTGCTTAAGGTGGCTGAAATCATAAGAACTCTACTTAAAGCAGGATTTAAAATTATTAGAAGCAAGGGAAGCCACTTTCGTTTTGAAAATATTTTCAACAAAAAGAAGGTGACGGTTGCATTCCATGGTGGCGATGTGCCAAAGAAAACTCTTAAGTCAATTTTAGATCAGGCAGAACTAACAATTCAAGAATTTCTTCGACATTTCCGCGGAAAATAAAATTGTGAGATGGATACCACTTTACTTTTTGATTTCACTCAGAATCTCCGCTAACTCTGATCGTCCCATTCTTTCCGCTATATCTTTTGGAGACACTCCATCTCGATTAGCTTTGTTTGGGTCCGCTCCCTTACTGACCAAGAAACGAACAACATCGTCTGGCGCTCGCGATTCCATAATAGATCTCCATAAAGGAGTGTTTCCGAAACTATCTACTGAATCGATGGAGGCGCCACATTCCAAAAGGAAGACCGCAATTTCTAGTTTTTGATCTCGCGCTGCAAAGTGCAGTGCTGTCCACCCTTGCTGTGTGTCATGAACATCGGGATTGGCTCCGTTATTAATCAGGAAACGCACCATTTCTTCACTGCCAGCACTATCAAGCACTGCGTGCATCAGCGGTGTCCTTCCATCAATGTCGCCAGTATTCAAGTCGGCACCCAGCGCTATAGCCCGCCTAAGTGCCCCATAATCCTTGCGGTATACATCTGCTATTATTTGATCTGTCATCATTTTACTTCTATCCCCATACTCTTTGCGCTACCAGCAATTATTTTTTCAGCAGATTCAATAGATGTCGCGTTTAAGTCCTTCATCTTTTTCTCCGCAACCTCTCGAAGTTTTGATTTAGAAATAGTGCCCGATTTTTCTGCCGGCGGCTTACCTGCGCCTTTTTCTTTTCCAATCGCTTTCAAAAGCATGCTGGAAGTGCTCGGCGCCTTTATTTGAAGCTCAAATGACTTGTCGTCAAAGATATGCACGACAACCGGTAAAAGTTCGCCTTTCATTTTTTGCGTCGCCGCGTTAAAACGCGTCACGAAATCGCCTATATTCACCTTAGCTTGTCCCAAAGCGGGACCAAGAGGTGGCGCTGGCGTAGCCGCGCCGCCCATAACCGACACCTTAAGTTTTCGCAGTAATTTTTTCGCCATAAATTATATTTTCTTTACTTGCAAAAAATCCAATTCAACCGGAGTTTCGCGACCGAACATTGAGACAAGCACCTTAACCTTTCCACGGGATTTGTCAACTTCACTTACCTTACCTTCCAACTCTTTAAACGGTCCGTCTGTAATTATAATCGCGTCATCAACTTCCAAATGTATGTCGTGTTCAACTTGCCCGGCATTCATTCGCGCAAACAAACTTTCAACTTCTTTCTTATCTACTGGCACCGGAAATACTCCCGAACCGACAAATCCGGTTACGCGCGGCGTATTGCGAACAACATACCAAGAATCATCCGTCACAACCATATCCACCAAAACATATCCAGGGTAAATTTTTTCCTCCTCTTCAACTCTCTTGCCGCCTTTTACTTTTATCTTTTTTTCCGTAGGGACAACAACATTAAAAATCTTGTCTTCCATTCCCAGTGACTCAATGCGCTGTTTCAAATTGCGCGCAACGGCATTTTCATAGCCGGCGTAAGTATGAATCGCAAACCAGTTTCTTTCAATTGATTGCTGTTTAGACATAGAAGTTAAATTATGAGTCGCAAAAGACGCGAGAAGATAAAATCAAAAACACCTAAATACGCGGCCGTGATAAGAGATACGGCGACAACAAGCGCTGTAAAAACTGCCGCCTGCCTTTTAGTCGGCCAATTTACATGGCGCATCTCCGAACGCGTTTCCTTAAAATAAGAGACTAGTTTTGACATTTTTAAAAGGCCCGCAGGCCTATTACGGAACAGTATACCTCTACTTTATTTCGTATGTCAATGACACCTGCGAGATTATCTTGTCTTCGCCCACAGGTATTTCCGGAACGCTCGCAGCGCCACCTCCTCTTCCGTAAGCCGTAGAAATATCCGCTTTAGCATAATAAACTGGATATCCGCCGCCGTCGCCGTAAGACACAAGGCGCACCAAACGCACACCGAGCGATTTAGCAAGTTTTGCAGCCTCAGCACGCGCTTCCGTAATTGCTTTGTCGCGCGCTTCTTTTACCAATTCATCCCGTTTGTCAAAATCAAATGAAAGTCCGGAAATGTTTGTAGCCCCAAGCTCGCCGATTCCTGAAAGAAATTTCCCAGCGTCAGAAAGCGTCCGCACTTTCACCGAAACGCTCTGGCTCACTACATAAGCGGCGAGATATCGTTTCCCTTCCGGAAGATACACGCTTGCTTCGTCTCCTGTTTTTGGAGCATATTCGTAGCGCGGATAAATATTGTAGCCCTGCGTCTGAATATCTTTTTCAGCAATCCCGTTTTTCTTCAGAAACGCGAGAATATCATTCGTGCGTTTAGCAACTTCCGACTGCGCGTCCGCAACAAGCAACGATTCTTTTTCCACTGAAAAACTGAAAGTGGCGATATCAGGCACGGCAACAACCTCCCCTTTTCCGGAAACAGAAATCAGACTTTGTCCTGGATTGGTTCCAACATAACGCAACCCCGAAAACTCTGACAATGTCTTTCCGGCAAGAAAAGCCGCAAGCAAAACAAGAACCCACACCGATGCCCGCTGGACTTTTTGATTTTCAAACATAATTTATTTTAAACAATTTTAATATGTTTATATTTACACAAATCAAGGCAATAATCAAGATTTTCTAGTTCAGTAAAATAAAAAAGCCCTCGCAGAAACTGCCAGGGCCACATTTCTCCATGGAGATGTTACTGCATAAGCGCGACGATCGCGTCCGCCGCCTTGCCAACGTCAAACGGGACCGGCTGGAGTATCTTTTTTTGGTTCGTTCGCACCAAGTCACCAACCATGAAAAGATGCCCTACCACATCTAATGGCTCATTCAGCCCAAGCGCCAAACCGCCAAAACTCATTAATAACGGATGGTGCTCCATCCCCGACTCCGCTTTGAGCTTTTCGCCGAGCGCCGGCGTCCACACGCAAATCGGAATCTTTCCCGCATACGCGGCGGCGCGAAGCGCCGAACCAGTAGCCGCAAAAGTTCCGTCTGCAAGGGCCGCCAAGTGGTCGGTGCTGATTGACTGGTCGCCGAGAATATTAACCGAAGTCGGATATTTTTCGGCAAACAGCATCATCTTTTCATTCAGACGATTCCTTAGTTCGGAACTCGCGCCCGGATGGAATCGCGGAATCACCACGAGATTCGCGCCATTCTCTAAACTTTTGGCGCAAGACGCGAGAGCGATGTCAATGATTTCCGTGCTCTCGGGCCACTTCTGCGAGCAAAGAAGGAATGCATAGTCCGCGCCTCCTTTTGCCTTGTTAAACGCATCAATGGTCGCTTGTGGAATCGGCTCGCTCGCCGCCGAAGCGGAGAGGTCGCCGATGATTTCTACACGGTAGTTGTGTTCCGCGTACGCCGGATTCTGCTCAACTAACCGCTTTCCTAGTTCGTCAATTGTGAGAACTAAGTCGGCAGGCGTAGGACACCGATATGTCGCGCCCCAATTATCATCAAGTGCCACGAGCGGAA